>SDBV01000611.1_pt1 | contig 51635 bp, 59 predicted proteins | sample 2277081 | NCBI WGS metagenome assembly SDBV01 (sample SAMN10402039, study PRJNA504765) | marine sediment metagenome | isolation source: marine sediment core GS10_PC15, 223 cmbsf | place: Arctic Ocean: Southern Knipovich Ridge | collected 2010
GCGTGGATCCATCATGGATTCGAAATTGAGATAGATGGGATCGTCTACGATTCGCCGAAAGAGGAATTTTGCGGAGGGATATTGCTGTTAGATGAAATGTTCGAGGCTTCCTCTGCGGTCGGTGTGATCGAGGTGTTCGCCCACGAATGCATACATGCCATCCACGGAGAGATCGATACTAGAGAATCTTTCCTGGAGTACGAGGATCTCGAAGAGCTGTCTGAAGTCACAAATACGCTCAGCCGTGATCTGAAAGAGCGGTCCTGCTTCGACTTCCAAAAGATCGTCGCCGAGGAGATGAAGCTTATCCCTGAGTTTTCTCCACATCTACCGGAGGAGATCGGGGATCTTGCACTGCCAGAGACATGCGACATTTGCTGCTCCTACAGAGATTCGGATTACGAGTGCGATAACTGTGGCAAGAAGTGTTGCGAAGAATGCTTCACTCGCTCACTCCTAGGAGAAGATCTCTGTAAGATCTGCTACAAAGAGAGCCACCCAGAGGAAGAAGAAGAGGATGAATCCGATGATCAGGCTGAAAAAGAAACCGACGAGGGTGAGGGTGGGATGGATCTTCAGGAGACAGATCGACCTTGACTTTGCCCTGTGGAAGACACTCAAGTGGCCCCTCTACATGGACATTTGGTATCCCCTTCGTCGCACGGCAGTTGGGGACTGCACCGCCTGTATCGAGGGCGGGCTGAAACGGTACTACGGGTATGAGCCCGAGATCGTCATCAAGTGCCTGAACTGCGGGCACGAGACCAAGTGCGAGGAGATCTACGGATGGATTCACGGGAAGAGGCCACTGAGCCTGAGCTGGTGGAAGCAGTTGATGAGCAATCTGTGAAGAAAGAGCCGAAAGAGCCTTTGTTCACCGTGGAGATGAGACCGGGCGGCGCACGGACCGAGGCCTTCAGGCGCCAGGAGCTGTTGAATGGCGCGAGGAATGCGTTGCGGGCTGCGGCGCGGCGGACGTGCAAGTATTGTGAGTCGCCTCAGACCCACAAGCTCTCGGTGGCTACAATGATTGCAGGATCGTGGATGCATCGTGGTCCGCGCTCAGAATTTTGTAAGGCGCCTGTCTGCTGCACCTTGATCCTCCTCAGCGACGACGAGCTTCTCAAGGAGATCGGATACCATGGGTAGCAAACCAAAACTGGTCGTGTCGAACGAATTACGAACCGTACTGATGACTCTCGGCAAGGGCCGTAAGGGAAAGGCGGATACCAAAGTCGTCTTAGAGTTCGGGCACACGCCTGAAGACACAGGCGAATGTATTGTGGATGTTATCCATATAAGTCTCGACACAGAGGGTCAGGTCGTGAGCATCATGGTCGAGGCGGCCGTTCCCCTGGACCAATTGGAGGAGGAGGAGAAGAAAGGCGTGCGCCAAAGAGCAAGTCTTTCTCCAGTTCAGATTTGCGGGGAGCCGTGCCGATGAGTCTGCGCGAGATCTATGTGGATCACGTGATCTTGGAGGCGCTTGACCCTCTCCTGATCACGCTCCTCAGTTGGATCACGGTCAAGATGAGATGGCACCTTTCATCCTCAGACCTAATGGGGTCCATGCACGACCTTTTCTGGGGCCTTGAGGAGCAGACTGCGGTCGCGGTGATAACGAAGGCATTCTCCATTATCACTGCCGATAAGATGAGCAGGCCGAAGAAGATGAGGTACGTAATTATCGAGATGGAGATCATTTCAGGGCAGCTACTTACCCAGATGGCGGGAGAAAGAGATGGCACGAAAGAGAAAAGGCCCGTTCAAGATCAAGCTCTTCAAGGAGGCTGCGGACGAACGACCCGAGAGAGTGGAGATTAAAGAGAAAGAGTCTGAGGCCCAGGAGCTTGCCAAGACGGAGTACAGGCGTCGCCGGCACGGCAGGATCATCATAACCGACGGCAACGGGGACACGTGCTGGGACAGCGGGTACGCCAGCTCGATGCCGATGGCCTACCCAAAATGGTAAGGAGGAAGAAGATGGCTGACGAAGAAGTCGTAGAAAAGCTGAAAGAGATCATCGAGAAGGCTCAGTCCGATGATCTGCCGGAGGGATTCCTTTTCTTGATCGACAATGACCATGTCAAAGCTGGGCATTGGGACGGGACAGAAGACGAGTTTGGGGACGAGAAGTTTGTCGAGATGTTCTCCTACGACTACGGCCCAGACTGCCTTCTGGAGGAGCTGCTGGCGGCCCTGGGGATTGACGCGCAGGGGGTATAGGAGGTGAAAAATGAATAAGTCGCTCGTGCTTAGTCTGCTGGCAGGCGGGATCTTCCTTAGTCTCGCGCTTGGCGTCTGGATGGCTGTCATGAACGAAACGGAGCTCGTCATGTTTTTCTGTTTTGTGATCGTGGCGCTGATGGCCACGATGGCAGATCTTCTTAAAAGACAGCCCAAGGAGGAAGACGATGGCAAAGGCGAATAAGAATAAAGCGATCTGGAAAGAATCCAGAGTAATTGAAATCGACATTTGGGACGCGAATTCGATTCGTGTGGGTATGACGAAATTCATAGACGAGAAGATCGCGATGCCCTGGGCCACGTGCTTTGGGTCGCCCCCGGCGCTCGTCAGGTACGACATATTCATGAAAAAGCAGCTCGGCCTCGTCGATCCCACGCTGGGCGGATTCTCCAACACGCAGGGCGGCGCGAAGATCCAATGGGGGTGGAGGGGCGAGATCCCGCAGATCAGCGGCAGCATGTCGTGCTCGGGCATCTCAGAAACGGAAGAGGAAGCGAAGAAGCGGGTCGACGACTGGCTGAAATCTCAGAGATACACACTACTGGAGGACTGACATGCCCCATCCAAAGATCAAGTTCATCGGCGTGGGCTCTGCCTTCGCCGTGCCCGATATGGGCAACTCAAACATGGTTGTCGAATCCGACACCGGAAAGAAACTCCTGATCGACTGCGGATTCAGGATCCAGGACATGCTCGGGAACGCCTATGGGATCGGTAACGCAAGCGTGGGGGAGATCGACGGCGTGTACATCAGCCACCTCCACGCAGATCACATTGGCGGGCTGGAGTGGCTGGCCCTGTGCACATTCTTCAATCCGAACTGCCCGCCGCCGAAGCTCTATTGCGTGGGCGCGCTGATGCAGGAGTTGTGGGATAAGTCTCTGAGAGGCGGCCTTGAAACGCTTCAGGTTCGCGGTAAGATCGGAACGTCGGTCGAGGCCAAGCTGACCACATACTTCGACGTTCATCCCATCAGCATCAACGACAGCTTCGTGTGGGAGGGAATTAAGTTCACGCCTGTCCAGACCACGCATGTCATGTCTGGGTTTCGCATCCAGTTCTGCTACGGGCTGATGATCGAACCGATACTGGTTCCGCGAGCGCCGGTTAAGAAGAGGCGTATCTTCTTGACGGGAGACACGCAGCTCGTGCCCAATCTCAGGGACCTTTACGATGTGGCAGACATTGTCCTTCATGACTGCGAGACTGGGTTCAGGTCGGGCGTCCACCCGCACTACGATGACCTGAAGGCGCTCCCGGACGACGTGAAGATAAAGATCCATCTGTATCATTACAACGAGCCCAAGGCGCAGAATGCCTGTGAGGCAGACGGGTTCTATCAGTTCATCCAAGTGGGGAACGAATTCGAGATCTAGGAGGGAGCCATGGAAAGCATCCTTGTAATGCTCGCAGTGATCGGGATCATGACCGTAGTCACCTTCGTTCTCTACGGGATCGAATGTGCGATCAAGGCCTTCAGTAATGGGCCGAAACCAGATCCAAAGATGCCAGCTCACTGGAAGAGAAACATCGACCAGAAGCTCGTGAATAAGCCCTACGTGTACGTGGTGCGCGATGACGGGGCCTACATCAAGATAGAGAGGGAGTTCAAATTCCTCACGTTCATCTGGGAAGATCAAGGCGTCGGGGCATTCGTGAGCCACTGGAACAGAGAGGAAGACTGGCAAGACCTCACCCTGAAGGGAAACTTCTACGACGCCATAGACAAGGCTGACAGTTGGTTCCCCGCGGGCAGAGACGTGAGCCAGAATCGAAAAGAGGCATTCTGGGTCGCCCACAACAAGGAGCGGAGGGCCGAAGCGCATGCATAGTCCAACCGGGCTGGCCATCTACATGCTCTACAACGAAACCATCAAACACGCCTACGTCTGGACGGTGGCGGATCGTGACGATTACTCTGCTCGCATGAAGGCAGCGGACGGAATGCTCAAGGGCCAGACCGGCAGGCTGTTCACCGGGCCCACGGGCGTAGATGCGATGGACTTCATGTCCATCATCATCGGGAGGAGGGAAGGAGATGGCTGATCAAGTATGTGGACCAAGCTCAAGGGCATTGGGCATTGTGACCGAATTCACGAAAGTATCATCTGTAAGCCTTTCAACGCCAGAATCAATGGCCTTGGCTTACTTGATCAACGGGGAGTTCCTATCGGACTCCGTTCGCATCGATACGCTCAAGGGTGGCCTAGACGCAGCCATCGCCGCAGGGGACGTTCAGCGCGAGAAGATCAAGAGCCTGAAGAAGGACAATACGAATCTGATCCGGGCACTCGGGTCTGTCATACACGAGTGCAAAGGAGATAAATCCGAGCTGGCCAAGTCGGTCAAGAAGATCGCCAGGAAGATCCTGGAGGGAGATGCGTACCCTATCGACAAGTGCCGCAAATGCAAAGAGGGGAAAATTGAGTTTGATTCTCCGGATCTTCTCTGCAAAGAGTGCTGGGCTGACTGGTGGGTCGATGGGCTAGATCCAGAGACCGAAGAAGAGCGCGAGCAGCTCAAGAAAGAAACTCTGGATAACATGGACGAGGAATCATGAATAGCCATAACCGCGAGCGCCTCATGGCCCTGTTCAAGATGGAGGACAAGCACTACGGGATGCTCCTGGAGTACAGAGATGCCAAGAAGATCTATCTCTTGAGGCAGAGGGAAGGGGTGGCAATATTCCTCTTCTCTCTCTTTCTCTGCGTTATCGCGTTGTCCACCGGAAACCCGTACACTCTGATGGTCTCACTCGCAACAACGGCGCTCGGGTGGGTTCACTGGTTTGGTTATTCAGAGACCATAGACAAGGTCGTTCGGATTGGGAGAAGAATCCTCAGCCTCAGGAAAGACATTAGCTTGCAGAGGATGATCGTCGAGAAGGACGAGGTCCACGACTTTCTCCCGCATGGGCTGGTCCATCTTCGGAAGAAGATCGAAGGTTTGAAAAAGGAGATCGCGAAAATTGGCTAGAAAAAAGGACACGGTTGTGAGAAGGCTGTCCAAGCAAGCGGCAGTCACGATTGACGGAACCACATTCGGACCAGACTCGAAAGAGAATACCAATACCGTGGCATCGATCATCGAGAACACATTCGTCACGGGCGCCATAGAGTCCCTGTCCAGGGCGGCCCAGACCGAAGACACGGGGAGAGCATCCGACGACGATGGCGGCCTGCACGAGTGCCAGAACTGCGGGGCGTACTGGCCATACGAGTCCCTGAACGAGATTCATAAGCTCTACGAACGAGTTCAGCCCGGCGAGATAATGCCTTCTGGAGAATGCCCCAAATGTGGATGCCTGTGCATCCCAGTCGCGAGCGACGAGACGGTGGAGGAGAAAGAGCCCACCTAACTACTGATTACAAGGAGATGCAAGATGGCATGGACGGAAAAGGAGGACGACGACGACATGGAAGACCTGAACGAATGGGGATCCCGTTCAGACGGGCCGATGACGAGCGATGAGTATGTCCACATGTGTGATCTCTCTCCGCCTGGACTTTGCCCGTTCTGTAGAAGCAACGGCACGGCATCGATTGAGGGGCCGTCGCCCAGTGAAGATTACGAAGAGGGAACCGACATGTTCGCGTGCTCTTCCTGCAAGAAGAAATGGTTTGACAAGTACGACGACGGCGGCATGGCTGGCTACGGGGAGATTCCTCAAGAGAGCCCAATCCTAAAGTGAGGGGGACGGGAAGATGGCTAAACCAGAAACCGAGAAGTTCATTTGGGTGGGCGATGGAATGCGCTGCGCGGACGAACTGGACTTGATCGGTAAGCCCTACTGCGGTGAAGACGGCAGGACCGGACGGGTGATCGCGTCATCGCCATTGACGATCACGGTCAAGTTCGACAATCCGCCGACTATCTGGCAACGTATCAAAGCGTGGCTCGGGTTCAGGAAGGTCGGGTATGGACTTTGGGAGCCAACGGATTCAGGGAAGGAGGCAGACGATGGCGAAGAGACAGGTTAAGGAAGAGACAGGTTAAGAAGGAAGAGGTCCGTAACTACAGGTGGGTCAAGGTGATCCCCAGGAAGGGCAACGCTCGCATGGAGAAGCGCGAGGTGATCGATGGGGTCCAGACTGGGCGAGTCCTAAAGACTCACAGGTGCTAGAGAGGAGCAGACATGGGGAAATTCGATCTACCGTTCGTTCCAATGACGATAAAGAACTTCAAGGACGGATACTACTGGGTCAGCTTCGATAAGGCGTTCGATAAGGCGACGGTGTGGGAGGTCGCGTGGCTCCGGCTCGACACGACACATGGGGGTATAGAGGCGAGGTCGGTCCTGGACTACCGCCCGAGAATTCTCAAGCCCGGATTCGATACGGTCGGCCACAAGATCGAGCACGAGGCTCCTATCGTCATCCCAGAAACCAAACAGCTTGCTGAAGACGCAGAATTTCTCCTGTCTTTGACTCCGGCATGGGCGCGTCATTCTGAACCAGGCATGCACACAACTATGTACGGAACAGGAAGTTACGAAAAGGACTCGGCCATTGTGGACCGTGTCAAAAAGATCAAGGAGTCAATCGAGGTGACTCTCTATGGGAAAGCAGAAGAGAAGGGGTAAGCACAGCAGCATCTCTAAACACTTAAGGAAATTCGCGTCGAAAATGGAGCGTCTCGGCGCGAAAATCATCTTGGGCGTGCCTGAGTCCGCCCGCCACAGATATGCTCCAGGGACAGTCCGATTCTCCAAAGATCTGGATGGGGGAATCGAAGTGAAGGCCTATGACGGCAAGGGCCTCCGCAAGATCTTCATCCGAACCAAAGATAAAGCCTCTGTGCTTAAGGCTATAGGAGAATCGACATGAGCATGGTAATCGCGATTGACTACAGCGGGTCGTTCGCAGACGAAATTCACGAGAACAAGTTGATCGAGCAGCTCAGACTGGAGATGGGGCACGAAAAGGTCCGCTTGATCTTTTTCACGGAGAAAGTGGATTTTGATGAATCCGTGGACCTCTACGAGCTCGATCTCGGAAAAATAGGCCTTCAGTACGGCGGATCATCTTTTAGAAGGCTGTCCGAGCTTCTGAGGAAAGATCCTGTGGATCATCTGATCCTCATTACGGACGGGTATGTTAACGGACCCCCTGGCGTCATGGAAAGGACGGCTGGAATTATCACCGTTCGCACGTATCACGAACTCGACCCCCAGGATATGGGGTCCTTCAAAGGACAGCTCGGAGATAGCAATGTATTTTTCGAGATCCTGGAGCCGAAGATGGACGACGATGGCTCTGATCTGGACGACGGAAGGGCGAAAAACTTTGAGGAGTGGAAGGAAGGGAGACGCAATACTCCATTCGGACCCAGCGCAAGCCGCCTTAGGCAGGGAGTGAGGCTCAGACGTGGGTAGAGGAAACCTAGCTAAGAAACAAGAGGAGATCCAGCGCCACAGGGCTATGTGCTTTAAGCTGAAGCAGCAGAGAGAGGCGATGAAGCTGGAACTTGCTGCGCAGCGGCTCAAGACCAAGGAGTCCGGGATATTGGCCATGAATGCTCAGAGCGCCCTCAGTATTTCTCGGGACGAGGTGAGGCAACTCAAATTTCAGATCAACAGAATGAACAAAGGTGAGACCCTCCCGTATGATACCCGGCAAGAGATCACGATGAAAAAAGAGCTCTTCGACAGGCTCCCCGAGTACAGCTACTCGCTTCCTGATTTCGTTGATCGAGCAGAGGGTTTCATGTGGCGCAGAAAGGAGACGCCTCCGTGGTCTCCGTACTCTGGCATCGCAGACGAATGGCTCGTGGGAGAGCTCTTGGGGCGGACCAATGCCACGCCCTCCACGATCAAAATTAAATGGTATAAGGTAATTCTACTGGGCTAGTTACGGCCCACAACAATCTTGAAAAGGGAGTTGAAATGCCTACCCCCAAACGGACACGTGCAAAGAAGCGGCTCAAAAAGAAGAAGCACCATAAACGGAAGGCGGAGAAGAGTAAGTTGCAGAAGAAGGCCGAGAAGATCGGAATCAAGAAGAATAAGGGTCGCACGGTCAGCAGCATCGCCGTGGTTGGAGATGCTAACACCTACACCGAAAGCATCACACCGGACCAGGCGACGAACATCATCGAGAACGACAACTTCGTCGATCAGCGAATTCTGCGTGACGAACACTCCATCGAGATCGCCCAGGCGATGCAGATGGGAAGGTTCCCGCCTAGCACCCAGCTCTGCTTCGCGGTTTTCCAGAACAAGAAGGTCATCGTTGACGGGCAGCATAGGCTCTGGGCCGTGATCCTCTCCGGGATCACGACTGAATTTGTCTGCACGTACTATCCCGTCGACCGCGAGGAACAGATCCGCGAACTCTATGCGGAGATGGACCAGGGCAAGGGCCGTGGACCCAATGAGATCTATAAGGCCCAGGGGCTCCACAAGGAGCTCGGCCTCACGTCCGGAGAGGTCAACAAGATCGGGACCGCGGCGCCACACGTCTGCGCATGCTTCCAGTCCAGGCTGCGCAATAAGGCCGGCAGGAAGAAGGCCATGCGCATCAAGTTCATCAGGGACCACGCCGAGGCCGCGAACGTCTATTTCGAGGCCATCGGAAGTGGCGTTTCGGGACATGTGCAGAGGGCCATGAGGCGCGCTCCGATCATGGCCGTAGGCCTGGTAACCTGCTTCTACCAGCCGGACAGAGCAGGCGAATTCTGGTCTCAGGTCTCACATCCGCATGAGATCAACGAGCGGGACGCCAGGAACAAGCTCCGCGAATACATCCTGGCCGAGAAGTCCATCAAGCGGACGCCCGAGGAGTGGTCCAGGCTGTGCGCGAACGCTTGGAACACGTGGCTGAAAGGCAAGCACGTTCAGTCGCTGTCCATCCGGAATCCGGGCAAGCCCATCCGCATCGACCGATGCAGGAGGTACGGAGGGGCCTCGCCCTACCTCCCCTACGGGGACTTCTCCAAGGTCGAATGGGTGCTCCCCAAGAAGATGGAGGAGTAGTCGAAAGTCTGTCTAAAGACGGTCGATACCGGATTAAAACCCCGGTATTGGCCGTCTTTTTTTATTGACACTTACAGGAGGGCTCTAAAATTGGAAGCTTTAACATCAAGCAGTCTCATGTACTGGTCGGCAATATGCACCGCCGGCGGATTCATTATACTTCTCATCGGCACGATAGTCATAGTGAAGAGCAAGGGGGAAGATCATGATTTTGTAATCCTGGGTTCGATGCTCGCGTCGGTCTGGACGGCGATCTCGTTCTTCCTGCTCGTGACCGGACTCGTCTGGCACATCATCCTGTCGATAATCGGCGCATTCAAGTGAGGACACAGATGGACATACCCAAATATACCGATATGGACGACCACAAAGTCGATGGGAAAGTCGACTGGTCGGCATACAGGAAAGCGCAGATCGAGAACGGCGAGATATGCAGGAAGTGCCTCTCGCACATGACGTTCAGCAGGGGCTACAGCCGCCTATGCCCGGCCTGCAAGAAACTGGAAGAAGATGATGGCGAGGTCTGGAGCGACGACTACGTCCGCTGCCCGAAATGCAGTACGACGTGGCAGCCATACGAGAGCGAACAATACGAGCTCCTGGGAGATGGATCTCATGATGTTACTTGCTCGAACTGCGACCACGACTTCACGGTCTCGACCAGCATAAGCTGGAGCTTCAACAGCCCTCCAAGGGTTCAGGAGGAAAATGGCGAAGAGGAGGAAGAGGATGGCGAAGAGCCTGGAGGATCACTGGAAGATACCAGTGAAGAGCCGGACGCTTCTGTCGGACAGGATGCTGGCGATGGAGAAGGCCAGGGGGGTGAAGTTTCTCCTTGAGGCCAGGCTGAACGGCAAAGGAACGAACGCCGGGCTTTGGGCCCTAGGGTGGTCCCATGGAAAAGATTTCCCCTGGGCATTTGTGGATTCCATCACCAAAGATAAGGACTTACACCTCAGGACGGCAGAAGACCTCGCCGAGGCCTGGAACCGGTACAGGCACCTGGTCGGTCTACTCCGTCAGGCGGCGATCCAGCTTGCCAACCCGACGTTCCCATGCTGGATCTACCAGCAATCTCTCGCGCAATCAATCGAATGCTACCTGAACAGCATCGGAGAAGGGGCGCTCATACCGGATGACGACATGAAGGAGTGAAGATGGCTATCCCAGAAGTTCACCAGAAAAACTTCGATACGCTCATGAGGGCCTGCAAGGACGGCAATGTAGCCCTGATGGAGTGTACAGACGCAGAGACCGGAAATCCCGTATTCGTGATCTGCGCCTCAAACATGAGCTGGGACGAGGAAAAGAACGAGCCTTCGTATGAATTCATTCCAGTCGCCAAGATGTTCGATGGGGATCCCTACGAGGAGGTCAACCCTCCAGAGTCAGAGTTCGAGTCGTCGGAAGGAGATAAATATGTCTGCGACGAAGACAAAGAAAAAGAAGAAGCGCCGGGCAATGCCGAAACTAGAGCGCTGGGCGAAGAAGGGGGCGATTCAGTGGGACGATAGCGTCAAGTTCAAGACGAATCTCCTGATCGACGCCAAGAGCTACAACAAGTGGGTCGACAAGCAAATGCCCATGGTTGCAAAGCTGAAAACTTCGGACGATGCGCACAAGTGCGAGGAGATCTCGATCGGCCAGTGCAGACTCTACCGCAGGATCTTTTCCACTCACAGGTGGGACTCGATCTATGGGTACGCATTCCTGGCTGCGCCCTCCAGCTTCAATTGGGTCCGGAACGGCCTTCAGATCGCTCAGGGAGCCACCAAGCGGGGGATGGTGTACTTCACGGGCCCTGTGAACGTCCCGGTCTTGAGCAGAGAAAGAGGCGGCGCCTGGATGAGTCTGGCGCCCAACGAAATCATGACGCTCAGACCTGGCATCAGGAAGGCGAAGGGCAAGGTCATCATTGCCGGTCTCGGCATGGGGTGGATGGCCAGGAAGGTCTGCGAGAAGAAGAGCGTCAAGTCCGTGACGGTCGTGGAGATCGATCCGTACATTGCCGGGTACTTCGGAGATCTTCTGAAGAAGGACTTCCCGGACGTGAAGATCGTGATCGCAAACGTATGGGACTACCTTAAGATGGGGTCGAAGAAGTTCGACTCGTATCTGTTCGACATTTGGGGAGGGTACGGGCACGAAGACGAGAAGTTCAGGGAGTTCCAGAAAAAACATCCCAAAGCATGGGCTTGGGGATATTACCCCAATTGGTAGCAAGCTAAAGAAAAGGGGTTCGCCCCTTTTTTTAGCTTCGAGCGCCAGAAAGTCCCGGATTATTCTCCCGGAAACTTCCTTCTAACCCTTTATGTCTTCAGGTCTTAACATTCTTTCTGTTGCACGATCTCTCCGTTCAAGCACCGTCTTACGCGGCCATTCCTTCGGCGGGTACCGGCGCAGGAACTGATCATGTGACCTGATCGTCTTTTTCTTCTTTTCTGATCTTGCCATTTTTCCTCCCCCATTCGATCCATCGGTTTACCATGAGCTCGACGTTGCCTCGTTCTTTCTCTGGAACAGGATCTTCCTCTGTGATGAGTTTCAGGGCCCAGAACCAATGGGTCGGGCCCTCTTCTGTCTCTAGTCCTTCGGCCATGTCGTCGAGAAGGATGGGGATAACATCCCTACCCATCTCGACGATTCTCCGATGATGCTCATTAAAGAACCTCTCGGTGCCGGATATGTTTTTGGTCTCTTTGATCCACTGTTCCGCATGATCGAGGAACCTTTCGAGCACCGAGAGTTCGTCAGCTCTCATAATGCTCCCTCCGTGGTTTTGGCTATTATAGCCAGTTGAGACCATTATAGATAGCCCTTTGCCTTTGCCCATCTAATGTAGCCTTCAGGTTTGTCTCCCCGGGGTTTGGGCTCGTGCGTCACGGTGTCCCACAGGCGTTCGATGACGAACGTGTATGGCCATGTGCGGCAATCTTCGTTGACTCCATTCGCTGATATTTCATGGTTCATGGCGCGCAGGAAGAAAATGAACGCGCTATAGTCCCACTCGAATCCGATGGCCTCGGAGTACCTGAGCGATTCCGCGTCGAACCTGCGCCAATCCCATCCTCTTTCGAAATTCAAAATATTGGAATCGATATTCCTGAACATGTAGTTCAGGAGCTGGAAGAACGAATTCGATTCTCCCAAGAATCCGAAGATTCTCTTTCCGAGCGTCATAGGTAGTTCCTCCTCTTGGCCCACTTGAACCAGTTATTCAAGCAATGATCTCCATTCCCCGTCTTCATGCTGTAGATGTAGAATCCAGATATGTTTGCATGTACGCGGAGAACTTCGAGAAGCTCCATGTTCCCCCACGCCTCATGCTCTCCCTGTGGCGAGAAGTAGTTGTGATTGAGCCAGCCCCTCAGAGGGCCACTCCAGGATACATTCCTTCTAGCCAGCGTCTTTAGGATGATTCTAATGGCAACTACGGGCATCCGGGACAGAGGCTTAATGAATCTACTGGTGGCGATCTTGTCTCGCATTTCTGGAGTGTGTGGGACTCTTCCATATCTGGACACGCCCATCGTGTAGATCGCTCTCGACACAATATGCCTAAGCTCTGGCGTGTCGTACCAGAAGTCCATAATCATTTCTCCGATGCTCATATTAAGGTGTCCCATTTCGCCGTGACCGTGTATCCATGCCATTTCAGAGCCAGTTCCCCTATGCTTCCTTGGGGTCGACACTTCGCGCCGTAGATCAATTCTACGAGCCAGATATAGGATAGCAATTGTTGCTCTGAAGCCTGGAGCTGGTCTGATTTTTCAGCCGAGTCAATCATCCAGATTGCCCTCGCAGTAGAGAGCCCCTCACACGCAATCTTTAACGTGAAGTCCCTGCTCGCGTGCCGGATTATCTTTTTGTACCAGAACGTCTTGCAAATTCCCCTCTGCCATCCGGTCCATAAATCGTCCAAGCTTAGGACCCTCATGCGGCCACTCGGGGTCAGGTTCATTCCAATAGTTACGAGCATCCTAACGCACTTCAACGTGCTGTGGGCTCCCATGTTCCACTCGTGCATGAATTTTGAAATCTCCCAGCCGAGGCTAACTCTCTTCTTTTTACTCATGGGGTTTCCTTTTAGGAGTAACAGCCGAACGGTGAGGTGCCCCTTGCAAACGTCTCCTCTGAGGACTTCCTCTCTTTAATCCAATTCTTATACGTCTTGCCGAGAATCTCCTTGTACTCATCCTGGAGATCAGGGCACGAAAGGTATCCTAGATTGTGACCGATCAGGATCCACCTGACCGCCTCGCTCGCTGCCGCCTGGGCAAGAGCCTCGGGCCGCGTGGTATTCAGGAGGTGCTCCTGCCCAAGAAGCAAGAGGTGGATGATGATAACTGGAAAGATAGATTCTCTGGAGATTGATGTATATCTAAAATACATCTCGCGAATGATGATGCGGTATGCGACTATCCTATTAACTTCGTTCATGAGATTTCGGAATGACGGGCAATCTTTGATCTCATCGATGACCTGCTTGTATGTTGTGAATTCATTACAGATCTCCGCGTAGAACAAATCGATCTCCTGGATAATCCTGTGGACTTTTTCTCCGTACATAACATCCTGAACAAGCAATCCCATATTCATAGGAAGCCTCCTGGGTTGCTCGTCTTATACCGTTAGAAGTACAGGAAATTCAGAATTCTATAGCCAAGGTCGGGGGGGTCTGAAATCTTTCCACAGTTCAATATGATTTTATCGTACTCGATATTGGTAAGGGTGCGCTCACCAATAAATCGCCTGGCCTGCCTCATCTGGTCGTCATAGGCCGCGCTTTCGACAATAGAAATGGCCGTTTCCATCACTGGGCCAAAGACAAATGGCTTGAGGAGCACGCCGGGCATTATCTTTTCGCCCCGATGACCCTCTTTGACCTGGATCGGGTCCTGGCCATTCCGCGACGGCCGAGACTGTGAATAAGTCCAGCGCGGTGTTTCTTTTTCTTCTTTTTACCTGGAGCAGGAAAGAGATCTTTATCCCAAACGAATAACAGCAGACGGGTCCCGAACGTGTCTCTGAATTGGAGCTGAGCCACTAAAACCACCCTCCTAGACTCGGCTATGTGAGGAGAGTAAGGGGAGCCCCTGATTTTGCGCATCCTCGAAAGGCTATTCATATAGCTATTTTTTCTCCCACCTGGCGCAGCAGCCGAGGGCTTCGACGGTGGCGAGTTTTCCGGCGTCGGTTTGGACGACTTGGCATATCCCGGTCTTTTCGTCGGCCTTCTTGAAATATTCGCAATTCCTACATGCAGTTCCGTCAGGAACTAATTCGAGACCGCTATGCTTAGGATCGACAGGATCTAGCTCGACACCGTCTGGCTCGTGCATTCTCTTCGGATGCGGCTTGCCCCAAACGTAATATCCGCAATTATGCAGAGTTGCCCCTATAGTCGTATAGGACTCATCCTCCTCTACAGAGAAGTTGAAAACCGGACCGTCATAGAATTCATTCTCAAGTTGCCTGATTGGCATCCTCCATAGCCCATCGCTTCTCTGCTTCCTTCGAGACCCTTCCGAATTAAGGTTCCCATGGACAAAGTCCTGAATTGGAAGAAAGTCATCTGAACTGTTAACGAATACCTTATATGAGGGCTTTCTATGAATGCCGTCCTTCGGCGTGTATGCGCCTCTCGCCTGAACGGATGGGGAGAAACCGGCATCATGAAGTATGGTTTCCATCTGATTTGCCAGAGTTTCCGAGACTGTGGTGTAAGAGGCCGTCCCTGGCTTCCCCTGCTCAAGAACCGATGGCGGAGAACCCACGTATCCATCTCCGCGCCACGCAGCCGAAGCTGAAGCCATCACCAATTCTCGATCATTGGCCATGATCCAGGCTGGGATCTTCTTGTTCTGGGATCTGTGGCCTCCATGTCTGGCCATCCATTCCCCAAACGATTTAGAGTAGATCAGCACATGGGTCGAATTTCTTTCTCTATTTCTAGTTACCTTCGTCTTCAATCCAAATATATTCTTTACGAGAGACTCACATTCCGATATTAGATCCGTTTCCGATATATTGAAGGAGAATGAAACAACTGCGCTCGTTTTTGTAAAAGTTACTCCTCCCTCCGCTGCATAGTATCCCATTAGGATAGCCAAGTCCTTATTTACATCGATGGGGCTACTGTTGAATTCCACGCTCCGAATCTTGTTCTCCGGGCGATACAGCCTTCTTGAAACCAATGCTACATCGCGAATTTTCAAATCACCCGCAGCGATCCACTCTGGGTCACACACATCTCTATACGGACTAGGCGCATAACATCTTCCTTCTTCATTTTTCCACTTATTGCGCTTTCTAATAACGTACACGGGATGGTTTGGGGTCAGAAGAATCGATGGGAGTCCAGTAACCTTTAATCGGACGGCATTGCCAGAAAAGTTTCGCGACATTGTTCGCTTGACTCGTCGCATGCGATTCTTGTGGGTCAAAACAAGATCGCCTTTTTTGACTTCGGGAGCCTTCTTCCAAATCCCGTTTGCAAATACCGGAGTATCCTGATGAATACATATGTGATCTTTCGTGACCATGATGTTCTTGGCGTGGATTTCGCATTGCTTTTCTTTAGAAATCCACATTATGCACGTATCGCACTTTCGCGGCTTTCCGTCTGGATGAGGGCCGACATAAAGCGCGCCAGAGGTTGTTGGCAAGACGCCCTTCTTGTCTGCCTTCTGTCCAGCAATCTTCTCGATAATATTCATGAGGCGTGCTTTCAGAACTCAAGGATCTTCCTGCTCGATGATCGTCAAGGTCCACATGACCTTGAGCTTCCTCCCCGTGGGCGCCACCTGATCTGTTGGGATTGTGATCGTGAGAGTATCTTCAGCCGCAGGAAGCGAGGCATCGCCCTTGAGGGTGATCTCTTTGTCCTTCTTCAACTGGCTGGTCTGCGTTCCTACGACTGCCATTTTAGTCTCCGCTAGAACTGTCGACGACGTTTAGCCCCATCATCTTGCCGGTTACACTCCTGAATTTATCGGCGCCAGTGGTGTTCGTCACCGACGTACTTGGCGCAGACACGTTTGTCACCGATGGCACCAATGGCGCCGTCTGAAATAGAGGTACATTGACAGGCGTATTGGCAGGTACGGCTATGGTGGCGGGTATGGTTACGGCCGGCACGCCCAGGAGCTGTTTCATAAACTCGTGCTCCCTGGCTTCTTTGGTCTCGATCCTGTCGACCGACTCCATATCATCCATCAGGGTACATAGGGCGTAGTTGATGAGCTGGATGGCCTTGACCTTCGTATTGTTGAGGCACTCCATGATGACCTTGGAGCATATCTCGGCGCCCGCCAACAGATCAATCATCATGTCGTCGATCTGCTCTACGATCTTCCGGTGCCGGCGGATAATGTCTATCAGCTCAGACTCTTCTTTGCCTGACAGGCTATCAGACAAGTCCTTATGATTGTATTCGAATGTGCTCATAGGATTAAACTCCACTCCGCCCGCTCCATCAGCTACAAGAATTGAACCTCTGGCCGCGCCGCTCGCAGCCAGCATGTTGGCTTCGATTTTGTTGTCTGCAACAATCCCCGTTAAATGTGCGTCCATCTTTGCTGCGCTCGCCGGTGCATTAAAGACCGGCGTCGGGTAGTATTCCCCCGTTGCCATTCTAGTTCCCCTTTATCGTCTTTAGATCGCGAACCACCATCGCCATGTTGTTCATGGCGGTCTTCACGGCATCCTCTTCGATCTGCAACCCAACTCGGGCGGCGACCAGAAGGTCGGCCAGATGACTGACCACTTCCTCGAACTGAGGGACGAATTCAGCATACTTGCTGATGTTCTGCTTGTTGACGAACTTGAGACTGAGAACGTTGTCGACCAGGCCCGCATCTTGCAATGATGCCGCGATCTTGTCGAATCCCTGCGTCAGTAATTGGATGCGCTTGGCGATAGCCTCACGGTCTGTGAGGACGACGCCCTCTTCATTGAATTCCACGGTGTGGTCGTCTGCTGTCTTGGAGAACTCTGGGACTGGAATGACGACATGGATGATTGTTGCCTTCCCGGGGTCTCCCTGCTTGGCACGCTCGATGATCTTCTCTGACGCCTCCTTCGTCCAAGTGCTCTCCAGGAACTCCTGGGCCTCGGCCTGGGACACGCCGGCCTGGAGCTCGTAGCCAGTGACGTTCGTGCCCTGGAAGCCGAACAGGCCCTCGTGGTGGCGGATCTCAAGGTCGTTGACGCCGTAGTCGGCCTCCGCGGCCTTCTTGATCATGTCCGGGTCATCCTTGAGCGTGATCGGCGTGGTCATGCGGCAGAAGACCATCGATGACGGGATGTAGACGACCTTCCCGTCTCTCTTAATGTCTATCGTGTTGGGTGACTTGATGATGGTGAGTGTTCCGCCAAGATCAGTCTTGCAGTGGTACTTCGTAATATCGTAGTCAGTCTCGATCTTGACGCGCTTGCTGTAGTCCTCGTTCTCCTTCTTCGTCTCGTGATGCTCACGGGTTTTGCTCACCGCCAGGATCGTGACCGGGATCAGAGCGATGGCGGCATCGGCCCTTTCCTTCACGAAGAACCCGCGGTCATTCGAGCGTGGATAGTCATCGTAGACCTTGTCGTTCACGGGGATGCTGATGCCCGCGATCGCGGACTGGAGAGACGAGCAGCTCTTGCTGCCGATCGGGTAATCGTTGCTCTTGTACTTGTCCCGGTCGGGGATCCAACGCCCCTTGAACAGGGTCATGGACTGACGGTTCAGGTCGAAGTCGTATACGTGCGGGAAGACGTGACCTTCGTAGCGTTCGCCAGACCTGCCCTCAACAATGTAATGGCCGAACTTGGACACGGCCTCGGGCGAGCCGATGTTCATGTCCTCTTTGATTACGGCGTCCGGGATCGGGGAATCGCAATCAGACATGCCTCTGGCCGTCTTCTCCCAATCTGATGCGACCTTCTCGAACCCGTCGTGGATCCATTCCTTGAGAACCGACACGTCGGTCCCGTTCATGTGCATGCCAGCAATCACGGATTCTGACAACGACTCAATGGCCGCCTTCTTCTCCATCTCGTCCATCGGAATTGCGGAGAGAACGGAGACATACTGCCGCCTGACGTTGTCGTCGACCTCGAAGTCTTTGCCTGCCGCGGCGTAGACGTACTTGCCGTCGTAAGGCGGATAGGTCCGGCTGTAGATCAGAGAGTCCACATAACCGGCCGTCTGTGGCTTTATGACCTTGCCCAGCGTGGTCTTCTGTGTGGCCGCCTTAATGGCGTCCTCGTCCAGGACCTGAGCCTTTCCGTCGTTGTCGAGCCATACATCGAGAGGGCTCATCTGATACTGGTTCACGATGATCGGGACTTTGATGTTGTCGCCGATCTTGAGGAAGCCGTATCCGTAGCCACGAAGCGCGTCCTGCTTCTTGATGACTACCTCGGCCTCGCTCTCGGCCAGATAGGGGTGCTCCTCGTGGAGATGCTGGGTGATCTCCAAAGGCCATTGGGCCACGTCCTCTGAGAGTTTCACCGAGGAAACCTTGATGAACGTGGGTGCCTCTATGAACAGATCCTGTGGCATTGTGGGCTCCTATCCGCCTTTGAGCTTCGTTGTCTTATCCGACGAATCCATAATCGGAGCTGTCGGCTGCTGTGTTACTTTGGGGGTCCCGTTTGCGTCGATGAAATTGTGCAAATGGCTGTTCACCTTGGCCTCCAAGGCTGTGAACTTAACCAGGAAGTCCTCGGCCCCTTTTCCGGCAATGACCGATGGGGCGTCGATTTCTACGCCCGTGGAAGCCTTTACATTGTATTGTCCGTTGGGCTTCTGTTCAACCTTAACTCCTGAAGTATTTGGATCGCCGACCGTCCAGACCACCTCTCCCGAATCCTTGATCGTGAACTGAAAGTTCCTGGTCTTCCCGTCTGTGGCGAAGACGATGAACTCATAGACCTCGTCTGAACCCACAAACCCCTGCTTAACCTGGATCCTTGGTTTCTTTTCGCTGGACAGCTTGCGAACCTGGGTGGTCGACAAAACCCGCTGGGTGATCTCGTCAGTCTCTACGACGTGTTGGAATCCAGGTGTCAGGAGGTTGTAGCTAGTACAAATATCGATGATCGTATTCTTGAGTTTCGACATAATCCTCTGGCATAGAGGAGACGACTCGAACAGAAGATTCCCATTCGTGAACCACTTGATCTTGTTGCCCGCGATACTTTTAATGCATCCGTCGCCGGGGATCATATCTCCTTCGCGACCGGCGCGGAACGAGTGCCTGTTAGGAGGACCTTCTTTTTGCTTCTTCTTGCTGGCGATATTCTTCTGGATGGCCTTCACTTGACCTAGGAACTGCTTGTTCAGGTTCTGGGTGCCAGTGGATGCATCGTCACCCTCATTGCCCAGGGTGGCATCCATGTCGGACGGAGGGAGGAATCCAACGACGATCCAGTCGGACTGGGTCCGCGTGACCACGCACATGCTGCCAATTTCTGGGATCTGGAATATCCCATGGCCTCTGCGGAACGAATAGTAAGGGGCCATGACGCGCACGTCCTGGAGGGACTGCTCCAGGCCAATGGTGCGCACGTCAACAGTCCACTTATCCGAGTCCACCGCAGTGATAATTCCCTCATAATGAGAGGTCGCGGACTCGTTATAAAAATCCTCGAAAGGCCTGTCCTGGCCAAACCTTTGGGCTACGCTCAGTAGTGCGTCCATACGCCGATTCTACCCTTTGTACTACATTTGTCAACGCACGTTTATGGTATAAGAAGCATGCGCCTTGCAGCCAGACGGCGGGCCCGCCACTTTATCTACCAAGGGCTGCCGTCAACTTCTCCCTTATCGCAGGGTGTACCTTCTTGGGATCCCTGAGCGGCTTCTTGAGCTTCTTCCCGACCATTTTCCTGAAGATATTGGCGATTCTCCTGCGCTCGATATGCCCCAAACCTCCAAGAGCTTTGACCACCGCCATCTTCTCAATCGCCATCTTCTCAATCATCATCATTTCTTAATCTCCGGTATCATGTGCGGATCGTTCTTGTCTAGATGCCACTCTTTGAATGATGGCGCCCGGATCGCCCCAGAGGGATGCTGCTCCAATCCCTCTACTTTAGCTATCAGCCCGACGAAGTCTTCAGGGTGTTCTGCCATGGCTCTCCGGAGCTTGTGGCTAAAGCCCGTTCCCACCCTGGGCTTTCCCTTCACCGGAGCACCATCCACACGATCATAGGCGAATCCGCCGGCCTGCCCTTTGGCCCTCGTCTTGGCCTTCGAGAAGATTTCGGAGATGCGAACATCCCATTCGGGCTTGAACTTGACCTTCGTCATCGTTCCGTCAGGACTGTGGATGATGATGCCTTCCTTGGTCTGCTTGAGTTCTCCGCGCTGGATCTTCTCGAACAGCTTCTTCTTGGCTGACTCCGACGTGGCCGATCTCGGCTTGTGGAAGATTCCCTTCAGCTCGGGATGCTTGATGATCTCGTCGATCAGCCTGCGCTTCTCTTCGGTCCCGAGTCCCTGAACGTCTTTGCCCTTGTACTGGACAATGTCGAAGATGGCGTTGCGTAGAGACCCCTTGGTCTTCTGGGACTTCCTCGACTTGAGGACTGCGGAGTTCAAGAGGCCGCCGAGATCGGTGGACGCGATGGCTTTGCCGTCTGGCTTAGCTGCCCAGACCTCGCCCCGGAGGATCGTTCGCTTTAGCTTTCTGGGCGACTTCTTGCCACGAAGGCTGGGAATCCTGAACGTGTGCTGGATAAGGGCCTCGCCGCGCACGCTGGGCCGGTATGAGAATGCCCTGATTGGCTTTCCGTCATCAATCACGTAGTTAAGATGGGCGCCGTCGATCTTGGCATCCCATCTGCCTGGCTTCGAGGGATCGACTTTCTCCGGTCTGATCTCTTTGTACTTCGGCTTCGACTCCGGCATCGGCTGGGACTTGGCTGTCGGCGTCCTATTGATCAGGAGCCAGTTGCTCCCATCCATGCGGCGAAGAATGTATTCGTGGGTATCCCGGCCCTGGTACCTGTTGAAGATGATCTTGTCCTTTGATGCTTCAAGGACTTCAGTTTCGAGAAGGCTGTGGCGTTTCACCTCACCGGCTCCGTACCCAGCGGGAATCGTTCCCGTGAACTTGAAGTACGCAAGCGTGTGATCCGGCTGTTGAACGGCTAGGGCCTTCTCTCCAGGGCCGGGAAGTTTTCTTAGCGCCCACGAGTGACCGGTTTTGGTTTTTGGATCTCCTATGCGGAGGTCAAAGTGCCTTCCTGCCCTTCTAGCCTCGTGGTCCTGGATCACGCTGTCAAGCCATACTTCTGGTTTCGTGATCCGGCGAGGGTTCGTGACCTTCTTCCTTGAGGGAATGCCGGGCGCAAACTCCCTGGCTATTTTTTCGATGAACCTCATACCGCTACTTCCTCTTTTGCATCTCGTCAAGCCTTTGGCGCAATGCCTTCACCCCCGCCGCCTTCTCTTCTTTTTTCTTGTTGATAATATCAGATAGGCGCCGTCTTTGGCTTCTATTAAATCTGGATACTCCATGAATATATCCAGGTATTATTTCTCTCAATTCGTCTTCTTCACCTGTTACTCTTCTCATATATCGCATTAGATCTTTAACCTTGGCGCGCTTGGGGCCAAGAGCGGATAAACGACTGCTTTCATCCAGAAGTACCGCTGGCGTCACATGTGACCAAAACATTGGTCCCCTTAGTTTCTTCCTCGCCCCCATTCTGACTTCCGCGAGTTCATGAGCGCCTATGACTGATCTCAAAACTCTAACATCTCCCTTCGAGAGTGCTTGTACTTTCCTGGTCATTGCCGCCCTTTCCCCACCACTGATCCCCTCTCTTAAGGATTTGAGAAATTCAGGCATTCCTCCGATTGGCGCCATAGTTTTTCCGGTCATGGTTTTCATTACTTTTAATTGGGCAGTCGTAAAGCCTTTCAATGCCTCAGCCGTAACCGGTTTTGCCAATGGTGATTTTTGCGCCCAATCTAATATTCTTTCCCTTGCCTTTTGCTGTGTTGCAATCAGATCCTTCTTAAAAGCTTTAGAAAGGGCTCCAAAAGAAGGATGCGCAGAACCCATTATCTCACGTAATGTAGCAACAGGGACAAGCCTCTTCGTAAACTCCCTGGATACCGCCCGCTGAGCGGCTCTTCCAAAGACGGCTATCTTCTCAATCAGCATTGCGATCTTTTCCATCACCAATCCTGATCTCGAACTCGCTCACTCGCAGGGCAATATCGCCATCCTTGCTTCCTACGTGGAAGTTGATTCCGTTAACATTCCAGAATCTTCCGTCCGCCTTAACTATCTCCCCGATCATTGGGAGATCCTCGTCCATCTCGATGTTCGTCATGATTATAAACGCTCCGCCTGCTTCTCGGATCGTACACTTTTTAATCTCTCTAATATCCAACTCTCACGGGCCCCTCTTTATGTTCGTTAGGGCCAAGCGCCCCCTCCGTTTTCGGCGTAAACGCCATCCTGGCCTGCTCTTTCCCCGTGAGGGTGGACTTCCTTTTCTTGCTCCACCCCTTTCCAAACCGCGTCTGCGTGTGCTGCTTCTTGTCGATCGTATCGCCGGCGTCCACATTGAAGCTCGCTTGCCCACTCCCGCCGATGAGCCTTACCTCGTGCTCGTCAAACGATCCCTTGGCATTGAGGTATCCGCCATTACCGGAGAACTTCTCCATGGCAGCCTTCCTCATCTCCCCGACCTGCGGCTTCACTGGCTTCATCTGCTTCACCGGCTTCGTATTCTTCATCGGCTTCGTATTCTTCATCGGCTTTACTGTACCCGCTGGTGCCTTCGGCATCACCGGCTTGGCTGGCTTTACCGGCCTCAGCGCCTTTGTCTTCTCCAACTTCTCGACCTTCGTCTTCGCTGGCTTCGCGAATAAGCTCAGCGCCCTGGAGTAGGATGGGTCCGCTCCTGCCCTCCGCTGCTGGGCCCTGAGTCCGATCTCCTTCAGTTGATCCACGAGCGCCTTCTTCTTGGCGGCAATCGTGTAGATCGACTTGTCAATCGAGAACCCCTTGTTTGGCACAGAGATGTACCTCCTAACAACGACACGCCTTTGGCTCTTTGGGAGGTGCTTCTGACCACCACGCCGGATGCCTCGGGCCTCCTGCTGTGTGATCCGCTCAGGATTGTAGTGGGGATCCATGGTCATGTGCATGGTTGTGTTCGGGAGGTCCAGGCCTTCTGCTCCTGCCCCCGTCATGATCATGACCTTCACTTTTCCTGATCTGTAGTCTTTGATGGACTTCTGCCGGGTCGCCGACGTGACCCCCTTCTGTCCCTTGCCGTAGTAGGTTCCGTATGAGACGCCCCTCTGCTTCAGGAGGGCCTCTATCATCTTCGCGCCAGCCCCTACGAAGTTTGATGCGATGATGATCTGTGCGTCAGGCCTAGATTCCATGTGCTCTTCAACGTCGTTCATCATCCGCAGGATCTTCGGGGTCCGCGCCGCGGCGTCAACGCTGGAGGTCCCTTCGACCCACTTGGCATTGTTCGATAGCTGGCGGACGGCCATGGCCTTGTTCAGGATCCTGACCATCTCCCTGTCGGGATACAGCTTGCCCTCTTCAAGAACGCGGCGCTCCCTGGTGGTCAGCGTCTTCTTTAGGATTGCGTGATAGTTCGACTCCTGCTCGGCCGTCATGGGAGTCTCGACTATCTCAAGCTCCTTGGCAGGCATGTCGCCCGATGTTGGGGCAGCGAAGTGGAATGATTTCGTCAGGAGTTTGGCGAGTTCTTCCTTGTTTTTGAATCCGGTTATTTCCCCCTTCAGCTTCCCGCCAAACCATCCCTCGATGCGATTCCAGAAATCCTTGGGTGCGCGCTGGATAAACCTATTTACGAACCTTCCCTCAGTCAGTCTTTCCTCGGGATCGCTGATCGCGTTACGGAGCTCGATGGCCTCGAACGGCTTGTTCATGGCCGGAGTGGCCGTGGCCCCGATGAAATTCTTGACCTTTGCCCCAACCTTCTCGATCACGTCGTTCAGGACAGACTGTGGATCTTTGATCCGGTGCATCTCGTCCATGATGACTGTGTCGGCGCCGGTCTTCTCCAGGTAGTAGTCAGGATTCGCCCTGAACATATCGTGAGAGATGATATAGAAGTCCTTCTCCCCCATCCTTTCAACGTCCATCTCGGGGATCGAAGTGGACTCCTGGCGGGTCCCGATGATCCCATACGATCCCGTTGTGAACTTGGCAACCCCGCCCTCGCCAAAGTTTACCCTGAGCGATGCGGGAACCAGGACGATCGCCTTGCCGGCCTTTCCTTCCTTCCGCAGGTTCATGTAGGCCGCAATGGCGCCGAGCGTCTTCCCAGACCCTGGCTTCCACGCCGCTACGCCGATCCCATCTCTATCGGTGATAAATTTGATGAACTGGTTCTGGGAGCCCGTCAGCTTCACACCCTCTTTCAGGAATGGGCCAAGCTCCTCTGGGTTCGGGACGACCTCTTGCGGAGGACGAATCTCCTTGGTGAGTACCCGAGACCCCTTGAGTTCTGACATTTGCCCGACGACGGAAGGTGCAGCGATCTTGTCCATGACCGTATCTTCTGACAACATCGAGATCATTCTTTGGAGATCGCTAGACACTCTCGGCCTCTTCCAGTTCTTCTTCGCCGATCTCTTCGGCATTCTTCTCTCGTCCTATCTCTGGACCGTAAGCGTATGCGGCCAGAGGTGCCGAGATCGATGAAATGTCCGTTTTCCAGCCCTGCGCCGGTCCCTCTAAGAGAGTATCTTTTAGGCGCTGGAAGTTCAGGCGCGTCAGCCAGTCCTGGCTCATAAGCGGGGCCGTGTTGATCCCGCGAATGATCTCCTCGTAAGTTACCTGGCCCTTCTCGTTCTTTTCCTGGTTATAGGCTTGCAGCTTGGTAAGCGGAGCGAAGTCTCCCGGCACGTAAGTTGGGTGATCTCCAGGGTGCAGAACCCTTGCCGTATTTGTCAGCGGGCGAACTACGGTCTCCAGGATTCTCCGCTTCACCTGGATTCCCTGGTCCGAATATTCAGTCTTTAGGGAATCGACGAGGTAGTCTTGCGTAGCGCGCATTCCCCTAAGTTCAAGGAGTTCTTGAGGCTTTATCGGGCCGTCGCTGAGCCTTCCGCCCTTGCCTATCTTGTCGCCCTTCTTGACCAGGAGGTCCCTAGCTGCTGGCACGTAGTGCTCTTCTCCTCCGACCATGACGTTCCATCCACCGATGGGAGATGGGCCGATTGATTCAATATTCCCCTGAACTCTGGAGATCGTGGCCTTCCCCTTCAGGATCCGAGGCATCTTCAGGAGATTCGATACGCGAGTGAAACCTGACACCACGCCGCCAGCAACTCCAGCCGCACCGCCAGTATGGAAAGTACGCATCGTCATCTGCGTTGCCGGTTCGGCGATGGCCTGTCCAGCCTCCACGCCGACGTTCTGCCCAATGCTTGGAACCCTGCCATTGACAGTCAATCCGTAGCACTTCTGGCACACCCCTTTGTCCGCTTCGCACGTCAGCGAACTTCTCACCAAGAGAGTCTTGAGGCCTCTGAGTCTGGCTTTCTTGATCGTGAAGTGGGTGACGATCGAGTTTCTCCGACCAACTGCCTTCTCGCCGCGGGCGAGGAAGCGATCGATAACATCCGAGTCGGTGATCGATATATTGATTCCCTTTGTTGTCCCGCAATCTACCTCCGTGACCACATGGTTGACCGTGACGTTGAGGAGCTCCTTGGAGAAGGCCCCGGGAATTGAGGTCTGCAATGATCTGTCAATCATGCCCTTCCGGGCGCCCGACATGGATGACCAGTAATCCGCTAGATCGAGTCCTTCGGCGTAAGAGTTCTTGATCGGAACCGGGACTATATTGTCGTTTACATCTTTCACCAGCACAGGTGATGCGAGGATCTGTCTGATTTGTCCTATATTTCCCTTCGCGCCAGATCTGGACATTATCATGAGCGAATTGGCCTTCAGCCTCTTGTCGGCTATAAGGTTCGCGTTGAGCTTCTTCGCGGCATCAGAATACGCATCAATGATCGCCTGGGTCTTGTCTCCCTTCGCCTTCTTGATTATTCTCTCTGCCTCGCTGAATATCTGGTCCCTGGCCTTGTAATTCATTTTTAGGTCTTCGAGACCAATTGAGAACCCGGCTTCATATGAGAATCTATTCCCAATATCCTTCATCGCATTGACGATCTTGACGAACTGGTTTGGGTGCTCCTTCGAGATCCGGGTCAAAAGATCCGTCATCTGCTTGCCGGTCAGTGGCTTATCGATGTGGTACTTGGCGTCAGGCAGAATCTTGTTCAGTGCGTTACGCCCCTTGACCGACTGGGTAAATAGATACAGGCCCGTAATGGCCTCCTGCGTCGGGTAGTTCATCAGCTCGCCGCTTCGCGGATTGTACAGGTTCCGACTCGGGAGCATCTTGAATGATTCGGCCCTGGCCTCCTCTGTAATCGGGACATGGACCGCGGCGGTATCGCCGTCGAAGTCCATGTTGAATCCCTTCACGATGAGCGGGTTGACCTTGATGGCCTTGCCGGTCGTCAATGATGGAAGAAAGGACATGATGCTGAACTTGTGGAGAGATGGTGCCCGGTTGATCATCACTGGGCGGTCTTCCATGGCGATCTGAAGGGCTCTCTTGGCCAACGGGGTGCGGTTGTCCATTTCGCCACGCGCCTCTAAGGCGTTGTCTTTGTACCCCTGTTTGACGAGCTCTCTCACGATGAAGGGCCGGTATATCTTCCAGGCCATCTCTTCGGGGATTGCCACCTCATCGAGACCCAGGGCAGGCTCAGGGACGACTGTGGAGCGCCCAGAGAACTCCTGGCGCCGACTCATCACCCGGTTCTGGAAGAAGCCCTCCTTGTTCGTGTTGCCCTTAATCTGCTCGATCAGGCCCTTGTACCCGCGCCCGCCGAGGTGATCGTGGAGTCCGGCGATGGCCTTCATGCCCTTGTAGACGTTCTCACGGAGAGGGCTCATCTCCTCGTCCGGCATATCGATCTCGATGAAGTCCCTCGTCTGGTCTGTGAGGTCGATCAGGTCCTTGTACAGATGGTTTACCTCTGTGACATTGAGGCTTCCATCCGGCAGAGGGTACACAGGACGTAGGCGAGCAGGAATCACAGGCACGTTCTTCACCACATAGTCCGTGGGCTTGAGCTTGTGCGTCTTAAGCGCCTGCAAGTACCGAATCGTCTTGTTGATCTTGTCGAGGTCCGTCCCTTTCTTTCCCTTGGCCTGGACATTGAGGCTTTCTATCTTTTTATCCACGTCGATCTTTGATAGAAGAAGCTTGATTCCGGATCCGCCAGTCTCTGAATCGTCTGTCTCCTCCGCGATGATCTTTCCTTCTTTGGATACGTATCTTCGGCCCGCGATTATGTCATCGTAAACTGATTGCGTGATGCCCAGGATCGCCTTTATCGCATTCTCGAAGATCGGATTCGGCATCTCCTCAGCGAGTTCGATATGGTTCCACTTATCACCAGAGATTCCTCCGGTGATCAGCGGGTCGAACAGACCGCCCTTTTCAGGACGCAGGTCCTTCCCCCGGACAACTTTTGAGTTCTTAATGGCACCGGAACTGAACTCCTTCACCTGTCTGCTGGTCATGGGTGCCAGTATCAGCGTGTTCCCGTCCTTCTTCACGTCTACCCCGAGCCCCTTGATCATCGATACAAACTTATCGAACGCAAACGGCGTTGCAGGAGCAGGCAGGCCCTGTCCTAGTTGCAAAGCACGCCACACTTCATCGTTGCGCGAACTTTTATATGTCGCCATCTCTCGAAGGTTCGCTTTCGCCCCATGCGACAACATGGAATAAAGCGTAAGGGCATCCATTGACTGGCCGCCTTCGTGCTTTCCCCGAGACGGCTGCATGTCGGCGGTGTATCCGCCCTGGGCGCGGGCAGAGAACTTCTTTCTCGTTGGGTGATCGAGCTTCAGCATGTACTGCCGACCAACAAGAACGCCAGGTATTTTCTGGTTCGTGACGGGGTCTGTCAGGTCTTCCTTGTCTTGGACGCCAGCCTTCTTCGCGGCAGTCTCAACATCCTCCAGGTAGTTTCGCCCTGTAAAGTTACGAACATCAAAGGGGCGCCCCTGCTTCAGGGCCACTTTGCCGGCGACAGTTTCGAGAATCTGGCTGGGATTTATGCGGGAGGGAACGCTATGCGGATTCAGAATCACCTCGATGGCGTCCCCGCTTGCGTCATGGGGCATCTCGTTGTTTGCTATGATGGTGGTGATCGTGCCTTTGTTCCCGTATCTGCCAGCAATCTTGTCGCCGATTTTAGCGGGCTCCGAGGTTCTGATGTGAACCTCGATCTTCTTTGCGGTCTTGACGACATTGACCACGGTTCCTTCGTCCTCTTCGTCCCAGGTAACCGATCTATCCTTGTAGGGTTTGATGAACGCTCGGTGAAGCTTGCCCAGGATCACATCCTCCGGGCCCTTCTCCTCTTTCTTGAGGACAGCCATAACGAGGTCGCCAAACCTAACTGTCTCCCCCTTTTCGATGACCCCGTCTTCATCCAGCTTGGCCGCAGCGGAAACATCGATCGCCTCTGGGTAGTAGGCCCTGAACTTCTTCAGGTTCATTACGGTAATTTTGTCCAGCGGAACGGACAGCTTATACAGGTGTGCCGACGTGAACTTCTTCGAGAATCCCTCGCTTATCACGACGCCATCTTCGAAATTGTAGCCCTTAAACGGCAGGTAGGCGACGTTGGCATTGACTCCGAGAGACAGCTCTCCGCCCCTGGTAAAGTTCGTGTCGGCGATCAACTGACCCTTTTTTACTTTGTCGCCTTTTTTCACTACCAGGACCGCGTCAATAAATGAGGTCTTCGAGTTGAGCGGGAAGTTGTCGTAGATGGATACCGTATGCTTCTTTCCGCTCTTGTCTTCGATTACGACCTCCCCCTTCACTGCCTTCGTCACCGTGCCTGAGACCGGCGACTTGTGGCTAAATCCGTCTCCGACGACTCCCTCGAAGGTCGTGTCCTTGCCTGCCACGACCCTGACAAGCGGCTTTTCCCGGTAGATGAGCGGAAGAGCCTGGGCCATCATCTTGCCCGCAGTCATCGCCCGGTTGCCTTGCGTGTTTTGCAAGAACGGGATCATGTTCGTGGTAACGTCGAAAATGCTCTGGGCGGAGGGGATGACATAGTCAACATCCGAGGCCGGCACCGTCATGATCTTGCCGCGGTTCGATGCCTTTACCGTGCGCGATTTAGGGCGTAGCTTTCCAGCCTTCTCGACATACTGATCTCTAAACGACACTACGGATTGCGCCGCATCTGCCGGAGAAACATCCTTGACCTTTCCAGACTTTACCTCATACATCCCGGCAAAAATCTCAGTGCCTTTCTTCTTGATGCCGAGAGGAAGATGAAGTGTCGTACCGATTCGGTCGCTATTTCCGCTCCAAAAAGGGATGCATCCATCTCGGCGAACAAGAAGTAGTCCGCCGGGAACTGTGGCGCAGTGTACAATCCCGTCATACTCGACCTTAAAGTGGTTATTTTTCCGGATTACCCTCTCCGGCCTTCTTAGCATTCGCACCTCATGAATGTCCAAATACCTTTCTTCTCTGTTGTCCGCATAAACTTTATGGGAAACGGCGAATCCGAGAGAAATAGATAAGCGCTCAAACCCTTCGGCTAGCCTCGGGCTTCCTGTCGTGAAAACTCTTTGCGGATAACCATGGTTGCTACATGTGCGCCCATCTCCGCGCATCAGAGACTCCAAAAGACGCATTCTGGAATACTCGCTGCATTCGAGCAGGTACTCTGGGATAAATTTGTCCTTGGACTTTCCGAATTGAGCGAGATAAGAGGATAGCTGTTTGCTGTGAGTCGAGAAATCTCCAGAGTTTGTTCTGCAAAATTCAAACGGAAGGCGGTCGAGTAAATTTCTGATCTCTTCGACTCCGGGCTCGTTCGTCTGGCTTATTTTGACCAGGTAAGTTGATGTAGATTCCTTGTACTGGAAACTTCCTTCCGACAAGTACCATCCCATGAACTCTGCCCAGTCTTCAATTGCAATGGAACCAACATTTTTTACCGCATTACCACCAGAAACTCTTGGCAATTCAAATGCCTCTATATTGTTGGATGATGCGCTTGGAAAATGAGTAGACCTGAGTTTTCTTTCTTTTCCAAAAACAGCGCAGGCCGGAGAAACCCTCCACTTCAAACATCCTGGAGATGCGTCAGAATAAGGCCTGCAATAAACCCTATGGCTAGGAGTTACTAAATATGAAGCTCTATTTGTTTTTGCCCCATACATTGTCCCTTTATATCGCTCATGGATTACTCTTTCCGCCTCCTCAAATCTTAATTCTTCTTCGACTAAGCATGCGAATGCCATCTCTTCTGTGGCGTCTGGCCATTTGATCCATCCTTTTGATGTAAAAACTTCGGTATCATCATCAAAGCACTCCGGGGTGTTCACACTATCGATAAACCCAAGGCTCGACGGATGAATCGCTCGCGCTTCGACCGTTACGGCGTGCGGATTCGTAATGCCTCCGGCGCCAGTAAGGATCGCTTTAGTTGTCTCGGAAATCATATGGAGCGGATTGGTCTGCTCAGGCGTTCCAGACAGGCCCGTACTTCCGCCGAATGATTGTCCGCCGCCCGTAAAGAAACTTTCTACGGGGTGGTTGAACGTAGACAGACCAACGATCTCGCGGATCTTTATCCTTCGGTCGATATTGAATCGCATCTTGTATTTGATTTTGGATGCATTCTTCTCGATGCGCTCTTTCAGGAAGTCATCGACGGACAGGAGCTGCTTGAACTCAAGAGAGTCCCGGTCGTCGGCCTTTGCCTCACCTCTCGACACCGACAGAATCCTTCCAGATGTGCGCAGGAGAAGATCTGGAGAAATGCTGTTAAATGCCTTCCCCAACGTTAATTTGGTGGTTTTCTTGTCGATCACATTTCCGGCAAAGTAGGACTCCAGGTCCGCCACGGACTGCGCGTACTCGGGCTGTGCCTCGCGGAAGATTACCTTGTACGCCTTGGCTATTTCGCTATCCGCGCTGCCGCGGGAGGCGTTCTTCTCGGTCAGCTCTTTTCCCCAAATGCCTTCTATTTTGCTTCGTGCTATTCCGAACGCCACGAGTATGTGGTACAGCCCGACGTTGGTGGTGCCAAGTTCCATGAAAAAAATCCCGGACTTCGGATTCAGACGGATCTTAAAATTCATTCCTTTCGCGAGATTGATTTGAGACTCCAGCTCTCCGTTCTCCTGGATTCGCGTATATACACCGGGTTTCAGGCGAAACTGGTTCGATACCTGGTACTCGCTTCCCCTGACGATGTAGCTTCCGCGAGGAGTAACGAGAGGCAGATTGACCAGGGTCATTTTTTCAACCGAATCAATGACCTTTCCGGTTGACAGATCGATGAGGCGAAGCTTTCCGTAAATCGGGGCGGCCCACGTCCGCTCTTTGTCCTTGGTCGATTTTTGCCCTGCTAAGTCGTCGAATTTTCGCCCCTTCCGGTCGATCCAAATCCGATCGGCTACGATCTTGTGGACTCGGCCCTCGTAGGGGAAGATCGCCCTGATCGACTTCATCAGGCTCTCTTCGCTGTTTTTAGCTTGCAACTGGAAATCGATCATGGATCGCCTGCCTCGCAGTGTGTTAATCCAGTATGATTATATATGGCAAGGACTTAGAAGCAAGAAAAACAGACCCGGTTTGCGGTATAAGAAAAGTAACCGAGAGAGTGTATTCCATAACTTCCGCACTGGGCGGGTGTTCCGGAATACACATGGGACTTTGGCAAAGGAGAGAATGCCGTGAAGATTCGTGACGAGAAGGGAAAGGTTGTGGACGAGATCGGTGTCGGCGAGATGGCCCTCAACACCGGGTCCGTGTTTGCCTCGCTGGTCATCGCCGGAACGGCCGTGTTCGGCGGCGCGTGGCTGATCGCGAAGGGCGTCGTGTGGACGGCCGAGAAGACGGTCAATGGATTCGAGACCCTCTTCCTGGACGAGGAAGATGCGAAGAAGCGCAGGCTCGATCGCGAAGCGGCCAAGGCCGAGCGGGAGCTTGAGGTCGAGGCGAGGGCTCACCACATCCGACACGAGAGCGCCGACCGGCGCGTCTCGGGCGGGAAGGAAGATGCGCCCGCGTCACCGCAGGACCAGATCGATGCGCTGGCCGGCGAGATGCTGGAGATGGGCGACAAGCTCAAGAAGGTTCTCGAAGCTGTCGAAAACATCGGCAAGGAAACGGTCGAGAAATCCGCGGCCGCAGGATAGAGATCCCCCCACGGTAAAAGGCGAAACACCCAGGCTATGGTGCGAAAGCACCGTTAACGTGAAGCGCCTACGCTGTGGACAAGTCGCAGGTCATCCGGATATTCCGGGTGGCCTGCGGCACTCTCTTTGCTCTCATTTCGGAGGAAGATCTCTATGTTAACAGTTGGAATCCCGCTGATCCTGGCAATTCTCTCGGCTATCTCCAGGGACTACAGGAACTAGCGGACCAACTAGATATTCCCTTATTTATTCACTCAGAAACCAATTTCAGATTACCAAGTTGGCGCCGGACTCTCTCCTCCGGCGCCATTCTCTCGGCTGAAGGGGGGGGGTGGAGTCACATCCACCCCTCTTTTTAGGTATAAGTAAGTACAAGGATGGATGTAGCCGGTTATTCTGGTTGTGTCTATCTCTGTGGGGGGAAGAGCAGCCTTTGCGCAAGGGCTGCTCTAGTAGGGGTGGCCGGCCTTGTGGTGAGGTCGGTCACCCCATAATATTAGCCCACCATGCATTGGAGAATGCGTCGGGATCCTGGCCCATTTTCCAGGATATGTAATTGTTCGTGAATAGCTCTTTTTGGTTCTGGAAGCTTTTTGCTGGCTGGGCCAATCCCGACTTGATGAGCGGGATGTACTCGTCAGTGAAGTCCTGTTCGAACTCAGGCCATACTTGGTCTGCGATAACTCGAAGAACGATCTCTCTAGGGTCTTCGTCTTCGAGCGCCGACGGATTGATAGAAACGTCGAAAGCATCCCATGTGTAAGCCTCTTTCATCGTTGGATCAAAGTCCACCTGCATGGGAACATCCAGGTTCTTAAGGAAATTTCTCAGCCACGGCCTAATCTCGATCGGGACGTTTGTGGCCCTGCTCACGCCAGCCTGGAAATCCACTGCAAGCGGAATTTCCCTGACCTTCGGATCATATGTGTCCAGCGAGATCAATGGTATGAACGTGCCGCGGCAATTGCTTGAAATCAGTCCCTCGGCCCAGTACAATGTAGACTCAGTCTGGAGGTCATAGACGCGACCGTGGAACGCATAGCGATTAACCTTAACGACCTCAAGCGGCGCCACAAGGCCGGGGAAAGCATTGACGACATAGCCGATGCGCTCGGCGTCAGTATTCAGACCGTCAATCGAAGAGCGAAGGAGCTTGGACTGGCCCGGAGAGGGATTCATGATGTTGACGCCGCTATTCAGCGATACCTTGCCGGAGAGTCCTCGATTCAGATCGCGAAGGATCTCGGAGTTTCCAAGATAACTGTCCTCAGATGGCTCGAAGAGCGAGGAATTAACAGGAGGTCCACTTCCGAAGCCAATACGATCAGAATGAATAGAATCGGAAAGGAGGGTCGCCTTAAACTCACGGAGGCTGCTCACGCCGCCGTCCGCGGCAAGAGCCTGAGCAAAGAGCATCTTGTCAATAGGGCTAAGTCCAGGCAAATAACGAAGTGTTCCCAGAGCGCTAGCGAAATCCAGCTCATTAAGATGATCGAGGAGGCCGGCCTGGGAATCACTCCTCAGCTCGCCATCGGCCCTTATAATGTCGATGTTGCCATCCACAAAAACTCCATCGCCGTGGAGATATTCGGGGGAGGATGGCATGCTTATGGGCGGCACGCCAGAAGCTTCCGAAAGAGAACCGACTACATCCTCGATCAAGGATGGCTCACCGTCTTCATCTGGGTAGACGCCAATATTCCGCTTTCCGATGGAGCGTGCGAGTACTTGGTCTCCTTGACGAATAGAGCCCGCACGGACGAACCCTTCTGGAGACAGGAACATGTGATTAACGGTCGCGGAGATCCTTCTCCCGTCGCCAAATACAATCTCGACTACAGGGCCGCTGTAGGGGGCGACAAAGCCCCCGACTACGTTCCGATTCCTCCTCCCTGCCGAAACAAGCGTTCCGGGAAGTAAGCAGCTCGGATGGCTGTCATTGGTGAGCGGGAAGACGAGATTGATCAGGTCGGTAATCTCGTACTCTTTCCCGTTGAGAGCCTTGCATATCGGACATGTTTTCTTGTCTCTGACCTCCATGCGCTTGACCCGAGTGATCCCATCTTCGTCCCATTTCCTCAGGGCCGACTTGACATAAATGTTCATCATCACTGTACGTGCGATCGCCTTGGCCTGCTCGTATGCCATGAGTTTATTTAGCGCCTCGATCGGAGGAGATTCTCCGCCCTCAAGAGAGCCGTGGACCAGGTCCATCGCTTTTTTCGTGGCCGGGAATCCGAGACCCGTAATCATCTCCTCAATATCCGTTCGGTAGTCCCAATCCAACATCTGGGCGGTTTTGTTGAACCCTATGGTAAACGAGTCTGCGTATTCATGTCCGCCGCAGACGGCTTTGTATCCGCAGTTCTGCAACTGGGACTCGATCGGCATTACGATCTGCCACCACGGGAGAGACTCTTCCCGCTCCTTGTAGAGCCCGTAGACTAGCCGGTCCATATCGGCTATGCCCAATTTCAGGAGGCTGTGCAAGTCATCGGCTGCGAAAAGGTCGTACAGCCATCGGTCACCTTGTGGTATAAGGTTTTCAGCAGCAATTTTACCCAAATCAACCGAAGGAGGGATAGATGGACTTTTCACAGGGAGTCCCCTATAGCAAGGTAAAAGATCTTACCACACGATTTCCAGTAGCGCAACACATTCACTGCGAGATCACAGAAGTCCCGCTGGAGAAATCGTTCTTTGATGGGCGCCCCCATCCCGAGAAATTCTGCCGATTGGTCCTGGAGCTTGGACAGGAGCAGATGAATAAGGACAAGTACGTCTCCCCGCACTTCTACTTCTGGCACACGAACTCTAATGGAGATGAGGTCGTCAGGATTGTGGATCTCCAGAACCTCATCAACTTCGATATGAAGCTCGCGCAAGACTTCATGGTCACGGAGGTTGAAGAGAACAAGACCGAGGCATACGCCTTCATGATGAGAGCTCACGTGGCGAAGATCGCACTTTTTAAGATGCGAACGAATATCGATATTGATCTATCTTCCAACCAGTCCTACCAAGAGGCCCTGGTCGCTTACTGCGAGTACAAGGATGGATCTCGGGCTTACATGACGCAGAATTACGGGCAGTCGGACGCCATTCTGTTCTGGGATGGCAAGCCGAAATATCACGAAGTCCCGCCGCATTATATCCCGGGCAGGGTGTTCAGACTCTTCGATCATGTCGCCGAAGAAGAGGAAAAAGAAGAGGGTGAGGAGGCTTAGCCTCCCCACCCTTTCTTTTAGCCTTGTGCGGACGACCTCGTAAGACTATGCGGTCTTGACGATCTCTTCTCTCGTGCTGGCTGCGCCATTGCGGTCCGAAACAGACAGGAAGAATCCTGCCGGCGCCGCAAGATCCAGGAACAGGCTGTCGGCGGCGAGGCTCGTTGCGACCTCAACGTCGGCCTCTCCGGTCGCGTCGGTCGTCACGGTCGCCGTGTTTGTGTACTTACCGCTCTTGAACGTTCCCTTGGTCGCTTCCTGGAGCTGAGTGGCAGCCAGGAGTGCCCCAGCCGTTACGGCGTCGAAGATAGACATGTCAACGTCAACGCCCTGGATCGCGTTGCCGCGGGAGTCACTGACCAGGACCTGGACCAGGCTCGGCGCTTTGGTTCCTGGAGAGGTTGTGCCAGCTTCAAGGGCCAAGACCGCGTCCGCCGCACCGCTGAATACGAGCGTGCTGCTCGTGCCCAGGGATAGACTGGTTATGTCTATGTCGCCAGAATTGTCAGCGGCAGAGGCCTCGGCTGCGAATGCGGCGTTCCCGGCCAAAGAGGCTGCAACTTCTGCTGCTGTTCCCGCAGCAATATCCGAGAAATCGCCACTAACGAAGGTGTGGTTGATCGTGATGCCGTTGGCGACAATCACTAGGACGCGGTCGGCCGGGTTGCTGAAGTCAAACGTCTCAGTCCCACCAAGCGCTATCGAGGCAACCATCCCTGCGCCTGTTGCAATGTCGGCCGGCGTGTTGTCCAGCGAGATGCTGTACGCCGAACGGTGAAGGGACTCGCCCTCGACGACCGTGTCGCCGGAGCTGAACTGGAGCACGACCAGATCTCCGGCGGCAATCAGCTTGGCCGGGCCCTCCTCGCGGGTGAAGTCGTCCGGGACCGTTCCTGATTCCGTATCCTGGAGGACGAGATTGACGCCCTCAAACTTAGGAGGACCGATCCGACCCACGCGGGTTAGCCTCAGTTCTCCACCACTATCATTTCTAACCAGTGCCATGATCAGTACTCCTCTTCATTCGAGACGCCACTGGCGGGAACATCCTCATCCAGTGACTGGGTTTGTGCCGACCACACATGTGATCAGGCCACGTGCTTCCAGTTTTTTCTATTCACGACATGTCCGATCCCCCTATGGGACATGCCATACATCTTCCCTAATTCTACCTGTGTTAGGCCACCTTTGTAAAGATCCCTTATGGACCTAACGTCATCTTCCGTTAGCTTGGCCTTATTGTTTCTTTCGCCTCTTGCCTTCAGGCCCATGTCGACCGCATGCCTCTCGTTCTCGGCCGGGGTCACATACTCCAAGTTGTCTGCGCCGTTATTGTGCTTGCGGCCATCCATGTGATTTACCACATAGCCGTCAGGCTTGCCCCCGAGGAATGTGCGAGAAACGAGCCTGTGTACCGTCCTGGTAACCTGGTTCCCGCTATCACAGAGCGTCACGAGGAAGTATCCGTATTTGTCGTCACAGGGCTTGAGGATGTATCCCGTCCTAGAATTTCTGACTCTGCCCATGCTCGATGCTTCATAGGGCCAGCCGTCAATCGTCTTCCACTGTTCCCGCATGTCCGCTATCCACGTATTCTACGACCGCCCAAACAACGCCCTTCGGGGTGGAGAAGAAGTCCTTTTCCACCACCCGACAAGCGGGGTCGTTCTTAATCTTCTCGTAGGTCCGCCGATCTTCCTTGGCGTCCATGCACAGTTTAAGTATGTGCGTCCGGTCTTGAACCTGTGTTCCGCCTGTCCTGGGCATGGGAGCATTATAACCTCCCTCAAGTATCCGTCCAGGCTAAACTTATACTGGCTTCTCGACAATCCTCACCTGCCACCGGATCTGGGTAGTTCTGCCCGTGGGCGGCTGATCTTCGGTGGGAATCGTGATGAGCAACACGTCGTCTCCAACGGCCATAAGGGCATCTCCCTTGAGGACCGCCTTACGCTCTTTACGGGTGTCCCTGGTCTGTATGCCTGTCACTGAAGCCATTTTTTATCCTCCGGATCTCGGTTCATTATAATAGCAAAATCTTGAAATGTCCATTACGAGTCCCCACCCCCACCCAAAGGGCCGGGCACCTGGAACGGGAGATCCAAGATAGCATCGGGTTGTTGCTCCGCTCTATGATCCAGGTCGTGCCCAAAGTGCTGGCATATTTATAAGCGAAGTTTCCATTCCATCTATAGCTCCGAACGGATCGGGTAATGCGCCTCCACCCCCTACTGCCTTGAAAACTGCCAGCTTCAAAAGCCCGTCTGTCGTATCATCTGTTCCAGGTGTCAAAAAAGACCGGAACAGAGCAGCACTTCGCCTTATTTGCAAAGCAGCAGTTGCTCGTACACCCAACCAAATATCAGGACTGGACGGGCTGAAAGATGCTAGTATCCCAGACTGCATACCGGCAACATTTCCGAGATCACCGCTATCGGCGAGGAGCGCACCTGGATTTCCATTTAGATCAGCCCACACACCGACTCTAAGCTCACCAGAGCCATTCGCATGGATGCGCGCAAACAACGCATCATACGTGCGCGATGTATCGAGCTTCCACGGGTAAGCAATCACACGATTAGCAATCGTCGTCATAAATTGAGCGGCAGAGATAGACACATTCCCATAGAGCCGACCGATTGCATGCTTCGAGGAAGCTCCACCTCCGCCACCTCCGGGAAGATCGCCAATGGTAATCTTCTTCTTGGCGTTGGCTGCTGCCGCGTCCTCGATGAGCAGAAAGTCGGCATCTGTAGGAACAGCCTTTGAGGTGATGGCGGATATTTCGGAGGCCACGTTGTCGTGGATCGCATCAGCATCAGTTGCTCCAGAACTCGTAGTCTGAGTCCAGACCGCCGCTCCTGTGGATACGTCTAGAGCTACAAACTCCTTATCCAGGGTCGTGTTGATCCAGCGAGACCCAACAGAGTAGTCTTCAGTATTATCGTTGCCGGTTCCAGGGTCGGTCGTTGCTCCAATGTTATCTCTGACCGTGCTGTAAGTCGTGGCAGTCAGACGTGTGACGTGACCAGTCAAGGTCGAGCCGCCAACATCCGCATCAGCGACCACACCGCCCATTGCAAGCCCGCCAGCGCCGTCTCCTAGCGGCGCTGTTCCAGCCCCTCCAGCAGTCGTTAGGTCCTCAACGTCACCACCACCACCACCTGCGTCCTCATCCTTCCAAGAAAGATCAGGCTGTTTCCGCCACAGCGTTACAGGCGTCTCCTGCTGGTAGTACGTCCCGACTGGAGCGCCTGAGATAATTGCAGGGGGGCCGACATTCGGATCGCCATCGAAGCCCGTAATTGCTACAGTCAGCAACGCTGCACGGCGAGGCAGTTCCAGATTTACGAAGTCCTCAAACGCGCTCATCAGACGGTCTCTTCTACGTCAGTGATCTGTGCTGTGCCCCCAGAGTTCGCACCTACCGCTGCCGTATCAAGCCAGATCACATCGGTGGCCCCGACGCCAGCAGTAGGGGGGCTCCCCAAAGCATCTATGGTGTATCCGTCTGTTACCGGAGGAGGGGTCGAGATAGGCTGCTTCAGGGCTGTCTGGTTCGTGGACGTAAAGATCCCGGCTGTTAGTTTGGTGAAGTCGATAACCTCGACGTTCATCACCGTGATTGTGGCGAAGGCCGCAAAGGTCAACGTGCGCTGCACAAACCCACCCAGCGTGTAAGTCGCGTCACCCGTGATCGATGACGTTACGATCCCAGCCAGATTCGTGGCGGTTGGACTGGCCCATGTGAACGTGCCCTTACCATCATCATCATGAACTCCGAGTGTCCTGGTCCAGACCGTAGGACCTCCAACGAACCCGCCACCCTGGAAGATGCCTCGCGTAGCCCGGCCACCGCCGGATTCCGCTGAGATAGTCGGTGCAGATATAAGCTCCTGATCCGCAGTGATCGTGATCGTGTGAGTCTGCTCCGAGGTTCCGTCATTCCCACCAGAGCGAAGCCGTGTAGCGGGCTCAGCTACGGTAAAGGTTGCAGCGACCGCCGCAATATTGACGACGACCTGATCCACCGTCGTCGCATCGTTCGCGACTCGGTTGGCTGTAATCCGGAAATTGCTAATTGTGACATTGTAGGTCCCACCGGCACGGGTAACCGTCTTGGGGTCTTCGCTCGTGGTCGGCAAGGTAATCGTCAATTCCGAGGACGTAGGGTCGTCATAGACCACTGTGTCGAAGTCGCTGAGCACATTGGCGACTGTAGCAGACTCAACGCCTTTGAGCGCGCCCTGGGTGACCGGGTATGTAATCGTGCCTATGGCTACAGATGGGAACAGGTTGTTCGTGAAGACCAGATCCACGCCGTCAGTGGTCCCGCCGCCCGAGTTCGTATCGTCCGTCGCGCTAAATGCTCCGGTGACGCTGTCTCTTACACGGACCCTAGCCGGTCGCGCCACTGTTGTGGTCCCTTCATTATCGATTGTTCCCGTGACCACTGCGCTGGTCCCGGGAGTGACCGCGATACTGGCGAGCTTGCACGCTCCGAAGTTCTGGATCTCGACCAGGTCGAAGGACTTGTCAGCCGTGACCGAAATCTGGAATGTGTCGTTCTCTTTTAGCTCTGTCTGGGATCCAGGATACCCTCCCGTGAAAACTAAGGCCGTAATTGCAGGCGGAGCCACCAAGGTGATAACAGTTTTGTCGGACGCCCCTAGATTTCCGTCTGGATCTGTAAGTTGGGCGACCACGTCCCCGCTAGCGGCTAAAGCGATGGGAACTGTACCGCTGTAGATCCCCCCGGACTTCGCCAGGGTCGCAGCGTTACCGTCAACCGTAACCAAGGGAGCCGAACTTTCCACCAGGACATTGATGGCTGCATTCGATGAGTCTGCCGACTGGAGAATGGTGTCGTTTGGCGCGTCCTGGAATACTTTGCTAGAAACGGTCTCCCCTCCAAGTTGAGGGGTAATATCCTTGATCCGAATCCATCCGCCAAGCAGGCGAAGTGCTTCTATCTCGTCCCCGGCAAACTTAAAATTTTCCGTGAGGGAATCTCCGCCAGACTCTGTGTCTGGCGTGTCCGGTATCAGAAACCCTTTTCTGAGATCGAATGCCATATTATTGAATCATCTCGTTCCATTGGTCTTGGGTCATATTGTTCCACTGATCCTGGGTTAGTGAATTCCAGGACAAAGTCGTTACTACTGGAAGTGTCTTTTCCTTGATTGTTACCTTCCACCGTCCTTTTGCGAGCCTGCCCACAGGGACTTCATCTTCTATCGGAAGAACGATGAGAAGCTGATCATCCCCCTCGACCATGCGGGCAGTTCCTTTGAGGACAACCTGCTTCTCTCTGCTCTCCTCGCCGCGCTCTGTCTGCGTCCCTTTTACGCTGGCCATGCTATCTGTCGCCCTTGATCGCATCCTCGTCGGCCGCATCCGTGATCGACTTTTTGAGAACTCTTCCGCTATCCAAGTGGCCTTTGATTTGAGAGAACCCGTTCTGAATAAAAGAGTCCACGTCAGCCGCATTATCCAGAATATACTCTCCGTGATTCTTCGTAGAAATAGTGACTGGGAACGAAAGCCAGTTGTTATTTGCAAACGATAGCACCCAGTGCCAATTTGATTGTGCGTTGATGGATGCAGAGAATACCTTCCCATCGAACGTGAACCCCTCATCGATCAGATCGGAAGTCCTCTGGTCTATCTCGCCGAATCTTTTTGTTCTCAAGGCATCAAGCCCTGTGAAAAATGAGTCTGTGGTCCGAGCAAGTATGATCTTCTCTTCATCAGATAATGTGTCTTCAAAGTCCGCGAGGACTTTGTATCCATCGAATCTCAGTCGGAAAACCCTACCCGGAAGGCTGGCGAGCATGAATCCGGGAACCTCGTCCCCTGATGAATTTGTGGTGCTTCCCGCTACTAGCATCTCTCCCGGTCTTTCAGTCCTGGTGTATGGTCCGTAGGTGGGCATGCCTTCCCTTCCAGTCAAACCGCAATGTTTAGTCCGTCATCACTCGCCGCTGAGATCAGCCATAACAACTCGCAGGATCAATGACTCACCGGATTCGGTCAACGTGATAATCGTGGTGATTTGCCGTGTGTCCATCAGCTATAGTTCATCCTGGTACCCGAGTACATCCATTGACGTATTGTCTGATGCATTACTTACTTGGTACTCAACTATTCTACTGCCATCACATGTCATTTGCAAAATGAACGTTGCTGAGACTCCCGCAGTAGAAACGCCAAGACGCAGGAAAATGACCGCACCACTTGTATCTCCATTTTCTCGCAACTCAACCCGATTCGCTGCTGTACCGGTAGAGAAAAGGACCTGCAAGGAGACAAGAGTAACACCAGGCGGCACATAGGTTGCCAGTGAAATATCGGCAAACACAGTAGCACTTCCACCGGCGATGACTCGTGTGTCGGTTAAGGCCACGCGGTAACGAATCTGCCTGTTTTTACCTGAGCCGGTCTGCCGAAAGTCCAGGAAGTTACTAGAGCTATTGTTGCGAACCCAACCAACCCTGCGGAAAACTGCGTACGTTCCGGGAAGCGTAGGGGCTGTGGCGCTTAATGACAATAGTGAAGCTACAGCATTGCCTCCACCCGCAATCGCATGAACTGCATACCATGTGTTCGAGGCTTCTGCTCCGGTATCCAGACCATTCGCGCCGGACGCGGCAATGTTTGCAGTGAGGGTTGAACTCCATGCAATATTCTCTCCGTCCGCAGAATCACGCACTTTTCCTGATTCAATATCCACGAGCGAGACTGAATTAAAGGTCAGTCTCGCGCCGTTTACATGTCCAGTTGGCATGACTGCATCGGGCACTGCCGAGATGTTCAAGATGCCCGAAATCGTAACTCCCGGATCTGTCGCGTCGAACGTGGTGAAGTCCCACGTAATCGCGGCAATCGCGGCGAGCGTAGACGCTTCGTCCAGAGAAGTGACCTTTGAGTAAAATTCCGCAAAGACCGTTTCTATCCAATCGCCCATCTTTGCCGCTTCGGCGACGCGGGCGGCGCTCGCACTCGCCTGCGACGCTCCGAGTAAGGCGTTGACCGCACGTTGGATGGTCGGCGGATAACGGCCCTCAACGTACCGCGTCAAATCTAGCCACATGTCATTGGTTCTGACCTTTCGAATCTCAGTCGTGTTCTCGGCCACTGTGTAGTGCCCTATAAGAGTCCCGTCACCGGAAGTCTTTATGTGGTACTGCGTCTGCTGAGCACCTGTGCGGAAGGGCATCACTGCGTCCGGAGCGCCGTCGATCTTGGTCGTAGCAGTGGCGTGCTTGGTCGCCTGAACGACTGCAAGCGACACGTCGGCTGTCAAGGCTTCGATCACGGTGCCGTCCGCTTCTAGGTATACAAATTTGGGCATCTAGTCTTCCTTGTCGGTGTCTTGAGACACCACGAAGTAGTCGAACTGTCCCGTCGAAGTCGAAGCTCCACCAGCCGAGTCCACTTTCATGCCAGCGCCGAGCGCCGCAGTCGGGATGTTCGTAGTGCTAGGCGAACCTTCCGGAAGACCGTTGATAAATAACTGTGCGCTTGGCGTTCCACCAGGATCGTCGATTTCGATGCGAAGACGATACCATGTGTTAATAACGACGGTGGTTGTCCCTTGCTGAACCGTCTCCAAGCCTCCGTTAGCCGTAACGACCGCGAATGTTCCCGCAACGCTAGGATCGAAGCGCACGTAGACCCCGTCCGATAGCGCCCCTCCCGCATCAAACCCAGCTCCGAGTCCAGCTTGGATTTGTTCGAGTATCGTGGACAGAATAGATTCCGTGATCTTGCAGACCATTTCTAAAATGATCTTGTTTGCTCCGCCGATTATGATGCTGTCGATAGACCCGTTTCCACCGAGGAATATATTTGAGAATGATAGGGCATTTGTCCCGCTAGTTAGTGCGATAATGCCTGGATGACCGGCTTCGGTAGGAGCCGAGACTGCGGAACCGGCACCACTGGCATCGACACTCCATCCCATCGAGCCCATCGGCGAGACGAGGTCACGGTTAAAAAAGTGGTCGTGGATTATTAAATTCCTGCCGACGAAAAGATCGATTTCATCGAGCTTCTCAGGGCTGATGGTTCCGTCCGCGATCTGTTTGCCGTCAATCTGAGGCATATTTCTTTACCTATTGAGGGCTATCGTTTAGAGGATCGCCAGGTAATCGAAGCTGATCCGGTCGATCGTGGCAAGCTCGAAACCGGCCTGCGAACCCCTCCAGTGAATCGTCGAGGTCGTCGTGATCGCCCCGAATGCCAGGGCGGTTGTTCCGCCGTCCGCCGAGAAGAACAGCTCTACCTCTCCAGTCTTCACGCCATCTCCAACAACAACCCCAACTCCGTTCACGAAGGTCCGAACGTATCCAGAGCCAACGGGAGTTGAGGTCAGCGTAGCTGCCGTCGCGGCGTCGTCGTCAGATGCCGTGAGCGAGGCCGACACGTTTTTGTCAGTATCAACCTGCGTGTTGGCCTTGACGCCGGAAGCCGAAACGCTGACCGTGTCGCCATCTGCCTGAACCGCAAGGGGCGAACCAGCGCCTCCGGTTAGGCCATCTCCAGCCGCCGCCGCTGAGATCCGAAGGTTGTCTGAACCGTCGTCCTCAAGCCCGGCCCCAGCAATATCAGCAGGCTCAACGGCGATCTCTGCTGTGATGAACTTCAGTCCATTCCCAAGATCTGCGGTGACATTGTCTCCGACGATCTCGATTCCGTCGCCGACGTTCACGTCCAGCGTGTTTCCGATCTTGCTGAGTCCATCTCCAGCAGTGACCAGTCCCAGGCCCGAGAACTGTATCCATGTACCCGTTGGGACAACGCCATCGAATACATATGCCTTGTTTTCGTTGACGCTTCCTTCTCCGGCGACCAGGATTCCTTCGCCATCAGGGCTCGCCGCCAGTGCCGGAGTTACACTCGTTCCGTCCCACTCGGCTATCTTGCCATCGTCAACGCTTCCGGTTAGAGGGGAAAGTAGCGTTGCGGTAGTGGACACGATTGCCCTGGTTCCGACGGGAGGAAACCCGCCGGAATTTGTCACGATCAGCTTCCATTCGGTTCCGTTAAACTCCGCAATATCCCCTGCCAAAAGGGCATCAGAAGCCCCGGCCGTAGGAGTCCCGGCGTCCGTCGCAACGACAGCATCGCCCAGGGCTGGCGTCAAACCGTTGATGCCAGCAATGGTCAGGTTGGCATGGTATCCGTTGACCTCCGCAGGCTCGACCCAGGTTATGCCAGCTATCGCACCATCTAACTGGCCCTTGTTGACAGCATCGCCCGCAGCCGTGCCATCAGACACGCCGGTGAGCTTATTGCTCCCCATGGACTGGTCGCCAGTGTAGGGGTTGGTCCCGGCAGCTATAATGACAGTTGAATCAACCTGCGCATCGGTGATTGTTCCAGGCTTAATCTGTTTTCCGGCAATCTGTGGCATCTTTTTTATCCTCGATTAGATGTTCACGTCGTAATTGAAGCTTATCCGGTCTATTCCTGCAAGCTGGAATCCGGCCACGGAGCCGTTCCAATGCATGGTGTCCCCGGCGACTATGTCTCTGATCAGGCGTGCGGTTGCTCCACTATCGCCCGAGAAGTAGCATTCTACGCCCGCTTTGATTCCATCTCCAAGCCTGCACGGAACCCCATTTACAGTCGCTTCGACATGCCCGTCAAAAGCTGGCGTAAAGGCGACGGCAGTTCCCGTTGCCAGGTCATTATCGGTCGTTGTGGTGGAAGAAGCCATGTTTTTGTTTGCCGATGTTGGAACTGCTGGAGCATTATCCAGGGTATCAAGCGCTAATTGGACATTAGTGTCTGCCGTGCTAAGAGCCCCGTCGAAGGCTGTAGTGACTACCGATACACCGCTGGCTATTACGCCACCACCGGTTCCTATTATATCATCTATCCCCTTCAGGTGAGCCGTAAGGTGTTCTGTACTCGTTACTTCTGTTGGGCTCGTATCTGGGGTGTAGTTGCTCGGCGTGAAATCAATGTCGAGCCTGTCACCGTCGATCTCGTCGCTGCCGCCGCTGATGTGCGTGGGCGCGTGCAGAACCGGGTTCGGAACTACCGGGATGGTTCCAGGCTCGCTATCTTCTTCGAGATCGACCTCCCATATGATCTCCAGCTCTCGACCGGCGACCGCTTGGTGTTCCGTCGAGATCGGGATCGAGAGTTCGGTATCGCCTGGGCTCAAGAGGGCCGTCCCCTTGAGGACAACTCCCCTGTCCAGGGTCGTCTCGCCAGTTTGTGTGCCAATTACAGTAGCCATCTATCTTTCCAGGTCATCAGGTCTTCGTGTACCAGAGTTCTACGTGAGATTTATCGAACACCGTAGCGTCACCAACTGTATCGATCACAATGTTGGTATCAGTTACATGAATACCTACGTCGCCTCCCGAGACAGCCGCAACATCATTGTGAGGCAGAGGAATCTGATTGCCACCAGTGTTCTCGGCGAATCCTCGCAGGGATATAACTTGGTCCAACCCCGTGATGCCATGAGCCGTTGTGTTGGGTGCAGCGTTAAGCAACGCCCCTGTGTTAATCACCTTACGAAAAATCTCACTTCCGGTGATCCACGATGTTCCTGTTGCCACCTCGTCTGTCGAGAACTGGTGGCCCGTTCGGGTGATCGTTCCTGAGGTAAGGCTCGTCTCATCCCACCGGCCCGTGCCGTCATGGTCAATAGTTACAGTCCCGGCACCTAAAATAACCGGAACGTCACCAAAGTTCGTTCTCTCCAAAATCCGGATTGTGGCTGCTGGAGGCGTGCCATTGGAGTGGAGAATCAACTCTCCAGTATTGGCGTCGAGTGCGGTACAGTGTTTGAAGGTGTAGATACCGGAAGCAACACTCTCATTCTCAAATATCGCCCCTCCACCCGAGTTGGTGGTGAGGAACGTGCAGTCCTCGCATTCGACGTTCATGTTATCAATCCCAGACTCGAAGATGCTTTTGGGGGTACTACTTGAATCCACGATGCTGCAATTCTTTAGACGAACATCCAGCCCGACAGTGCTGTCGAATGCAGCACTATTAGCTACGGTTCTCTCCAAATCACAATCGGTAATCTGTATCAGCCTTCTTGATGCACTAGAGCCTGTAAAGCTGAGTCCGAAATCTATAGTCCCAAAAGCGATCTTGGCGTCATCTGACACTCCAAAGATAAACAGGTCCCTTCTTGTGTCACCACCAACAGTACCCATAGGGGTAGATCCCCGGACGAATACAAAGATAGCTCCGTAAGACTGGTGGTGAAGCTGTTCAAGTTGCTGAACGCCCTCGTTGAAGTCAGTGTACTGCTCATTCTCCCCAACGATCACTGTAGCGATTCGGCCCATATTGGCCGGGTCGAACACGATATTCGGAGTGGCTTGATCCGAGTTAGGAGTGCCTGTGAAGTCCACGTTACGGATAACACTATTCGTTCTGTCTTGACCGTGATTGCCTATGACAGAGTTTGAAGTAGCTCCAGTATTGATCTGGATTCCCGCACCGCTACTGCTGGCCAGTCCGACATAGTTGTTCGCAACGATATTTTGATCGGCCCCACTCAAGATGTTTATTGACCGTACACCCGTACCTGTACCCCTACGCTCAAAGTGGTTACCAAAAACGTAGTTTTTATCAGCATTAGCTCCAAGGCTCATGCCAGTCTGCGCTTTGACGAGGAACGTATTGTTGTAGAATGATGAGCTTGTTGAATCCAATACGTCAATCCCGCTTAGGTCCCCAACCCAAGAGAACTCACAGTTCCGAACAATGCACTCATCAGCACTGTCTGAGAAGGTCAGGCAGAACTCGTCAAAATTGCCACCTGTGTTCCCAAATGTGCATCCCTCGAACCGGATCTGATCTGACGTAGCGATAGAGAAGAACGTATTGGCTGCTCCAAGATTTGCCTGAAGCTCGAAAAAGATCCCTCGAATTACCAGCCCGGCATTTCCAGAACCCGTAATGTCGATCCGGTTTCCTGTGAATGCTTGGTCGAAGATGATCTTGGTTGACTTCCCGTCTCCGTAGATCGTTCGCCCCGCAAGGTTTTCCCACGTACTAACCCCAGTGGCAGGATGCGTGTACGTTCCTGGAAGAATGTGAAGGGTTTCCCCAACGAACTTGCGACCGTCAGCCGCTACGTCCTCGAAGATTTCAATGTCCACACCTGATAGGGCGTCCATCCGAGTACTGTAGGCAGCCTCGCCATGCACCGTGGCCGTGCCTGTATTGTTCTTATCGTCAACCATCAGGCTAGTGCCATCGTACTGGATGCTGAAGGTAGTGGTCTTGACTCTTGGCCCGAACAGGACCGTATGATTCTCCAGCACGAATCGGACGTTGGCAGACACGCATTTGAGGAATGAAGTTGGATTGGAACTGTCCCGGACATATGTACAGTTGTCCAAATGGAGTTCCAGGCCCGTGCCCGAAGTGGCCAAGCTCAGGAACACTGGGGAATCAGTTGCCGTGTCCTGTGCCGCAGTGAACGTGCAGTTCCTAGCAAATACCTTGAGCGTGCCAGCAATTGCGACTTGCCGGAATAGCCCAGTATCTGCACCGCTGATGTTATCGATGGTGGAGTTGATAAGCCTTAGAGAGCCAGACTGAGTGAAGATCCATTCACCAGCACCCACCGCCTTGGAAATATCGCAGTTCTCGAACGTTACTGGGGATTGGTCGGTGTCGGCCAGATCGAAGGTTACGGCGTTAGCCCCGCTGATCGCAACCGAGGCTCCCACCACCGTGCCTTTGAAGCTGACAGGTCCTTTGGTAATCGTGACAGGGGAGCCATCGGCGACAACACCAGAAGCTCCAATGAGCAGCGTGCATTCCTTGGCCGTACTGGCCTCAAAGGCTGCCAAGGCCCCATCAAGATCATCAAAAGCGAAGTCAGCGCCTGTTCCGCCGACTCTTCTAATAAATACGGCAGATGGCGCTCCAAACGAAAGCCCGCCTGCCCCGTCAGCTTTAAGAACTTCGTCAAGAGAGGCTCCGGTACTTCCGAGATTCTGTACCGTGATTTCATCGCTACCAGCATCACTGTGCGAAGCCGCGTGATCTCGGGCATGGTGATCATCAATTCCAATCCCGGTCAAATCGCCGTGAGAAACGTCGGATAAAGCAAGGCCGCCTACGCCATCCGGACGAAGCGCTGTTGATACGTCAACCGATCCGGTCGCTAGGTTTTCAACCGCGATCTCGTCACTCCCGCCGTTAGAGTGAGATGCTACATGAGAAGAGGGAGTACGCGAGGCACTAGCGTCGTCCGGCGTAATGTCCGCGTCCGGCATCGTGAGAACTCGTGTCGTCGCAGCCGTAAGGCCGTCTGCATCGATCCTGACGAGTTTCGTCGGATCTACGCTCCCCTTAACAACTGCCGTGTTATCGTCAACTGGAAGGACTGAACCGACAGGAGCGTCGAACGATGTTCCGCCTACGCCATCGGATGTTAGGACTGTTCCGGAGCCAGCGGCGCCAGACCCGAGATCGGCGGCGTCGTCTCCGTCCGCCTTGAGCGAAGAGTCGAGCTGTTTTTTAGGTACCCTGCTTAAAGCCATGGTTTATCCTAGACTGTTTTGCTTGTGCGTCGAGGCGGCTTCTGCTCTGGATTCGGCCGCATGTCAACGGTTTGCTTTTGTTGTTCCTTAAGGAACTGCCTGACTAGCGCAGCGGTCTCTGGGTGGCTCTTGGCGTACATGCTGATCGCCATCTCTCTCTGGTCTTCAGGGAGGCTTCCGAGTCCCTGCGCCCACGTCCGGATCATATCGATCGTGTTGACCTGCGCGGCCCCACCTTCTCCGCCGCCACCAGTTACAAGACCGCCCTTGGCCATAGAGATCTGCTGCTGCCCGCCGCCCGGGGCCTTTCCATTGCCTTGCTGGGTCTTGCCTTGCGATCCGCCTTTTGAAGCACCCTGGGTGCCGCCCTGCCCACCGCCTTGGTCGCCCTGCTGGGCCATCATCTGCATCCCTTCGACCTGGGCGATGTTGTTGGCCCTGGCCACTTCGAGATTTGCGACGGCCTGGTACTTGGCGCCGACGACCTGCGTCATCCCGGACAGTTCGGCCTGCTGGATCAGGGTCTTGCGCTGAAGCTCGATAAGTTCGATCTGCTCGGTCTTTCGCAGGAGAAGCTCGTCCTCGAAGTCGAATCCAGACTGACCGAGAAGCGTCGTGTCTGACAGCTTGCCAAGCTGGTTGAGCTGCATGGCGAGCTGCTTCTGCTGAACGTCGTCCGCCATCTTGAAGTCGATCATCTTGACTTTGATCTTTGGCAGACGGAAGTAGCGTTGCAGCCGCGGTACCAGGAACTCGTTCAGGAACTCGTCCAGGAGCTCCCGGTCGGTCAGGAAGTGGTTCTCCAGGATGCGTAGCGAGACCGAAGATCCGGACCAGCTCAAGCCACCGAAGATAAGCTCCAGCGGAACCCCGAGACCACCAGCTATCTGCCCTTGCAGGATCTTCTCTTCCTGCCATACCAAAAGCAGCTTACCATCCCCGCCGAAACTGTTGGTCCCAATGGGGAGCGGCATGACCGAGATATGGTTCGGGTCCTGGCGCCAGCGGCTGACTTCTTTCTCTATCTCGTTCTTCCATGAACCCAGATTGAGATTGACATAGGGCGATGTGTCTGCATTGGCTGACGGGAAGATGATCCGCCAGGGAACGATGTGCTCCAGACTGATCGCCTCATTCGCCTTCCTGAGAATCTGTAGCCAGTATGCATCCTTGAGGACCGGGAGGATAATCGGCATCCCCCAGCCCATGTCGTTGTCTGCGATTCCAGGACGCTTGAAGTGGAACAGGTTCTCCGGGTCCAGCTCAATATCCTGGTTTTTCCGGGCCGCCTCCAGGAAGATATAGGGTGCTCTCTCGATCCAGAACTTCTTTCCTGAAATGATCGATTTCTTGTCCTTGTTCGGAATCTTGTAGACGTACACTCTCTCGTCTGTCGGCCCGCAGTGGTCGATGTTGATGTTGAACGGATTCCATCGAATCAGCCGGCACTTGGATCGGTTCTTAACCTCAACATCGTTGACCTTGTACTCGACGGCCTGGTTGCACTCCGGACACTCGCCGAAGAATTTCAAGTCCTTCCACTTGTAGGAGGTCTTCTCGATCGCGGTCCTATTGTCGCAGCTCTCACAGACCAAGTATCTCTTGAATGGATACATGATCGAGAGGAATGCGTTCCCGTAAGTATTGTAGTCCAGCAGCGACTCGATCTGCCTGGACTTGATCTTGAGCGTGGACTCAAGAAGAGTTTTCCACTTCTCTTTCGTGCTCTGGTCCAGGGAAGTTCCCGAGTAGGACTGGTAAATCAGACCGGTGATTGGATACTCGGAGATCTTGAAGATGATCGGGCTGATAATCGAGTGGGAATAGAAGAAGAACCTACACCACTTGAACAGCTCCTTGACTGATGGCGGCACATAGGTCGAGGCAATATCGAAGAACGGGCTCGGGTAATTGAAGTTACCCTGCCTTCTTACGAGATTAAATTGGCTCTGCGTGGCAGCCATACGCTACTTCTTCTCTTCTTTCTTCTTGCTGAACGCGCCCAGCGCCGCCAGCGTTCCCACCGTATAGGCTATCCCGGCTCCGGCACTTGTGACGCCGCGTGCCGCCGCCCAAGGGATCTTGCTGCCCGGCCTGAACCTTCTCGCCAGTCTTTTCTCGATCGCTTTCTCGCCAATGCCTTTCGCGGCACCAACACCAAGGCCAGTCGCCGCGCCGATCGTGAGTCCACGTTTAAGCTTAGTCTTCTGCTCCTCCGTCATCTTCGCCGTCTTTTCGATCTCGTCGAAGAAGGATGACATGATCTTGTTATCGATCATCTGATCTCTCCTCGACATAGACCTGAATCGCTTGCAATCTTACCAGGTTCACACCGATCTCGCTCTCTTGAATTTCGATCTCTTCCAGGTCCTTGAT
>SDBV01000612.1_pt1 | contig 51602 bp, 35 predicted proteins | sample 2277081 | NCBI WGS metagenome assembly SDBV01 (sample SAMN10402039, study PRJNA504765) | marine sediment metagenome | isolation source: marine sediment core GS10_PC15, 223 cmbsf | place: Arctic Ocean: Southern Knipovich Ridge | collected 2010
CACCTCGATGTATCCAAGCATGGTTGCCTTGACTTCGTAGGTTCCAGGGGAAATGTTCAGGATGAAATAGTTCCCGTCGAGATCGGTAGTGGCGCCCTGCATTGTACCAACAACCACGATGTTGGCACCGATCAGGCCCTCGCCCGACTCGGCATCGACCACCCTGCCTACGATCTTGCCTGTCACGGCAGCATGGGACACACCGACGGGGATCAACAACACTAGGGCAAAGACAATTGCTTTGAATATCTTTCCAGCCATAGCGCCACCTTCCTGAATATGTGTTTCTTCCCGAAAAGACCCCTATGGTCCTGACGGGAAAATTGTCTTGACTCCCTTTCTCCAGCTATCGTATTTATGTCCTGATCGCATCGCCAAAGAAAAAACGCGATCTCCCAGCTTCGGAAGGACTATGATATTCAAATATTATTAGGATTGCAATACAATCATTAAGTGAAGTATAATTTTACCGTGTTTCAAATCGGAGCACCCGAGCAACAATTCGCGACATAACAAGCAACAATTCGCGGCATAAAACGAGGTAAAAAGGGGAAAATCCGGCCGGCTCTAGTTATCATGTCAAGAAAATCAAACCGTTAGCAAGCTGGATTAAGGTTCCTCCTCCTCACCTTTCATCTGGCATTAATTTTGCTGCTTAAAAATAGGTGGATAGGTGTGTATTGGCCCTTGTAATTTTTTACACAAGTATACTAAGCATTTTTTGTCTTTGTGTCAAGACGTCCTTTCACGAAGTAAACTCTTCTCCTGAGCTTATTCTCCGACAAACATCGCTGCGCATTGCGCCACAGCGTTAAGTTATTGCGCTTCTCATTCCAATTCACAGTTAGATTGTGACTTGGTCTCAGAGAGCAAATCACCGAGAGTTCTCCCTCGTTATCCCTGCTATTCATACCGGACAAATCGACGCCTCCGATTATTTCCTGTCCTTCCTGTCCCAATTAGCCAGACCTTGAATTTCAGAATATCAAAATACTAGTGGACGAGATCACATGAATCGACCTGTTCTGAGCTGCGCCACACAGCTCAATGCAAGGCGTGAGTCCGCAGGCATAACGGGTTATTTCAAGGACTCACAACGCCGCAGTGGGCTGTATGGCGCAGCTCCCGAAGGGCTTGACGCAATGGGGGTCATCTTCATCGTTGGTTTCGCTTGCTGTAGCTCCGCTACACCTGCGCAAAACCGCCTTGAATCTAATTCCATATGCGACAAGCATAACAGCTCGATTCATGTGATCTCGTCCACTAGCCGATATACATTACCGGCTGCTCCGCTCATCGCTCGACTTGCAGGACAACGTTGATCATCGTTAACATAGACGTATTCCGTCTCTTCTCATCTTACGCCGGAGCGAATTACGAATCGACCAATGGAGAAAATTTGACTTGATGCAGTAGAAAAACCAAAAGAAATAACTTAACTTGCTAAGTTCCATTTCATACAAGGAACTATTTGCTCCAAATTCTATTTAATTATTGCATACACAAACTATTTCGGGGAAAACCGTGGCCATCGTTACGAATTGCAGTCCTATACGGCATAAATCCGCTCAATGCTTTTCATTGGCGGTTTCGCTGGTCTCATCCCTTCTCATCTACGTTGTCACCGCTTCGGGCGAGGTGTCGCGTACTCAGTCGTACACCACTCAGCAACCTGCGCCACAGTCTGCAGGTCAAGCTGAGGCCAATCAAGCAGCTGACGGAACCATGCAAATCGCCCCGTCGACAACCGAGGAACTCCTGCAACAGGCCAGGATGCATGGGTACTCGTTCGAAACGCTGAAGATGATGGGGATCGACGTCAACAATCCAGCTCAGGCTATCCAGCGTGCACGCGAACTCGGAGTTCCGGAATCCGAAATCGACCGGATCATCCGTGCCAGACGGCAACGTTCAGCCCCCGCGCAGCAGATGCTCGATTCGCTCAGAGCAGGAATCGTTACGATGCCCGATTCGCTTCTTTCCCTTCCTGATTCCCTCGGAATCAGGTATGACTCGCTTGGAGTCGCTTATGATTCCCTCGGGTTCCCGATTGATACGCTTGCAATCGATTCTCTCGCTATCCTTGACAGCCTGGCTGCGATCCCCGATACCCTGGACATTATGGAACGCATCGCGGGGAAAGGACGTTTCGAGGGCCTCTACTACTATGGTTACATAACATTTCTCAGGGGCAGGGAGACGTTCCGTCCGGTGGAGATTGGACCTGTGGATCCGGGATATCTCGTCGGTTCCGGCGACATCCTCCGGTTGACGCTCTGGGGAGACGTGGAGTTTCAATACGAGCTGCTCGTAAACCGAGATGGCAACATCGTCATTCCCGGCGTCGGCCAGATATTCGTCTCCGGTATAAGGCTGGCCGACTTGCAGGAGAAGCTGAAAAACTATCTGTCGAAGTATTATTCGGGGCTGAATTCCATCAAGCCCACCGTCTTCATGGATATCACAATCGCCAATCTTCGCGGTACCTTCGTTTACATAATGGGCGAGGTTGAAAATCCGGGCTCATATAAATTATCGAGTTACGCTACGGCATTCAACGCGCTCTACTCAATCGGCGGCCCAAAAATCTCGGGCAGCTTGCGAGACATCCGAATCCTCAGGGAAGGCAAGGTTGTCTGCCATGTCGACCTCTACGATTACCTGCTGAAAGGAACCTCCACCGATGACGTCCGGCTGCAGCACAATGATATAGTTTTCGTTCCGCCACGTTTGAACACAATCGGGATTCGCGGCGAGGTGATGCGCCCGGGGATATACGAAACCACGACCGCTGAAACCGCCAACGACCTCGTCGAGCTCGCTGGCGGCCTCAAGCCTGAAGCCTATACCTTCCGCGCCCAGATCGACCGCATCAAGCCGTTCGATAAACGCGTCAAGGGCATGTTCGAACGTGAGGTGGTGGATGTCGATCTCAACCTGGCGGCGAAAGGCAAGAAAGTCTTTCCGCTTGCCGACGGCGACGTGGTCGAAATTTTCGAAATTCGTGACGATTTCGACAACTATATCGACCTCATCGGCAAAGGCGTGTTACGCCCCGGCCGTTACCAGCTTGGCAACCTCAAAACCGTCAAGGACCTGATCGACGCCGCCGACGGGCTCAGCGACGATGTATTCATCGAACGCGCGGATATCATCAGAACGCGTGAGGACAGGAGCGAGGTCTTCATCCGTATCGACCTCGAAGCGGTGATGGCCGGCGTACCCGAGGCCAATATCGCTCTCGAACGCTGGGATGTAATCCAGACATATTCCCGCAGTGAGATTGAGGAGCCGCCGATGGTCACTCTCGCCGGTCATGTGAAGTACCCGGGCGAGTATCTGCTTCCGGATGAGATGACGGTCTTCGATCTCATGTACAAGTATTCCGGCCTCCAGGACAGTTTGTGGCGCACCAGGACCTTCATGGAGCGTGGCACCGTTTTCAGGGTAGAGTCGGATGGCAAGACCCAGAGGGTGGTCTCGTTCAACCTTGACGATATCTGGAACCGGGTTCCCGGCGCCGATTTAAATTTGTTGCCGGGAGACGTTGTCAATGTTTACGAACGCGAGGTTACCGAAATCTTCGAACACATCGTATACTTTGACGGCGAAGTGAAGCGGCCGGGTCAGTACGAATGGAAGGAGGACATGACACTCGCCGACCTCGTGCTAGAAGGCGGCGGTTTTACCGAAAAGGCATGGATTCTCGAAGCGGAAATTTCGCGCATCAACCGCAAGGGGATGCAGGGAGACACCTTGGCCAGGGTGATCCGCGTCCCCATGGCCGCCGAGGACAGCTTCGTCGACGATCCCGAAGATGCGATGCCCGGCATCATGAGCGGCCAGTCGCCCGCTGCGGATTTTAAGCTTGATCCCTATGACCAGGTCTATATCCGCCAAAACCCTGATTATGAACCGCCTGCTTCTGTGACCATCAAAGGTGAGGTGATGTTCCCAGGCCCTTATACGTTGAGAAAACGGAACGAAACGCTCCATGAATTGATCAATCGCGCCGGTGGACTGACCCCGGCGGCTCATGTTCAGGGAGGTCAGCTTATCCGCGAAGGATCGCGCCTCTATGTCGATTTTGAACAGCTGCTCAAAAGTCGAAAAAAATCCGAGGATGTGATCCTCATGCCGGGTGACAGGATAATGATCCCGAAAAAGCCGAACACGGTGGCCGTAATCGGCGAAGTGATCAACCCCGGGTTTTATAGGTTTGTCAAGGGGATGAAGCTGAAGGACTATCTCCGGCAATCGGGTGGCAGGTCTGAAAACGGTGGAAAGGCTTATGTGATCCTGCCATCGGGCCAAACATACATCTCGGGATTCCTGAAAAACCCGAGAGTGAAGGAAGGCTCCATAATCCGCGTCGATCCCAAACCACCGAAGGTTGAAAAGGAAAGAATCGAGTGGTCGATCCTGATCAAGGATACGCTGGCGATCATCACCAGTGCCGTCACGATCATCGTACTTGCCGAAAGGCTGTAGGATTGAAATAAAAATCTAAAGAACATCGGGTTGGGAACTTCCGTCTGAAGGCGCGATTACACAACGGCCGGTCTCAGCGGGTTTCGCTAAATCAATCTGTGCGGAACCCGCTTTTCCTTTATATTCGGCTGTGTCACCACCACACCTGCGCAGAGGACTTGAATCCAACTGCCTGGCGACAAGCAGAACTCCGCGATTCATGGGTGACGAACCACATGCTTCAAATCGCTTGAAAACACGCGCTTTGCATCGTAGCTTAGGTGGACTTTTAATGGATTTCCGGTTCGAACCCGGCTTGCAGGATTTGAACAGGAGAATAAGGTTATTATGGATCAGGCAAAACGACTCGTCGATCTTTTCGCCAGCCGCAAAGCCCGTGTCGGTATCATCGGGATGGGATACGTCGGCTACCCTATAGCGCTACTCGCCGCGGAACATGGTTTTGACGTCATCGGTATCGAAATCGACAAGGGGCGCGTCGACATGATAAATCGTGGCGAGAGCCATGTTCTCGATGTGCCCTCGGAGGCGGTAGAACCTCTGGTCAAGGCGGGTAAAATCTCCGCCACCACCGAATATTCCGCCATCAGCGATCTCGACGTAGTGATCATCACCGTACCCACTCCCCTGAACAAGACCGGCGATCCCGACATGCAGTATATCGTCAGCGTGCTCGAATCGATGAAACCCTATCTCCATTCCGGCATGTTGATCGTTCTCGAGAGCACGACCTATCCCGGCACCACAATCGAGCTTTTTCCGCCCGCGGCAAAGGAGATCGGCCTCGAGATAGGAAAGGAAATATTCATCGCTTTCAGTCCGGAGCGTGTCGATCCAGGCAATTTGACCTACAACCTCAAGAACACGCCCAAGATCGTTGGCGGCGCTACGCCGAGCGGAACTAATGTCGCCTGCGCTTTTTACGCTGAGCTCGTTGATGAGGTGGTGCGGGTTTCCAATTCCACCGCTGCGGAAACGGTGAAATTGTATGAGAACACCTTCCGGGCGATCAACATCGGCCTCGCAAACGAGCTCGCGATTATCTGCAACATGCTCGATCTCGACGTCTGGGAGATCATCGATGCGGCGAGCACCAAACCTTTCGGTTTCATGCCCTTCTACCCCGGTCCGGGCCTCGGGGGACATTGCATACCGATCGACCCGAGTTACCTCTCGTGGAAGATGCGCAACCTGAAATACAAGACACGGTTCATTGAGCTGGCCAATGAGATCAACACGCAGATGCCCGAGTACACCGTGGGACGCGCGATGGAGCTTCTCAACAGGAAGCAGAAGGCCGTCAACGGATCGAAGGTCCTGCTCATCGGCGTCGCATACAAGAACGACATCGATGATCTCCGCGAATCACCGGCGATCGACGTCTACACTTTGATCGCACGCCAGGGCGGTATCGTGCAGTATCACGACCCCTACTGCCCGAAAATAAAGATCGAGTCCGAGTGGGTGCACTCGCTTGCCTTGACACCGGAGCACCTCGCCGAGCAGGATCTCGTCATCATCACCACCGGGCACCGCCGCAATGTGGATTATGAGATGATCGTCGAGCATGCTCAGCTCATCTTCGACACACGGAACATCACGCGTGAACTCGTCAACAACAACCGCGAGAAGATCGTATACCTGTAGTACGCGCAACCCGGATAAACCCGAATTCCCACGAGAAAAGCCCTCCCGGCATGTTCGGGAGGGCTTTGCCGTCCGCCGGTTCTCCGGCTACGGCTGACAATTCGCAATTAGGCAGGTGATTGTTCTAGTCTACCAAAGACTCCCGCTCCTCGAACTCATATTCCGGAACCAGCTCCTTGAGCCTTGCACGAAGCTCGGAGGGCTCAAGCCCGTTTGTCTCCGCTATGAGCTTCTCAACCTCCGACAGGTAACCGCCGTCGATTCGAACCTTCGGTTTGAGCATCAGCAGCCCGGGAATGTCGGTGTTCTTCTCCTCCCCATCGTGGTAGAGGCTTTCATGGAGCTTCTCGCCGGGACGCAGCCCGGTGAAATTGATCTTGATGTCTTCGTTTAATTTAAGCCCCGAGAGTTCCACCATGTAGCGTGCCAAGTCGATTATCCTGATCGGCGGTCCCATGTCGAGCACGTAGATCTCTCCCCCCTCGCCGATCGCTCCGGCCTGAAGCACGAGTTCCACCGCCTCGGAGATAAGCATGAAATAGCGGGTGACTTCAGGGTCGGTGACGGTGATCGGTCCGCCCTGTTCAATCTGCCGCTGGAATTTCGGGATTACGCTTCCCGAGCTGCCGAGCACGTTGCCGAAGCGGACGGTCAGGAATTTCGATGCGCTGTCCTTGCCAAAGAGCATGACGACCTGTTCGTTCACACGCTTCGTGGCGCCCATGACGTTAGTCGGCTGCACCGCCTTGTCCGTGGAGATGAGCACGAAGCGCCCGGCCTTGAATTCACCGGCGCAACGTACGAGCACCAGGGTGCTCATCAGGTTGTTATAGATCGCCGCGGCCGGATTCATCTCCATCATCGGGACGTGCTTGTAGGCGGCCGCATGAAAGACATGATCCGGGCTATATAACGCGAAGATTTTCCGCATCATCTCCTCGCTGCAGGCATCGGCCGCCACACATTCGAGGCGCAGTCCCGGATACTGCTCCCGCAGCGTCCCCTCCGCATGGTAGAGGTTGTACTCGCTGTTGTCGAGCACGATCAGGATCTCCGGATCGAAACTCCCGATCTGTCGGCATAATTCGCTGCCGATGCTTCCGCCACCGCCGACAACCAGGACCTTCGACCCACCGACCATCCGTTTTACCGGCGTATAGTCGAGGTGAACCGGCAGGCGTCGCAGCAGGTCTCTCAGTTCGATCCTGCGCAACTGGTTGATCGTCACCCGTCCGTCCACCAGGTCGCGCAGACCTGGGATCGTCTGAATCTCGACATCGTCTCCTGTCTGTTCACGGATCGTCTTCAGTATTCTTCTCGTTTCAAGCCCCGAGAGGGCGGAGATCGAGAAATATATCTCGTTGACGGCGTATTTCTGAACGAGAGACCTAATCATCGAGCCATCGCCAAGGATTTGTATATTATGAATATACCTGCCTTTTTTCAGCGGATCGTCATCAATGATACCAACGACGTTGATCCCGGCGGCGGGGTTGCTCTTGATGTTTCTCAGCAGGAGTTCGCCGGCACGGCCGCCGCCGTACACGAGCACGTTTCGTGAAAGATCGCCCGCGGGCCGGTAGTGGAGAAAGGTCTCGTAGAACTGCCGGATTGCCATCCGCATTCCGCCGGTGAGGAAAACAACGAGAAGCCAGTCCAACATGAAAATCGACCGCGGAATCGATGTCTGCCTGAGGAAGTATATCGTGATCACCATGCCGAAAGTGCCGAGTGTCGCGCCCTTGATGATGTTCGACAGGTCTTCCATTCCGGAATAGCGCCAGATCGAGGAATGGAGTTTGAACAGCTCGAAGCTGCCGACGCGCATCAGAATGAATATCGGGATGAGCCTCGCCGCGTAGGTCAGTTCCATGATCGCCTCCTCCCGCGGAAAGCGCAGGAAGAAACTGAGCACGAACGAGAGTAAAAAGATGGCCATCTCGAGAACGATTTTACCCAGGTTCTGAATCATCGCCCTGCTGAACTGTTCTCTCGTCACGACCGATGTACCTTTCATTTCGTATTCAGGCAATAGAAACTAAGACCTGTCGAACCGCTTATCAAGCAACGACTCATGCAGTGCATAGTGGACCGATTCATGTGAATCGGTCCACTTTGGGTAAGTCGGCGTAGTGCTCAACGCTCGGCTGACGCCTTGACTCCACTCCGCATTCGTTCACCGAGTCGTTTGGCCTGGAGTATGAACGCCTCGAGCCTCGCTTCGATCAACGGCGGGTATGGACGGCCGTCCGCTTCGATCGCGAGAAACGGGAGACTGTCGATTTCCGGGTAGGAATTGCCGCGAGTCTTCCTGTAGGACCGCTTTTTCGCAAGCGTGAAATCGGAGGTCAGCAACGCCTCGCATAAACGCGACGGCAGGCAGGCGAAGGGCCCGATGCTGATCACACCGCAGACCGAATCGAGTATCTCATGCAGCGCAGCGCCGGTAACGAGAATCGTCTCGCCCGTAAGTCGCGGACTGACATACCCGCTCCCCGCCCTGACCAGCGTGCTGATCTCAACGAACTCGGGTTCGTAAAGGCCGGATTCGGCCAACGCCCGTTTCAGCCGCCGTTCACGGCTCCGCTCCCAGCGGTCGACAAGCAGAGCGCCGAGCCGTTCGCCCGGACTTTTCGTCCCGCTGTCGCCGATAATTCCACGGTTGACAAGCCACTCGACGTAACGCAGCCATTCAAAGACCGGAGCGGTTTTCATCACGATGCCGCTGCTCGCGAGCCTCTCGCCTATTAGGTTGCAACTGAATTCGTCGACACGCAGGTAGATCTCGCCGGCCAGCAGCACCGTGTTCGCCTCGCTGATCGAGCGTTTCAGCGGAATCCCGGCGAGTTCGCCCGCCGTCCTCGAAACAGCTTTTTCGATCTCCTCTTCGGCGTCGTTTTCAAGACTGTGGAGAATCCGGCCCCATTCCCGGTTGAAGACTTCTATCCCCTGCTTCGGATCGACCGCCAGCGCCCGGATAGCGTTGCGAATGTCGCGCATCGCATCGGAGATGATCGTCCCATATATCTCCCGTCTCGCGAACTCCAACCCCATGCCGGCGTAGTTGTCCTGGCTCGAAAGCGTGAGCAGCGCGCAGTTTTCGATCCGGCGTTTCTCGATCAACTCTTCGAAGAAGTGCGAATACTGCCCGAAACGGCAGTTCCCCTGAGCGGTGGGCATGAAGTATATAGTGACCTCATCCGGCGGCCTTTGATCGAGGTGGTCGAGCAATGCGCCGGCGCACAAAGTCAACGGCAGGCACTCCTTGCAGGCGGTGCAGCTTCGCCCGAGTTGCAGAGTCTTGCCGGTGGAATCGGGCGCCTCGGTCGAACGAATCCCGAGCCCGCGAAAAACCGCCGAGAACACCTGCGAGGCGAGATCTCCCATCGGCGGCACGAGGACATGAACGGAAGGGTCTTTCAAATCGAGTCGCTTCCCCGATCCCAGGATCACGCGCGGCGGTGCCCCGCTGTCATCCTTGAACAGTTGAATCCCGGCCGGAGTGAAGCGCTTCGGCTCAGCGGTCGTAACTCCGGTCTCTTCCATCAGCCTGTACTTCTCGACGATATCGAGGAAGGCGTCGATCCGGGTGTTAATTCCGGCGTCCGCGGTATGGTTGTCGATCTCGAGCGTGAGGCTTGGCTTCGTGCCCATCGCGGACCGGAACCAGCCGATGAGGAATGAATCGGGACCGCAGGAAAAGTTGCTGATCCATGTGCCGAAGAGCTGTCGATTCGCGGCAACCTTTCGTGACGCCCTCAGCAAAAGATGTCCGCTCGCCCAGTGCATCCAGCTTTCGGACTGCACATCGGAAATCGGCAGGAACTCGCAGGGAATTACCATTATCCCGCGCGATGCGAATTTATGTGGTATGCCCATGTTTGCTTCCGAAGCATAGGCGTTGTAAGCCCGTCCGAAGAGCACAACCGCCTTCCTATTCCTGTCTCTCGAAATCTCCTCGATCAGCCCGGCCCCTTTCTTCCACATCGCCTGATCGCATGCCCGTTGCCTGCCGACCGCGACATCGAAAGCGCGCTCGGCCGTTTTCCTCCGGATTCCGAGCTGTCGCGCCAGCCTGATTATCGTCTTCCGATCGCCCTCGATCCCGTGCCAGAAGTTGAATACCGGCATGTGAACCTTCGCCGCGGTCGGGACATCCTTGAAAGCGGGCCGCAGGAAGTAGGGCTCCGCCTGGCAGACAACACAGAGGTTCTGTTGTTCATGGACATCGGGATTTCGTCCCGGAACTTCGAACTCAATGATATGTGGAAGAACGATATGGTCCGGATTTTTCTTCAGCAGGTCTTCATAGAACCCGTGGGCCAATTCGGCCGGAAAGCAGTACGAAGTCGACTTTCGCTCGACTCCCTGCGGATCGACCTTCTCCGGCAACACCAGCCTCATCCCCATCTCACCGAAGAAATTGCTGAAAAAGGGATATAGGTTGTGAATCATGAACGAGCGGTTCATGCCGACCGTCGGCCATGAATCCGCGGAATCGAAGTTGAATGCAAAATCCTCGAAGACCATCCGGTTGCGCAGGCGAACCAGGTCGAGTTCACCGGTTTTCACCTTGCGTCCGAGCCTCAGGTTGTAGTACCGGTCGCAGCTCCCGCCGAAGGGAATCTTGCGCCCATCGACGACGGTCGTCCTGATTTCGCATCCGAGATCGCACTTTTCGCCGCCGCCCGGACAGGTGAAGCTTCTCGCGTACTCGACCGCCCGGCCAGCCAGCTCGGACAGCCTGAATTCGTCCCTCTTCATCAGGCCGAGCCCGATACGTTTCTCCACCTCCAGCGCGACCCCCAAGGCCCCCGCGAGACCGGGTTCGGGAGGAACGATTATCGGCTTTCCGATCAGCGCCGCCATCGCCGCCGGCACCGCCCGGTTGTAGCAGACGCCTCCCTGCATGAACACCTTGTTGCCGACCGGACGGCTGCCTCTGACCTTGTTGCCGTAATTCATGCAGATCGAATAGACCAGCCCGGCGACCATGTCCGGTATCGAGAACCCTTCATGCATCGCGTTCTTCAGATCGCTCGAGATGAAGGCGGCGCACTGGTCGGAGAAGTTGGCGGGCAACCTCGCCGACAATGCGACTTCGGCGATTTCTTCGACATCGATCCCGAGTGTCTCCCTCGCCGATTCCTCGAGAAATGATCCGGTTCCCGCCGAGCAGGCCTCGTTCATCGCGTAATCACAGGGAACGCCGTTGACGAGGTAGGTGTATTTCGCGTCCTGTCCGCCGATTTCGAAGATCGTGTCGACCTCGGGATCGAAATATGCGGCGGCGGTCGCATGAGCGATGATCTCATTGATCACGCCTTCAGTCAGCGCGTGCAGGCCGGTAATCTGCCTCCCCGAACCCGTGACGCCGAGCCCGACGATCTTCAGCCCGTCGTCCACCTGATCCAGAAGGCTGCGATAACAGCGCCGCGAGGCGCCTACCGGATCGCCGTGGGTTCGCAGGTATTCACCGGCGACTACCGCATGGTCCGGGAGCCGGACGAGCACCGCCTTGGTTGTCGTCGAACCGACGTCCACGCCGAGGATATATTCACAATCCGGGTCGGGCTCCCCCCTCTGATTTTCGGCGAAGGTGACCAGTTCGAGCGAGTTCGTCAGCGGCGCCAGACGGCCATATTGCGATCGTTCCGTTTTGAAGAGCCGCTCTCGCCGGGGGAAGGGAGTTGTCGGGTTCCGCGCTGCCCAAACGGCGGCGCCGAGCGCCTCGAAACCGGCCGACTCCTCCCTGACCACGACTTCGGGCACCATCCGTTTGAGGAAATCGACAAGCAGATGGTTGCGGGTCAGGCCGCCGACGATCAGGATCTTGGGATATCCGTCGCTGCCCGCTTCATCTTCCCTTCCGCCCGAGACCCGGCCGTCTCCGCGCCTTACGTTTGCAAGCGGCCGCCGGATCAGGTAGGCTATCTTCTCGGCCATCATCTCGCACAACCCCGCGACAACGGAACCGACTGAGTGGCCGACATTGAGGGCGTGGGTGCAGTCCGACTTGCAGAAGACGGAGCATCGTCCCGAAACCTTGTGCGGTTCGGCCCCGGCCGCGAGCTCGAGTCCCGCCGCGACATCCAGGTCCATCCTCCGCATCATCTGAAGGAAAAACTCACCGGTTCCCGAGGCGCACTTGCTCTCGGAATGGACATAGGTCAGAGTACCGCCGGATGAGAATTCATATACGATGAAAGTCTCTGCGCCGATGCTCGCGACCGCCGCATAGGGATTGGGTCCATCGCCGGTTATCCAGTCGAGGGCCGACTCGGTGGCTTCGACCTCGGTGATCGAGGTCAGGTTCAGTCTTTCACGCAGCTTCCCGCCGGTAACCGCGATACTCTTATATTCCTCCGGCGGCATCTCGGCGAGCAGCTTCTTCACCGCGCGGTGGGGATCGCCTTCGTGGGGACGCACATAGCTTCTGCCGCGGACCGGTCCGCCGTTCGAATCGATCAGCTCAACCGCTGTAATAGTCGTGGCCCCGAGGCAAATTCCAAGTGACGAAATAGGCATCCCTCCTCAGCCGATCAAAAGAAAGCTCGAGTCTCGTGATGGCTTCAATAGTGACGCGCTGAAGTGCAGACCCCTGATATCCGGTTAGTCCAACATCCTAACGGATATCAGGATCGTCCATTTGGCGACGGAAAAAATCGACCGTCCTTCCAATCCCCTCGCGCAGACCGACCACAGGTTCCCAGCCGAGTGTATCCTTGATTAAATCTATTGCGAGCGAGCTCCGACGGACCTCGCCCGGTTTCGCCGGACCGTGTTTTTCCGGTGCGTCCGCACCGGCAGCATGGTTGATCATCGCGAACAGTTCGACAACGTTCGTTTCAGTGGAAGTTCCGACGTTGAACGATCCAACCTCGTCGTTTTCCAGCGCCTCAACCAGCGCACGGGCGGCATCGTCGCAGTACACGTAGTCACGGGTCTGGAGGCCGTCGCCATTGATCACCGCTTCTTCGCCGTCAAGCAGTTTCCGGGAGAAGATCGCCACAGCCCCGGCTTCGCCGTGGGGATTCTGACGGGGCCCGTACACATTGCCGAGACGCAGGGCCATGTATGGTATCCCGTATTCCCGGTGATAAAAGCGAAGATGCTGTTCCGTGGTCATCTTGGCGATGCCGTATGGTGAAACCGGTCTCGCCGGAGCCGTCTCCGGCGTCGGGAACGGCACTTCGTCATCGTAAGCAGCGCCGCCCGTGGAGCTGAAAATTACGCGCTTCAGGCCGTTGGCCCTTCCCGTTTCCATCAGGTGAAGCGAGCCGCGGATGTTCACATCGGCGTCGAAACATGGGTCCTCGACACTCTTGCGAACGTCCATCTGCGCCGCGAGGTGGATCATCCCCTCGAACTTCCGCTCGGCCCAAAGATCGGCGATTTCGCCGGAGCGAATGTCCATCTCGATGAATTCCACCTCCACCGGCGGATTCGACCTCCGGCCTGTAACGAGGTTGTCGACAATCGTAACCTCGTGTCCCCGTTCGAGGAGCTGGTCGGCCACGTGCGAACCGATGAAGCCTGCTCCTCCGGTGAGAAGAATATTCATCTTTGAATTCCGGAGATAATCTATGAATCAGTCCTTGAATTCCTCTCGCACCTGCTTCGCAGCGGCGACCATGTTCTTCAGGCTGGCTTCGACTTCCGGCCAGTCCCGCGTCTTCAGGCCGCAGTCCGGGTTGACCCAGAGTCGCTCGCGCGGAACGTGCTTCATCGCCTTGTGCAGCAGTTCGACGATTTCCTCTTTCGACGGCACGCGCGGCGAATGTATGTCCCAGACACCCGGCCCTATGTCGTTCGGGTAAACGAATTCCTCGAAGCTGTCGAGGAGCTCCATACGGCTGCGGCTGGCCTCGATGCTGATAACATCGGCATCCATCGCCGCGATCGACTCCATCATGTCGTTGAATTCGCTGTAGCACATATGCGAATGAATCTGGGTTTCGTCACGGACTCCGCTGGAGGTGATTCGGAAGCAGCGGACAGCCCAATCGAGGTATTCCGGCCAGTCCTTTCGCCTCAACGGCAGACCTTCGCGCATCGCCGGTTCGTCGATCTGGATCACGTCGATGCCGGCCGCTTCAAGGTCGATCACCTCGTCACGGATCGCAAGCGCAAGCTGCTGGCAGGTCACTTTTCTCGGCTGGTCGTCACGAACGAAGCTCCATTGCAGCATCGTCACCGGTCCGGTGAGCATGCCTTTCATCGGGTGGCCGGTGTTCTCCTTGGCGAACTTCGACCAGCGAACGGTCATCGGGCCGGTTCGCAGGATGTCCCCGAAGATGATCGGAGGTTTGACCCCGCGCGATCCATAGGATTGCACCCAGCCGAATTTCGTGAATAGGTATCCCTCGAGTTGCTCGCCGAAGTATTCGACCATGTCGTTGCGCTCGAATTCACCATGCACGAGCAGATCGATGCCGTTCGCCTCCTGGAAGCGGATCGTTTTCAACGTCTGTTCCTCGATCGCCTTTTCGTACTGCTCGCGGGTCAGTTCCCCCTTGCGCAGAGCAACCCTCAGTTTACGGATTTCCCTGGTCTGCGGGAAACTGCCGATCGTTGTCGTCGGGAACTGCGGCAGGTTCAGTTTCTTCCTCTGCGCCTCGATTCGCTTCTCGTATCGGCTCTCGCGGCGCGTCATCTTCTTGTCGAGCTTCGCCAGCCGCTTCTGAACCTCGGGCTTCGTCACCCTGGTCGAACTGTGCCGCCGTCCGAGCGCCACCCGCGAAGATACGAATTGTTGGACGAACCCCGCGTCTCCGTCGAGGGTTTTGGCCAGCGCCGCCACCTCTTCAAGCTTCTGAACCCCGAAAGCGAGCCACTCCCTGATCTCAGGAGCAAGACTCGTTTCATATTCAAGATCTATGGGGCAGTGGAGTAGTGAGCAGGAGGGCGCGACTTCTATCCGCTGAGAACCGCCGAGCCCATTCGCCGCGAGCCTCAGGATTGCCGACGTACGGTCGAGGTCGGCACGCCAGATGTTCCGGCCGTCGATCACCCCAAGGCTGAGAACCAGGGTTTCTCCAGCTCTCGCGATCACCTCGTCGAGCTGTCGTGGAGCGCGGACAAGGTCGAGATGAAGTCCCTCGGCGCCCAGCCCGAGGGCGAGGCCCAGGTTGTCCTCGAGACCGCCGAAATAGGTGGCGATCATTACCTTCGGACGCTGCGCCGTCCCCGCGATACGCTCGTACGCTCGGCGAAAAAGTTCAACCCCCTCTTCATCGAGATCGAGGACCAGCGCCGGTTCGTCGACCTGCACCCACTCGACCCCCATCGCCGCGAACTTCCCGAGCACCTCGATGTAGACGTCCACTACCGCGTCAAGCAGCTCCGCACGCATCAGCCCCTCGTCGAGCACCTTGCCGAGCAACAGGAAAGTCGCCGGTCCGATCAGCACCGGCCGTGGATTCTCCACGCCCGTCCGGCGCGCCCTCTCCACCGCGCTGAAGGGGTGCTGCGAAGCGAGACGGAAGTTCATTCCACGGGTCAGCTCCGGGACGATGTAATGATAGTTGGTGTCGAACCACTTGGTCATCTCCATCGCGGTGACATCGGCGGTCTCATCCTGGCGGCCCCGTGCCATCGCGAAATGGGTATCGATATCTATCTCAGCGTCCGCGCCGATCCCGTAACGTTCGGGAACCGCGCCGAGCAGGACCACCGTGTCGAGCATCAGGTCGTAGAAGGCGAAATCGTTGCAGGGGATGATGTCGATTCCCGCCTCCATCTGGAGCTTCCAGTGTCGGGATGTGAGCTCATCGGCGGTGGCGATCAGTTCTTCGAGGTCTATCCTGCCGGACCAATAGCGCTCGCTCGCCTTCTTCCATTCACGTTTGATTCCCAGCCGGGGAAATCCAAGGTTGGATGACTTGGCCATTTTTCATTCCCTCATTTTCAGAACAATTAATTTAATCTGATCCCACAATCATTATCTATCTGCAAAGCCTCAAATTTCCTAAAGATACGCTGTTCAGACGTCGTGGTGAAATGCAGGGACGAAACAGATACTCATGGGAGCGCGCCTGACAGGGCATCGATGATCCTGACGGCGGTCTTGCCGTCCCAGAGCCTCGGCACCGTGCCTTTCTTCCAATTGCCCGCCTCAAGCTTTTCGAAGGCTGCGAGCAGACCGTCGCCGGTCGGCGTGACCAGCTCGTTCGTCCCGATCTCGACCGTCACCGGGCGTTCGGTGTTGCTCCGCAGGGTGATGCAGGGAATGCCGAGATAGGTCGTTTCCTCCTGGATTCCACCCGAATCGGTGATCAACGCCCGCGCCGAGGTAACCAGCGACAAGAAGGTTATGTAATCCATCGGTTCCGTCAGCGCAACCCCTTCCCGCTCGGACAGCAATTTGCCGAGACCGAAGTTCTCGAGGTTTCGCCGTGTTCTCGGATGCGCCGGAAAGAGCACATTTCGCCGCTTTCCCATCGACGCCAGGGCTCGCGCAAGTCCTTCGAGCTGCTCGTGATCGTCGACGTTCGAGGGTCTGTGCAGGGTAACCAGCAGGTAGCCGCCCGGCTCCAGGCCGAACCGTTCCCACGCCTTGAGTTCACGCGCTTTCGGCAGCGCCCGGACGAGCGAGTCGATCATGATGTTCCCGACGAAATGGATCCTCGACGGGTCCACCCCCTCCCGCACGAGGTTGTCGTGGCCCGACTGCTCGGTGACGAAATGGAGGTCGCTGATCGCATCGGTCACCATCCGGTTGATCTCTTCGGGCATCGAACGGTCGAATGAGCGCAGTCCGGCCTCAACGTGCGCCGTGCTGATGCCCAGTTTCACCGCAACCATCGTCGCCGCGGCGGTCGAATTGACATCCCCGACAGTAACCACCCAGTCCGGCTCCAATTCCTCGAGCACCGGCTCCAGTTCGATCATGATCCGGCCCGTCTGCCGACCATGGCCGTCCGATCCGACGCCGAGGTTGATATCCGGCTCCGGTATTTCGAGCGACTCGAAGAACCCATCGGACATCGACTCGTCGTAGTGTTGGCCGGTGTGCACGATCGTATGCTCGATGCCCTCGCGGGCGGCGATTTCCCAGGCGAGCGGCGCGATCTTCACGAAGTTCGGCCTCGCCCCGACAATCGATGCTATTTTCATGTTATCCAAGATGTTATCTTATACAATAAACAGGGCCTTTTGCCGGGTTCGGAGACCCCGGCCTGCATTTCTACTATTCAGGCCCCGATACCGTTCAGCCTGTCGGGAACAGACAATTATAGAAAATTTTCATGGCAAATCCTCGCTTCAGGAACAATTGGCTCCCCAACTTTCACACGCACGCATCAGATGAATGGCGCAGACTGGTTATGTAGTTCCCGTGTTCAAGTATAATTGTGTGGCCCGGCGAGTGTGCCTCACCAGGTCCGTTCAATCCCCCCGCTCGCGTTTTATCTGTTTCGGCCTGCCCTTTTCGTCCACCGCGACGAAGACGCAGGTGGTATGGAACACGACCTCGCCCTGGACACGCCCTTCGAGATCGAATGTCAGGCTCGATCTGCCGGTGCGCGGGTCCTGCGCGTAGAATTCGACCATGTCGCCGACCTTCACCGCACGGCGGAATAGTATCTCGCTGAACTTGAGGGTGACCACGTGTTCATGCGTGTAGCTGCCGGCGAATATCGAGGCCGCCTCGTCCATCCAGGCCATCATGTTCCCGCCGAAGAGGTTACCGCCGGTGCCGATGTCCTTGGTCATGCAGATCTTCGCGGTGATCCGGATTTCTTCCATCGTCAGCCTCCGATGCTGTTCCCTTTTCCGAAATGAACCCGCCCCAGTATGGTCGAATGAATTCCCGACCTTTTCACGGCGAGCACCGACATCGATCCGAACCAGAGGACCGCCGTCGTCATATTCGCCACCGCCGCGCCGGTCATCCCCCACAACGATATCAGGAGGGCGTTGAGCCCGATGTTCAGCAGGGCGCAGACCCCGGTAGCAACCGCCGCTTCGCGTTCATGGCCGGTCATGACCAGCAGGACCATCACCGAGCCCAGCGCCATTTTGACCAATTGGCCCGAGCCGATGATCGCGAGCACCGCGTGACCCTGCATGAACTCCGCGCCGAAGACCCAGAGGAACCATTTCCCGAAGATTATCAGCGCCAGCGCCACCGGCAGGCAGGTGAAAAAAGCCGCCCTCGCACTCTTGGTCACCACCCGCTGCAACCCTGTGGAATCGCCTGCGGCATGGAGGCCCGAAATCACCGGCGCCAGCGCCATCTCAATGGCGTAGGCGAAGAACATGACCAACTGCGCGCCCCGCTGGGCTACCGTGTAGATACCCGTCTCCTCAGCTCCCCGGAGCAGGCCCATCATCACGATATCCGTCTGGAATATCAGCACGTTCATCCCGCCGAGAAACATCAACGGCAACGCGCTCCGCATCCAGGTGGACACCTCGTACTCGGGTCGCGCATGTTTGACCTCGCCGGGCAATGCCCGCACGAGGAAGATCAGCCCGATGGCAAGGCCCACAACCCCCGCGGCAACGCTCGATCCCATCGTCGTTTCCGCTCCGAAACGCTCCGGCATCAGCAGATACGTCGCAGATAAGATGAGGAGGAAGAGTACCGGATAGATCACGAATTCCGGGAGCTGTCCGCGTACGACCCAGCCAAGCCCGCGCATCGCCGACTGCCGCACAAGCCGCAGTGAGACCACCGGAACCATCAGCATCGCGATCCACAGCGTCGGGAACATCAGCGGGTCGAACTCGCTCCGCAGCAGCCAGAAGACGAGCGATCCGGCGATGCCGAGAGCAAGTGAGAAGGCGAGCACGGCACGATGTCCCCAGCCGATCAGCCCGCGGATCAGCCCCCACGCCGAATGGACCTTGTAGGAGGCGATGTTTCGCACCGCGAGCTGGTCGAGACCGAGCATCGCCAGTACGCCGAGCAGCCCGACCCAGGCGACCGCGTTTGCATAGCTCCCGTATCCGGCCGCCCCGAGCATCCGCGCGAGCATCAGGTTGATCAGGAACGAGAGCGCGGTATCCGTCATACGCAGCGCGAACGACCCCGAAGCGCCCCGCGCTATCTGCGCCCTGACACCCTCCGCACCGCCTTCACCGACCACAAAGCGACGCAATCTTCCGGTGAAATCCAGTCTTCTCTGCATCTTTTCCCGCGTCTGTTGAAAGCGGCGGTATCGGTGATTCTTCTCACCGTTGAACGCTCCACAGGCCGGAATATACCGCATACCCCGCCTGTTACGCTCGGGAAAAACGCCATAATCGATTATTTAAGGCACGGCTTACCTGGCGTGAATCCTCGTTCTCGTCACTGTCGCGTTGATACAGGGCAACCCGCTGATACTTTGCGATTTAGCATCGAGAGATCGCACACCGCCTTGATCAACTTCCGCTGTTCAACTACATTACTTTGTTTTCGCAACCGTGATCCGTGCCATCGTCGGTCCCGCTTATCAAGGGCGCGAACCGGGCAATTTTCGAAACAACGGAGAAGTGAGTGGGCGTCGTCTGGATACTGCATCATCACGCTGGATTACCGCATGTCGAGGCGGCGAGCAGAACCTACGAGATGAGCCGCGAGCTGGTCCGGCTCGGACATCGTGTGACCGTTTTCGCCTCCAACTTCAGCCATCAGAACCGCCGGTATGCCTACCTCGAACCCGCCGAGAAGGTGCGCATTGAGTCCCATGAGGGCGTCCGCTTCGTCTGGATACGCACTCTTAGCTACCAGAACGACGGCGTCCGCAGAATGCTCAGTTACCTCGAGTACGCCTGGAAGAGCTTGCGCATCGGGCGCGTTCTGCTCGAAAAGCCGGATGCGGTCGTCGGTTATTGCGTCCATCCCTTCGCTCCTCTCGCCGCCTACCTCCTCGCCGGAAAAAAGAAGGCGCGTTTCTACTACGAAGTAGGCGACCTCTGGCCACGCACCCTCGTCGACATGGGGCGGCTCTCGGAGAGGCATCTCGTCACACGGCTCCTCTCGGCGCTCGAGAAATTCCTCTTCAAGCGGGCCTACCGGATTATATCCCTGCTGCCGTTCGTCGGCGAATACGTCGAAGAACTCGGACTCGACCCGCAAAAGGTCGAGTGGATTCCCAATGGCATCGCCATCGACAAGTTCAAGAAAGTCGAGGCCTATGACGGCGGCAAAGGCAGGCCTTTTGTTATCATGTACCTGGGCAGCCTCGGCAACCGCGGAATGGAACATGCCATCGAGGCGTTGAAGCTTCTGCGCAAACACCGGGGAAGAAAGGTCCGGTTCGTCATCTATGGAATGGGACCCGAGCGCGAACGTCTCGAAGGCCTCGTGGAAAAGTGGAAACTCGATAACGTCGAGTTTCGTGGACTCATCCCGAAGAACGAAATCCCCCTGGCGATGGGCGAGGCGGATGCATTCTATTTCAGCCTGCTCGACCTGCCGCTCTACCGCTATGGGATCAGTTGCAACAAGCTCGCCGAGTACATGATCTCCGGCAGGCCGGTCATTTTCGTCTCGAACGCCCGCAACAACCCGATTGCCGAGAGTAGAGCCGGGATTACCGTGGATAATCCGGACCCGGCTGCGATAGCGGATGCGATAAAAAGCCTGGCCGCCGCTTCGCCGGAGGAGCGGTTCAAGATGGGTAGACGCGGAAGCGCACATGCACGAAAATACTATGATTACCGCAAGCTGACGCGGAAGCTCGAGCAGGTGCTGTTTGAGCCGCAACCCGCGACCGGCGAGCGGAATAGTTGAGCATGGCGTTACAATCGGTACACCGGCGGGTTACCTTGCGGGTGATGATGAAGAGGGTTTTCGATATAGTTCTGTCGATCATCGGCATCGTGCTCGCCTCGCCGATCATGCTGACCGCTGCGGCCGCTGTCCGTATCGATTCTCCGGGGCCGGCGTTATATCGCGGCGAGCGTGTCGGCAGAGATGGCAAGCTCTTTAATATGTTGAAGTTCCGGACGATGGTCGTCGATGCGGAAAGGGTAGGCCCCTCTTCAACTTCGGCCGATGATTCACGGATAACCCGGATCGGCCGATTCCTGCGAAGATACAAGCTGGATGAGCTGTCCCAACTTTTCAACGTCCTTCGCGGGGAGATGAGCTTCGTCGGGCCCCGTCCACAGGTGAAATGGGCGGTCGACCGCTACAGCGATGAAGAGCGACGGCTTCTCTCCGTGCTGCCCGGCATCACCGACTACGCTTCCCTCGTTTTCCGGGATGAGGGCGAAATCCTCAAGGGAAGCGGTGACCCGAACAGGGATTACTTCGAGAAAATCGCGCCCGCAAAGAACCGCCTGGGACTGCATTATGTCAGGAACCATAACCTCCTGACCGATCTCAAGCTGATCCTGGCGACGGCCGGACTGCTTATCGGCGTCGATCCGGAGTGGGCGCTGCCTCCGGAAGAGCGGTCGAAGCGGATAAATAACCGATTTAAATAGTGGGGAACCTCATGTCGAGAGTCTTTCGCACGGAGGTTGAGAACGAAGTCGGTGGGAATGTGGCCGATATCTTCGACAACAACCCGGAAAGTACCGAGATCAAGCTCGAGAATTTTCCCAAGTATGTCCGCAGGCTGTACCTCAAGCGGTTTCTCGCGCTCTATGAAATCTTCAGGATGATCTTGCCGGTCAAGGGCTCGATAGTCGAATGCGGGGTCTTCCGCGGCTTTGGGATCATGTCCTGGGCGAAGCTGAGTACGATCCTCGAGCCGGAGAACCTCACCCGCCGGATCTACGGTTTCGACACATTTGAGGGGTTCCCCGCAATGACCGAAAAGGATTCCAGCGAGCACACCGTCAACAAACAGGGCGACCTCGCGGCCGACTCATTCGAGGAGCTCGAGAAGCTGATCGCCGAGTACGACCGCGACCGTTTCCTCGGCCACATCCCGAAAGTCAAGCTGATCCGCGGCGACATCGCGAAGAGCGTCGACCCGTTCATCGAGGAGAACCCGCACCTCGTGGTCAGCCTGCTCTTCCTCGACGCCGACCTCTACGAGCCGACGAAGGCGGCCATCGAGCACTTCGTTCCGAGGATGCCGAAGGGCGCGATCATCGCCTTCGACGAGCTGGACAACCCGATCTGGCCCGGCGAAACGCAGGCTGTGCTCGATACCATCGGTTTGGGAAAATTGGAGTTGCGGCGTCTCGAATGGGACCCCTATATCGCCTACGCCCGGATCGAATAGGGCCGCCGGGGCGTGACGGTCGGGTGACCCTGCCAGCCTGCGCGAAGCGTCCGCACGGGTGGCCCGACCCCGACACTTCGGGGTCGGGTTTCATGCGGGTTTTATGCGAAATAACAGGGTTAAAGCCTGACGAAGTGTGGCCCTGTTGGCTTGTTCGGCAGGGTTTACCAGCGGTCTGACGGGGGAACGGTCAGGTCACACCGCGATTTCGTCGCGTCAAGACCTGACCGAACAAGTAACAGGTAAACGGCACATTGGAAGAAAATCTCTGAAAAGGCCAGGATAGAAAAACCGGGATGCTTTATGACAAGCCTGACCAATGAGGAACTGGTTGCTCTTGCCAACCGCGTACGCATCCACACAATAAACATGTCGATGACCGGCAAGGCTTCCCACGTCGGCTCCTCGCTGTCGATGGTCGAGCTGCTCTCGGTGCTCTATGGCCGGGTACTCAAATACGATCCCCGCCGCCCCGACTGGGAGCAGCGGGACCGCTTCCTGCTCAGCAAGGGACATGCTTGCGCGGCGTTCTATGCGACTCTCTCCGAGTGCGGATTCTTCCCCGTCGAGATACTCGACACATTTTATCAGAACGGTTCACTGCTCGCTGGTCATGCCACCCATGACACCGTCCCCGGAATCGAAATCTCCACCGGTTCGCTCGGGCATGGCCTCTCCATCGGTGCCGGTATGGCGCTCGCCGCCAGGCTCGATGGTAAGGGTCACATGGTCTTCGTCATGCTCAGCGACGGCGAATGCGACGAGGGCTCCGTCTGGGAACCGGCGCTCTTCGCGCCTCATCATGGACTCGACAACCTCGTGGTCATCGTCGATTACAATAAGATGCAGGCGCTCGGCCATACCCGTGAGGTGCTCGACCTCGAACCGCTGGCGGAGAAGTGGCGCGCTTTCAACTGGAGCGTCAGGGAGATTGATGGACATGATGTCGCCGAAATCAGCGAGGCATTCTCTTCTCTTCCTCTCGAAGCCGGAAAGCCGAGCGCGATTATCGCCCATACGGTAAAGGGCAAGGGCGTAAGCTTCATGGAGAACAATCTTCTCTGGCACTACCGCTCGCCGCAGGGCGAAGAATACGAAGCGGCGATCAAGGAACTGAAGGAAAAGGCATGAGAACCGCTTTCGTCGAAACCCTCTTCGAACTCGCCGAAAAAGACGAGCGGATCATGGTGGTCACCGGCGACCTCGGTTTCGGCGTCCTGGTCCCGTTCTGGGAAAAGCTGCCGAAGCAGTTCGTCAACGTCGGGGTCGCCGAGCAGAACATGACCGGGCTCGCGGCGGGGCTCGCGTTCGAGGGCAAGATCGTCTTCACCTATTCCATCGCCAACTTCCCGGTCGTCAGGCCGATGGAGCAGATCCGCAACGACATATGCTACCACAAGGCCAACGTCAGAATCACCGCCGTCGGCGGAGGATTCACCTACGGCGCCCTCGGGATGACTCACCAGGCGACGGAGGACATCGCGCTCATGCGCTCCCTGCCGAACATGACAGTCGTCGCCCCCGGCGACCCGGTGGAAGCGGAGCTTGCGACACGCGCCCTGATCGACCACCAGGGACCGGCTTACCTCCGGCTGGGCCGCACGGGAGAACCCCTGGTGCACGATGGCGCGAAACCCGAATTCAGGCTGGGAAAAGCCGTCGTTGCGAGGGAGGGTGACGACATTACGCTTGTCAGTACGGGCGGAATGCTGTACAATTCAATGGGGGTCGCCGAGGAACTCGCTTCCGAGGGGATCGGAGCGCGCGTCCTCAGCATGCACACCGTCAAACCGATCGACCGCGAGGCCGTTCAGGCGGCGGGGCGGGAGACCTCAGCCGTCTTTACCGTCGAGGAGCACAACATCGTCGGGGGCCTGGGATCGGCCGTCGCCGAGACGCTGCTCGAATCCCCCTCACGGCCATCGCTCTTCAAGCGCATCGGCCTGCCGGATATATTCAACTCCACCGTCGGCGACCGTGAGTACATTCTCGAGCATCACGGCCTCGATGTCCGGGGAATCGCCGCGACAATCCGCCGCGAATTGAAGGAACTCAAACATGGCGTATAAAGTCAGGTTCGTCGACCCGTCGAAGAACTACCGGATGATAAAAGATGAGATCGATGCCGCCTATTTCGAGGTGATGTCGAAGGGCGACTTGGTAATGCGCAGGCAACTGAAGGGTTTCGAGGAGAATCTCGCCGGTTTCGTCGGCACGAAGTACGCCGTCGGTCTCAACAGCGGATATGACGCCCTCCACCTCTCGCTGAGGGCGCTCGGCATAGGTCCCGGCGACGAGGTCATCGTTCCCGCCCATACCTTCGTCGCCTCGGCCTCGGCGATTGTCAATGTCGGCGCGAAACCAGTGCTCGTCGATGTCCGTCTCGACTCGAACATCGATCCCGGTCTGATCGAGGAGGCGGTCACGAAGCGGACGAAGGCGATCTTGCCGGTTCACCTCAACGGCCTTGTCGCGGGTATGCCCCGAATCATGGAAATCGCTGAGAAACATAATCTTAATATCATCGAGGACGCCTGCCAGAGCCTTGGAGGCCATATCAAGGGCAGGAAGGCGGGAGCCTGGGGCGATGCCGGATGCTGGAGCTTTTACCCCTTCAAGATTCTCGGCGGCTATGGCGATGGCGGCGCGATCACAACAAACGACACCGATGTCGCTTATTACGCATCAGTGATGCGCTACAACGGCGAAGACCGTAAAACCGGAGAGTATCACGGGCATGGTTTCACCTGCCTGCTCGACAACTTGCAGGCGGCCTTCCTCGATGTCAAGCTACGTCACCTGCCGGAATGGATTGAACGCCGGAGGAGGATTGCCGGCATGTATCTTGACGGGCTGAACGGGGTCGATGATCTTGTGCTGCCTGCCGTCGATGATCCGGACGTGTTCCATATCTATCAGAACTTCGTCGTCCTCACTTCACGGCGCGATGACCTCCGCGACCGGCTCGATGAGCGGGGCATCGAGACGCTGATCCACTGGCGCAAGCCCTACTATCGCCATCAAGCCCTTGGGCTCGAGGATCGCGGCTTCCCCGTCACCGAACGGATCAGCGACCAGGTCATATCGCTGCCGATAAACGTCGAACTCGCTGATGATGAGGTCGGCTACGTGCTCGACACCGTCCGCAAATTCTACAAGAACTGAACCGAGGGAACCTTCACGGCGATGAAAAGCCTATCCAAGATCACCGAGACCTTCACCGAATCGGTCATCCGCGAGATGACGCGCATTTGCGATGCCGCCGGTGGCGACAACCTCTCGCAGGGGTTCCCGGACTTCGACGCCCCCGAGGAGCTCAAGCAGGCGGCCATCGAAGCCATCGCCCAAGGCCGGAACCAGTACCCGGTAACCTTCGGCGAACCGGAATTGCGTCGGGCGATTGCACGCAAGGCTCGCCAATACAACGCCATCGAGTGCAACCCCGAGACCGATATAACCGTCACCTGCGGGGCGACCGAGGCGATGATCGCTTCGCTCAAGGCGATGATAAATCCCGGCGACGAGGTGATCGTATTCGAGCCGTTCTATGAGAATTACGGCCCCGATGCAATCCTCTCCGGCGCGACTCCGCGATACGTCACCCTGAACCCTCCGGACTGGAGGTTCGATCCGGACGAACTCGCCGCCGCATTCAACGATCACACCAAGGCGATCATCATCAACACCCCGAGCAACCCGACCGGCAAGGTCTTCACCCGCGGGGAATTGCAGCAAATCACCGAACTATGCTGCAGGTGGGATTGCTATGCGATCACCGATGAGATCTACGAGCACATCCTTTACGACGGCGCCGAACACCTCTCGCTCGCCACCCTCCCCGGGATGGCCGAGCGCACGGTGACGATCAACGGTTTGACCAAAACATACTCGGTGACCGGCTGGCGTGTCGGTTGGGCGATTGCCGCCGGGGAGATCACGCAACGGATACGCAAGGTGCATGACTTCCTGACAGTCGGCGCGCCGACGCCCTTCCAGTGGGCCGGTGTCTATGCCCTCGCCATGCCGTCCGGCTATTACAGCGCTCTGGCCGAACAATACCTCGCGGCGCGCGATTTCCTGTTGAACTCTTTGGAACGGGCGGGTTTCGTCCCCTACACTCCCAAGGGATCTTACTACATTATCGTCGATGCCGCCGAACCGATGAAGAGGCTTGGCGCCGACGATGATTTCAGCTTCAGTCGCGCTCTGATCGAACGCGCAGGCATTGCCACCGTCCCGGGAACTTCTTTCTACGACACCCGCGACAGGGGAAAAAATCAGGTCCGCTTCACGTTCTGCAAGAAAATGGAGACCCTCGAACGCGTTCATCAAAGGCTGAAATCGCTTTAACGTATTACGCGGTCAGAGGGATTTGCAGAGCCATGGATAATCTTGAAGGATATTTGGAAGTCACCGGTCCGGGTGGCCCTGCCGGCTTGCGCGAAGCGGCCGCCCGGGTGGCTCGACCCCGACACTTCGAGGCCGGATTTTATACGAAATGGCAGGGTTCAAGTCTGACGAAGTGTGGCTCTGTTGGCTTGTCCAACAGGGTTTATCAGCGGTCAGGTCACACCGCGATTCCGTCGCATCAAGACCAGACCGAACAAGTAAAGTTCGTCTCAATGATTCTCACAATGTCCACGCATTTCCATGAACCGTTATAGTCGATAGGATGACAATTTCGTGACCATAGCTGACGGCGAAGTTCGCAAGGTAAGGGTTATCATCAATCCCAAGTCCGGCGTCTGGTGGTCGGTGGCGGGAGTACGCCGGGTACTTAATGAGGTCTGGGATGTGCCCGGGATCGACCTCACTTACCAGATGTCGAAGAGCAAGGAAGATGGTATCGGCAAAGCGCGTCGGGCTGTCGATGATGGCGTCGAGACGATCATCGTCGTCGGCGGCGATGGTATGGTCAACAGCATCGGCGGCGTCCTCCTCGATACCGAGACCGCTCTCGCGGTGATTCCGACCGGCAGCGGCAATGGTTTCGCCCGCCATTTCGACATTCCGCTCAGCGGTGAACGTGCGGTCAAGGTGTTGAAACGCGGCCGCCGGAAGCGCATCGATGTCGGAATGATCGATGGCAGACCCTTCTTCGTCACCTGCAGTCTGGCCTAGGACGCCGAACTCGTCGAGCGTTTCGAGGAATTCCCGGTGAGGGGAATCCTGCCCTATGTCTTCGCCGGGATATACCAGTACTTTCGGTACGAGCCCCAGGATTTCGAACTCGATCTCGATGGCGAAAAGCTCGATGTCGCCCAGCCGGTCGTTCTCACCGTTGCCAACCTGACCCAATATGGCGGCGGTGTGAAGATCGCTCCGGAGGCGCGCGCGGATGATGGACTGCTCGAACTGGTGGTCGTGCCGAAGATCGAAATGGTCGCCTTCCTTGCGAACCTGCCGCGCGTCTTCGACGGTACCATACGAGAGGTGCCGGAGGTAGGAACGAAGCGGTTCAGGAAAATGAGGGTCCGCCGCGAGCGCGCCGGGGCGCTCCAGATCGACGGCGAGCTGATCGAAGCCGACGAAGAGGTCGTGATCGAGGTGCGTCCGTCGGCGCTCGAGGTAATCGTGCCCGGATAGTACCTGACGGCCGTGTGACTCCCGAAAGGAACCCGGTGATGAAACATTTGTCGAAGCACGCTGCCGGAGCGGCGTTGGCCGCTTTGTTCGTTGCCTCGCTGATGTTTTTCGCATCGTTTCAGGGCTTTGCGCAACACCTTGGGGAACGCGACGGAGAGGTGGGCGATTTGCCGGAGGTATGGCTCGATTCCATCGCAACCTATCTCGAAGTGCTGGACGCGACCATCGTTGACTTCGGCTACCGCATGCAGGCTGTCAGCCAGACCCTGAAGAAAAACGGCGATGTGAAGAGGAGCGACACTACCTTTTTCCTCTATGGTCCCGGAGAAGACGAGGAGACAAGGCCCCTCTTCGAGATTGATCACGATGGTAATATCATCGATACACTGCGCGCCGGTGGCGATCAGCATTCGGAGGAGGAAGAGGATGACACTAACGGTTTTTCGATATCTTTCAGCCCGCTCGCCCCTTTCGACCCCGAGCGTCGTGACGCCTACAGAATCTGGCATGCCGGATGGGATCGGCAGGGCATGCTGCTCGTGGGCTATGAACCGCTCGATCCGGAGGCAGAGGCTTTACGGGCGACCGTAACCGTCGACACTTCACTCTGGGCGCCGGTTCATGTCTCCGCCGAGGTGGTGAAGCCGCCGAGAAGAGCGATTAAGGAAATGGACATGGAGTTGGCCTTCTCGACCCCGGTGGAGGGCGTCTATCTTCCCTCTCGAGTGGTTACCAGGGGGGTGGCGAAGCTGCTGTTTTTTACTGTACGTTTCAAATCAATTCAGATCTACAGCGATTACCGGCGGGAGTAGTATCTCGCCTTTGGAGCTCTGATGTTCCGCATTGCGTCTCTACCTGCCCTGTTGATGCTCATCCTTGCCGTCATTTTCGGCGTCAATGGCTGCGGCAGGAGCAATCCTGACAGGAAGCTCTCCTGGCATGTGAATATCCTTTGGGAGACCCATTCTTCGCCCTGGTCTTCGGAATCGGCGTACATCGCCGCAAGGGCGGCCAGGGAGGCCCTGGTCCGTTATCCTGACGATATCCAGCTGGAGATGTACTACCAGGACAGGATAATGAGCTATGATCGGTCCGCGGTGCGCGAAGAGTACATTCATCGTCTCGCGTCCGATCCCTCCAATGCACGTTTGATCATGCTTGAGGCCCGGGTATCCGGCGCCAGGTCAGGGGTCGCCGGGAGGATGGAGTCAGCCCTTCGTCTTGCGCCGGAAGATCCGCACATTCTCGCCGCCGCCGCCGAGGCTCTGCTTGAGTTGCATCAACCGGACACTTCGCGCGCGCTCGAACTTGCGCGCAGGGCGGTCAGGATCGCCCCCCGGGTACCGTACCCGCGAGAGGTTTTTGCGCGTGCGCTGAAAGCAAACGGGAAGCTGAAAAAGGCCCTTGTGCAGGCGCGCAGGGCGGTCAAAATCAACCCCTATCGCTACTCCGCCACCGGGTTGAAAATTGAGATTCTCAGGGAGTTGGGGAGAGAAGACGAGGCGTTCACGGTACTCGAGTCGTTCCACCGGGAGCATCTCTTCAATCCCTATGCGGTCAGGGAAATCGAGAGACACTACCGGGCGATGGGTGATGTCGCCGGTGTGATCGCGATCAGGCGCGCCGTCGCGGATTATGACCCCGAGGAGGGTTGGGCTTACATCGCACTTGCCGAGCTTTACCAGGAACTCGGCGATGTGGACAGCATGCTCTATTGTTATGATCACGCGGCGCGGAACGGTTTCTTCGACTATCCGTACATCCTCGAGCACACCGATCCGGAGCTCGTCGAACCGATGTCGCAAGAGGATTTGGAAGAGACCAAGCCCGAGGAGCAGGAGATCGAGGTCGCCGTCGAGGTCGAGGCGGACGGCGACACCACCTACGTCCCTGAGCCCGTGGAGGTCGATACCGTGCAGCAATCGCTGAACCTCCGCTTCGGTGAGATCATCGAATCGATGCGCGAAAGGCGTGAGAGGACGGCGAGGCGCCGCAAGGCCGCGATCCTCGCGGACCCGCTCTCGCTGCGGGCGCCGGACTTCACCGCGACCGACACACTGGGAGGGGAATTCACCCTGTCGGACCATGAGGGCAAGGTGGTCGTCCTCGATTTCTGGGCGACATGGTGCGGGCCGTGCCGGATGACTGTTCCACGTTTGCGCCGGTTCAATGAAGAGGTCTCCGGCGGACAGGTTCGCCTGGTCAGCGTCAATGTCTGGGAGGGGATTACCGGCGATCAGCGCCTGGAAAGGGTTCGCGATTTCGTCCGGGCCGAACGAATGAGGTGGCCGGTTCTGCTCGCGGACAACGAGGTCGCCGATGCCTATGGAGTCCGCGGAATACCGACATTCGTCGTGATCGATCCCTATGGCCGCATCCGCTACAGGTTCTCCGGGTATGAATCTTTCCTCGATGAGAAATTGAAGTGGATGGTCGAGCGGACGGCGGGTTTCGAGCCTCCCCGCAAACCTTTGGTGGAGGTCGACAGCCTCTTCTGGCTGCAGGCCGACAGCCTAGGCGCGCTGGAGACCGGTTCACGGTTCCCGCCCGATTCCGCCGCCGTTCCCCACAGTATCGAGCGGCCGGAGGCAACCGGTGAATTGCCCACGGGAAGCGATACAAGAGTCGATACTTTGCCCGTGACCGGGGAGGTGGAGGAGTAGGGTTCCGCGCCGGGAGGATTGAACTCGATTGCAAACCGTGAGCATATTGCCTGCGGTGTATTCTTTTCATAGCATGAGATACCGGGACAAGTCAACACCTGTCAGCTAGGTCTCCCAGCACATTGACCGCAGTTGGATCGGCAGTTTCGGCGGCGGTAATGTCCTTGTCGTCCTGAGCTGGTGACCCGGTCGCGGTTCAGTTTCCTGATCCGTTTCGCTTTGACCCGGGGCTGGCAAAGAGGCGACCGTGCTACGGGTGATCCGCCCTCCTCTATGGTTTCCCGTTTCTACAGCAGGTTCGCCGTTTCACCTTAATCATCGCTGTTGCGTGGATATACCCCCTTCGAGGTGCAGCGTCCGGGTCGGGAAGGCGAACTCGAGTCCCATCTCCTCGAGCGCGCGCATGAACTTCAGCATCAGCTCCTGGCGCACCTGCATGTGCTCTTCCCACTCGGTGGATTTCGTAAAGCAATAGACGAGGATATCGAGGCTGTAGGCGCCGAACTCGGTGAATTTGACCAGCGATTGCTCCTGGTCGATCCGCTCATCATCGCGGATGATCCTGTGGATCGCTTCGACCGCTTTTTCGATTCGGTCCGCGGAGGTGTCGTATGTCAGGCCGATGGTCAGCTTGATGCGCCGTTTCCCTCTCATCGAGAGGTTATTGATCGGCGTTGTCGTCAGCATCGAGTTCGGCAGCGTGGTAATGCTGTTGTCGAAGTCACGGATACGCGTCACCCTCATCCCGACCTCCTCGACCCGCCCCTTGATATCGCTGATCTGCACAATGTCGCCGAGGCGCAGGGGACGGTCGACGAAGACCGCGATGCTCCCAAAGAGGTTCGCCATCACGTCTTTCGCGCCGAGTGCAAGTGCCGCGCCGCCAAGTCCGAGGCCGGCTATCAGCGAGGCGGGCGAGTACCCCATCTCCTGGATAACCACCACCGCACCGATGACGATGATGAAAATCCTGATCACGTTGCGCGCCAGCGGGACCAACTGATCGTCGAGCTGGGTCTCGGTTTTTTCCGCGCGTTCTTTCATCGCCACAGTGGCCCTGTCGAGCAGCCGCAGCGCGAACCAAATGGTGACGATAATGAAAATCGCGCGCATCGAGCTGTTGAAGAACCGGTCGAGGTCGATGGGTTCCTTTGGAATCGGCAACACGGTGAGCGCCGCCCAGAGCCCGCCGAGGACCGCGGCCCAGCGGATTGGGGTCTCCATCGCGTCGAGCACCACCGTGCGGAAAGTGACGAACCCGCGCAGGTTGATACGTTCGGCCTTTCGGATCGAGTAGGTCAATATCCAGCGAGCCAGGTATCCGGTGAAGATGAAGATGAATGCGAGTGCGTATTGTTGCAGCGTGATCCCGAAGTAGGTCCGGTTCAACGCTTCGCTCAGTAAATCCATGACTCCTCCGTTGGCAGCCGTGCCTTTTCTTCGGTGACACGTATCTGTCTGAAAAGTAGAGAATTGAATCCACGTATGCCAGCGTTGGGGCGACCGGCTGCCTCCCGAAAGGTTCGGCATGAGGCCCGGCTCACTTGTCAAGCCGGGTTTATTAGCTGTTTCGATGGGTCCTTAGTCCCGCCCGGGCGTCCGGGTGACCCTGCCAGCTTGATGGCAGGGTTTCCCATGGTGTTCTCGCCGGGTCTCCGTCCGGACATGAAACCGGCTGCGGGGCAGCCGGGCCACCCAGTCGATTCATGTGATCTTGTCCACCAGGAGGAATTTTTCCGTATGGTGAATCTCTCGTGGTCTTTGCCGCGATATCAATTATATTGACACCGTATGGTCCGTGCCGGGTAGTATCCACCCGCGAAGCGGTCCGGACGACTTATCGGAATGACGGAGAATTTTCCAGCAATTCAGCAAACGGAAAGAGCACAATAATGTCCAACACATCCAGGCTTTTCGAACCGCTGACTCTCAGGGGTGTGACCCTGCGAAACCGCATCGGCCTCAGTCCGATGGACCAGTACTCCTCGCTCGAGGGCCTTCCGCAGGAGTGGCACCTGGTCCATTATGGCGCGCGGGCTTCCGGCGGTGTCGGTCTGGTCATCGTCGAGGCGACCGCGGTCGAGGCGATCGGCCGTATCTCTCCCGGCGATTGCGGCCTCTGGGACGATTTGCATGTGGAGGCCTTCATGCCGGTCACCGAATTCGTGCATTGTGTGGGGGCTGTTCCCGGCGTCCAGCTCGCCCATGCGGGGCGCAAGGCCGCGACAGCCATTCCCTGGAAGGGTTCCGGGCCTCTTTCCCCGGACCAGGGAGGTTGGACGGTGGTCGGCCCTTCGCCCGTGCCCTTTTCAGAAGGGTACCCGGTGCCCCACGAGCTGACCGAACCGGACCTCGAGGCGATGATCGAGACCTGGGTAGGAGCGGCGCGCCGTGCACAAAGGGCCGGGTTCCGGTTGATCGAGCTTCATATGGCCCACGGTTACCTGCTCAACTCCTTCCTCTCGCCGTTGAGCAACCGGCGGGAAGACTGTTACGGCGGGAGCCTCGAGAACCGTATGCGCTTTCCACTAGCCCTGGCCGGCGAGGTGCGACGTGTCTGGCCTGAGGAGCTGCCGATGATCGTCCGCATCTCGGCGACCGATTGGATCGAGGGGGGCTGGGACCTCGAGCAATCGATCACTTTCACAGGCGAGTTGAAGAAGATCGGCGTCGACCTCATCGACTGCTCCTCGGCGGGAATCCTGCCGTTGCCGGAGGGCACGCCATATGACATGGGGAAACACCGGGAGTTTTCGGCGCGGATTCGGCGGGAGGCCGACATAGCGACCGCCACCGTCGGCGAGATCGCCGAACCGTCGCATGCCGAGGCGATCATCGCCGATGGCATGGCCGACATGGTGCTTCTCGGCCGGGAGCTGTTGCGCAATCCGACCTGGCCGATCCGGGCGGCGCGCGAACTCGGCGCGGACCCGCCAGTACCCAACCAGTATCTCCGCACTTGACTTATCGAAAATTTCCGACCTGGTGACCCGACACCAACACTTCGGAATCGGGTGTGGCCCTGTTGGCTCGTCCAACAGGGTTTATCTGTGTGTGCGCCCTGCCGGGCGCACACATAAAAAAAAGGGTGCCCGAAGATTGGATACCCTTTAAATAACAACAAATTAAGATCTATTTCTTGAGTTCCTCGATCAAGGCCGGCAAGACCTTCATCGCATCGCCGACGATACCGTAATCGGCCACCTTGAAGATCGGGGCATCGGCATCACGGTTGATCGCGACAATGACCTTGCTCGTGCGCATTCCGGCGAGGTGCTGCACCGCGCCCGAGATGCCCGCCGCAATATAGAGGGACGGTCCGACGGTTTTTCCGGTCTGGCCGACCTGCTCGGAATGGGACCGCCAGTCGGCATCGACCACAGCCCTGCTCGCACCGACCGCCGCTCCCAGAACATCGGCCAGATCCTCAATCAGCTTGAAGTTCTCCGGCTCCTTCATGCCGCGGCCGCCGCTGACGATACGGTCCGCCTCGACGACATCGGGCCTCTCTCCCGCTGAGACCCTGACCTCGACCGTCTTCGCCTTGAGTTCATATGACGGCTTGAGGTCGACCCGCACACCCGCCCCATCAGCCTGCTCGACATCGAAAACATTCGGGCGCGTAGTTATCACCACAGGCAGAACCTTCGCCTTGAGGTCCATGTAGACCTTGCCCGCATACACCGGCCGACGGACGACGATGTTGTCCGAATCGGGCGTAATCCCGGTGACATCGGGCAGCAACATGACGTTCATTTTAGCCGCGACACGCGGCGCGAGATCACGACCCTGCGATGTCCCGCCGATCAGAACCGCCCTGGTATCCATCTCTCCGGCCGCTTCGACCACCGCCGCCGTATAGCCCTCTCCGGCATAGTCGGCCAGTGCTTCATCCTCGACGACGAATATCTTGTCCGCTCCATGCCGTTTCACGATGTCAACTACCGCATCCAGTCCCTTACCGACGACTACGGCCCCGGTTTCGCCACCACCGCTCTCCGCGATTTTCCTGCCCTGAGCAAGAGCCTCGAGCCCGGCTTTCTTTACCGTGCCACTGCGCTGTTCGACATAAACGAGCACGCTCACTTTGCCACCCCCTTCCTACTCGATCACTCTCGCTTCTTCACGCAGCAACCGGACAAGCTCCGGCACCGCCTCGACGCCTTCGCCGACGATCTTTCCCGCCGGACGCTCCGGTGGATAGGAAAAACCGAGCGTCTCAACCCGAGGATCGACTTGAGGCGCCTCGACCTCCTCGATCGCTTTCTTCTTAGCCATCATAATCCCCTTGAGCGAAGGGTAACGCGGTTCGTTGAGACCCTTCTGCGCCGAAATCAGGCAAGGTATGGCGGCCTCGATTACCTCCTGGCCGCCCTCGATCTCGCGCACGGCGCGGAGGTTTCCATCAGAAACCTCCAGCTCCGAGACTTCGGTGATGCAAGGGATGTCAAGCAGTGTCGCGACCATTGCACCGACGGCGGCGCAATCATCATCAACCGCCTTAAGTCCTGCAAACACAAGATCATAATTACCGTTCTTGATTATCCCGGCCAAGGCGGTCGCCGTGCCGAGCAGATCGGTGAAACCCTCTTTTTTCGCGTGGACAGCCTTGTCGGCACCCATCGCGAGCGCCTTGCGCAGCCCCTCGGTCGCATTCTCACCGCCATAGGAAATCGCGGTCACCTCGCCGCCATGCGCCTCGACGAGCTTCAGCGCCTCCTCGACTGCGTATTCATCGTACGGGTTGAGCACCCAATTCAGATCCCGCGTATCGATACAGTCCTTCTCCGGGGTCAACCTGATCTGAGCCGCGGTATCCGGCACCAGCTTGACCAGCACAGCAATGTTCATCGGACTCTCCCTTCCCAGAACAATTCAGAATCATTTATTATTTCTACATTTTTTTCAAGTCCAAATATATAGCCCAACAAATGTCAAGATGCAATCGAATTCAACGCGACGGAGCGTTGCCGCGGTTCCCTCGCAAACGGTAACTTGCAGACAATTGTATATCATCTTTATTCGAGCGACCGGGTTACCGACGGATCAATCATCATCGGAGACCGTCTTGGCAAAACGAATCGGAATCATCGGAGGGGGAGTTGCAGGATTGACAGCGTCGCTGGAGGCGGCGGACCACGGCGCGGAGGTCACCCTGTTCGAAGCGCTGCCTCATCTCGGCGGGCGTGCCGCCGGAGGACCCGGATTCGACACCGGGCGGCACCTCGCGACCAGCGCATACCATGATTTCCTCGAACTGACCGGCCGTCTCGGCTCAACCTCAGCTTTGAACCTGCTGCCAATCGCCATCGGCGCGGCATCGGGACGCCGACGCCTGTACTGGCACCTCGCCGCGCCGACCAGCCACCGCGCAACGCCGTTGCTGAACCTGCTGACCTCGTCATTTCTCCCCCTGACCGACCGCGGAGGTGCGATAACCGCCCTGATGCGTACGCTCACATCGAATCCCGAAGAGACGAACGATGACACCCTGACAGGGAACGAGAACGATGATTCAATCCTGCGGAGCCACGATTTGACCGCCGCCGAACATTGGAAACGCACCGGCTGGCCGAGAAGACTGGTTGAACGGCTCGGAATCCCCCTGGTCCTCGGAATGATGAACGCGAAACCGGAGCAGGCGGCTTCGGCACCCTTCATTACGGCTCTGCGTCGAATCTTCTCCGACCGGCAACGCCGCGCAGGCTGGACGCGCGGCGACCGGGAGGCGTTGATCACCGCTCCCGCAGGCGAGTGTCTTGCCGGGGCTGGAGTCAAGATAATGCTGAGGACCGCGGTCAGGGCTTTGCACCGGAGTGACGGGAAATGGTGGATCGAGCCGACCGGCACGACGCGATTCAGCTTCGACGCGGTGGTGGTCACGCCGCCACCTTGGATGCTTGGGTTTCTCAAAGGTTGCAGCGAGGCCGTCAGGCTGCTCTCCGCCGCCGACAAGGTTAAAGCCAATGGAATTATCACCTTGCGAAGCCGTTTCAAAACGGTTGACGCACTTCCCGGGCCACTCGCCGAGGCCGGCGAAGAGCGCGCGATCTGGTTCGCGGAGCCGTCTCCGGGGGGGGAAGTCCTGGTCGAGCGTGTGATCTCCGCGTTGCCGCCGGGTACAAAACCGGACCTGTCAACGCTGAAGCGGGATTTTCTCCCGCGAGCCGAACAGATGCTGGGCGCTTCAGACCCGGCGGGCGAGGTGACAATCCGCTGGTATCCGCGGGCGACACCATTGCTGACACCCGATACGCCGCGTCCGCTACTGCGCCAGGGCGAGGGGTTTTACTACGCCGGCGACTGGTCGGCCACCGGCCTGCCTGCGACACTCGAATCGGCGGCACGGGCGGGAAAAATCGCCGGACGCTGCGCCGCTGAGTGAACAGCGAGATCGGCCACCGCCGCCGGTGAGACTGAATGTCCAATCGAGCTGGATTTACGGTCGGCCAAACGGTGAACCGAAGTCGTCACGCTCATCGGCGGGGCGGTCATAACGGCCCCTCTCCACCGGCTTCTCAGGATCCGAAAGGTCGATCACCAGCAGGCTCCCGGTATAATTGCGCTCTTGCCCGCTGATGACATAGGCGTAACCGCCAAGCACAGCCACCCCCTCGGCCCATCCCGGCATCGAATAGTGGCCGACCTCCTTCACATTGGCCGGATCATGGACATCCACCACCCTCAACCCGGCCGACCAGGCCGCGACACAGGCATAACCCTCGGCAACAGCGATATCATAGGCATAGCCGGGCATGATCAGCGACTGTTTTTCCACGGGCGCGGCGGGGTCCGATACATCCAGAACAACCAGGCTTCCCGTTCTCGAGGCGATATCCTCGACCGCAACGTAGGCAAACTCCTTGTCAACGGCTACGGCTTCGGCATGTCCGGCACCCTGCCAAAAGCCAATTTCAACAGGTCTCGAAGGGCTGGATATATCGACCACACGAATGCCGAAAGCCTCATTTGCGACATAGGCATGGCCGGACGAGACGGCCACATCCATTGCGTTGTCCCCGGGAAGCGGGCAAGATCCGGTCTGCCGAGGGTTCATCTTGTCCGCGACATCGAACACGAAGAGGTAGCCGCTCGATTGTGCGTAGTCAACCATCTTCACACAGATGCAGGCGTAATCACCATCAATGTCCACGGCTACCGCAAAGCCGGGTATGTGGGCATATCCCCGCACAACGGGACTTTCCGGATTGGAGACATCGAGGATGTAAAGGTATCCGCCGATATTCGGATAGGTTATGATGTTCGTGCAGACATAGGCATGGTCACCTTCAACCGTGACCGCGAAGACATAACCCGGCAGATCGGAGTATCCCGCCTCAACCGGGTTTGAAGGCTGCGAAACATCCACCACCCTGAGTCCGGTCTCCATCGTGGCGACATATGCAAAACCGCCTTCGACCTCGACATCCCGGCTGTAGTCCCAACCGGTTCTCGGCTGATCATCGACGGGCCCGTTGAAGGGAAACTGTCCGATAACTATGCACGATCCGGCCAGAAGAAGAAAAACCGCGAGAACATGTCTGTAAAAAGAACTCAGGTAGAGCTTCATCTTCACCCCAAAATTAATCCGGAAATCGGGCATGAAACCCGACACACGGCCGTTTCCCCGAACAGGCCTGGTTACGGAGCTGTCGGGCTTGAACCCTGTCATCAAGCCGGCAGGGCCGCCCGGCATCGGCGCAAGCGTCAAAGGGTCTAATTCGAATTTAAGCGATGATTGGCGATATTCGCAGCGAATTATGCAATAAATGGAAATTAAGCGACGATTATGGCGGCATGGGAAAATTAAGCAGCGATCACAGGTGGCGGCTCTTGCCGGGTTCGGAGACCCCAGCCTACATTCCTAACGACCCGACGGAACGCTTTATACCGGTTACAGCGCTTCCGCAATCGACCAGACATCACCCGGCACATCCACCATCAACCTATGCAGACAATCGGAAAATTTTACGGCAACGTGGAATTTGCCCGATATTGCCTTTATTTTGATGAACCATCTCCCCGTTCCCCGATGGATCATAACACGGCTGTTTCCGTGATCAGCCTTCTTAATTACCTTGGTTGAAAATTATGAAGCTGCGATTGATGGAATACTACGAGGAGTTGCTGGAGGCGAAAGGCAAATGACCCCTCCCGTCCAGTTCGGCGACACCCTCCCTCCCCCGCCGGAGGACACCGATCAGCCCGTCTCCAGCCATGCCCTCGGCCGTTTCGGCCATGGACTGCGCGAGGCGCTGCTGCGCACCTTCAACCCCCCGAACCCGCCACTCAGAGTTCCGCCGCCGGAAGAGGTCCGGCGTCTGCTTGTCGTTCAGAACGAACGCCTTGGAGAACTGGTACTCGCCGAACCGGCGCTTCGCGGACTGCGGACGCACTATTCAGAGGCCGAGAGGGTGCTCATCGCGCCGGAGTTCGCAGAGGACCTCTTCGGGGGTACGGGGTGGGGATCGTTCCGGTCACCCTCGGCACTGAAACGCCTGAGCAAGGAGAGCCCGGCATTCGATCTCGCAGTCGATCTCACCGTGAGGCCGGAGATAAGGGTCGCCCAGCTGCTCGCCCGCGGCCGTATCAGGCACCAGATCGGCTTCGAACGCGGCGGACGAGGGGTTTACGCGACGGTTCCGGTTCCTTTTCCGCCGATAACCATGCCGATGCGCGAGGTCTACCTGCAAATCAATGCGAAGCTCGATGCGATGCCGGATGATTCAATCCCGCGACTGCCACGGGGCGGCGACCGGCTCGAACGCGGGTATCAGGCCTGGCGCAACCTCGAATTACGCGATCCGGTGGTGCTTATGCCCGGAGCGCACAATGCCCGGCAACGGTGGCCGGTGAAAGCTTTCGCCATGCTCGGACAGGCGCTCCGGCGCCAGGATATTCCGGTAGCCGTGATCTGCGGCCCGGGCGAAGAACAACTCGGTAAGGCGGTCGCGAGCAGTGTGGAGGCACCGCTGTGCCCGGCCCCGATGATAACCGAACTGATGGACATGATCGCCTGCTCACGCCTCGTGGTCTGCAATAACAGCGGTCCGCTGCATCTCGCAGCGGCCCTCGGAGTACCGACGATCTCGACAATGGGTCCGACGGCTCCCTGGCGCTGGTGGCCGGTGTCGGACGCTTCGGCAATCGTCTTCCGCGGCGAGTCGAATGGAGCGGAGGGCGACTTCGAGAGGATCGATCCGTTGGAGGTGGCGGCCGCGGCTCTCCACCTCCTCGAAACGGCATAGCTGCATGATAAACCCGGACATCAAGCTGTCCGGGCCACCCGTCTCCAAAACGAGTTTATGCATACACTCACATGGTGAAACCCGACTTGCAAGTCAAGTCGGGCCACCCGACGCGTAGAGTAAAACACAAATAAACCCTGTTGGACGAGCCAACAGGGCCACACGGAGTCGCGCATAATAAGGTTTATCTATTTTCATTCATATGGCGGATTGTCCCATAGATCAGCGGAAACGGTCGGACCACCCTCACTAAAGATAGGATAAATCCGGCGAGACACGCTCGCCGGGCCAGACCGAAAACTATCGAAATGCTCCGGTCTCATTTCCCCGGACCGGCCGCCCCGACCTCAGGCGGACAGTCATCGGCGTACTTCTTGAAGTTCTCGATGAAGCGAGACGCCAGTTGACGATACGCGTTGTCGTACTCTTTCCGGCTTGACCACGAGGAGGCGGGATCGAGGACATCGTTGGGAACACCCTTGCACTTTTGGGGCACCTCGAAACCGAATACCGGATCCTGCTTGTATGGGATATCGAGCAGCTCGCCGTCAAGCGCAGCATTGAGCAGCGTGCGTGTATGGCGTATGCTGATGCGTTTGCCGACGCCGTATTTGCCGCCGACCCAGCCGGTGTTGAGCAGCCAGCAGTTGACTTCATGCCTGATGATTTTCCGCTTGAGCATCTCGGCATAGAACCACGGCGGATGGACCATGAATGGCGCGCCGAAACATGCCGAGAAGGTGATTTCCGGCTCGAGTCCAAGGCCCTTTTCGGTTCCGGCGACCTTCGATGTGTAGCCGCTGATAAAGTGGTAGAGCGCCTGGTCGGGGGTGAGCCTGGCGATCGGCGGCATCACGCCCGAAGCATCGCAGGTGAGGAAGATGATGTTCTTCGGGTGGTCCGCCCGCTTCTCGGGGACGGCGTTATCGATGTACTCGAGCGGGTACGAAGCGCGGGTGTTCTCGGTCAAGGTGTCGTCATCGAGGTCGATTATCCTCGAGACCTTGTCATAAATGACGTTCTCGAGGATCGTGCCGTACTTGCGAGTGCAGGCATAGATCTCCGGCTCGGCGGAAGCGGAGAGCGCGATGACCTTCGCATAGCAGCCGTTCTCGATGTTGAAAATGCCCTCCTCCGACCAGCCATGCTCATCATCGCCGATCAGGTTGCGCGCCGGGTCGGCCGAGAGGGTGGTTTTTCCGGTGCCCGAGAGGCCAAAGAAGAGTGCGCTCCGGCCATCCTTGCCGAGATTCGCGCTGCAATGCATCGAGAGCACGTTCTTCAGTGGGAGCACATAGTTCATCATCGTGAAAACCGTCTTCTTGATCTCACCCGCATACTGCGAATCGCCGAGAATCGCGAGGTTCTGCTCGAAGTTGACGACGATGAAAGTGTTCGAATTCGTACTGTCTATCTGCTTGATTCCCTTGAAGTTGGGACAGGCAATCATCGTGAATTCGGGGACGAATTGCCTGTACTCATCTGCCGAACGGAGCGGAATCAGCATGTTGCGCACGAAGAGGCTCTGCCAGGCGTACTCGGTGATGATGCGCACCGGGACACGGTATTGCTCATCGGCGCCCGCATAGACATCCTGGACGAAGATGTCGCGGCCCTGGAGGTAACCGTTCAGGCGGATGTGCAGGTCATTGAACTTGTCGCTTGGGAACGGGCGGTTGTATTCGCCCCACCAGACCTGCTCACCGGAGGTCGATTCGCGAACAATAAACTTGTCATTGGCGGCACGCGAGGTATGGCCGCCGGTCTCGACGACGATCGGACCCTGGTGGGCGATGCGGCCCTCCCTGCGAAAGACCACCTCCTCGTACAGCGCCGCGGAGGTGAGGTTCCAGTAGACCTTGCGCAGGTTCATCAAACCGTGCATCTTGACCCCGTAATCGCACGCCAGCGCATCGGCCTGGTCCTCCGCCGGGGTCTTTATCTCGAGGATGTTGTTCACAGCCAGTCCCTCACGAGTTTCTTCTCACCGATGAAAAGCTCGTTGGGCGATTGAGGGTCAATCACCCACTTGATCCGCTCGATGCCCTGCTTGATATCCTTGATCGATCCGCAGATGCTGAGCCTGAGATGACCCTCCATTCCGAACTCCTTCCCGGGGACGGTGACCACCATCGCCTTTTCCAGAAGCTGCCTGGAGAGCTCAATCGAATCATTGCTGTAGGCCCTGAAGTCGGGCAGGCAGTAGAAAGTGCCTTCGGGAAGGGTACAGGTGATCCCATTGAAAGATTTCAACTCCTGCATCATGATATCGCGGTTGTTCTGCAACATCTGGCGCAGGGCCTCAATCACCGACTGGACCCCGGTCAGCGCACCGTCGGCCGCGGCCTGGAGAACGAGGCTTGCGGTCGAAGTGGTCTGCGCCTGAACATTGATCATGATCTCGACCAACTTGCGCGGTGCGATAGTCCAGCCGACGCGGAAACCGGTCATACCGTAAAGCTTCGACACGCCGTTGACGGTGACCACCCGTGAATCCTCCAGGTCCTTGCCGGTATACTCGTACGGAGAAGGCCAAGACCTGCCATCGAAGACCAGCTTGTGATAGATGTCATCCGAGATGTACCAAATGCCCTTCTTCTCGCAGAATTCGACGAGCTCGGCGACGAACTCGGGCGAATACATCACGCCGGAGGGATTGTTCGGGCTGTTGACGATGATCGCACGGGTATAGGAGCCGACGACCTGTTCGACATCCTCCATCCGTGGATGGAAAGTGCCGTCCTCCGGGGTGACGACCACCGGGACACCGTACATCATCTTAATCATCTCAGGATAACTGACCCAATAGGGCGCGAGGATGACGACCTCATCTTGGGGGTTGACGATCGAATACAGAAGGTTCCACAACGCCTGCTTCGCCCCATTGGAAACAATTATGTTCTCCGGCGAAACCAGTTTGTTGTAGCTCTCTTCGGTGTATCGGATGATCGATTTGCGGAGAGAAGGTATCCCCTCGGTGGGGGTGTACTTGATATCCCCCTCTCTCAGCTTCGCGGCGGCACTCAGAATCGCCGCAATCGGAGCGCGGTTTTTCGGTTCGCCGGCCCCGAGGTGGATCACCGGTTCGCCCTTGACCCTCAGAAGACGCGCCTGCTCATTGAGCATCAGGGTCGGCGACTCGGCAATCTCGCGTGCAATTTGGCTGAAACTCATCTCAGTCTGGCTTTCCTGGTTAGAAATCACCGATGTAAACGTGCGCAAAGGACAGGGAAAAGTCGATCAAGAGAACCATACGACATTCCCTCAAATCCCCGAGATGTGAATGTATGACATTTCGCTTGCGAGAAAAGATACCTCACCCGATAAAGCTCCACTTCACTCCCGGCCTGACGGCTCCGTACCTCAACCACCGACGAAAAAGCAATTAAGAATCAGAAATTAGAAATCTGGAATTAAAAAGCTGGTTCAGAGCGATATTCGATATTGGAACCGGGAGATAATAAACCCGGCGGGACACACTCGCCGGGCCACACGGCGGCGGACGCTTCGTGCCGCTAAAGAGCTGCCCGGACACAAACGGCGTAAAAGCCACGAGGATGTTCGCCCGGAAGCGCTACATCAAAACCTTCAGGCACCGTCCTTCCTGGAGACCGGATTCTCGATTGACAATTGGACGTTTGAGAGGTCAATGATCAACCTTTTGATGTCATCGGTGCACCACGGCGCCATGCGGTAAACCTCGCAGGTGCGGCAGTTGTAGTCTTCGCATCCGCTCAGCCCCTTGAAAAACTCCCAGCAGGGTTCATTTCTTCCGCCGAAGAACGGACAACTCGCTCTCGATCTTTCGGAACATGATTTGATTTCCCAGCATGGGAGCATCGCCCAGATCCGCCTGATCCCTTCGAGATTGAGACCCATCTTCCTGATCAGGCGCCGGATCTGCCGAATCCGGGTCAAATCCTCCAGCGACATTTTACGATAGCCGTTCTCACTCCTGTGGAAGATAACCAGCCCCATCGCTTCATATCTGCGCAGAGCCGCCCCGGAGAGGTTGGTACGATGGGCGACTTCCCCGATGTTCATCACCGGTTCCAGCAGCTCATCGCCACCCTTCGGAACATGCCGACTAACCCAAAATGATACGCGCTGGTTCATCATCAACGATCAATGTGTTTTTCTTCCCTTCCGCCCCTTCTCCTCTCCACTCCGCTACGTTTCCCGTGCAGGATCACCATCGTGCCTGTCATGCCGCTGCCTCGGTATCTCGACGATGAAACTGGTTCCCTTGCCGACCTTGGATTTGAGCTTGATCGTACCGCCATGAGCGGTGGCGATCTTATCGGCGATGAACAGACCGAGACCGGTCCCCTCGGCGCCCTTCGAAGAGAAGAACAGGCTGAACGCCTTCTCGCACGTTTCCCGATCCATGCCGATGCCATTGTCCTCGATCTCGAAACGGACATGATTCTCGAGACCCCTCGCCCGGAAAATCACCTTGTGCTCATGCTTCTTCCCGTCCATCCGGCAGGCGTCGAACGAATTCTCCATGAGGTTCATCAGCATCGAGCGGACCGCCTTGCCGTCGGCATCGCAAATACCCGCCTGCTCGTCGAACTCCCTGACCAGCTGAAGTCCGAATTCCGGCGCCTTTTCCGCCATCACCTCATAGACATCGCGTGCAACATCCAGGGCGGAAATCTCCTCCCAGAGCGGCTCGCGGTCCTTGGCGTAGTAAAGGATGTCGAGCACCATGCTGCGTATGCGGCTGACATTGCGGAGGACGATCTCCCAACCCTGCTCAAGACGCTCCTGGTTGGACTGTTTCATTCCGGAGTTGACGAGGTAAACTCCGCCGTCGAGACCATTGAGAAGCCCCTTGATGCCGTGGGAAATCGTGCTGATCAGCAGGCCGATGTTCGTCAACTGCGACTGGAGTTCACGGATTTGGGTGATGTCCGTGCTCATCTCGATCACGCTGGTGATATCACCGTTTTCATTTCGAATCGGAGCGGTGTGCACGAGGACGTTCATCGTCTCCCCCTCCCGGGAAGCGACCACCTCCTCGTGCACATGTATTTCGCCGTCCCGAAAGGTGTCCCTGACGATACAGGGAACGCATTCCTCCTCACGATGCTTGTAGACCTCGTAGCACTTGCACCCCAGGAAATTGCCGAAAGTCTCACGGTGCAGCCTGTTGGCGTCGATGATGTTCAACTCCCTGTCCTGAATGGATATGTAACAGGGAACCTCCTCGAACATCGCGTGATAACGCGCCTGACCCACGCGCTGCTGCTCCTCGAGGTCCTTGATTTCGGTGACGTCCGTAGAGACCTCCATCACGGCGACAATTTCGCCCGTCTCATCGCGGATCGGAGAGGTTTCGACGACCACCGACAGCTCCCTGCCATCGAGACATCTGACCCGCTTTTCGCACCGCTGGGACCGCCCTTCACGAAAGGTGTTTTCGACACAACAGGTCTCGCATTTCTCGGGACGAAGAGCGAAAACCTGGTAACAATACCGTCCCTCGAAATCGCCGAAATCCTCTCTGAACCTGCGGTTGGCCTCGATTACCTTCAGCTCGCGATCCTGCACGGAGACGTAGCCGGGGAAATCATCGAAGTATTGCCGGAATGATTGTTCCACGCTTTACCCAATCGTTGACGGGACGTTCAGCCGGATTCCATCAAGCCAGTTCGAGTATCTTCCGGACATTGAGCAACAACGTCTTCTCATCCACCGGCTTATCGAGATAACCCTCGGGCGGAATGAACTGCCGGTCATATATCAGCCTTCGGAGTTCCGGCTTGCCGGTGATGACGCAGATCTTGATATCCGAAGTCGATTCTTCGGTGCGCAAGGCTTCAAACACCTTGCCGCCATCCTTGCCGGGCATGTTCAGGTCCAGGGTAACCAGGTCGGGCTTCTCCCTTACCGCCAAATCAATCGCTTCATCGCCGTCCGCGGCCTTGAAAACGGTCGCGCCATTGTCCTCGAGCACCGAGCCGAAGAACGCCCGGATGTCGGGTTCGTCGTCGACGACGAGGATCTTGTATCCCTCGAGTACCGAATCGGCCTCGGCAACGGCGACCTTCTCGGGAACCTCGACCTTCTCCGGAATGACCAGCGCATTGGCCACGAGGTTGACAAGCTGGGTGCCCTCCATGTCGAGTTCATAATGCCTGATCAGGTCAGCGAGGCCGTCTAAACAGTTGTGGCACGACGTAACCACGATCTTCGCGCCGGTCGCCTTGAGCTGCTCCACCTTTATCTTCCCCGACTTGAGGCGACGGGGCGCGTACTCGGCCATCGACATCGCGCCGCCTCCGCCGGTGCAGCAGTAGTTCTCCGCGCGGTTCGGATACATCTCATGGAAGTCGGTGCAGACGAGCTTCAACAACTCGCGCGGCTCCTCGACAAAACCGCAGCTACGGGCGCTGTTGCAGGAGTCGTGGAAGGTCACCGGGATGTTGTTGCGCGTCTTGTCGACCTTGATCCTGCCCTCCTTGATGTAGCGGAGCATGGTGGCAACGGAACTCTCCATCTCGAAGTCGACGTCGCGAGCCGCCCAGTTCGGCCCCTCGCAGAGGGTCGAGCGGTAGCCGTGGCCGCATTCGGAGACCACCAGCTTCCTGCCGCGCAGCTCCTCAACCTTGTCATAGACCATTGAGGCCACCGACCCGCCGAGATCGTCATCGCCGGAAAAAAGTCCGAAGTTCGTATGGTCCCAACCCTCGCTGGGCATGGTCCAGTTCTCGCCGGCGATATGGAAGATTTTCGCGGCGTCGAAAATCGTACGCGGATCGTACTTGACCTCGCGCGGGTTAATCGCGTAGACGACATCGGCGTCATACTTGTCAATGGGAATGACCGCGGACGGATCATCGAGCTCGGCCTGCATCTCCTCGCTCATCCATTCGATGGTCTCGAGGTAGTCCTCCTTGAGCACCCCCATCTGGTTGCCGATCTCCCACTGGTCCTTGCTGACCACCGAGACCCCCTCCGGCATGACGCCGACATAGACAAGCAAGCCGCGCAGCGTCCGGTTGAAGGTGGCGAAATCGACGCCCATCGGGCAGTTGACCGAACAGCGGCGGCAGTTGGTGCACTTGCCGAAGGCGATGTCCTTGAGCTCCTCGAGCTCCTCGTCGGTAACGACGCTTTTCGCGCCGACCCACCAGGGAAAGATCCTGCCGGTCCAGTCATAGTGGCGCTTGAATATCTTGCGCAACCTGTCCGCCTTGTACGCCGGCGCATAGGTCGGGTCACCGGGGTTGGCAAGCACATAGTGGCATGATTCGGTGCACATTCCGCAGTGCACACAGGCAACCAGGGAACCGACGATCTGACGATTCAACTTCTGGCCCATCCGTTCAAGAAGCTTTGACGCCTTGTAAGACCTTTGCCTCGTATTCGTACTCATCATTCTCTCCGTGGATTAAGGCCCCGTAAAACGTCAGCTCCTCGCCGGCCTCGATCGTGGACCCCGACGAATCGGGTAGACACCACGATGTCCCATGCTCTTGCCGAAATAGTAACGGGTAAAGGGATAATAGAGGTAATGGGAAATCTTGCTGAAGGGTACATAGGCCAGGAAGAAGGTGGTCATGAAGAAATAGACGATCATCATCTTTATGGTCGTTTCGCTCTGCTCGGGCTGGTTGGAAACCGAGAAGAACGCGAAGAAGAACCAGACGGTTAGAATGGTCAGCGAGAAATAGTCGTCCGGGGTGCTGATCGCCCGCATCACCTTTACGCCGACCCTGCGGATAATCCGCATGATACCGACGATGAAAGCAGCGCCGATGATCACCTGGAAGAGGGCTGCAACCCAGGGGATTTCGAGAAGTCGCGGCCCGAAGGGGATGATGAAGGTCAGAGCGATCGCCGTGGTTATACCCAGGTGGAAGATGACAAACTGGATGTAGGTGAAGAACTTCCTCCTCGTGCTCTCCATCGCCCAAGGCATCGCGATATTGAACAGCGAATACCAGATTCCCTTCCCTGGGGTAGTATCGGCAGCGCCGGTCGGCGCCTGGCGCTCCTTGCCCGCCTTGAACCGCGTGAGCCAGATAATGCGTAGCGTGTATACACACGCCATCAATATCAGGGCGAGATGCGTGATCCTCTCAGAGAGATGAAGTAACTCGATCACGGCAATATCCTTTCCTGTTTCAGGTAGTTGAGTTCGGCCTCGAAAGACTTGTATTCCCTGGCGTTCATCACGCAGATGACGACTTTCTCGACACCGCTCTTTCCAGAGAGGTATTCATTGAAAGCCTCCATCATCACCCTTGCACATACCGGAAGCGGAACGCCATAGAACCCCGCGCCCATCGGCGGGAAAGCTATCTGCTTGATCTCCTTCTTGTCCGCCTGTTGCAGAGCGTTGATCATGGTTTTCTTCAGCTTCGCTTCCAGTTCGACCTCCTGGAACTTCGGCCCATTGGCATGGACGATATACCTGGCCTTCAGGTTGCCCGCCCCGGTAACCACAGCTTCACAGCTGCCAAGCCGGCCGATCCCGGACAGCTCCTTCTGAATTTCCTGTCCGCCCCGCATCATGATGGCATTACCGAAACCCGATCCCAACTGCAAATCCGAATCCACGTAGAACGCTATCGCATCGACATCGAGGTCGGTCAGATCTCCCTTCAGGAGATTGATAGTAGTCCGGTTGATCTTTGTGCTGTTCTCAGACATGGATGCATCCCCCACCCAAGGTTGGTTTTTCAGATATATTATTCCTCTTAGACCCCAGAGACCCTCCTGCTGATGCAAACGCCTCTCCTTCTCCGCCTCGCCCCGCAGTTTGTAGGCCGCATCCCTGAGAGTCCCGTAGAAGGACTCCGCAAGGCGATTTCCCAGTCATCAGGGGCATGCGACTGAGCGAGCGCGGCTGCAATCAGGCTCAAATCCGGTGATTCGGGTGATAGAAAGAGAATCCGAAACATAATCGTACCTGCTTCCCGTACCAGCGCCGTTTCAGATCAAGTTGTCTCGCGGCAGGTCATACGCTGACTGCGTCATCGCAAGACCCGACGGAACGATTTTCCCAAACACGCCGGACTTGTGCATAATATAACAATAAATAATAATCTCGCGGCAAAACCATCTCAACTCCGGGGCCCTTTCGATTATTATTCATGCATCGGACAACCATCGGAATTCCCGTAAATTCTTTGAGAAACCGCGACTCGAGGTCCCGCCTTGGAAGCGTTGAAAGTCATATATTGAGCTGTCATCACCGCGAGGACGTTTCGCGTTCAGCGGACATAGCGCAGGAGGGCTTCGAAGGATGACAGCGGCGGGCGGGCGCCGCCGGGATGATCGTTGAACGGCCGGGCCGGCCTTGTCGTATCAGGAAATCGAGTACATGGACCCGGACGCAGGACAGGACACGGCAGATCATGGAAAAGAGCTTCTACAAAGCGCTGGTCGATATCGACACATCGCGGTGCAGGGCGGTCATCTGTACCCTGCTCGACTGGAAAGGATCGGTGCCGAGAAAGGACTATCCGCTGATGCTCGTCCTCGAAAACGGCAAATCGATCGGAACGATCGGCGGCGGCGTAATGGAACATGAGGTCATAGAGAGGGCCAGGAGAGTTCTTGAAAACGGGATGCCGGAACTGCCGGAATTTGACCTGAGCCGGAGCGACGCATCGGGCGAGGGCGGCGTATGCGGCGGGAAAACACGGATCCTGATAGAACCGTTCACGCGTGAGTCTCAGAATTTCTGGAAAGAGCTCAAGCTTTCGGAGCCGGGCGACCAAGACAGAATAGTGGTCACCGAGGTATTCGAGGATGAATCGGTCCGGTCACGGCTGAGCAGGGTGCTTCCCGGCGAATCACTGGATTCCTTCGATGCCGGGATCGCCGGAGCAATCCGGGAAGTAATCGAATCGCGCCGCTCGAAATCGTTTGAAACAGAAAAGGGATTTTGCCTTGTCCGGTTGGTCCAACCGCCTCCCGTGCTTCACATCTTCGGGGCCGGGCATGTCGCCAGAGCGGTCGCCGAGCTGGCTGATTTCATCGAACTCGATTACTGCGTCTATGACGACCGCTCCGGACTCGTGAACAACGAACGTTTTCCCAACGCAAAACAGATCGTCGCCGACGATTTCTCGAAGATGACGGAGATTGCGAAGATATCACCGCAAGACTACGTTCTTGTCGCGACACGGGGGCACAGGCACGACCTCGAGATACTGCGCTGGCTGCTCTCGACGGAAATCAAATACCTCGGCCTGATGAGCAGCAGGAGGAAATGGCGAATCCTCTCGAAAGCATTGCGCGAAACCGGCTTCCCAACCGAAAAACTGGCCGCCGTGCATGCACCCGTCGGCCTCGATATCCACTCCGAAACCGTGCCGGAGATAGCGGTGAGCATCATCTCCGAAATCGTCAACCATTATCGCCGCGCAAAGCGTTCGCGGCAATCACTCTCGAGCGGGTGATGTCGTGCGAAGAGCGCCGGGGACAACTTTACGCCATCGGCCCCCTCTATGTTCTGAACGCAGCGATTCAGCCCGGCGATGCTTCGCCGGAGAAAGAAAACAGGCGAATCACGGCAATCCCGGACAAGCATTCCACACTGCAATTACTTAGTCGTCGCGCCTTGCATAGAGCTGTGTATTGCACTTAGAAAACGCGATTCATGTGTGGTGAACCACGAGAGCGGATAGAGCAAGCCGTATATTCCGACTGAACATTCTCCGGTTCGTACTGAGTTACCGTTTACATATCAAACAACTTCGATCATCGACACCCTGCGGGCGACCGGTAAACAGCGGTGATCCATATACCGCTCCCGGCCTCCGCAGCCTGGAAGGGTCAAACCATGGACAGGAAAGAGAAACGAAACCTGATCACCCGCCGAAAATTCGTCAAAACTGTCTCAACCGGCGCAATCGGGACCACGGTGCTGATCAACTTCCCCGAAGCCGTCTCCAGGGACCTGGCGAATGGCGAACCATTAAGCGGACACCAGGGCAAGGTGGCGCTCGAACTGAAAGTCAACGGCAAACAGGTCAGCGATCTTGTCGAGCCGAGGACAACACTGGTCGAACTACTGCGCAATCATCTCGGGTTGACCGGAACGAAGATGACCTGCAACCGCGGCCAGTGCGGCTCCTGCACGATCCTGCTCGACGGCAAGGCGGTCTACTCCTGCCACATCCTGGCGCTCGACGCTGCAGGCCGCGAGGTGACAACCGTCGAGGGCCTGCTCGACGGCGAGGAGCTGCATCCGTTGCAACAGGCGTTCATCGACCACGACGGCTTGCAGTGCGGTTTCTGCACACCCGGCCAGATCATGGCGGCCCGGGCGCTGCTGCTGGAATACCCGAAACCGACGAAACAGCAGGTGCTGGAGGGGATGGCGGGGAACATCTGCCGCTGCGCCGCATACCCGAAGATCATCGAATCGGTATCGGCGGTGAGCCGTTAACAAAGGAGTATAGTGGACGAGATCACATGAAGCGACCTGTTCTGAGCTGCGCCACACAGCTCAATACAAGGCGGACCAAATCACATGAATCGGTCCACTCGGAGGCGTTATGGCAAGGCTTAAAGTGATAAAATCCAAGCAGTTCTTCGAGGAAGGTACCGTCGAGCACCTTGCTCAGGTCCCCTCGGGCGGCAACCGGCCGGCGGTCGACTGGAAGAAGGCGAAGCTGATCGGCAAAGCGGTGGACCGGGTTGACGGTTACGACAAGGTCAGCGGGACGGCGGAATTCACTTTCGACGTTCACCTTCCGCAGATGGCCCATGCGCGCATCCTCAGGTCGCCCCATCCGCACGCGCAGATCAAACGCATCAGAACCAGCCGC
>SDBV01000613.1_pt1 | contig 51594 bp, 20 predicted proteins | sample 2277081 | NCBI WGS metagenome assembly SDBV01 (sample SAMN10402039, study PRJNA504765) | marine sediment metagenome | isolation source: marine sediment core GS10_PC15, 223 cmbsf | place: Arctic Ocean: Southern Knipovich Ridge | collected 2010
GTAAAAAAAACAGGGCCGACCCAAATAACCGAACAGTGATTTAGATCGACCCTTAGATTCGAGTGAGCATTAGCTCTTATTGGCTGTGAGGAGCAGGCGCTTACACTCTACATTGTACACTACGCTAAATACCTGGTTTGCCGGGCCTGAATCGTACGATCCAGACCACGGCCCTTATCAAGTCATGGCTAATCGCCATGTTTTTGTTAGAGGGCTTGACAACCTGTAGTTATCACCGTTCGGTTCTCAAGCCCTATCCTTGGAGGAGGATAAAACTCAAATTTAAAAACTTATATAAACGCGTAACCAACCGCGATCATTTTTTGCTGGACCCAACAACCTGCAGTTATCACCGTTCGGTTCTCAAATCCAGCTTGGAGGAGGAGGAAACTATTATAATCTCACGGGAGCCCCGTGGTCAATTTTGCGCTGGGCTCATTAGTCACTGTTCGGGTGTAAGCAAGCCCAGCGGAGGAAGAGAAAAACCATCTTCATATTATATCCTCTCACGAACACGAGGTTCGTGTTTATTCTCGTGCTGGACCCAACAACCTTCAGTTATCACCGTTCGGTTCTCAAATCCAGCTTGGAGGAGGAGGAAACTCTTCATCACTTTCTTCTTTGTATCTCTTCACAAATACTATTTACTTTTCAAAACTCTCTCTATAGTTACACGGATAAATCCCGCGTTCAATTTCTGCCGGGTTGATAACGAAGTTACCAGCCCAGCCTGGAGGGTGGGAAAACCACTATTTTAATTTAATTTTCATGTAATAAAGGTTGTTTTCACTGCCCTCTATCTATTTTCCTAAAACTTGTAATCGTTCGTTAACAACTTCTATTCTTTCGAAGCCCATCAGGTTGCATACCAACCGTTGGAAATCATATCCATCGATGTCGTCGGTTATAACCGCTGAGACACCGGTGCTTCGAGCGTCGATTTCTTGTTTATTGTTTCCCGGATCTGCTATCGCCACTGTCGGCAAGTAGGGCTTAATGAGCTTTACTCCTTTAAGCAGTTTGCCGTTTCGCATGTCAGGCAAATCCCACCTCGATATGACGCCTTGCACATTTTCGGTTCTCAGAGATTGCACGGCCTGTGCTCCGAACTTCAGCGAGACAACATCAATGTCAAGCTCTCGAAGCAACTCGGCCTTGCACTCGATACCAACTACAAGGACACTAGTTTTCGCGATTTCAAACATTTCACACACCTACATAAGACACAATGACTACTTTATGTTATCCTCGCTCCATCTGCGTCCTCCTCCGGTATCCTCCTCGTTTAACCTCCTCTTCTAACCTCCTCCATTCAAATTGAGTTACATAAAAGCCTCCTCAAGCTTCTACGTAACCTCCTCTGATAGAAGTATAGTGCAATGCGTGTGCCAACCTCGGTTTTGAAAATAAAAAAACTTTAAATCGTTGTTTCACAGGGAGTTATGTTTTTGGTTTTCCTGGTGCAGGGTGTTGCTGTTTTGCTGGTAAAGTGACCATTATGGTCGGTCCAAACGGTTACCTTGTTACAAAAAGCGATTGGTTTTCAGGAGTTACGTGCGACCGGCTGGATTGGTCATGGGGTAGCTAAAATGGTTACCCTTTGATGTGCGACGAAAGAAAAATTAATGTAATTCATCGGCCAGTTCAAATGCTTTGAGTATCTTATCAAGCGCGTCATAGGGCATGTATCCGATATCAACCGTAAGCCGGTCATCTGTATTCTTTTCAGAAAGCACCTGGCCATCAGCGAGCAAGATGTTAACTGTGCTGCGTTTATGACTGGTTCGCCCGGCCACCCCAAATGAAGCCAGCGACGAATGTGCCAGAAACTGCACATCCATCACAAGTGCCGAGATAGAACGGCCGTTCCTGTTTTGGCCAAGACTACTTAGCCGGATGTGCGGAGTACCCGGTGTTCCGGAGAGCAGGGCGACCGATGCATGACGATAATAATAATCACTTTGTGCCTGCTTGTGGCCTACGTTTGCCAGTTGTTCTTTCGCTTCGGATGGCTGGTCGGCCGCGGGGCAAAAAAGAACTTTCGGCTGTTCGGCCAGATGCTGGTCCAGCAAGAGTCCGAGGCCTACCGGCGCTCCGTCTTCCAGCGACAACAGACTGGTTATATTCCCCTTAACGGTATAGAAGTTGGTTGCTGTTATCGGTGGGGCATCCGGCCCGTATGGAATGGTGTCATTGAAATCCAGTGAATATGAATGAATCGCTTTACCGACGGAGTGTAGATTTGAAATACAAACCAGATTCTTTGCCTGCTGACGTGCCCTGCCCAGCGCCGGCAGTAGAATCGATATCAATAGGGAGATAATCGCGATCACAACCAAAAGCTCGATCAGTGTAAAAGCGTCTCGCCATCGGCGACGATACACAGAACCAACACTTATATTTGCATCAGACATCATTTAACCAATATTCCACCAAAATTATAAAATCTTCCATGTTCACACATCCGTCGCCGGTGACATCCGTTTCCGGTTCGCTGCAGGACTGCCATTCGGCGGCCATCCTCGCAAAATCATACAGATCGACAAACGGATCATCCGTAAATTCCGGTATGAGCGGATACTCCATCAGGCGAACATTGTCAAGATCCCAGAATCCCCCGGCACCTCCTGTTGCGCGAATCGCTATGCCGATATTTTTACCTGCCCAAGGATCGCTCGTTAGTACTGTTGACAGGTTAACGGAAAAATCTTCGAGAAACAATGGTGATAAAGCCGGTGTGGGCACCTCAGCGGATGCAATGGATGTAATATCGTTGGGATCCGCTCCGGGGAGATAATTTAATTCAAGGATCAATGGTGTACCTTCCGGCGGCTGTGACAGCGGCGCATTTGTAGAACCACAAACCCCCACAGTCAATCGATAACTTTTGCCCTGCTGATAGGTTTCAGGCAGATACTGCCAGATGGCATTGCCATCCATGCTGCCCATATATGCCAGTTGGATGCCGTCCGGATTGAGCAGATGGTCGCTCTCGCCTGGTGGTGTATTAAAGAAAGTACCTGTGTTGGCGCTGTTAATAGGGTCGTTGTCATCTTCGGTCCATGAAGACACAAATGGAATCGCTGGATAACCTCCATCCTGATCTATGACCGGGACTTCAAATGAATGGTTTGGGATATAAATAGAATCCGCCTGCACTGGGGTTACGGCCAGCAATATTGCTGTTATGACGGTGAGGTATTTTATTGGGTGGGTAGACATATCACTTACTCCTGATCCTGTTAAAATTATTTTTAGAATATTGTTTTTTTAGCTTTGTTTTATGTCATAGACCATTAGGGCGTCGCCGTGACGGATGAAGAGTTTGCCGTCAAATATTACCGGGTGTGCCCAGTGCTTGTCTTCTCCGAGAGTGACCGGGAAAGAACTTATTATGTCAAAACCTTTTGGCGTAGCTTTTACGAGTGCGAGATTTCCGGTTTTTTCTTCATAGCAGTAAAGCATTCCATCTGCATATGCGATTGAGCCTTTTCCGTTCCATTGGTGTTCGTATTGTTTTTTGCCTGTTTCCCAGTCAAGGCATATCCAGTTTCCGGTTTTGTTGCTTTCCCAGTTCGATCCGTAGAGGAACCCATCTACGAGGAGCACTCCTCCATGGTGGGTGTCGAGATTTTTGTCCGACCATTGCTGTGATACTTTCATGCCGTCGCCGGATATCTTCAACTTTACTCCCCCCATATCATATCCGCTGGTAACATAAATGTAACCGTCTTTATATATCGGAGTATTTGGATGGTTTCCCCTGATCCTCATATCTCCCATATATTTATCGCAATCGTATCTCCAGAGCAGGTTTCCGTTTTCGGCATCTACGCCGACTATTGCTTTTTCGATGAGTGTGACGACGATCTTTTTATTTCCTCTGTCAATTATGATTGGAGAGCAGTATGCGTTTTTATCGCTAAGCTCTTTTGTGGTCCAGATAGTGCTTCCATTGTTTTTGTCAAGAGCTACCAGAGATGCGTTATCTCCGCCGGGAGTACAGATGACCTTGTTGCTTTCGACAAGGAGCGATTCGGCGCCGCCCCATCTGCCGAGTTTTGCATCGAATTTATCTTTTGTACTTACGGACCATTTATTTTCACCGGTTTTTGCGTCGAGACAGGCGACGGCTCCCAAGGTGGTCATGACATAGATTTTACCCGAATCAACGGTTGGAGTGCTTCTTGCGCTGACGTGAGATTTGGTCCATCCTTTGCCATAAGGTTTTTGCCACTTTAGTTTTCCTTTAAGGTCAAAGGCTGAGAGATGTTCGATGTCGTCTTTCATACCGGTAATATAAACGGTTCCATCGGCTATAGAGACGGTTGAATATCCTTTGCCTAAGTCTTGTACGGACCATAAAAGTTTCGGGCCGTTCTGGGGCCAGGATTTTAAAAGTCCTGTTTCGTAAGAAATGCCATTACGATCGGGGCCTTTCCACTGTGGCCAGTTTTTTTTTACAGCAGATGCGGTGGCAGTACCTTTGCTTGCTTCAATACAAACTACATCGCCCTTATGATTTCTGGCATATATTTTTCCGTTTGCGATGATCGGAGTTTGCCAGCATTTTCCGGAGAATATCTGACCTGATGCGATTTCAGTAAATTTGTCAGGAGAAGCTTTTGCCAGTGCAAGTTTTCCCTTATCACTAACAATAATAAGGGTGTCGTTTGCCAACATCAAGCTTCCCAGGCCGAAGCCTTCTTGCGACCACTTAAGCTGGCCGCTGTTAAAGTCGATGCATTTGACCTTGCTGGTTTCGTCAATTCCGTAGAGGTAGCCGTTTTTTAGAACTGGGCCGTTCATCTTACTTCTGAGATTTTTGTTTTTCCATAATTCGGTGACCTTGTTGTTGTCGATCTGTAAAAGCGCACAGCCGTTCTCATATCCTGAAGAGATGAATACCTTGTTACCGGAGATGACGGGATCCGCTGCGTTAATATCGTATTTTGTCACCCAACTGTGTGTCCACAGTTTCTCACCTGAGGATGCGATAACTGCTGAGACGGCCTTCTCTGAAAAGATTGCAATAGTTTTTTTCCCGTCAGCAGTGTATGGCACGGGAGTAGCGTAACCGGATAGTCCGGTTCCGTTTTGCCAGACGAGTTTTCCGAGGTTTTTGTTTAGTGCGATGCCCCATGAGCCTGCGTTGTATATTACGAGGTCGCCGGAAATTAATGCAGAACCTGCAAAGCCCCACTTGGGAGGTTTGATGCCGAATTCCTTTACGAAATCTTTTGACCAGATCAGTTCTCCGTTTCTGGCATTTAGGCAAAAAGCTTTTCCGTTTTTGCTTAGTGTGTAAACTTTACCGTTTGCGACAGTCGGGGTAGAACTTGTTCCGCCTGGATAATTTCTAGGGGCGAGTGGTTGCTGATATTCGTAGGTCCATATTTCTTTACCGGTTTTTGCGTCAAGACAATAAACGATGTCTTTGTGTTTGGATTTATCAATGTCTTTTTTGCCGTTGTTGCCTAGAGTATATAATTTACCGTTGCTTACGGTTACAGAAGAAAATCCCTTAGCGACTGAGGCTTTCCAAAGGGTGTTCGGTTTGCCCTCGATCCATGTTGAGATCAAGGGGGTTTCTTTTGAGATCCCATTGTAATCAGGGCCCCTGTAATTGGGCCAGTCTGCTGCATAAGCGGTAACAGCGGACAATGTGATCAGGAGTAAAACGGTTAATATTAAGTTTTTGTGCGTTTTCATAAGATTTCTCCAGTAATTAGTAAATATTTTATCGTCGGCAGTATAGTATAATTATACGTGAATGTCAATACGCATTATTCATTGTTGTTTTTTGGAGCGAGTGCTCCTGTCGGGCAGTTTGCTGCATAAAGAAGGGCGGTTTTTTTCAGGGCCTGTTCTATGGATTTATCAAATGGTACCGAGACTTTGACATCGAAGCCCCTGCCAATAAAGGTTAGGCCGAGTTGTTCTTTTTGTTTTTGTGCAGTTTGTATGCACAGGCCGCAATCGATGCACTTTCCGGGTTCGTAAATAATATCAGGATGATCGAGATACTGTTTAAAGTGTTTTCGAGGTGCGTCAAATTGATTTGACTTTGCCTGAAATTGTTGCGCGGCATTTTTTAGTTTGCATGAGGCTACTTTTCGACAGTCACAATGCAGACAGCGGGATGCATCGCTTTTGGCCTCGCTTGATGTAAAGCCGGCTTCGGATCGTGATGGTTCTATACGCTGTGTTTTGTCGGCCGATGCCATGAAGGTTTCTATTTCGCCTTCGAGCAGTCTTTTCATTCTATGGTTGAATTCACTTACAACAGCATCCGTCTCTAACCTGTTTAAAAGGAACAGGTCGATAGAATTAGCAGCCTCTTTGCCGTGTGCGACGGAGCGAACTGCAAGGCGTGTTTTGGATATTGCGTTTCCGCCGGCGAAGATTTTCGGGTCTTCTGCCTGGTATGTCTCTGAGTTTATTTCTACTGTGCCTTTTGATGATAGCTTAAGGTCGATAAGTTCAGCCTGCTCCTGCTCCAGGCTGCCGGTTGCGATAAATATGGCATCGAAATCTTTTTTTACCTCTTCGATGGAGATATCGCTGCCAATGCGGGTATTGTTTTTAAATATTATGTTTGAGTTCATTGTAAGATCAATCTCGGCATCGAGAATGTTGTGCGGCAACTTTTGCGGCTCAACTCCGTAGCGGAGCATTCCGCCGGCTTTTTCGTGATCGTCGAAGACGGTGCATTTGTGTCCCTTTTGAGCAAGATAGTAAGCTGCAGAAAGTCCGGCAGGACCTGCTCCGATTATGGCGATATGTCTTCCGGAAGATGGAGCAATTTCAGGTAAGTAAGATTCGGGTGATCCAATGTCAATGTCAGCAACAAAGCGTTTTAAAAGACATATAGAAACCGGACCATCTGCCTTTGAACGCCGGCAGGCTTTTTCACATGGAGCAGGACATATTCTTCCAAGCACAGCCGGCAATGCAATATCTTTTTTTACGGTTTTTATCGCCTCTGTAAATTTGCCTTCAGCGATCTGACGGATCATTAAAGGGATATTCATTTTTGCCGGACAGGTAACGTGGCATGGGCCAAGGCAGTCGCCAACGTGATCGCTTAATAATAACTCGATGGCGGTTTTCCTGGCCTTTAGGACCTGGGGTATATCACTTTGTACATTCATCGATTCGGTAGCCAATGCTGCGCATGACGGTATAAGTGTTTCAGAGTCGTTTACCTTGACAACGCAAACCATGCAGCTTGTCGAAGGGGCAAAATCCTCTAAAAAGCACAGGGTGGGTATCTCGATGCCGAGTTTGTTTGCTGCATCGAGTATCGTCGATCCCTCGGGGACCTGTACAGTCTTATTGTCTATGGTTAGGGTTATCATTTATTCAACCTTGATAGCGTTTTCGGGACATATTTTTCGACAGGCATCACAGCGGATACATTTTTCGGTATCGATCTCATGTTTGCTGTAGGGATTCATTGGTATAGCTTCAACCGGGCAATGCTGAGCGCATAAAGTACAGCCAATGCAGTCGTCGGTCACGGAGTATGTTATAAGTGCAGTGCATTTTCCGGTAGGGCACTTTTTCTCGATATGCGCCTGGTATTCGTCGCGGAAATATTTTATCGTCGAAAGCACCGGGTTCGGCGCGGTTTTTCCAAGTCCGCACAGGCTGGTTTGCTTTATCATCATAGCGAGTTCTTCGAGTTTGTCGATGTCATCTGGTTTGCCATCGCCTTTACAAAGTCTTTCGAGGATGTCGAGCATACGCCGGGTTCCGATACGGCAGAAAGTGCATCGGCCGCAGGACTGGTTTTGTGTGAACTCCAGGAAGTATCTTGCGATGTCAACCATGCAGTCGGATTCGTCGAGCACAACAAGACCGCCCGATCCCATGATGGCGCCTACAGTTGCGAGAGATTCATAATCGACGGGCGTATCAGAAAGACTTGCCGGCAGGCAGCCGCCGGAAGGGCCTCCGATCTGGACGGCTTTAAAGGCAAGGTCACTGCCGATACCATCGCCGATCTCTTCAACGATCTGTTTAACCGTGATGCCCATAGGTACCTCGATCAGTCCTCCCCGGGCCACTTTGCCTGCGAGAGAGAAGACCTTTGTGCCCGTGCTTTTTTGTGAGCCGAGTTTTGCGAAATTTTCACCTGAGTTGCGTATGATCCATGGCACAAGCGAAAATGTTTCGACGTTGTTGGTAAGCGTAGGCTTGGCCCACAGGCCGGACTGTGCCGGATAGGGCGGTCTTAACCGGGGCATTCCGCGTTTGCCCTCAATGCTTGCCAGCAGTGCGGTTTCTTCTCCGCAGACAAATGCGCCGGCACCGGCGATGATATTAACATCGAGAGAAAAGGAACTGCCTAAGATGTTTTCGCCGAGCAGGCCTTTTTCTTTGCAGTTGTCAATAGCTTCGGTCATACGTTCGATGGCAAGCGGATATTCGGCGCGGATGTAAAAGTATCCGGAACTGGCGCCAACTGTGTAAGCTGCGATGGTGAATCCTTCGATGATGCGGTAAGGGTATGACTCCATAAGCATCCTGTCCATAAACGCGCCGGGGTCCCCCTCGTCGCCATTGCAGACAACATACTTTGTGCCTGAATCATTATCGCCGACAGCCGACCATTTCAAATGTGCAGGAAAGCCTGCACCGCCTCTTCCGCGAAGGTTGGCGGTTTTGATCTCTTCTATTATATTTTGTGGTTTTAGCTCGCTTACGCATTTTTTAAGGGCGGCGAACCCGTCATTTTCAATATATTCATCTATGTCTGTCGGTGAGATGTGGCCATAGTGTTCGGTTGCCAGATGTTTTTGTTTATCGAGGAACGTAGATATCACCGGGTCCCTTACGTCGGTGGGATAACGCTTTACAGGCTCGGCGATCTTGTCTGTTAGAATTTTATCGAGGGTTGACGATACAGCATTCGATACTTTCTTAATTATGCCGGGTGGTTTAAAGTGTTTTAGGATTATAGATTTTGCGTCTTCCGGGTTTACATGTGTATAGAGTGAGGACTTGTTGTCGCCGGTTACTATCTCAAGCAGGGGAGTCTGGTAGCACATGCCGACACAGCCGACATGTTTTACCACCGCATCAATGCCTGTTTCGTCGAGTGTCTGGCCAATGGCTTTTAGGAGTTTGCCGCTTCCGCGAGCGACACAGCAGGAGCCTAAGCCGATACGTATTTCGCCCTGGGGTGCGATTGTTTTGCCTTTTGAGGCTTTCTGTTTTTTTTCTTTTTGTTTTTCGCGTAGAAGGAAGTCGTTAATGACATTAGAGACAGTATCGCTGGTTAGGTGCCCATAAGTCACCTCGCCTATCTGAACCGCCGGTGCAAGCGTGCAGCAGCCGAGGCAAGCGACTTTTTCGATCGTAAAGAGACCATCCTGGTCGGTGTCATTGTCTTCTTCGATCTTCAAGTATCGTTTGAATGCATCGTATATCAGCGGTGCGCCTTTTACGTGACAGGCTGTTCCAACGCATATTCTTATCGTGTGTTCCCCGGCCGGCCTATAGCGGAACTGATCGTAAAAAGTTGAGATGCCGGTGATCGAAGCAGGGGTTATCTCGGTTATGTCACAAACTTTTTCAAGCGCTTCCTGCGGGAGATACCCGTAGTTCTGCTGGACGGCTTGTAAGATAGGCAGTACCTTGTCCGGCGTCTTGCCGATCTGGGATATGCAGTTATCAATGAATGTCAGGTCAATGTCGCACATCAGTTTGCGGCTCCTATGCAGTATAGATCTTTAACTGACCGTATAAATATCTTACCTTCGGAAAACCCGGGAGATGCATAAACTTTATCGTCTATCTTTGAACGCCGAACTTCCTCGAACTTAGCCAAAGCTTTAACCACAATTATTTCCCCTTTGATGCTTAACAGGAAAAGGTTGTCTGCGACGATACTCGGTGAGGCGTTGAATTCACCGTCGAGTTCTTTTTCCCAGAGTAATTTTCCATTGGCAAAGTTAAAGCAGGTTAGCGTCCCTCCGGTAGTCAAGATAAAGATTTCGCTGCCGTTAGATACCGGGCTGCAAATATCACCGATACCTTCGTTGGCTGCCCATTTAATTGCTGTCTCTGTAACATCGCCTTGCCCGTCAGGGCTTATGGCTATAAGTTCGGAAGACGGCATTATGACAAAGATTAGTCCTTTCGAATAGATCGGCGATGGTGCTGCATCTGTGCCCAGGCAGTCAACCTGCCAGAGCGGCTTCCCTGTTGCCGGGTTATACGATATTACCCACGGATCGGCGGCGGTGATAAGCTGGAAGTTGCTTTCGGTCTTCGCAACGACAGGTGAGGTCCATGAGTTTGCAACGGGACGCTTCGTTTCCCACGCGGTCGTGCCGGTCTGTCCGTCGATGGCGATCATTTTCGATAGTCCGTCATCGGCTCCGCCCTGATCATATTGAACGATAACGAGGTTTTGATACATCGTTAATGACGATGCGTAGCCGTATGTGCTGTCTGGTAGCCCCAAGTATCGTGCCCATACTTTTTTTCCGTCAAAGCTAAACGCCCCGATATGGCCGCTGGCGAAGATAGCGTAAACGTTTATCCCGTCGGTGGTCATAGTTGATGCGGCAAATCCTGTATCTTCCATTACGTCGGGCGGTTCGGTCGCACCGGGCAGGTTTGAAAGGTCTCCGGTCCATAAAAGCTTGCCGCTGTTTACGTCAAAGCAGAAGATTTGCCTTTGGGTCTCGTTTGCGCCGGAAAGAAATACTTTCTCGCCCCATACAATAGGTGAATTGAAACCCGGAAGGGGGACATTTGTTTGCCATAGCATACCTTCTTTGGTTTCTGCATTAAAACCGGTAGGGACATTTGCATGGTTGCTTATACCGTTTCCCTGCGGCCCCCTAAAGGCGGGCCAGTTCTCATTAAATACTTCAAAGGTGGGAAACGCAGGTGTTGAAGGTTTGGTTTCACTTTCGGCTTTTGCTAAAACAGATGCTTTGTTGAAATCAATGTCCGGCCGGATAAAATTATATACGGCGACCGAAGCAAGCCCAATGACGCCGGCTGTGATCGCGCGTCTTGACCATGATGCGTTAATGAGTTGTTCGGTAAGGTTATTGGTCTTGCTGTCAGGGACCGGGAACTTCTTTTTGAATTCACAGGACCATTTAAAGCTGAGTGCGAAAACTGCAAGCGATATTATAAGCAGCAAGTTTCCTCTTCGGGCGAATTCAATGCGGGCAGTTCTTTGTTTTCTGAACTTCAGGTCAAGCTCTCTTAGAAAATCGATGACCTGTTGATTGTTTGGCTGGTCCATGATTATTTCTTTTAAACTGACGAGCTGCTCTTCACGTTCGGGCTGGACGATGCTTGTCTTTACATAGCTAATAGACATCGCTATTACGATGACACATGCTGCAATCGCCGAGATCAAAGCGATAGCGATAGCGGTTTGATACCACGGACTTAGTTTGTTTTCTTTTTCATTTGTCATCAATGTTTCCTGAGCTTTTCTTTTTTAAACGTACCTGTTCCCTTGGGCAGTACCTAAAGCATCTGCCGCATGCAAGGCAGCCTGCCGGGTTTGCAGTGTACTCGGTTCTTCGCCATCTTATCGTGCTGCCGATAAGTTTTGCCGCGATGATAAATCCTACGAATGCTCCTGCGAACCATCCGCCGAGAGTGAATTGTTCCTTAACGGCGGAGGCTTCACTATAGAGTGTGCTTATAGTTTTTCCGGTGGCTCTAAAGGCGTCGCTGGCGTCGGTACTATCGGTAAATGTTTGGTTTTCTTCGAGGTATATCCTTTGTGCGAGACTTACGGTCGGGTGAGAGCGGCTAAGCGGCGCCGAAGAAAAGGAAAGAAACCATCCCGAGATAAATATAATAACAGGTGCAAGAACAATAAGCATGGCAAGGAGTTTTTTGTCTTTTACGTAGCTTCCATCGGGCCATGGCTGCGTTGATTTATCTATAGCTCCAAATGGGCAGGCATCTTGGCAAAGTTTGCACTTAATGCAATCGTCGGGAGTGATAGAGACTTTTTTTCTCGATATGCGTGAGAACTGACGCAGTATGACAGAGTAAGGACAAAGAAAACGGCAGTATGGGCGCCCGATGAAGATGCCGATAAGAAGCAGGCATACTCCAAGGATGACGATGTTTAAATTTCCGCCTAATCTAAAGATCGCGATGAAGGGATCATAACGGCAGATGATAAACGATGTGCCGGTACCTGCCAAAAGAACAGCAAGCCCAAGGTAGAGGTAAGCGAATATCCTAAGCGAGTTTTCCAGCCAACGGGGTACCGGTAATGGTTTAAGCAGGACAAGGTCCTGGATAGCGCCTAACGGGCAAACCGCCGAGCAAAAGACCCTGCCGAAAAAAACTGTAAAGATTAGCGGAAGCAGAAAGAACGCAAGTGCAATAAGAGGTATGGCATAATCGCTGCTAAACGCCGAGAGTGCGACGTTACCGATCGAGCCTATCGGACAAATACAGCCTTTTCTAAAGAAACCGAAATAAAGCATGGCCAGTATCATCAACGCAAAGATCAATTTTCGGTTTCGATTTTTCAAGGAAAGGTATGCCGATATTGACAATGCGATAAACAGCAGTCCCAGCGCAATATATTCGTGCTGCATGTTTTTTGGTGGAGGTGTTGTGGTCTCAGGCAGTGTGTGGCCGCTCTCGAAGTCAGGCGGAGGAAATCTATCTTCACCTAAGGCACTGCAGCAAAAAAGCATAAGCAATAAAATAACAAGGATGTTTACGTTACGCGCCATCATGCTGTGTTATTTGCTCCCTTTAAGATGTAAGGTTTGTCGAATGGAACACGTTTGAAGGCCTGCGAGGGACATGCCACGGCGATGGCGCACTCGTTACAATTTACGCAGAGGTCATGTCTAACCTGCATAAACAGCGAGCCGTTGCCGAATGCATTACAGCCTTTCACGCACTTTGCGCATCCGTTGCAGAGTTTTTCGTCGATGGTGTATTCGTAGTAGGGGTCCTCGACAAAGTTTCGGATTATGGCGCCTGTGGGACACAGTTCGTTTTCAGCGCCGGTGTCCATGTCTTTCGGGTCAGGCGGAAGATAGCCGGTGCACAGGTCGCAGTATCCGCACATGGCGTAGGCATGGACACATTTTGCGGCGGACTCTTCGAGAACGCAGTATGTCGCGCAGTTTCCACATGAGGCGCATATTTCAGGGTCGATCTGCCAGACGGTCTTTGCTCGGGATGTTTTTGACCAAAGCCCCGCAGCCAGTCCCGCAAGAGCGGCGATAGAAGATCCAAAGCAGGTTTCTTTTAAGAACCGCCTTCTATTAATTGTTTCTTTTTTGTTATTTTGCATTTTAAATTTCTTTTTGTGCGTTTTTTGCAGACAGCGCCTGCGGCAGGGAGCAATCGTTGAATACCCCGCAGTTACAGCAAAGTCCGCGATTGACGCATTTGTTTTCACGAATAAGTCTTTTATTTTTCCTTACAGTGCCAAACACCATCGATCCGAAAAGTCCCATCACAGCCAAACGAGCCGATGACAGCAGAAAGTTTCTTCTTTTGTTAATATCCGGTTTACTCATTTTTTTTCAAAGATCCTTACGATGTTTTTGATAGTATCGAGAACATATACTTTGCCTTTGCTATCTACGGCGACATCGAATCCTCCTGATCGGCACTGAGATGGAATAAAGCAAGGACTGATGGTTTCGCCTTTGGCAAGTTGCTCAGGTCCCGCCACGACTGATGTGAAAGCACCGTCCGGGTCATAGATTTTTACCCTGGTAAGCCCTTTCTCGCAGGTTACGAAACTTCCATCCGGCAGTATTGCGAAGTTTATCGGGTTGCAGCAGCCGCAAAAGCCTTCAATGTTCGACGATGGTTTTCCCCATGAAAATTCCAGGTCTCCGTTTGCAGTGTAAGCTTCTATATGATGTTTGCCGGGGTTTACAACTCTTAGCAGGCCGTCTTTAGCTACTGCAAGATCAAAATAAGGGCTTGGTATTACAAAACCGGGAATATTTCTGTCGGTGTCCTTTTTCCCGATGCGGTTTCTTATATTACCTTTTTTGTCATATCGGACAACAATGCGGTTGCCGGCGTCTGCTGCATATACATCGTTTTTGTCCGCTGCGATAGAGGTAAGTATTGCAGGCTCTCCAAGAGACTTCCACGTTTCGATGCTTTCTCCATCAGTAGAGTATATCTCAATGTGATCGATGACACCTACGTATATCCTGTCTCCGGAAACAGTCAGGCAGTCAGGTTTCTGTGCCAGGTTGATATTTTTTATTCGGTTTTTGTTTTGGTCGAAGACGATGATGGAAGTGTCGCCGGCGATATATATATTTCCTGTCTCATCGATGGCAATAGCAGATGTTTCGTTAAGGCCCGTATCGATCGGCGGTAATATTTCCAGGTAATGTATAAGGCTCGGGTCAAATTTCCCGAGGTTCTCGATGTTGTAGTTAAACTCTTCGGAGAGCAGGTTTCCTTTTTTGCCGGTTGCGTCAAGATTGATGACAGCGGCGATGGCGACGATAATGGCGATGATGATGATCGCTGCGATCAATAAAGAGGAATTTTTAAAAGCATGTCTTTTATTCATACCAATGACTTTCCAAAAATTGTACTTTCACACATTCGCACTATTTTACCAAATCAAGGCCTCTGATGCAATGTCGGACATGCCAGAGTTCTAAGGGGTGCCTACGTCGATACATACCATTTTAGTAAGGTCTCGTAATATTAGCCTGCCGGATGCGATAGCCATCGGAGCCCATGCATCATGTCCGTTGAGGATATTTGCCTGTGCCAACTGTTGGTAAGAATCTGGCGAGGCCTTAACAAGCGTTAAAGTCCCATTATCGTCCAGAACATAGATCCCGCCATTGGCGATTATGTATGGCCCGAGTCCGAATTTATTACTGCTGGTGCTGGTCCAGTTGATATTGCCTTCAAGGTCAAGACATACTAGCTGTTCGTCGGGACGAACACCGTAAATATGGTTATTGAAAAGTATGGGTGTGTGCTGCGCAGAGCCGAAGACTTCGGCTTCAAGCCTGAAAAGTTCGACGCCGATTATTTTACCAATCTCCTTTTTAATTTGCATCATCATGCTTCCGGAGTTGTATCCGCCGCAGAAGAATATCTTGTCATCGCTTACTACAAGAGGCGACGGTACCGTGGCGATCTTGATCTTCCATTGTTTAGTTTCCCACAACACATCCCCATTCTCTGCTGAGACAGCGATCACTGCACCGCTTGCGCAATAGAGATACATTTTTTGTCCGTCAAAGGTCATAGGCATTATCGACGAGTGCGTCATCTTCCATTTATTTGGATTGGGTGTCTGCCATACGGTTTTTCCTGTTGCACAGTCAACGGCTGTCATCAACACATCGCCGCCTGGGGCGAGGATCACCTTTCCGTCATCGATCAAAGGGCATTGGCCCGCGTACCATGGCGGAACTTTCGTACCAAACTCCCTTGTCATATCCTTAAACCATAGAAGCTCACCTGTAAGAGGATCAAGGCACGTGACGTGGCATTTCGGCCCGATCGTTACGATATATTTATCGGTCACAGCCGGCACCGTCCTGCTCATGCCGTGATTTCGCTTTACCTTTACCGGGTAGGTGTATCGCCAGATGTCTTTGCCGTCGTCAAGCGAAAGGCACCTTATAGCGTCAAGTTTATTTTCGCGGTCGTAATCTATTATATAGACTCTGCCCGAAAGAACCGCCGCCCCTGCGTATCCTTCGCCAACGTCAAGTGACCACAGAACCTTTGGCCCCGCAGCCGGCCAGGTTTTAGCCAGGGATATATTTTCATCGCTAATTGCATCTAAGTTTCTTCCTCTAAACCTCGGCCATGCACCGGGCAAGTCTGAGGGCGTGCCGTCATATAAGGTAAGTTCTCCTTTTAGTTCGACGACATCATCTGTCTGAGCTTCTGGCGGCGGAGTATTGTCATTTCCCGGAAGACGCAAAACCATCTCTTCTGAAGGGGACATGGTAAGCCATTGGTATATAAAGATCGCTGCGACCAAGGCAAAGGCAAGCGGTATGATCCTGGTAATAAAAAAACTCTTCATATAATCCTATTCATTCCTTAGAGCATCCAGCAAAGGGCCTTTCAAAGCCGTTGAAGTTGCAAAGTATATCCATACCAGAGCGCTTGCTGCAATACAAGAAATAATTGACGTAAGCGATAGAAAAGGTATTTCCGATGCAGAAGAAGCGATGACGGGAAAGACAGCGATAGCTGCTGAGACGCAGCCGCAGATAAGACCTGCGAGCATAAGGGCGGTATGCTCGATGAAGACGATCAGCTTTATTTTTTTTATGCTGAAACCCACAGCCCGCATCATTGCAAGCTCTGCTCTTCGGTCGAGTACATTAAGTAATACTACAAGTCCAAGCCCTACGCTGCCGAGGATAAGCGAAAGCCCGCCAAGAAGCTGAAAGATCGACAGGTAGGTATGTTCGACGGTTTTAAAGCGAGCGAGCCTTTCAGCCGTACCGCTTAAGTCTATCGCAAAGTCAGCAAGGTTTCGCGAAAGAGTATCCATCACAAATTCTCTTTTTTCCGTATCGGTATCGATAAGCAGTACCCTGTAGCCTTCCTGCCGGGGAAAGTGTTTTTCAAATTCAGCAGAGTTGATCAGCAGGTTGCCCTGAAAGACAGAGTCTTTTAGCATTCCTACGATGCGGAGTTTGAATTCCCTGCCGTGTTCGTCGACATAATCAATGTCGTCACCGATGCTTTTTCCAAGTGCCCATGTTAAGGTTGCATAGTCACCTATAGCGCCAATTACGTTTTCTTCAAGCTCTGTATTCAAAATATCCCAGGCAAGATCGTTGTTCTCGTCAATTGTTTTCAAAAAGGTAAAGGCATTTCTCGTTGTCATATCCGCCGGATCAATGCCGATAAGCCTCGGTCTTTGTGCGTGATTCAGATTTAAACAGCTTGCATCGTCACCGTTATTTGCTCGCATTTGAACGAATTTTACAGTTTGGTCAAGCCCCGTTAATTTTTGTTGCGAAGGAGTGTTCAAGTCGTTAACTATCGGAACCGAAGTTTCGGCGTAGATGGAGAACCCCCCGGTCCCTGAACTTCTTAGTTGTGCTTCTTTTGTAGGATCCTGTCGGTTTGCGCCGGTGGAGATAACAAGGAAACAGCCGATAGATATCAGCCCGATCACGGCAAGCGACCTGGAACTTCGACGGGATGCGTTTCTAAGGGCAAAGCTTACCGTAGACCGCAACGGAGTTTGCGACGGCCTGGCGGTGGCGATCAGAAAAGAGTGTATAAGTGACATCGCTGCTGTTAGCATCAGCCCGCCGCAGACAAAGAAAACGCCGGCCGAAGCAGAGCCTTTAGCAGATGCAAAGACAAAAAGAAGGATAACGGCTCCCGCAAAGGATGCCGCTGAGATATAGAGACTTTTCTTTCGCTTGAGGGATAATTCTTGCATTGAGACTGCATCGGTGATATTTCCGGAGAGAAGCTCTCTCGCAGGCCGACGTAAGTGTTTTCGCAGTGATAACCATACGGCAATAGACGATATGAGAATGCTTACCGCTGCGCCTGTAATGATGGTAGAACTGTTTGCGTGGAAGTATATAACAGCCCCTGCCAGTGCGTCCTGCCAGATGGTTCTAAGTCCGAGGATCATCGCTTTTGTGTAAAGTACCGCAAGCACAGAGCCGGCTATTGCCCCCAAGACGGACAAAACACCGGCCTCTAAGAAAAACAATCTTTTGATCTGCTTATGTGTAAAGCCCGTCGCCAGAAGAAACCCTATCTGCGTCGATCTTCGTTCTACGCCAAAGGTAAATACAAGCGAAAGCAGGATAGCTGCTGAGATTATAAGGAAAAAGCTAAGACCGAGGAACAGTTGTCCGAAATCGGTGGATTGTTGATAGGCGGTTTCGGCGAGTTGTTTTACAGGTTGAAAATACAACCCCGCCAATGCAGGCTCGATGTTGCTTAGGAGCTTATCTTCGATGTCTTTTAAAGAGTTGCCCCTTGCCGGATAGCGTATGGCGGTTATTGTTCCAAACCGGTTTGGCCAGATTTTTTTCCCGGCTGCCAGGGTTATAAGTGCTTTTGGAGCAGCGCGGTGCTCTTGCCAGTATTCCTCGTCTTCGTCACGTATCTTATCGAGATCTATCGGAATACCGGGATCCCAATCCCGGCAGTTTTGTTTGTCAGCAAGGCCGGGGAACTCCGGGCTAAGCGAGGCGTTTAGTCCGGGTGTATTCATGCCCAGTATATCTTTGACAGTAAAGGATGAGGTTTTCTCGATAAGCTTACGCCCGGAACCTACTACAAAATATTTAAGTTCTATAGGATCGCCTCGCTTGGCATTAAGGTCGTCAGCCAACCAGCGATTAATAACGATCTCATCGTCCGACATATCATCTGCAATTAAATTGCTGCCGGATCTTTGGATCGCCGATACAAATGAATACGGCGTTGAACGCTCGTTCAGTCTAAATTCATTCACAAAATAGGTTAAGATACCCTGCGATCCACTGCCCGAAGCTAAAGCAATTTCAGCAATGCCATCTTCAATGAAAATGTTTTTGCTTTGCAGTTCGATGTATTCGTCGTCAATGCTCCTTAACTCAAGCCCCATATCCTTAAGCGTCACAGCCTGTTTTAACGCAAGATTTATTTTCTCAATAGTAATACTTTGCGAAGAATTGTTAGCGATAAGAACGGTGTTTATCTGCCCTTCGAGGCCGAGTTTTTGCTGAAGCTGTTTTAATGGGACAAAAACGTTTAACGGTGCAAGGTGGTTGGATAAGAGGCTGAAATTTCCAAACTGGTCCTTGTTTGCGATATCGACGACATTTGTGCCGAGGGTAACAGTCAGATCGGAATCCGGTGTAAGCGGTATGTCTCGTGAAACAACCGATGGCTTTGCGATACGGAGAAGGACCTGGCCGGAGTCTGTGATGCCAAGCCTTTTGGCAAGTGAGGTGTTCAAAATAACGCCGGTCTTATTTTTGAAAAGATCGCCAGACAAACCGATATTGAAAAAACGTTCGCTAACGCCAATGATCTCCACTTTGTTGACTCGTTTTGATCCGTCAAAGTTTGATATCAGTCCGTTAACCTTCAAAAGCCCAGCCGATTTTGTGTTTAACTCTTTTGATAAGTTTAAAGCCAGTTCCTCGGTGAACGGTTTGTTGTATGTCTGTAAGGCAAATTCTGTCGCGCCTAATCGAGACTCAGCTATCATTTTAAGGCTCATATCGACAGAGTCGCCCACAAGCATTGCTCCTGTAAGAACAGCAGTCGCCACAGCAGCAGCCAAAAAGATACCGATACTGATGCTGCGGTAAAAGCATAGGTTGTTCTTAATAAGTCGAAGAAGGCTCATTTTTTTACTCTGTAATGTTTTTTAGTTTTCCGTTTGTCAGCATAAGCATTTCGTCCATGTGTTCGGCAAGTTGCGTAGAATGGGTTACGACGATAAGCGTTACGTTCTGTCTCTGGTTTATATTTGCAAGAAGTTCGGCAATATTTTCCGAATTATTTTTATCAAGTGAGCCCGTAGGCTCATCGGCAAGCAGAAGATCAGGTTCGTTTATAAGTGCTCTGACCACAGCAACCCTTTGCCGCTGTCCTCCGGACAGTTGCCCCGGCCTGTAGTGCATTCTGTTTTCAAGGTCCACCTGCTTTAGCAGTTCCATTGCTCTTTGCTCACAGCCGCTTGCCTGCAAACTTTTGTCTGCCAGCGTGGGAAGCAGAATATTTTCAAGTACGCTGCACTGTGGCAGAAGATGATGCAGTTGGAAAACAAACCCGATCCGTTTGTTTCGGATCGCTGCAAGCTGTGTATCGGTCTGGCTTGCAAGATCGGTCCCGTCAATGATGACGCTGCCGGTGCTGGGCCGGTCAAGTGCACCGATAAGGTTTAAAAGCGTGCTTTTGCCGCTCCCCGAAGGACCTATGATCGCAAGCGACTTGCCCTTTTCGACTTTCAGGTTAATGTCCGTAAGGACGTCCTCGCTTGTCTCGGCAGGCGACTCATAACTTTTTGATACGTTTATAAGTTCAAGCATAATGACCTCTATCTATTTAATCGTGTCTTTATATAATTCTACCATTTTTTCGGCGGTTTGGTTTATGTTAAAGTTATTGACTATTGCCTCTCTTGCCCGTTGCCCCATTTCAAAAGTTCCTTTAGCATCAAGCAGCAGCGGCGTCATGGCATCTGCCAGGGCCCGAGGGGCATTGGGCTGATAGAGTACGCCGCCGCCGGTTATCTCGATCAATTCCTTAAATACCCCAGTTGCCGGCTGGACCACGGGGACCCCGCTAGCCATCGATTCGAGGGCATATAAACCGTAAGCGACGGGTTTTTTCTCGGGTACGGACATAACCGAGATGCTGCTTAAGAAATCTGCTCGCCTCTGTTCGTTAAAATCAGAAATAAATTCGACGTCTTTCAATACGCCCAGCGAGCCAAGCTTTTTTTCGATCTTGTTTATGAAATCAATGTCACCTTTGGTTTTACCGCCGATGATCTTTAGCTTTGCATTTTTAAGCTTCTCATTTTGTTTGATAAGCCCAAAAGCATCGACAAGGATGTCCAGACCTTTATCAAAACACATCCTGGAAAGAAAGCCGATCGTCGGTACCGCCGCCGGCGACGTACTACCGATAAATTTGTCTGTATCCACGCCGGCGTATACAATGTGCACTTTTTGCTTGTCGATATTTAAACGCTGCACCATCTCATCTGCGAAATATTTGCTTACCGCGATGAAAATATCGATATCTTTTGCGCGTTCGGAAAGTATTTGCCACGCCTGCTTTGAGTAACCCTCTCCGAGTGCATCGACAAAGCCGTCTTCGTCCTGTAGCAGGCAGGCGACGGGGATATTTAGTTTTTGTTTGATCTGTTTTGCAAAGCCCGCAAGCAGGATGTTCGACAGGCACACGATATCCGGAATGTTTTCCTTTTGCCCAAGCCATTCGACCAGGCGGTTCAGTTCCTTTAGCTGATGACCGTTTTCGCCGTTCAACATCGAGATAGTAGTCTCAGCCAGGTCTTTTGACCGGGTCATGGAACTCTTGTTGCTTACCCATGAAAGCAGTTTTGGCGAATCGAGCAATGAATCTATCCATCGCGGTGTTTTCCTGAAAAGTGAGATCTTTTGCTGAAGAAAGACGTTTATGCCGCCAAAGAACTGCGGCGTATCACCGGAGAGGTTTTCCTGTCTTTGAAGAGGAAGGTACATTGGTATCATCGTGATGTCATGCCCGGTCCTGCGAAGGGCTTTTATCAGTGAGATATCGCGCAGACAATTCTCGCAGTAAAAGTTGTCTCCTGAGCCGGGTGTAAGCTGAGCGATCTTCAAAATAATTTTCCCCTTTATTTTTGTCCGAAGGCGTAAACGCTGCCGTCATCGCTTCCTATTAATACTATCGACGATGCCACAGCCGGCGACGAGCCAATGCTTTCGCCGATCTCAAAGGACCATATTTTTTGGCCGGTTTCGATATTTATCATGTACAGTCTTCCATCGTCAGAGCCGGCGATAACTTTATCGCCGCATATAACGGGCGAACTGTTCACCTCGTCGAGCGTTTTGAATTTCCATAAAAGTTTACCGGTTTTTTTGTCGTGGCAGTAAACGTTATTATTTCTGGAACCGATTACAAGTATGTCATCTGAAATTGCAGGTGTTGAGTAATACGGAGACTCAGATTCTGCATATTGCCACACTGCCTGCCCCGTTTCGATATCCGCACAGATCAGCGTATTATCATAATTGCCGACATACACACGCCCATCTCCTATCGCCGAAGAACCTGCGATATAGGCTCCTGCGTCGATCTGAAATATGGACTTTCCATCTTTTATCGAGACAACATGAATTATTGCATCGCATCCGCCGGTTACCACTTTTCCGTTGGAGATCGCAGGAGCTCCGTTGATGTAACTTGAGGTTTCGTAGGCCCAGATGGATGTCCCTGTTTGGGAATCGACGCAATGAAGCTTATTGTCATAGCTGCCGAAGATTATCCAGGTGTTTTCCCCATCGCCAGAAGTCGTCCAGTTGGCAGAGCCCAATATCTTGCCGTCAGTTTCGTATTTCCATTTCAGATCACCGTCTTTAGCATCAATCGCGTAGAGAAAACTATCGGCTGAACCGATGAAAACCGTATCGCCCACTACACATGGAGAGGCCTCTATTTCATCATCGGTTTTAAACGACCAGAGTTTACTTCCGGTTTGCAGATCAACGGCGTAGACATTTGTATCCAAAGATCCAAAATATACGATTCCATCAAAGACAACCGGCGAAGATTTGACGGCACCTTCGGTTTTAAATTTCCATTTTAAGGTAAGTGTCCCCGGCAGCGAACCTTCGGCTGTGCCGCTTAGGTTTTGTGAACCTCTAAACATCGGCCAGTTTTCCTGGGTAGAATAAACTTTTCCCTGCGGAGGTAAATATCGAGTGCTGGTTATATCAAGGGGTCTGTTTCTAAATATAAGTAGAATCGTTATGATAAGGCAGAGTATTAATGCTAGGAACAGGATGTTTCGAGTTATATTTTTCATTTCTTATAGCTTATAATATACTGTTTAAAAGTTCGTTTTGCAATGAATTATGATGGATGTACGTTTTCAGCAAAAGTGAGACAAAAAGCTCTTTGAGTTAAGGGACGGTTTCAGTTCCTGTTTTTTCCCTTTTGGCCCTTCACCTAATTGCCGAGGGGTGCATTTTGATACTTGCCAGAGGGGTTAAAATCATCTATAGTCTTGTGTTAGTAAGGGGTTTACGCGGGCGTGGTTCAATGGTAGAACGCTAGCTTCCCAAAATAAACGTTCAATTTAGCCTCTCATAACTCCCTATATATCAACTACTTATATGTCGTTTTTTTGTCAAAAATAGGGTTTTTGGGGAAACTAACCTCAGTAGGCACTGGGTAGGTACTGGAAATAGGTTTGTAGAAGGAATGTCATCGACGCAGAATTGACGCAGAGGGGGGGGGGCATTGTAAATTCTCGCTTAGCTGGCATACTTTTGCTCCAACGTTTACAGTTTGATTCTTGAAAAATAAAGAAGTTATGGTAGAATGTATCCGCGGAGCAGCAGGTGTGTTACTCATGAGTGCGAGCAGGTTGCTCCTTGGTTGATGGCGACAAACGATTATGTACTTAGAAGGGCGAGATGGAAGAGCAAAAATTCTCAACAAAAGCGGCGGCGGAATTAATAGAGCAGATCGGCAAATTCCAGGGAGATCCACGAGAACTGCTTGATCACATTTTGGCAGTTCAGTGTGTTCTTGCACAAGCAGATGGCGGAGCGATACTGACCGTCAATAAGGAGCAAAACGTAGATGTGTTGGCGATCTACCCGCAAATTGCGCAAGTCGCTGCCGCCCCTCAATGGTTAGCTCAGGCTGTTACCGATGTTCCCGAAGCCATTTCTTCAGACGATGTCATTGTAAAAACTATAAGCGGAGCCGAATCCGAGCCGGATCGTGTTCTGCTATTGCCGCTTAAGCTGTCATTTCTTCCCTCTTCCGCAGCAGCATTCTTTGTGAGATCTTGCAATGATGAAACCCTTGAGATCATACAGCATCAGATACAGCTCCTTATTTCGCTTCTGGACCTGACCGAATCCCAGCCTGCCAGACAGCAGCAAACGCAGGCGATCCGCCAGATGCATCGAGCGATGGAGACGCTAGCGGTTATTAATCGTCAGGATAAATTCACTGGCGCTGCCATGGCGTTCTGCAATGAGGTCGCCGCTCAATGGAATTGTGAGAGAGCAAGCCTCGGCATCCTTAAAGGCAGATATATCGAGATCAAAGCGATAAGCCACACCGAAGATTTCAGCCGGAAGATGAAGATCGTCCAGGACATTGAATCTGCGATGGAGGAGTGTTTCGATCAGGATATCGAGATCGTTTTTCCGTCACCGAAAGAGACTGTCTGTGTTATAAGGGCCGCTGAGAATCTAAGCACACAGCACGGGCCTATGACGATCCTTAGCCTGCCCCTTCGCTATCGCGATGACAGCATCGGAGTGCTGACGCTTGAGCGTTCACAGGATAAGGAGTTCACGCTTGCTGAGATAGAAGCGATCCGCTTGACATGCGAACTGGCTACGGCTCGTTTGTCGAATCTATATGACAATAACCGCTGGTTCGGATCGCGTGCGACGGGTAAATCGAAGAAGTTTTTTGCAAAGCTGCTCGGACCTACGCATACAGGGGCAAAGGTTGCTGTGATAATTGCTTTTGCCGTGCTGCTTTTCCTGATCTTTGCAAAGGGTATGTTTAAGGTTAAGAGTTCGTTTTTGCTGGAGGCTACCATACAGCAGGTCATACCGGCACCTTTTGACGGTTATTTGCATAGCGTGGAAGTTGAAATTGATTCAAAGGTCACGCCAGACGATATTTTAGGCAGGCTTGATACATCGGAGCTTAAACTGCGGCTTGCCTCGGCAAAGGCGGAAAAGTTCGGATTTTCTAAACAGGCCAGCGCGGCAATGCGTGATGGGCAAACCGCACAATCACAGATAGCTCAGGCCAATGCCGATAAGTCTACGGCAGAAATGTCGCTGCTGGAATATATGATCAAACAGGCGAAGCTTATCTCGCCTATAAGCGGAACTGTTGTAAAGGGAGACCTAAAGCGTCAGATCGGAGCACCGGTTAAGACGGGCGACGTTCTGTTTGAGGTTGCACCGCTTGGGACACTGCGTGCGGTGCTTCTGGTTCCGGAAAACGAGGTCTTTGAGATCAAGGTGGGGCAAGAAGGTTATCTGGCGACGGCATCTTATCCTGCGCAACGAATCAAATTTATCGTCGAACGCATCAACCCGATGGCAGAGGTTGTCGAGCAGCGTAATGTGTTTAAAGTTCGCGTGCGGCTTGTCGATATACATCCATGGATGCGCCCGGGTATGGAGGGGGTCGCTAAGGTCAATACCGAGAAGCGACTTTATGTATGGATATGGACCCGTAAAATTGTTAACTGGATACGTATGAAGCTTTGGCTTTAGGCTAGGGGAGTTTGATGGCGGTAGATCGTCCGACATTTCATGAAGCATGGTATCGCGTGGCACAGATGAAGCCTCGGCTGTTGTCTGGTGTGCAGGTTTATCGACAGAGTTTTCGCGGTAAAATGTGGTACGTCCTGGAGAACCCTTCAAATAATAAGTTTTCGCGTATAAGCCAAGAGGCCTACCACTTTATAGCGTTGCTGGACGGCGATCGAACGGTTGATGATGTTTGGCACATTTGCAATGAACATCTTGTGGATATGGCTCCTACGCAGGGTGAGCTTATACAACTGCTCGGTCAGCTATACTGTTCCAACCTTTTGTACGCCGAGCTTGCAGGCGATACGGAGAGCTTGTTCAATCGTTATCAAACTCGTATAAAACGTCAGATACAGGGCGTACTTTCCAACCTTCTTTTTGTGAGGTTCCCGTTGTTCGATCCGGATAATTTTCTCGAGCGATGGGTGTTCATAGTCGGCAAAATATTTTCGCCGTTAGGCTTTCTCGTATGGCTGGTCACGATGGTGACGGGGTTGTTTTTTGTATTGAGCAACACGGATGAACTGATCTATCAAAGCTCGGATGTGCTTGCTCCTGATAATCTCTTCCTGCTGTATCTGAGCATGGTTTTGATCAAGGTATTCCACGAATTCGGACATGCATTTGCGTGCAAGACTTTTGGTAAGTATAACGGTAATGACGGACAGGTTCATGTGATGGGTATAATGTTCCTTGTGTTCGTTCCGCTGCCCTACGTAGATGCTTCCACAGCGTGGGCCTTCAGGCAAAAACGTCACCGTGCAATTGTTGGAATGACAGGCGTACTGGTAGAGTTATTTATGGCGGCTGTTGCTGCGATCATATGGGCAAATACGTCAACCGGACCATTGCATATTATCGCTTATAATATTATATTTGTCGCAAGTGTATCGACGCTTATCTTTAACGGTAACCCGCTGTTACGATTTGACGCGTACTATGTGCTTTCCGATCTGATCGAAATTCCCAATCTCAGTCAGCGGTCCAAGAACTTCATTTACTATCTTGTTAAGCGATACGGCTGGGGTATGGAGCGTGCGCGGAACCCGGCGCATACTCGCGGCGAAAGTATATGGTTTGGTTTCTACGGCATCGCATCGATGATCTACCGCGTATTTATCTGTGTTCGTATCCTGCTGTTCCTCAATAACCGCTTGCCTGAAGAGTTGTTTATTCTTGTGCCTGTTTTCGCAGGTGCCGCGATAGTTACGTGGGTATTCGTTCCGATTGGAAAGTTTATTCATTACCTGTTTGCCGGTGGTGAGCTTTCGCGAAATCGCGGGAGGGCGTTGGCTACTACATTCGGTTTTTTGGCAGTGATGGTATTGCTGCTTGGAATTATAAAGTTCCCCGATTATTGCAGGGTTGAGGGGATAGTCGAGCCGGTAAACCTTTCTGTGATACATATGAAGACCGACGGGTTTGTTACAGGCTATATGCCGTCGGATCAGTTTGTCACCACTGGCAGCGATCCTCTGATAAGCGCTAAAAATCCAAAGCTGCAAGCCGAGAGAGATATCTTGATCTTAGAGCGTACCGCCCTTGAACTTAAGCGTCGTATTGCAGAAACTAAAGAGATCGCTGCAGCGCAAATGTACGGCGAACAGGTTCAGGCCATGGATCAGCGAATCATACGTATCGAGCAGGAACTAGCATGGCTTAAACTGCATCATGATTCATCCGGGCAGTGGGTTTCTCCGGACATTGAAAGGGCCAAAGGGATGTTCCTATCCCGCGGCGAACGAGTAGGGTACATAGCCGATCTTGACGAAGTTTTTATTCGGGCAACTGCCAAGCAAAAAGTTGCCGCGTTGCTTATCGAACAGGCTTATGAGGATCTCGAGATACGCGTTAAGGGCAGTCCCGCTCAGCTTGTCAGCGCTAAACTTGAAACGATATTCCCGGCAGGTCAGGAAGTACTGCCTTCTCAGGCGTTGGGTTATGCCGTTGGCGGATCAATGCCGACGCAAGCACAGGACCCTCGCGGTATACGATCGACAGAGATGTTTTTTGAGGTTCGCATTCGTCCCGAATCCAGCGATTCTGTGAAGTTGCTGACGGGTCAGCGTGTTATTGCACGGCTTAGAATCAAATCCAAACCGCTTGCAGTTCAGTGGTATCATTCGTTGAGGCAGCTTTTCCAGCGGAGGTTCAGGGTCTAATGCCGATGGTCCCAAGCACAACATGGCGAATGCTTTACGAAAGGGTTTATGCCAGGCCGTTGCCCAAAGGTCTCGATGCAGCATGGGATACAGCCACAGGCTTTATCGGAAGATGTGTGCCGCGTCAAAAACGTTTTTTACAGAGAGCCAAAAAAGTTTTGGCGATGGAGGAAGAGTTTTTAAATATCTCCGATTCAAGACTCAGGGCTCACGCCGCTCGGTTACAAGAAATATTTCGCTGTCGAAAAGATACCGACGAAGACATGGAGAGAGGTTTCGCGATCGTCCGTGAAGTTGCCGCTCGTCAGATAGGTGAAAAGCATTATCCGGTTCAGATAGCGGGCGCCTTTGCGCTGGAGGCAGGGTGCATCGCAGAGATGGCCACCGGTGAAGGTAAAACGCTCACGGCTACTATGGCAGTGACGGTTGCGGCGTGGCGAGGGCGAGGATGTCATGTTATTACGGTTAATGACTATCTGGCCAAACGTGACGCCGAATGGATGGGTCCGATCTACCGTTCTTGCGGGCTTAGTGTTTCATTCATAGCACAGGGAATGGAGTCTTACACGCGTAAAGATGCATACAATGCCGATATAACATATTGCACTAATAAGGAAGTTTCTGCGGATTTTTTGCGGGACAGGCTTGCGCTGGGCAGGCTTAAGGGGCTAAGCTCTGTGCTGCTGGCGAATATGGCAGGGCAGGGACAAAGGCTAACCGATAGAATTGTCCAGCGAGGGCTACATTATGCTATCGTCGATGAAGCGGACTCGGTGCTGGTTGACGAAGCGGTTACGCCGCTTATCATTTCCGGGGAAGCGCCTAATCCTGAACAGGTCGAATCTTTCAGCCAGGCGGCGAAGGTTGCTTTACAGCTATTGCTTGAGACCGACTATCGCGTGGATATGCACTATCGCGAGATCGTATTGACAGACGCGGGCAAAGAGCGTTTGGCAGAACTGGCAGAAGGGCTGCCTGCATTATGGAAAAGCAGACGCAGAAGCGAGGAACTCACCAGCCAGGCACTTACTGCCAAAGAACTTTATCTTCGCGATAAGCACTATGTTATCGAAGACGATAAGGTTGTTATTGTCGATGAGTTTACCGGGCGGCTGATGCCTGACAGAAGCTGGCGTGACGGGCTGCATCAATCGGTCGAAGCGAAAGAAGGACTTGAAGTAACTCCGCCAAAGGACACTTATGCCCGCGTTAGTTTTCAACGTTTCTTCCGCTTGTACCGCAACCTTTCAGGTATGACGGGGACCGCTTGCGAAGCTACCAGCGAGTTTTGGCAGATATATCATCTTCCGGTCGTTGTTATACCGACCAATCGTCCGTGTGCAAGGGAGAATCGGCCCGATATAGTTTTGGCTGATAAGGCTGCGAAGTGGCTAAAGATAATCAGCGAAATTAAGAATATTCATGAGACGAACAGGCCTGTGCTGATCGGGACACGCAGCGTAGGCGAAAGCGAAAGCTTAAGCGAACTTCTGCAAGGCGAGGGGCTGGACCATCAGGTTCTTAACGCCGTCTATCATAAACAAGAAGCGCAGATCGTCGCCCAGGCAGGTCAGCCGGGTAAGATAACTGTTGCAACCAATATGGCTGGGCGTGGAACGGACATTAAGCTCGGTAGAGGTGTTGCGGAAATGGGCGGGCTTGCTGTAATTGCCTCAGAGCGTAACGAATCGTCGAGGATCGACCGTCAGTTGTTTGGACGGTGTGCCAGGCAGGGAGATGCCGGCAGTGCCCAAGCTATCATTTGTCTTGAGGACGAATTTGTTTGTCGCTACGCAAAAGATGTGGTCAAGTATTTGAAAAAGCGTCAAGGAGACAACGGCGAAAATATATCTCCACGCATATCAAGATTTGCATTTAAACTCTCTCAATTCCGAGCAGAACGTATCGCTCTTCGTCAGCGCAAAACAGTAATGAAAACGGACCATTGGCTTGATGAACAGCTGGGTTTTGCCGGGTCAGAATAGGACACCCGGTACAACGGTAAAAAGTGCACAGCCAAAATCTAAATCGGTGTTCTGACTCCAAAAACACGGATACCTATTTACAACCGGTGTAGAAACGGTGTACTTTTGGTGCAATCTATTAATCCGTGAGCCTAATTGTCGTTTGCCGTAAGGGCCGGTATTGATGATTGTACATGGTGGAACTGAAGCACCGTACCTGTTATTTGTGCAAGTCTTGCAAGCGAGACATTGTAATCGACGATAGAACGAACGTGTGACCTTGCAGCATTTGCCAGGTCCTCTTGTGCCTGAAGCTTAACAAGCATAAATTCCGGTGTCAACTGCTTGCGGACAGCTTCTGTGTCTTCCAGCGATGTCAGATAAATTTTAGCAGCTTCAAGTGCATCTTTCTGGACGGCGATCTCTTGATAGTTAGCATTTACGGATCTTAGCTGCTCTTTTGTCTGGGCGGCGACCTGATCGGCAACATTCTGAATATCCGAGATGGCCTTTGACCTTTCCAGCGTTCTTTTTCTATACTCAGCTCTCCTTTGACGGTTGCCTAGCGGATATTCGAATGATACGCCAATCGAATAGCTGACGTAATCACCGTTGTTGAGGTCGTCATGTGCGTCATCGAAATCTCTGTTTAGCGACTGCGTTCTTGCAGAAGCGATCATATCGAGTCGCGGCATTTTCTGGTTTTTGGCGACTTGTACATTAATGTCTGCAACCTTCAGGTTAAGACGCCTTTGATGCAGTATTGGATTATTGCGTATGGCAAGAGCAAGTATATCTTTAATTTGTTTGTCTGTTGGTTGCATATTAGGAGCTGTTTTTGGGATGATCTTTATATCGTCTACCAGATTCATCTGCCTGTCTGCCAGCAGCCTTAACAAAGCGTCCTGAACATCATAAACGATCTTCTTTAACTGAATCAGTGTTGCCTGACGGCTTTTAAGAGATGTTTCGGTTTGCTTTAGCTGGACGTCGGTTACGTCTATCTGTCTGCGACTTTCCAATCTGTCCAGGGTTTCGGTGGTTTTGTTTACAAGTTTAGTCTGAAACTCGACGTCCTTCTGTGCCTGGTGAAGCTTCCAGTAACTTGCCATAACTTCTGCGGCAACGTCTTCGGCTTTCTGTCTGAATGCGGTCAGTGTTATCTCATGGTTTAGTTTTGCAACATTTACGCCGGAAAGGTTGACCTGCTGCCATGCGTCCCTTAGCAAGGGCTGTTTTAACTCAAAAGCAAGCACAGGTTCGTATCGGTTTGCCAGGGTCCGAAGGGCAAGGTCATCCCACGCTCGTGTCATCGCGTAGCTTGCCGACCACTCGGCTCCGGTGGTTCCTCTTTGTTTTAGGCCTGTCTGCAAGAGGCGGTTGTCCGATTGGCCTGCTTGGCCTGCTTGGAAGCCGCTGTTTACGGGGTTGTCCTGCTTTTCATAGTTTACCTGCCCGAAAGCTGTGACGTCGAATACGCCGGCGGCTTTGGTGATCTCTTCTTTTGCGATTTCGGGGTCAAAACTGACGATCCGTATCTCAGGGCTGTTGGAAAGGGCACGAACTATCGCCTCTTCTATGGTGATACTATACACATCGGTTCCGGTTGCAGGGTCCTTTATTGCGGTAATCCGTGGGATCATCAGCGGATGATTCGGATCCTTTGCAGAGACTTCCGGGATAGGGGTTATGATCCCAAGCGGGCTGCCAAGATCGGTCCCGTCAGGGTCCATGCGGTTTTGCGGGCCCCTGACAGATTGGTTTTGCTGGTACTTAACTATGCTGTAATGGTTGTTCGGTTTGTCGGAAACACAGCCGCAAAAACATGCGATCGTCAGCACTGAGATAACAAAAACAAGTATTGATAATTTACTTAAATGCATTGGCGTATCCTTTTAACTAGTTTTGCATATTTGGGAAGATAACTCTAACGTGCTCACCTGCTGAGCGGTTTGTTTTGTTTGGAACTTCGATGCGCGTTCTTAGCGTATCGCTGGCAGCGTCTGCGACAGCGGCTATGAAGATGACAGTGCCTTTTGCGGTTGCTTCTCCGTTTGGAAATACAACGTCGACTTGTTGCCGGACATTAAGATTTTTTGCTTTTGTAAGCGGGACATGGACATCCATCCACAGCGGATCCACACGGACAACTCTTATGACATCTTCGAGTCCGTTTACGGATTCTCCAACCTCAACTTCGATCTTTTCTACGAGCCCTGAGATGGGACTTTTCAATGTCATATTTTTGATGCTTATCAGTTCCTCTTTATACTTGCGTTTATTCTGTTGATGTTCAAACTCGGCGACTTTAAGAGACATTTCTGCAATGGTAACTTCCAGCTTTGCATGTGCGACTTCCAGCTCTGTTGCGGCGTTGCGTTGGGCGGCCCATTCGAGTTTTTCCAGGTCATTTTTTTTCTGCTGCAGAGAGGCTTTGCTTGCTTCGATCTGCGTGGTGTTTTCACTGAGTGCTTTGGTTTGTTCAAGTTGTGCCTGCGCTACTGCGTCATCCTGCATGGCTATGACCTGTTCGCTTTTTATACGGTCACCTTCTTTGGGGAAAACTTTGGCAATGCGTCCTGGCTGGACGAATGAAAGTGTGATGTCTGCGCTTGGATTTGTTATAGCTTCGATACCTACTGCGCAATAACAAGGTGTGCAGATAAAAAGGATTAATGCAGTGATGACTATATGGGCAATTCTTGTTTGTAACATATGCAACCTCTCCTCTAAAAATACGATAAAAACAGGCTAATGATCTAACGTAGGTTTCACTTTCAGTATACCAAATAAGCCTCCATAATCCACTGAAAAAAGATGGAAATGTGATGATTATGTAATAAAATAATAGACGAAAACGATTGCTAAGTCCTTATTTCGGGTGCAGATGTATTTAATTATACGATTATTCTTGACATTTTGCTGGATGTAGTGGTAAAATCTCTTAGTCACAGGAGGGGAATTGGCAGAGGGTCGAAGCCAAACCTGATAACTTTTTTGTTGTTTCAATGTGGGTGAGATCGGCTGGATGGGAATCGTTTCAAAAAATAATGGGTGGGGTGTTGAGCCTAACTTTGTCGCAGAACAGTTAGAGCCGCGGCTCTTATTGTCAGCAACTTCGGAGTTAGAATCCGAGTTATCCTTACTTAGTCTGGAACTTACACAAGACAATTCTTCCGTACCTGCCATAATCGTCGATGCCGATATATCCGGAACTTCTTGCTATAATGATGACAACTCCGGTGCGGATTCTGACGGTTCTACAGCCGACGGTGACGCGGCGGCTCCTGAAGTTTTGATGACGCTTTCGATCGATCCTGCCGACGATGCAAATGAAACACCGGCCGATGATGGCGGTGATATCGCAACGGCACCGGTGACAGCGGATGTTTCCAATGACGAAGCAACCGAAAATAATCTTGGCAGCGGGACAGTTTATGCCTGCGAGAGTAACACCAAAGGCGATGAAGATCAGGTCCAACTGCAAGAGCAAGATAGTGAAACTTTCTATCATAGTAATGATAGTTCTGAAGTTCAAAAGTTAACCGATACTTTACTATCACCTAACCCGCCCCCGAGCGAAACCAATCTCGAAGCTTCTTTATCGGCGGATGAAAATGTTGGTGAAATTTCTTCCGACGAGATTGTAAACAGCGATAACGATGCAGCAGGGAGTGATGATGTATCTGGCGAAGTTTTTGCGTCCGTAACAGGCGGACTGTTTTTATTCAAAGCACAACCCGGAACCAACAAGTTAACACTTCGACTTAACCAAAACGATCATTCAATTCTTGAACTTATAGATAATGTTAGTGGCGAAGTTTTGCTGGCAGGTTCGCTGGCTGAGATCAGCAAGATAGTTATCTTCGGAACCGACGATGGTGACGATACTTTGACGATCGATATGAGCGATCCATTCTGGATCGCAGGCGGTATTGAATATCACGGCGGTGCGGGGTGGTTTGACAGTTTGATATTTGCGGGCAACCAAAGTCTTGTATTGGATTACACTGCGATCGGTACTGACGGCGGAGTCATGGAAGTAACCGATGGCACAGGTCTTGTTAAGATTTCATTGGCAGGGTTGGAGCCGGTGACAGTTCATGATCTGGCCGAGTATACTTTCAACACTTCCGATCATGGAAGTGGAGTTGACGTGTTGACAATTGATGTCGATCCAGGTGAGGCGACGGCGAACAACAGAATTTCCGGAACGATCGGCGGAGTGGTTTTTGAAGCTGTGACTTTTTATAATATTGCGACGGTAATTGTGGATACGGGAAGTAATGATACCGGGGCCGAAAATGCTGACTCGGTGACGATCACCTCTGACGGTCTGGTCGCGGCGGGGCTTGCGACATTTACGATCAATACCGGATCCGGCGATGACACTGTTATTATAGAGGCGGGCAGTCTTGTATTGCCGGGCAGCGGTGGGGACGGAACGACGATCGACGGCGGGGACGATAATGACACTATAAGGGTCGGTGATCTTGGGGATGCGTGGGATATCCTGACTTCTACTATAAGCAACTTCGGCGGATTTAGTTTCACAGGGTTTGAAGGTATCGGCGCCGAGACGATCGCACTTTCAGATTTCTTTGTTCTGTCTCAATTAACTTTGACTTATTTAAGCGGGGCCAGCATTGTCGAACTTAGTGCGGCAAGTGCACTGCTTACTATAGGGGCGGTGCTGAACGCTTCGGTTACCGATGGAGACGATGCCGGCGATGTGGGTATAAGCGGGTCGTATAATTTTGCACAAAATATATTTACGTTCCTTGCAGACGTTATCAGCCTTAGTGCTTTCGGACTGGTTACGGCAACTGCAAGCGATGTTGCGATCAACTACTATAAAGAGTCCATTAATGTTGACGTTGACGGCGACGGTTACGATGTCGCCGATACAGATGACCTGACCGATGCTTCGGTCCTTACTGTAGCTATCGGAAACGCCGATGTGTTCGTCGGTGTAAACGGAACTGGCTTCGATCTGGATGGTGGAGAGCTTAACCTTGTAAGAGTGACTCCGAAACAGGCAGACATCGACGGCGGTGACGATCGCGAATACCTGGCATTTAAGGCATCGCTGGATGGAGCATCGCTGGCGGGTATGAGTGAATTGACAGCGACAGCGACAGATATGGATGTTGAGATCAATACGGCGTACGGTACGGGAGCGACAGCCCTTAACTGGGCTACGGCACTTACGATAACAGGTAACGCGGTTCTTGACGTGATAAAGTTTACAGGTGAGATGTCCAGTGTAGCTGGAACCTTAACGCTGGAACTGCTTAATATCGTAAGCGGCAGCGGAGCGTTTACATATAAGAATGAAACAACCGATGTCGATCTTGACGATAACGGTACTGCCGATCTGACCGATGCGGAACTTATGACATTATCGATCACCAGTGCCAATCTGCTTGTCGATGTGGGTAATGCAGGTTTTGAGATAAGCGGTGCGAACCTTGCGTTGGCCTATCTTACACCAAGCCAGTCGGATATCGATGCAGGCGACGGGCGAACATATCTTGCGTTTACTTCAACGATGGACGGGGCTTCACTAAACGGTATTGAAGGCGTGACGGCAACGGCTACAGAGATGGAAGTCGAAGTCAACACTGCATTCGGTGCAATCGGGGCAACCGATGCGACAGCACTAGACTGGACGACAGCGGTTGATGTGACGGACAATGCGGTTCTTGACGTGATAACGTTTACAGCAGGGCTATTTAGCATCGCCGGTACGCTGGCATTGGTTCTGATGGATTTCGCACGGGCCAACGGGACGTTCGCTTATAAGAGCGAGATGACAGATGTCGATCTTGACGATGACGGTACTGACGATCTGATCGATGCGGAACTAATGACATTATCGATCGCCAGTGCGGATATGTTTGTCGGTGTAGGTGAAAGCGGTTTTGAGATATCCGGTGCGGACTTTGCGTTGGCATATCTTACAGCAAGCCAGGCGGATATCGATGCAGGCGACGGGAGAACATATCTTGCATTTACAACGACGATGGACGGAGCAACGCTAACCGGCATTGACGGTGTGGATATAACTGCAACAGATATGGATGTCGAAGTTAATACCGCATTCGGCGCAAACGGTGTCGATGATGCGACGGCACTTGACTGGACGACAGCGGTTTCGATAACTGGTAATGCAGTTCTCGATCAAATGACATTTACAGGTGAGCTATTCAATGTTTCGGGAAGCTTGACGCTGGCACTGTTCGATATGGTCAGCGGCAGCGGGTCATTTGCTTTTTCGAGTCAGGTGCTGGACGCAAGCATTATATATGATATAGATGTGGGTGAGGGCGACCTTGTCGATGATATCGAACTGTTCGATGCTGAGCTTATGACGTTAGAAATAACCGGTGCCGAACTTTATGTCGGCGTTGCGGGCGTCGGTTTTGATGTCACCGGTGCGAATCTTTGGTTAGCATATCTGTCGCCAAACAGGGATGATATTGTCGCGGGCGATCATCGCAGATTTTTGGGGCTTAAGGCAACGATGGATGGGGCGACCTTAAACGGTATCGATGGTTTGACGGTGACAGCTACGGCTATGTCTATTGAGGTTAATACGGTTTTTGGGTCCGTCAGTACGGCGGCTATCGATTGGACGACGGCGTTTAGTGTGACAGGTAACGATGTTCTTGACGAGATCACGTTTACAGAAGAGGTATTCAGTATTGCCGGAACCTTGACGCTGGGACTATTCGATTTTGTTCAGGGCAGCGCTTCGTTTGCTTATAAGAGCCAAGTTATAGATGCCGATCTTGACGGTGACGATAGTTTCGATCTGGTCAATGCGGAGTTGATGACGTTAGCTATTGATAATGCCGATCTGTTCGTGGGCATGGGCGGCAATAGCGACGGTACAGCAGGCGAGGGAGTTGGTTTTGAAGTTACCGGCGGAAGCCTTGCATTGGCTTACCTTACGCCTAACCAAACGGATATCGATGCAGGTGACGGTAGAAGCTGGATAGCTATCAATGCAAGTCTCGGATCGGTTAGCCTTGACGGCGTGGGTGGGATCACAGCAAATGCAGCTAATCTTGAACTTGCAATCAATACAGCCAGCGGAAGTTTTGCAACTGTCGATGCTGAGGCATTGGACTGGACGCAGGCATTTGATCTTAATGATAACGGTACATTCGGCGAATTGGCAGACATGATCGATCCGGGGCAGGAGTTGACGGCACCGGTTGATCTTAGAATAGACCATGACAAAGATCTGCTGCAAGCCAGCGGCGAGTTTACCATTGCCATATCAGGGTTCGTATATCTCAGCGGAAGCATCGCTTTTACCAAAAGCAGCGATCCTACGACAGTTATGCTTGACGATGGAACCACAACCGTCGATGTTGAAATGATGACGGTTGCTGCTTCGGGGATCACAGCTTTTGCCGGTGTAAACGGCCCTGCAACAGAGGCAGGAGCGATGGGACTTTCGCTGAGCGGCGTCGATGTTGGTCTTGCACTCATGAAGAAGCATGATGCTGCGATTGGCGATACACGTGCCTGGACGGCGGTTTATGCAGAAGCGGATGCGATCGAATTTATTGGTATCGATAATATAACAGCCTCGGTGACAGATTTCACACTTGAATATAACGGATTGAGCGGGACATATGCCAATAGCGATCCTAATGATATGGAAGTAGACTTCCTTGCAACAGACTTTGGAGCCGGAGCAGGTACGGGATTAGAGCTTGAGGCTGGCGCAGAGACTATCGTTATAGATCACGAAGATGGTCTTTTGAACGTCGAAGGTAACGTCGACCTTGCGTTGTTCGGTTTTGTATTCCTTAGTGGAACGTTTGCCTTCCATAAATCCGACGCACCTATAACGGTTATTCTTGCAGACGGTACGGGGACTACAACAGTCGATGTTGAGATGCTTACGATCGGAGCGGCAGGGGTCGATGGTTTTGTAGGTGTTAACGGTCCTGAAGGCAATACCGGAGCGATGGGGCTTTCGCTTACAGGAGTTGACTTCGGTCTTGCGATGATGAAGGTATCCGATCCGGGGTTGAATGACAGCCGAAGCTGGATGGCGTTAAGTACCGACATAGACACAGTCGATGTTGTGGGCATAAATGGTTTCGAGCTGACAGCCAATTCGTTCGTCGTTGAGATAAATGACTTCTTCGGCGATAATGACGGTGGCGATAATTATGCGATAGATTTCGCAGCGACTGATTTTGGAGCACTGGCTGGGACAACAGGCCTTGAGATAGCTACGGGCGGGGTACCTGTCGAGATCGATTATACTAATGGACTGTTCAGTGTTTCCGGCGATCTGATCCTGGATATTCTTGGATTCGTAAATATAAGCGGAACGTTTGGCTTCGAAAAGAACAGTGCTCCGGTAACGGTTGCCCTTAACGATTCGTCGAGCGTTGACGTTGAGATAATGACAATAAGTGCTGTTAATGTATCCGGGTTCGCAGGCGTTAACGGACCTGCAAGCAATGCAGGGGCGATGGGTATCGAACTAAGCGATGTCGACTTTGTGTTGGCACTTATAAATGTGTCGGAGCCTGCGGCTGGGGACAACCGCAGTTGGGCGGCATTGCGGGCTGACATAGGTTCCATAAATGTGCTTGGAATGACGGGGCTTTCGCTGACGGTTGAAACATTCTCTATTGAATTGAATCAGGCCAGCGGCGATCTGGACGGGGCTGCAAATGAAGCAGTAGTCGATTTTGTTGCCAGTGATTTCGGCAGCGACGAAGGTACAAACGGCGGGTTGAACGTAGAAGTTGAAGCCGACAGCTTTGTCGAGCTTGATTTCACAGGTGATCTTTTCCGTGTTGGCGGGAATATAACATTAGAGCTTGAGGGCTTTGTCTATGTAAGCGGTTATTTCGCTTTTGAAAAGAGTGCCGATCCGATAACAGTTGTGCTTTCAGGCGGCGGGTTTGTCAGCGTTGAGACGATGACCATAGCTGCGAGTAATGTTACGGCGTTTGCAGGTGTTAACGGCCCAGCCAGCAATGCGGGTGCGATGGGGCTTTCTATGAGCGGTGTCGATATCGGACTGGTTCTGATGACAGTTTCCAATCCGGCGGCAGGGGATACGCGTAACTGGATGGCGCTAAGGGCAGAGGCTGACGAGATCAGCTTTGCCGGGCTCGAAGGCGTTACGATGGACGTCAACAACTTCGCGATCAAGTTCAATCAGGCTAGCGGGGACGATAACGGAACGCCTAACAACGAGGTAGATTTTGTTACGACCGATTTTGACGACGATCCCGGCACGGTCGATTATTTCGAGATAGAGGCTGGTGACAGCACTATTGTGCTTGACTACGCAGGCGGTATTCTGGAAGTTGGCGGTGACGTTGACCTTAGGCTGTTCGGGCTTGTATATCTCAACGGCTACTTTACGTTCCAGCAGAACAGCACGCCGGTAACGGTTACTCTTTCAGATGTTGCTCAAACACAAGTTGATGTGCAAATGCTGACGGTGGGTGCTTCGGGTGTTAACGCATTTGTCGGAGTGAACGGATCTGATGGTGCCGATGGTGCGATGGGGCTTTCGCTTACGGGGGTTGACTTCGGGCTTGCAATGATGAAGGTTTCCGGGGCAGATGAAACGGATACACGTAGCTGGGTAGCTTTAACAACTGACATTACCGATATAAGTGTTGTCGGGATAGAAGGATTCGAGCTTTCCGCAACTAACTTTAGTGTGCAAATGAACCAGGCGTCGGGCGATAATCTAGGGGTGGAAAACCATGCGATCGATTTCGTGGCGACAACTTTCACCGGCGACCTTAACGGTGACAACGGCGGGTTGAAGATCAAGACGGGCGAAGCAACGAGCGAAGAACTGTTATATGCTGACGGGATACTGGAGGTTTCCGGCGATCTTGCAATAGACATATTGGGGTTTGTAAGCGTTAGCGGGACATTTGAGTTTACGTCGAACAGTGCACCGGTTACCGTTGTCCTTAACGATTTTACGACAGTCGATGTTGAAATCATGACCTTTAGCGCTATTGGCGTTACGGGGTTTGCAGGCATAGACGGAACGCTTGGCGTTACGCTTACCGATGTTAACTTTGCGATGGCTCTTATGAGTGTGTCAGATCCTGTGGAAGGTGACAGCCGAAGCTGGGCAGCACTTAAAGCAGATGTCGGTAGTGTAAGCCTTGTCGGCTTTGACGTATTTGAGCTTACATTAGAGACGTTTATCGTAGAGCTGAACCAGGCAAGCGGTGATAACAACGGCATTATAAACGATGCGGTGATAGATTTTGTTGCGACCGATTTTGGTGCTGACGAAGGTGCCAATGGTGGGATGCTATTCGATATTGACGAGACTCATTCGGTAGAGTTTGATTTTACCGGTGATCTTTTCCGTGTAGGTGGAAATCTCACGCTGATACTGGATAGCTTTGTATATATAAGCGGCAACTTCGCATTCGAGAAAAGTTCCGATCCTGTGACGGTAACTTTGATCGACGAAACATTTGTTAACGTTGAGATGATGACGATAGCTGCGACGAATGTGACGGCATTTGCCGGGATAAACGGTCCTGCAAGCAATGACGGAGCGATGGGTCTGTCGCTTAGCGGTGTTAACATCGGAGTTGTCCTGATGAAGGTTGCCGGTGACGATGGCAGCGACATGCGGAGCTGGATGGCTTTAAAAGCCGATGTCGACGAAATATCCATTGTTGGTATAGACGCACTTACTATTGCGATGACCGATTTCTCGATCCTGTATAATACTGCCAGCGGGCCGACTGTGGCGGTTGATTTTGCGGCGACAGACTTTGATAACGATCCGCTTACGGACAATTACTTCGGCATAGATGTCGGCGGCAGTACGATAGAGATAGACTTTGACGGCGACCTGCTGGAAGTCGGCGGCAGCATCGAGATAGGACTGGCGGGATTCGTATATGTAAGCGGCGACTTCCTGTTCAAAAAGAGCAGCGATACCATAGCCGATGTTATTCTTTCCGACGGATCGCATGTTTATGATGTCGGAATGCTTACTATCGGAGCATCGAATGCCAATGCCTTTATCGGGGTCAACGGCCCTGCAAGCAACACCGGCGCAATGGGTGTTTCGCTTAGCAATGTCAATTTTGCAATGGCGATGTTTAAAGCATCCAGTGCCGATGTCAACGATACACGAACATGGACGGCTTTGAATACGACTGTCGGACAGGCAAGCGTGATCGGGATCGACGGGTTTACGTTGGAAGTTAACTCGTTCGTACTGCAGATGAACCAGGCAGGCGGCGGCGATCTTAGCGGTGACAACGAACTGTGCGTTGATTTCATTGCGACGGACTTTGGCGGCGCGGTTGGGGAAGGACTTTTTGTCGGTACCGGTCCTCTAAGTACCATGGAACTGGACTTTACAGATGAAACGTTCAATATCTATGGCAATTTGACTTTGAACGTTTTCAATTTCTTCTACGTTACCGGCGATTTTGCCTTTGAAAAGGATAGCGGCATCGCAACACTGGTCGATACGGCAGAAGAAGTTAACGTCGAAATGCTTAAGATAGGCGCAAGCAATCTTGATGCGTTTGTGGGTATCAATGGCCCAGCGGGCAATGACGGTTTTATAGGCTTCTCGCTTACGGGAGTGGAATTCGCGTTGGCACTTATCAAGGCAGAGCCCGATCCTGTAGAGTTACAGCCGGACCTTAGGAGCTGGATGGCACTTGAGGCTACGGTTTTTTCGGCCACGTTTGACGGTATTCCTAATGTCAATCTAGGCATTACGACTTTCACACTGTTGATCAATAATGCCTCGGGAACGAACCAGGGCGTAGTGAATACCAAGGCGATCGATTTCGCTGCCAGCGATTTCTATGGTGACGGCGGAAGCGGTTTAAACGTTGCGACGAGTGAATCAACAAGTATAGATATAGGTTTCAACAGCGCAGTCTTCCAGGCGAGCGGCACCTTAACGCTTGACCTGTTTGGATTTGTCGTAGGATCGGCAGACTTTGCATTCAGTAAGCAAAATGTCGACGTCGATGTCGATAGCGACGGGATATTCGATCCGCTGAGCGGCGATATGGACGACGGGCAGATGTTAGTCTTTGCCTTGAGCAATGTCGATGTCTTCGTGGGAGCAGGCGGAGTAGGCTTTAATATTACGGGCGGCAAACTGGGCCTGGTGCAGATAGCTGCTAATTCAGATGCGGTTGCAGCAGGTGACAGCCGAAGTTATCTGGCAGTTAGGGCGAGCCTTGACAACGCGTCGTTTGACGGGATAAGCGGATTTGATGCTACAGTTCTGGGGCTGTCTGTCGATATGAACATGGCGAGTGGTTCTCTTGCTGCAGTCGATGCTGTTGCTCTTGATTTCTCGACGGCGCTGGCGATCGAAGGCGGCAGCGGATTTGGCGATGTTGTCGATCCGGGTACATATCTGGATCCCGCTCTTACCGGCGAGGAATTACTGATCGACTTCCATGGCGAGCTTTTCCAGGCCTCGGGAAGATTTGAACTTAACTTATTCGACTTTATTATCGGTTCGGCAAACTTTGCGTTCAGTAAGCAAAACGTCGACGTCGATGTCGATAGCAACGGTGTATTCGATACTTTGGCCGGCGATCTGGACGATGCTAACATGGTGATGCTGGCTTTAAGCGATGCTGATATCTTTGTCGGCGTAAACGGTGTCGGTTTTGAGGTTGTCGATGGCGAACTTGGCATTGCACAGGTATCGGCTGTCGACGCAGCGGATACAAGAAGTTATCTGGCGGTGAAAGCCTCGGTCGCAAGTGCTTCGCTTGTGGGCATTGACGGACTTGTTGCTTCGGTTAGCGATATTAATCTGATGATGAACATGGCCTCCGGCGAAAACGCGGGAACGTTGGCTGAGGCACTGGACTGGACTACGGCGATTGATCTTGACGATACGGATGGGCAGGGATTCAACGATGTTGTCGATCCTGGTCAGTACCTTGATCCGGCGGTCGATCTTACGATAGATTATACGGCTGAGCTATTCAAAGCGGCGGGGCATATCGATCTAAACCTGTTTGATTTTGTTATAGGCAGCGGCGACTTTGCATTTGTCAAGCAAACTGCGGACGTTGAGTTAAGTGTTATCGAAACGCTCGACGATGCTTCGCTGTTTATGCTTGCTCTCGATAACGTAGATGCCTTTGTAGGTATTAACGGCGTCGGTTTTGAGGTGACCGGCGGACAGCTTGCCTTAGCTCAGATAAGTGCAGCAGATCCTGCCGATACAAGAACATATACTGCGATCAGAGGTTCTCTTGGGACTGCATCGCTTGAGGGCATAAACGGGCTCACTGCAGAACTTAGCAATCTTACTATCGAGGTCAATCAGGCGTCCGGTGTTTTGGCAGTGCCGCTTGACTGGAGCACGATGATTGATCTTGATGACGATGGATTCTTTGGTGACGCGGTCGATCCGGGTCAATATCTAAATACTCCTGTCGATATGACGCTTGGCTTTACCGAAGAGCTGCTTCAGGCATCCGGGCATATCGAGATCGACCTGTTCGGATTTGTTGTTGGCTCGGCTGACTTTGCATTTATGCAAAAAATGATCGATGTCGATCTTGACGGTAACGGAACAATAGGAGCTGACGATCTTACCGCTGCTTCACTGGTAGTGTTTGCCTTAAACGATGCCGACTTGTTTGTCGGCGTAGGTTCAATGGGCTTTGAGATATTAGATGCAAGACTCGGGTTGGCATATATTAAATCGACCGATCCGACAGATACACGCAGCTACCTCGGATTAAAGGGATATATCGACAGCGCTTCGTTTGTCGGTATCGATGCTATAGATATAACGATAGATACCCTGGTTGTAGAAGTTAATCAGGCCAGCGGTGTTAAGGGAACGACAGTTGCTGAGGCACTGGACTGGACGAGTGCTCTTGATCTTGATAAGGACGGGACATTCGGCGAAGTGGCTGATGCCAACGATGACGGCATATATGAACTTAGCGATGACCTGCTCGATCCGGGTTTGAATCTTGATCCGGCACTTAGCGGGCAGGAACTTGCGATGGACTTTGAAGGTGAATTACTGCAGATCAAGGGCTTCCTGACGCTGCGGATATCGCAGTTTGTATTCCTGACCGGCAGCTTCGCATTCGCCAAGGGTGAACCGATCTATGTTACGACTGTCGGAAGTGCGACTTCGACGCAAATGTCGGTTATGACAATAGGTGCAAGCGGCGTTTATGCTTTCGCAGGCATCGGCGGGCCATACTGGGTAGACAGCAATGGTGACGGTAGGATCGACGGTACCGACACACCCGATTCAAACGGTGCTCTCGGTATAACGGTAAGCGATGCTTCGTTCGGTATGGCATTATTGTCGCCTACAGAAGGTGCGTCTGTTAGCTACTATGCCTTGAAGGCGACAGGATCGGCAGCACTTGTAGGTATTAACGATATAACATTAGAAGCCAACGATATGGTGATCGAGGTTAACAGCTCCAGCGACGATAGTGCAGTCGTAGACTTCTCCCAGATGGCTTCGGGGGGACAACTGCTTGTTCCGACAGGTCCGGGTACTGATGATATTGCACTTGATTATGACAGCCAACTTATCAGGGTCGCCGGTTATGTAACGCTTACTATATCGCAGTTCGTTCATGTATCGGGCAGTTTTGCTTTTGAGCAGGGACCAACAGAAAACGTAACACTGACCGATGGCGGCGGTGTTATAGAAGTCTCTACAACAAAGATCGGTATCGGCAACGGCTACGCTTTCGCAGGTATTGGCGGGCCTTACTGGGTAGACAGCAATGATGACGGTATAATTGATGAAACCGATGATCCTGACACCAGCGGGGCTTTGGGAGTTATTTTAAGCGATGTTGAGTTTGCACTTGCCCTGATGAAACCTACAGAGGGACAGACTCAGCCGACAACGGTTAGCTTCTATGCGTTGAAGGCTCGCGGATCGGCTGCACTTGTCGGTATCGACGGGCTTACTCTTGCAGTTGATCAGATGGAGGTACAGGTTAACGGTACAAGTGTCGCTGATTCTTCGATGGTAGTTGATTTCGTTACGAGCTTCCCGGAAGTTGCCGGAGTAACACCAGCAGGGATGTCGGTAAGCACCGGGCCGAATGCTGACGATGTGGTATATTTGGACTTTGCAAGCCAACTGCTTCAAGTTACCGGTTACGCGACGCTGACGATATCAGAGTTTGTGCATATCAGCGGTTACTTTGCCTTCCAGAAAGGCGAGATTCTCGATGTCACCGTAGTCGGAAGTGTAACGCCGGTTGAGGTTTCGGTTCTTAAGATCGGGGCAAGCAGCATTTATGCATTCGTCGGTCTTGGTGGTCCGTACTGGGTAGACAGCGACGAAGATGGTGATATAGACGTTGATGATACTCCCGACGATGGTGCAATAGGAGTGACGCTCGAAAATATTGAATTCGGGCTGGCATTGATGACGCCGACAGCCGGTGCCGGCGATAATTACTATGCTCTTAGGGCCACCGGTGGCGCTGAGTTGGTCGGCGTTGATTTAATAGACTTTAACGCTGACAACATAATTATCGAGATTAACGGAACTACTGGTGCAGATCCTAACGCGGTTGTAGATTTCAAGGCAAGCTTTGGTGCTTTGGGTATGGCAGTTAAAACAGGACCAGCTGTTGACGATGTTATATATCTCGACATGACCGAAGATCTGCTGCGAGCATCCGGTCATGTTATAATAGGTATCGCAGGCGTCGATCTTGAGGGTAATGTCTTCTTTGAACATACGACCAACAGCTTTGGTGCGAGCATTATAAAGGTTGCATTTACGGAGGTTAACTTCTCGTTGTTTGGCGGTGCCGATTCACTTGTTAGTATTACCGATGCAAGCGGATACTTCGTAATTAACGATAAGGGCATAGCGGGTAAATTATCCGTTACAATAGCTTTCAATATTCCAAACGTCACAATAAGTTTCGATACTGTTTCGGTTGTCTTTAACACTACGGATCAGGCTGTCTACGAAGAGTTTAATATACCAACACAGCCGCAACCATACATACTTGATGTTCCAGTAGGCCCTTATGTGATGGTAAAAGCAACGGACGTTACCTTAGGCGTAACGTTTAGCGGTACTTTCTATGGCATACATGCCGATGTACTGCAGGTCGAGCAGGTCACCTTGCCTGGTGATATAAGCGTCGTCAAGATCGCCGCGGTCGGCGTCTCCGTCAGTGCATTTGGTGTTGATCTGACAAACGGTTGGGGCGGATTTATCTTCTATGAAGACGGCATGGCAGGAATTGCAAAAACTCAGCTCGGATTTGGCGATGTTCTTGAAGGTGAAGTTACTTTAGCTGTAAATACGACAAATCGCGATGTCGATGATACGATCACTGTCGATGCATCGGATCTGAGGATAAATGTAGGTGCTAACTCTTTCAGTCTTGCTGCAAGTAACACGACGCTGCGGTTTGGCGATTACTTCATGCTAAAGGGTGACTATGTTCTTACATTGCTTGATGGAGGCTTGCCAACAGAAAGAACTTTGATAGCTGCTGCAAATGTACGTTTGTTCCTTGGCAGGGGCCCGCCGGAGCTGGAAGATGGATCAATTGATCCAAACGCAATTGGCATACTTGTTCAAGCCTCTAAGGTTGGTATAGTCAAGTTTGCCGATGGAACGTTCGCCGTTTACGCAAGTGGCAGTGCTTCTATTATAGGTTTGGGCGAAGGCATTGAAGTAGAAGGTACATTAGAAGTAAGAATTAACAACACCGGGAGGGTCATCAGCGAATCGATAATCATGGATCCAGCCGATGCTGAGTCTGAGACAGTCGATGTAGTATTTGCAACATCTCAAAGAGTCGAGGCATTTGAGGGCTCGGTTGTTTTAGGTGTTGGAAGAATAGGTTCAGATTATATCTTTGAGATAGAGGGGACCATCAAATTCACACGCGATCCGCTAGGCCAGGTCCATGTTTATGTGCCTAACGCTTCGGTTTCGATCAATATCCCAGACGGTTCGGGCGGTCTGATGAGTGCCTTTGGCATATCAGGTTCGGCAAGATTCTCGTTCGGCGGGGCCTCGGGCTTTAGACTTCAGGACTTAAGGGTCAACGGTTTCTCGATATTCGGGGTTACAGCTACAATATCACAGCCTGCTACGACTTTAAGAGCAGTTACAGCCGACCTTAGCTTGCCTTACCATCTTGGAGTTTTCGATGTACAGGAGGTTAATGATCGCGGTTATATCGAAGTAGTCTATAATGATATAAATGAGGTAGGACTTAACGAAGGAACGATAACCGATACCAGCCACGAATTTGCGATAACAGTCGATGGCGGGGCGCTTTCCGGTGTTACGATCAACGGTGCGGCTGAGAGATTGGGCGATTCAAACATATACAGATATCACTTTACCGGCACCTTGGCAGAGGGCGATTATCAGCTTAAGTTCCTTGCTGAGTCATGGGCGGATGCAAGCGGAGCTGTGAGCGTATCCGAAACTGAACAATTTAAACTGGCTGTTGAGGATGGCGGCGGTGAGTTACCTCCTACCAGTCCTACCGCTATGGTGGCCAATCCGATCAATGGAGCGTCGGTCGATCTTAAGAGCCTGTTGACTCGCGGTTACATCGACGTGACATACCTCGTCGCAGCCGGCTATGAGCTTGATATCACAACAAATACTGCTGCTGAGTTTACACTAACCGGTGCCGGTGTGGGTGATGCCGAGATACTGAACCCGACTCGTGTTTCGGGGACTACATATCGCTATAAGATCGTAGACAGTAATACGAACCCCGGTAATGAGATAGATATTTTCAAAAACGGTGAAGTGACTATCACTTTTGCCGCTAACGCATGGAATATATACGAAACCGGCAACCCGGGCAATACGGTTGCCAATGCTGCAAGTGTATCCCAATTCACCGTCCAAAGCGATACGTCCGATGCGGCGACGGCGAGCAATGACTTTGAAGTAGGTCCGCTGATACTTGACGGCCCGTCACTTAGCCTTGTGGATATGGGCTTTGACGATATGAAGCTGGTTCTGACTGTTGGTATTGGTCTTAACTTAGCACGTTTGAGCTTTGGTGGAGATCAGGGCGGCAGCGGCATTACCGCAGAGCTTACGGATATACTCGGTACGTTCGATGTCGAGGTCGATATCTTTGCACTGATAGGCGGTGATATTCTTGGCGCCTTCAATGTCCCGGGTAAGTTTGGGCTTAAGATCGGCGGCCTTGATATTAACGTTCCGGACGTAGTTAGGGTTACGGCAACCGGTATCGAGATCAATTATGATCCAAACTACGATCCAGCAGAAAATAATGATGAAGCTCAGAAGATATTAGAGATCACTGAAGCGACGATAAGCTTTGAAAAGTTCAACATAAGCGGATCGATCAGCCCATTTGAAGGGATGCCGGGCCTTACAGTATGGTCCGACGGTTTCCATATTGGTGAGGCAAGCTTATCTTACGTGGGACTTATTGATCTTGGCGGTATAATTGAGTTTGACGGAATTACAGTTGGCGTCCGTGGTTTTGGGATAAGATTCGGTCAGGCTGTTGTATTTAATGGCGAGATATTCATTGAGTCAGGCGGAGCGAGATTCTTTAAAGACATGCCGATCTCGGCAGAGATTAGCGACAGTAATGGCGATGGCAAGGCATTGGGGCTTACGCTTGACTTTGAAGATGGAAAAGTCAAGGACCTTGTCTTTGACGTAGACACCTTCAGGATCGAGCTTGGCGGTTATGTATCTTTGACGGGTTCTAACATAAAACTTAACACCGGTGCTGCGGCTAACGAAGAAATAATCAGCTTCGGTTCTATCGGTGCTGAAGTTCGAATCGGTTCGATGCTTATTACAGGCGAAGCCCGTAACTTTGCATTCTTAGGTGACGGAAGCTTTGTGACCAAGGCGGGTTTTGGAGTATTCCTCGGGATAGGTTCTGCGACAGGCGGCGGACTTGGCTTGCCGGAATGGATGCCTGTTAAGATAACACAAATAGGTATCGAATGGCCCGATATTCAAGCCGATCCTACGGACTTTACGATCACACTTTCAGCTTCGGTAAGCAGTATTGCCGGAATGGAGGGCCTTGAGTTCTCCGGAACTATCGAAGGGCTTAAGATAGACGTTGGGCTTCTTCTCGACGGTAAGTTCCCAATAGTAGATATTGCTTCGATCGGCGTTGGAATAAAGGGCGATCTGTTTGGCGGTACGATCGATGCCAAATTAATAGGCGGTATCCTCAAGGTCGATGCCCTTGGGAATAAGATCGACCCGATAGACAGCACGACTCCTGTTGCAGATCGTATATTCTTCCTTGGTGTTCAAGGCGGGTTTGAATTTGCGGGTATGGGACTTACGATAAGGTTTGCGCTTTCTGAGCTTGGACCATTGGGAGTATTTATCAGTGCCTCTATACCTGGCGGTGTTGTATTAGTTCCGCAGATAGGGCTTGCGCTAAATGATTTTGCAGCAGGCGTAGAGTTCTTCCAGTCTCTGCCATCTATAACAGATCCATTCGATCTGCGCAGACCCGAATTTGGTCTACCAACGGAGGTGACTACTGAAACATGGCTTGCGCAGGTGAAAGATCAGGTCGTCAAACAATATAATTATGTCAAGGCAAATCCGGGTCTTGGCGGATTCTTCGCAGCGTTTACCGCTCCTATGACCATTACCGGAAGTGCCAAGATATTCTGCATTTATACATCAAAGGAAGTATTTAACGGGCAAGTCACTGTAAGGTTCAGTACTGACGGTAAGTTCCTGATCATAGGTACGCTCAATTTTGCTTCTGACAACTTAAGCATAAGTGGGCGGCTGTATGCGGATCTTTCGAAGATAGCAGCCGGCGAAGCTACGGTACTGTTCCTGGCGGACATTCCGGATCAGGTGAACCTGTTGACAATTTACGGCAAGCTTCAGATGGGATTTAGAGATGTCCTTGGAGAAGAGATCGTTGTTGAGGTCTTTGACGGCGCAACGGCCACTCCGATAGCGGATCTTGCAGGACCAACAAATGGTAACAATGTTGGCTTGGGAACTATTAATGGACGAGGCTATATAGACGTTCAGTTCGATGTTGGCGCAGGCTATACGCTTGATGCGGATTCCGTGCTTGATCTTGGTGCAGAATTTGATGCGGTCTCAACAGCCGGGGGCAGCTTTATAACTCCGGACAGTTCGCAGAGTCCGTTCCAGATCAATGACAATACATTCCGCTACTGGGTTGACGGCAACCTGGCAGATGGCGATACTATTACACTGACATTTAAAGAAAACAGTTGGTCCAAGCTGGAAACAGCCAGCGGAGAAGAAGTTCTTAATACTGCAACGGCGGTCAATGTGCTCGACTATGCAACACTGAATGTTGGTTACATTGATGTGGAATACACCGCTTCGATCGACGATGTGCTTAACCTGAACTCCATCAACGGTGACGAGTTCGTATTAACCGGCGCTGCGGCTGCGGGTGTGACTATCCTGGGGGATAGTCCGACCCAACTGGCTGGGACGACTATATTCCGTTACTATCTCAGTGGAGATTTTGTCGGCGGTGAAGTTTATGTTGAGTTTGCAGCGGATTCATTCGGTGATGCGGTAGGGACCAATCTGGCGGAAACAGAGGTCTTTACAGTTATATTACCAGAATCGACGGTTGCAGGTCCGTTTAGTGACGCGACGATCGATGTAACAGCGATAAATGCTTTCGATCATAGCGGCAGTAGGTACATAGATATAATATTTACCGCAACGCCGGGCAGCATGCTGGATTATGCTTCGATAATGGATGACCAGGCTGATCAGCACGAGTTTGTTTTAACGGTTGGTTCTACAATATATACTCTTGACGCTACTCCGATAGCGATCCTTTCGAGTATATCCGAAGATGGTTACATGGTAACCGAAGCATTAGCCGATCAGAGCATAGAAGCGATGAGGGATGCAGGCGTAAGCCGATTCCGATACCTTATAAACGGCTTAACTGATTATGAACTGGGCACAGTACAGGTCGAATACGTTGCTGACGCATGGCAAGACACATCCGGCTGTAAGGGACTGGCTCATACAGAAACATTTACAGTAGTAGGCGCTACAGCCGAACTTGACGGACCATTTGACGGCGGAAGCATTGACTTTAGCGAGATCAATGATCGCATGTATATTGATGTTACTTATGCACCAACGATCGGCAACGATCTGATTCTCGGATCGATCACAGATATTGATCATGAGTTCACTCTCAGTGGTGCAGGTGTAGGTGTAGGCGGTGCCACGGTCAATGTTGAGGTCATACCTGTTCAGCAGGACACCAGCAATACATTCCGTTATGATCTGACTGGTATAGTAGATATTGAAACTATTATGCCGGATGGTTTCCTGGTGGGTGAAGTTGTTGTTAGCTTTATCGGCGGAACATGGGATGACGATGTCAATACGAACTACCAGAGCACTCAGGGCTTTACCGTTCAGGGTCCGACAGCAGATCTTGCAGGTCCAGCTAATGGCGGATACATCGGTACCGATGCCATAAATAACAGAGGCTGGATCGACGTTGCTATCTTTGTCGATTCGGGTCACACATTGGATATAGCATCTGTGACAGACCTTGATGCCGAGTTTACGCTTGGTGGAGATGGGGCGGCAAACGTAACCCTGGACGATTCGCAGGCACCGATACTAATCGATGTAGCGACCAATACATTCCGTTACTGGACGACGGGCCAGTTTGAGGCGGGCGATGTTACAGTAGCTTATCTTGCAGGCACATGGACAACTGAGGATGCACAAGGAGCATCGAGTGGGAATAGTTACACGGCAACAGCTACGATAACGAGCAACATTTCTGTGCCGCTGAACAATACTTATATCGATGTGACATTCCTTTCGACCGGCGGTAATGATCTTGATAAAGATTCGATAACCGATGTTGACGATGAATTTACGCTTTCCGGTTTGGGTGCTTCAAATGTAAGCTTCCTTTCCAACGAAGCACCTACTCAGATGCACGGTACCCGGACATACCGTTATTACCTTGCGGGTGCATTTGAAGAAGGTGAAGTTGTTGTAACATTCGAAGCGAATTCATGGAACGATGTTACAGCCGACGATGCAATAATTAATAACCTTGCTGAGACAGAAAGCTTTACAGTATATGTTCTCACCGCTGATCTTGCCACTCCGATCAATGGCGGTGTCGTAGACCTCAATATGTTCGGTGAAATAGTCAACGCCCAGGACCACAGATATATCGACGTCAGCTTTGCTTCGTACGGCGGTATCGGCCTGGACATCGGTTCGATAACTGACGAAGGTGTTGATGGTGATGAGTTTATCCTAAGCGGTGAAGGGCTGGGTACGGTTGTTCTAACCGGCGAGGCCGAGCTTATAGATGCCGATACCAATACGTTCCG
>SDBV01000614.1_pt1 | contig 51568 bp, 79 predicted proteins | sample 2277081 | NCBI WGS metagenome assembly SDBV01 (sample SAMN10402039, study PRJNA504765) | marine sediment metagenome | isolation source: marine sediment core GS10_PC15, 223 cmbsf | place: Arctic Ocean: Southern Knipovich Ridge | collected 2010
TCTTGTGTTCATGGCTTCCCATGCTGCTTTCGCTATACGCAACGGCAATTCTGTATCATTTATATTTTCGCCTGGTTCGTTTTTCATCTTCGATCCCTTAATTTCCCACCAATCTTCAAAATTGTCAAATGTGTTCATGGCTGTTCTCCTGTTTTAGTATATCGTGTAAGAAGGGGTCACATATTCTCAGATAATATCCTTTCAGTTTGGTCTGCAAAACCGCACTTACCCGGACGCCCTTCATCCACTGCATATAATGATGCGGGGTTACGCCAGAAAAGACCGCCATTTCTCTGCGGGTCATCTTCAGCCTGTCGAGCATTATCATGCGCTCCTCGGTCTCTGACAAAGGGAAAAGAAATCCTTGCGCTTTAAATTCATTGTTTGGCGGTTGTCCACAGTACTTTGTCGTTGCAGTATGCGCCAACCATTGGCAATATTCCACAAAGTCTTGTAACACACTATCAGTCACATCAACATCCTTAAATCTCTCTTTTAAATTTGCCACAACTGCGTGTCTTGATGTTAATTCCTTGTATTCTTTGTAACTACTCATTTTATTTATCCATTTTCAAAGGGTTATTGTTTAAGTACAATACCGTTTTTTTCTATACGGTAAGTAACAATACTGAACATAATCGGCAAATGCAAGACTTTTATTAGAAAATTGCAGAAATGTAAAAAACCCCCAGGCAAATTTCTACCTGGGGGGTCGGAGAGGAGGTACCAAAGTCCCTTGCGAAGGGGTATAAAAGACTAACGCCGGCAGTGCTCTAATTGTTTCCTTAAACGTGACAGATGATAATCTGCTGTTTTGATGAAGGCTTTGGCGTCGGACTCCAATGACCGGATAGAGTCCGACTGTGCCTGAATCAACTCTACGGCCTGCTCTCCGGTCATTGTAGCGTCGCCGTAGAACTGAGTATCCTCCGCGTACACGTAGATAGTTCTGACCGGATACTTATTTCCCCCGCATCCTGTCGCGCAGAGCATCGCGCTTAGAAATATAATCATTATGGCTTTCTTCGTCATCGTCAATCCTTTTTCGTTTAGCCCGGCTCCCCAGCATGGAAAACATTTTAATTACGCTGGAGAACGTTGCTGAAATTGTAGCTATGAAGCTCATTTCAATGACCTGTTCCGGATCTCATCTTTTGCCTTTACAAGATTACCCTTGAAAGAATCGATGATGTCATTGATCTCGTCACCGGTCAACGTATTGTCCTTAGTCGCAACAGCAATCGCCGTTGTAATCTTTGCGCCGCGAGCGGATGCGTTATTTACTGCCTTCCACGCGGCGGCGGCAACAGGAACAGCTCCTATCAACGTTGTCACGAGAAAAGGTAAAATCTGTTTTATTAAATCTGCAAAATCCATGACGAACTCCTTTTTATGTTATTAACAAAAAAACTATTATTCCAACTAATGTCCCTGCGAAGTCGATCAAATTAGCCCCCTGTTTGCAAGCAGCTTTTGGTATGTGCTTGCCATCTATGAGTCCCATGCAATTGTCGTTGCCCGTTCCTGTTGCGCGGAACTTGTACACCTCTCCAATAAGAGGCAGGCGTGGATCTATGAAACTCAGGGCAAATGCTTCCAAAAATCTCAAAATTGTGGTCTGGTCAAACTTGGCAGAGATATAGAACCAACTGCCAGTGAAGGGAACTTTGAATATTCTCTTCGGTGCCAGAAACCATTTGTCAAATTTCAAGATCCTGTTGTCTGGATTATTCATTGCTTACCACCATTTGTGCAAATAATGCACTTTGCAAATTGCCCTCCCTTACTCCTTATCAAAGTCAATCTCATTCCATTTCTCAAGGTTGAATTTATCTGACAACCAACGCGTATGTCGATCCCTCTTTTTATACTCCGGGTAGAGAGTTTTCACAACTTCATTAATGGGCTTCCATTCCACTTTAGCAGCCCGCATTTCGACGACCGTTTTCTTAAATTCTTTTGTCGCATCAGGTTCGGGACGTGGCGCTATTTTCTCTACAACTTCCTGCCAGGCTTTCGCTGTTATCATTTTATCCCCTCCCAATCTTCTTGTATTCTCTCAATGCACCGTTTCAAACGATACTTGCCTTTATCGTCAAGGGATAAAGCACACAATCCGAACTCTGTCTGATCCCATCGGCCACCCATGCTTTTCATCACATAATCAGTTTTCCCCTGCCAGCCCGGCGTAGTAAAGCAACCGACATCAGTCAACGGATGGTCTTCAGCCATCGGGTAAAAGTGAAATTTGTGCACATGCGCCCGGTAACAAATATCCGGTTCAGGCTCACCGTGCAAGGCTCGGCGGACTCTCATCTTTTCCCATTCCCGTTGATATGCCGTACCCGTATAAACATTCGTAAAGTTGAAATTATGCGTTGAATGCAACAGCGCCCCATTAGTCAATCTTCTCTCAACTGCCAACCAACACATCCTGCCAACCGGTGTTCGCTGCACCTTCAGGGCTGTCATGTACTTGCTGTCGAGCGAGGCTTGGCTTCTATTGTCCAGCCCGGTATGAGCCTCACTACCAGTCAATATCCACGTTTTTTTCAAAGAACTGCCGAGAACATCTATAATCAGGTCAAGGATTGAATACAAAATCGTGAATTGAATCGGCATGGTTTGCGCATTTGCGAACCGAGACCAATCGCCTTGAACCAATTCAGAACCGAGTGTTAAATTAAACTTGTCTCCGTTAAACCATTTCTTTGCTTTGTTTAAGTGTCTCTCCAGTGTTTCAAATAGCTGCTCTTGAAATTCAAAAGTCGGTATGGGCAACCCGCTGTAATCTACAAGTCCAGGCGGACAAATTGCCAACTGATCGCCCGCGTGTAAGTCGCTGATAAAAAGCTCATGCACATAGTCACCTCGTTGTTGTTCGTATTAACATTCATGTTGTGCTCAAATTCCCTTTAATATCCTTTTAATTCCTTCTATAATTATACGCTTTCTTTCGTCCGTAGGTTCACCCAATGTGCCTTTAAGCCCCGACCAGGGATACCAAAAGACATGACCTTCCTCAACCCTGACCCGCTCAAGGCTGTCGGTTCCGTAACTTGAAGCATACCATATTTGTGGCATCCTGTCATCCATGAAGTCAATGAGAATAGCATCGTACTTTACACCTTCATGGACTATTGCAAAAGGCCACCAGATGATTCTGTCGGTCGGTAAAATTTCACCGCTTCTCTGTGTTGTTGCGCACGCCGTTAACAGCAGTACGGCCATCCATGCCGCTTTCATATCTTAACCTTTTTAGGTTGTATTCTGTATATATAACCATTATTGTTTACTTTGTATGCCAAGTTCTGATTTCGGCTTTACCGTAGCACTGTGTATTTCCGATAATAACATTTGCATTGGAATATTTGTATTAGCAGTTTTGCTTCCTACGAGAGTATTCCGCAACCATCGCATGTCTTCAGCTAAGGCGTCAAACCTTTTAGTAGAAACCTCATAGTGCAGAGCAATCATATTTGCATTTTCAGAAACCCTTCCTTGTAGAAGTCCATAGCCCATTGCTATTCCCATGCCCATCGTGATTGCGGAAAGTAACCATCTTGGTATATTGTTCATGCTGTCACCACTGTTGTTTACTCAATGCAGAAAGTTCTTCTTTTGTCCTCAGAACATTGCCGAATGTCTTCAGTGCCTCACTCCCAATTTTCATCTTACCCAACACAATAGAAATCCCTTTCTCTTTTGCATAGTAAAGATTGTTGTAAAATAAAGTTGTCCCGTTGTTGTGGAACCACGCTGAGTCCATTTTTGCTACATGGAAATAATTGTCATCCGGTGCGATCAGATCCTTCTCTTTATCGAATCCATCGACGATTGTTCCTTCTCCCACGGCCACCACCTGGATTCCACCTTCAATTTTGTAATATAGATACACACCGCGCAAGTAAGACTTGTCCGCCCTGAACCAAACATCTTTCGAAGAGTTCCAGCCAAATTGCTTAGTGAAAAAAGTCACTACTAACACGGTGTCTTTGTCGGCTCTGATTGTAGAACTCCCGCGTGCGTCCGGCGAATGAGTAGCTTCCAGTAATGCAGACAAACTGGAGTCATTAATTTCTATGAAAGTTCCAGTCGGGTTGTCGTCGCCTGAACAACCAAACAATAACGTCAAAACAAGTAATATCTTTTTCATGGTATCCTTACCTTTAAATTAATTCAAGCTGACATAAAGACTATCGTTGATTTCAATATAGTTTTCCCCAAATATGAATGGCTTTCCTTTTGGTTTTGTTGCTGGGGTTGCGCTTGACACCGGCTCTGTCTGAAAATATCCTATATCGTTTCCAAAGCCTAAATCCGTACCTGCTTCTGCGGCTGGACTGGTGTTTAGAATGTAGGCTGTGGTTGCTACTGCTTGTAGTTCTGGATCTGTTTCGCCTATGGAATTCGCTGCTCCATTGGGTGAATCATAATTATTAACCGAATCTTCCCATGTTGCAATCAAATCAAAATCAGCACCATTAAATTCATACTTAGTTGTTATTGTTGCACTTGACATGTATAAATTGAAGTCAAATTCCAAAATTGACGAAGCTGGCACGCCCACAACAATAGTTTCATCCCCAGATGAAACCGTTCTCGGATTATGCACTATATTGTTCTTAAATTTTGTGCCTCCACTTCCGCCACTACCAGTAAACTCAACTGTTGTGAAATCGAATAATCCATAAAATGTGTTGTTATACACTTGTAAAAAATCTGTTCCGCCACCAGTATTAATGCAGCCGTTGGCTTCTGTATCTTCAAGAAATAATGATGAAATTACTTGCATTGAATCTCCAGAAACATCGATAAACCAGTTATTTATATCCGACGCATTGTATAATTTGCATTGCCTAATAATGGTATTCAGTGTAGTACTATGTTGCCAAATCATATTAACGTCAGCATTTGTAAATCCAAATCCTACAAATTCATGAAAATCGTCGCCTACCAAGACAACACACCTCTGTCCGGAATTACCGTCAATTATGGCACTCCAATTTGTATCCGGCTTAGTGTGATTTATTCCATCTGTGAATAGCAGACTATCGATCCAAACAATATAACTATTCGTTGAACCGTCGGCAGTTGGTGCAACTTCTTCTGTGAAAGTTCCCACACAAACAACAGTATCGCCCGCTACCTGTCCATCTGTGACGGCCATACCAAGAGTTGCCCAGGCAGAGTCCCAACTTGCTGCTACTAAATTCAAATCGCTTCCGGTATTGGCCGACACATATCTAACATCCTGCCCATGTCCAACAGACACCCAGCACAAAAAGATTGTAAGTAAAACTCGTTTCATTAAAAATCCTTATCTTCAAAAGCTATGTAGCCAGCAGTCACCGCGTCAATGCGGTCATCAAAAGACGTTGGATCGCTTGCCTTGTATGCCTTAAACGTATTTCCCTGTCCTTCCCACAATCTCCCTCGAAAGTATTTCTTGAGCGCCGTCCTGCGTGTGAAGTTTCCAGACAGAATTGCCCAGGTGTATTGTTCAACTAAAATCAAACTGTCGTTGCGGGAAACGTATAGAATCTTTCCATATCCGCGCTGTGCCTTGAGCAAGTCCTTTCTCTGTTGCGGTGTCTTGTCAAGGAACTTGCGTATCCGCACAGCGATGGGGAATCCCCTATCATCTGTACTATCTGGGTTGTCATATCTCAAAAGTAGAGAATCCAATTTCGCAGTCAAAAAGCTATCTGGGTTTGAACTCATAAGGGTATTCGCCCAGAACACCGGAAAGTGAGTAGCCGCAAGACTATCAATTAATCGGAATTTCAATATCCGTTCTGAGTATATCCTTTTGGCTGCGTTTGTGTTTGGGTCTGGCAGTGCTTTTCTTTCACCTTCCAGAACTATCAGAATGGTCTGCACTGAATCCACGTTGGCTATTTCTGTAATTGCAAAATTATGCTCTTTTGGTTCAGGCGAACACGCAAAAAGCAAAGGAATAAGTATTGCCAGCTTTCTCATTATGACTTCAAATACCTGAATGTCAGTTTCAAGAAACGCATCACACCTGCATCGGTAGCAGGACGATACAGAATCAAATGAACATGGTCTTCTGGCGCAAATGTACCGGTAATACTTGTCTGAGCTGTACCTTGTCTTAAATCGTTAGCTGCCGGGCCTGTGGCAGACACAAGTGTATCCGCAGCACTTCCAATGACTAAATCCGCCGCATGCGCCTCGTCGTGAGCTATACCCTCCATGCGCATAATCAGAGTATCCGCCCCGGTTGATTCGTTTTCGTATTCAAATTTGACATCTATCCACGAACCGAAATCTTGCGGTATGGTAAAGTTAACATCGCAAGTCATTAACAGTGTGTCTTGAGTCGATGCAGCATACTCCCAATACTTGATTCTATAGGCACCCGTTTCAAGAAAGTCAAGCGTACCATTTGACGACGCAGTGGTATCCCACAAAGCAGCCGGCAATTGAATCTCTCCGGTATCGGCTGAAGCTATTGTGATATTAGTGGTTCCAGTTATTTGAATCCTGTTACCCGCTGTCACAAAATCTACAATGTCTTGATAGTTAACTTCATCCCCCGTCGATTCATAACTCAACAACTGCTCATCTGCGGGTGTGTCAGAACCATCGTCAAGAATTGCAGGAGTGACTGCATCCGTCGCAAGTGCAGTATTCCCTTGTGTAAACAATACAGCGCCATCATGGTTGTCCAGCGTGTCGAGAATAGCTGAAAGTTGCAAATATGCAGCGTCTCCGGTCGCATTAGTGACTATACCGTTTCCGCCCACAGAATCAACTTGAATAGAAAGAAGTAATCCTTGGAGTTCAGGCAAGTCTAACACCGCTTCGAGTTCAGTCTCTACGCCGGTAGCGTTTAGTTCATCGGCACTTACAGAATTTGCAGCATAGCTTGCCAGGCCTTGCGTGAAAACTATGTCATTGTCATAATTATCGAGAGTGTCCAAAACATTAGCTAATAGTAAATAACTGGTAGCTGAAATATCGTCAGCCACTTCATTGTCTGCCCAGGGGTTGGCTGTATTAACCAAATTTTCTGCTATTGTACCATCGGCTATGTCAGTTAAAGTTGCCTCTAAGGGCTGATAATTAGCATCACCTGTGGCGTTGGTAACAATTCCGTTGCCTCCAACTGAATCAACCTGAATGGAAAGTAACAAACCTTGTAGTTCAGGAAGGTCAAGTACCGCTTCGAGTTCAGCCTCTACACCTGTCGCATTCAATTCATCGGCACTTACTCCATCTGTGCCAATTTGGGTTGTTCCTATATCACCGCTAACTATTTCGGCACCGCCAATAGAAGTTAGGGGTACCACAAAATCGGCATCTGTAGTTCCATCAGAGATAAATGTGTGGTCAGTAATATCACTGCTTCCATAATCCATGTCTACTGCACCTGTGGCGTCTAAGAGACCGCCCATGAATAAGGTTGTTCCCGCGTCTTGGGTAATATTGCCGTCCAAAACAATATCTCCACCGTCTGTAGTAACAGTCACGTCCAGCACATCGCCTGAGCCAACATCTAAATCAACCGCACCGGATGCGTCATACAAATTGCTTACAATCGAATTAACATCTAAATCTCCATCTTTATCCCAAGTATATAAAGTAACAGCAGCTATTCGAACAGAATCAAGAACTGGAGTAGTTGTAATAGTATTTCGTGTTCTTGTAATCTTAATTTGAAAATATCCTCCTGTCCCGACTGACCAAGCTCCTATATTTGCATCATCCCACTGAACTTCACCATTATTCTTTGCTCCATTCGTTCCATCAGTAGGGGTAAATGCCGTCCAAGCATGGTCTCCGGTAGAAAATTCAAATGTAGGAGCAATACCAGCACCACTTGAAACTGTTCCAAAAATCAATTCAAGCTCTTCAAACCTTGCCGTAGACCCTACAACAAGACTATCATTATCTGCGGTAAAAACTGCAATATTACCAGCTCCATTTTGAGATAAAGCAGTTGTTACGTTTGTATTGTTATCAACAACTGTATCGGCATTAACAAATACTCCGGATAATTGAATAATTGGGTTAACTAATGCTCCTACTTTCAATCCATAAACTGTAGCTGACCCTTCGGTGGAAAGAACTTCAAAAGCAGATATGGCCCCACCTGTAGCTTGAATTTCATCTATATTAACCAATACAATTGCTTCTTCTTCTCCGGCAGCAAGAGCGCCAGTTGTATAAATAACGTCTATGACTTTAAAATCCCCGAAACCTGCACCATCAGCATTTATTTCTAAAGCATGTTGATCATTTGCTGTCGCCGTTCTACCAATTCCAACATGACCAACAACTTCTAAAGTATGTTCAATTGCAAATGTTCCAATGCCCACACCGCCATCTTGCAATACAACTATTCCCAAACTATCCGCTTGAGTCATATTGTCAGTATCTAAATCTCCATAAATGGCAAGAAGAGTGTCATTGGCAGTCGTGCCAACTTTAATAGTTAGTTTTGCATCAGCAACAGCATTCCCAATTCCAAAATTTCCAGTTCCGGGATTATATGTTAAGTCTCCATCTGATTCAAGTCCTAAATCACCACCATCTAAATCTCCGCCAGCAGTAAAAATAATAGCATTTGTTTCCGACGTGGCTTCGTTGTCAGTTATGGTTAACGTGGTTGCCGCCGTTGCAAGATCAATGGTTATGTTGTTGTCTACATTAGCGTCGGAAATTGACGTTGCGCTCCAAATTCCAGTAACCACAGCACCTAAACTGTCAATACCAAAGAGTTCTGTAGCCCCATCCTTATAAACTAATACCCTTGTTCCTGCCGCAAAAGTATTAGTTCCAGAGAACCCAGATGGCTTGATAAATAATGTATCTGTATCAGCATCATGCGCTGTTACAGAAATAAATACTGAATCCGTGCCAGAAGCAGTAGAAACGTCAGTTTCAAATTTTAACGAATCTTCGGCTGAATTAAACTTTAATATCTGATTGTCAGTAGGTGGAATTAATGTAACTGGCTTACCGCGTATCAGGGTAGCATTGTGGACAATCGATGCATGAATGCCGGTAGTATCAGCCCCACCGCCTGAGACCCACACACCAGACCATTGCGCAAAAGCTATGCTCGGCAAAAACAGAATAACTAAAATTAGTTTCTTCATTTTAATCTCGGACTGAATACAAAATTCTCAACTGCAAAATAATGCTGACCTTCAAGTTTGTCTTCGACTATATAGACTCTCACCCTGCTATTGCCCATGTTCAAAACATAGTCTTCTAAAACCGCAAATGGTTCTGGTAAACTTTGTAAGTCCTCATATTTTTCTTGCGGCAAAGCCTTTATTTGCGAAAATTTATCAACCAATCTTTTCAGGGCATCTCGTTCTTTGTTCTTGCGTTTCACCAATAACACCCCAAACACAATTTGGGATATGAAGCTAAATCCTAACAAAGAAACGCCAACTATTATTAAAATTTCAAGCGTTACTTTAAAAGTTCCAATTTCAAATATCATCGTAACGCCTCCTTTTTTGCTCTTTCTCGCCGCGCCTTTTTTGTCGTTGGGCCATAGGTCTGCAAGCCCATACCAAACATATTTAGAGTAGATAGAATCAATGATAAGTCTGTAACTCCCATCTCTTCCATTGCGTCGGCGATGTCACCGTATGTCATCGGTATCAACAAATTCTTTGCGACGCTTCCCGGAGTGGTTGGTTGATCAATTACATTCTTCCCTGAAACTACGTCAAAGAATGTGCTTAGTGCCGGAGCAAATTTGCTTCTCGTAAAATTAGCAAAAACCCCAAATGCATCGTCTCTACCGAACGACACTTTATTAGTAGAAGAAGCTCTAATATTAGTTGTTTTGCCGGTAACAGTTGATTTTGTTTTACCTGTAACCAATCTTCCTATTATTACGGCTGTTTGTGATAAACCTGATAACGGATCAATTCTTGTGTTGCCAATTCTAACTTTGCCGAAATCGCTTGAATTCCAAACAGATTCAATTGCAGCGCCCGTTGTATATGCCAAGAGTCCATAAAACGTTGACACACCAAGCAAGTATTTAGCATATTCCTTCGCAATTAACTTTTTGGTTCTTAATGTACCACCCCGCAATGGCTTAAGTGTAATTAAGTCTATTCTGCTTTTTAGGTATCTCGGCGCAAAAAAAATCTGACTTAAAACATTAGATGCCGATCCAACTTCTCCGCGCCCCGTTGCAGAATTCACAAAATCTGCGATGGCCTTATACTCAACATCTGTTGGGTTGCCACTTTTAGCTAATGTCTTTGTCATTGCGTCGAATGAATCCGCACGGAGTTTATTTAAAAATATCACGTAGGCTCTTTCCGACGCCTTTATCGGAAAAGAAGCAATTCTACCAGCCTGTGTCTTTTGAAGGTTGTCTAAAATAACTGACTTGTAAACTTCTTCTCCGGGACTTAATTTCCCGCCAACACTTGTCATAGATATTTTGTACTTTGCGTAAAGAGGTGCATTGTTTCTGGCAAGTATTTCCTTCATTATTTGATCGGCTTTAAAATCTGATGCCACAGATTTAAACATGGGAACCAAAGATTTTGACGCCCTTATAGGATTTCCAAAACTTATAAATCCACCCTGTCGCTTAACTGCCGAAAATTCGCCAGATGTCATAATGGTTCTTGCAAAATCAAAAGTATCGCCAACTGTTCTTGCATATAAACTTCTCGGCTTCAAGGCTTTAATGCGTTGATTTATGTCTGACCTCAAAAGGTCGCGGTCGAAAGTAAGCCTTTCCAGTTCTTTCGATAGTCTTACCTCTGGTGCCTTTATTGGCAGACTAATACCCTCTCTCAGTCGTTGCTCAAGCAAATTGATTGATTTCTGAATGCGTTGCTTCATCGCTGGCTCGCTTTGCCTTAGTTGTTTCCTGAGTTCGTCCCTGACTTCGCGCAACTTCTTTATCTCTTCTGGTGACACATCTTGTTTTCTGACTACCCCCGGTAGCGTTTCTGCACTTAGATGTTCTTCCAGTTCCGCTATCTTCTTTTTAAGGCCAACATCTGCTCTTGCTTCTCCGATAATGCTCAAATTTTTGGCAACGTCAGAACGTTTTATCTTGGGTTTATTGGCGGCAACCAATGCCTCTACCACATTGTCCCGCGAAACCTTTAATCCGCTACCATTCATTTTTCTGACAATATCGCCAATGCTTTTCACATCGCCCCTTGAACCAAAATTCAGAGCAATGTCTGATATTGCAAATCCAAGTTCGCTGCATTCAGCCATTATGCTATCACCTGACAACCGTCGTCAATGAGTTTTTTAGCTTTGCTAACCAATGTTTCAAGTTCTGCATTCTTCTGTTCCGCACTCATTCCCTGAAACTTGTTTCTTCGGCCAACAACTGCGCCGCGAGCCTCAGCCTCAACTAATTGTTTTTGAACTTCCTGCAACTTTTTGTCCTTGGCATCTAATCTGTCAACCATGCCCTTGAATTGCTTGCTCTGCTTCTCGTCTAAAGGCTTCCCAACAGCAGCTCTTGCTCGTTGTTTTACTGAAATCAAATTGAAGTCCTGATCTATCGTCAGCTTTTGCGCAGCCAACGTCCTTCCTTTCTCGGTTCCACTTTTCTTTAATGCTGAGTGTGTCGTGTTGAACTCATCTTCCAACCGCTCTATTTCTGCCGACTTAAGTTTAATGTCCGTTAAATCTGTTAGTTTTGCATTCTCAAGGTTTAGCTTTGAATATTTCGATTTTAAGTCTGATAGCTTTATGACAAGTCCAGCAGTTTCCTCATCATTGAATGAACGCGGAGTTACGTTTATCTCATCTGCCAGTCTTAGCGCATCCTCCGGGATACCCTTTTCTTTCGCGTTCCTTAGTGACTGATTCCACGCTTTTGTTTCTGGCGTATTTAAAGCCTTAACCCCAATTTCTTCACGAAACTTTGCAATGTCGGCCTTGCGGGCAGATGTTACTTGAAATGGCTTGTTTTCTAAGGCTTCGCTGAGTGTTACCGGTTTTGTGATTTGTGCGACTACTGGTTTGGCGGGTACGGCACTTATTTGGTCGAAAAGTCCCCTTACTTCCGATTCTGTTATGTTTCCCCGTTCGGTTTGTCTGATTCTTTTTATTGCTTTTCTAAGTATCCCAATTTTAATTTCTGGATCTGTTTGTTTATCCATTAATTTATCAAACAATAAAATTTCTCTATTGTTAATCCCGCCAGTCGATTGGTCAAGGATTTCTTCAAGTCTACTTAATTCTTGCCGAGTCTTTAAAGACGGCTTGGCAGGGGGTACTTGTTTAACTGATGCAACAGTCGGAGTGGCAATCGGCTTCTCAGGCAAAACAACCTTTGTTTCAGTCTTTATTTCTTGCTTGATTTGACGCCTTGTTTTAAGTTTTTTCCCTATTGCCTTCATCGCCGCGCCCAAACCCGGCAAGACAGCATCTACTGCCGCAAATGCCGCCATTGATTTTATAGAGGGCTTTTCAACTGACACCGCACTAAACAATAAATCTGCAACAACACCTTCAGATACAGCTATACCGGCCTGAGTTAGCAGCTGAACCGCTTTCTTACTTGATTTGATCAATGGTAGGGCTTGCTTAACAAGTGGCTTCAGCAAGACCTTGGCGCCTTTCAGTGCTGCTCCAGCGGGCAAGAATGTTCCAGCAACCCCACCAGCGCCAAACGACTTAGGAAACGCTTCCCTGGCCTCGTCAAATCCTTCCCGAAGGCCAGGTATCTCGTCAAGAAATGGGATTGCGCTCGCAACAAATCCGCCAACAGCAGCGGTGGGAGCGGTAACACCGGGCTTGCCATCCTTAAACTGTTCGAGCAAGGGATTTTCTTGCGCTCGCGGGATACCCGTGACACCGAGCGATTCTGCGACTGGAGCAAATTGGCCGAACTCGTCAAATACAGACTGAACTATTGCACTTGTATTGACTCGTTCGGAGTCCATAAAAATTGATTCTGTGCCAACACTGCTGAATACTTTTTCAACAATGCCTTTAGTGTCAACTTTTATTTTTTTGTCAGAAACAGTTAATCCCATTATAGTGTCTCAACAAATTCTTCCGCCAATGCTTCCATTTCTTGTTGACTAATCAAACCTCGTTGCAGTGTTTCCGTGAATAATCTTACAAATTGATCAACTGCTTTTTCTAAAGAGATGTCACCCCTTGTTACCAACTTTCTAATAACTCTCAATTTGCCAGATATTGTCGTATTGCGACTAATTTTTTCAAACTGCCGCTTCGCATCCCTTTCTGTTTTTAGAACCCTCTCAAGTTCTTTGCTCTCAGGCGTCTCCGGTATATCTAATTTTCCCTGTAATGCATCACGTTGCGAACTTACAGCAGTAAGACTTCTTTCAAGTTTCTTAATATCGAATTTTACTTGCGCCTCGTCCTGTTTAATTTGTTTTAAATCAAGCCTTGCCTGCTTCCGATCATCTTTGGTTTGGTCGGTAGCGTCCAACTTTTCGTCAGACGCAAATGCCAATTTATTTAAATCGTTTGTTCTAAGTCTGAAATCCTTTAGAGTGACATTAAGTCCTGCAATTTTCTGTCGTGTATCGTCAATCTCCGCATTAGTTGAAGTCAGTCCTGCCTTTATTTCGTTAAGAGTCTCGTCTTTTCCCAGTTTAGCAGTTTTAGCTTTGTTAAAATCCTCCCGCGATTTGGAAGTTTGGGTTTGTTGTTCTCTGAATGCAGTTAATGCAACATCTTTTGGCGATTCTACCTTCTCTCGTGGTTGTAGTAATTCAAAGGCAGCTGCTCCTTCTTGATTTGCAACAAGCCCTGACACTTGACTCATAGCAAATTTCAAAATCTCAGGATCAAACTGACCCGTGCCAAATAAAGTGATAAGTGACTGACTTATCTCACTTATCCTCTTCGTTCGTCTGTCTTGTTCTTGATTTTTTCTGTCAATTTCTAAAAGCTCGTTTTCACGTACCTGTTTTGCTGCCTTACTGACACCACCGGCCGTGAAAGCTAAAAGACCTTCTAATGCGTTACCCATTGTCCGTCTTCGGTTTGTTCAAAAATGAAGTTAATAAGCCCCCGGCGCCACCACCTAATTGACCTAAGAGGCCTAAAAGATTGCCCTGTCTTTGTGACTTGAGCCTATCACGGCTTTGTTGCTGTTGTAATAGCAATTGCAAAGCAGTGACTTGATTGCCAATCCCCGCGGTCTGGATAGCCGATACACCCCTTTGTTGTGCCTGAAGGCCTTGATTGCCAGCAGATGCAGTTGCCGACGCTCTAACAGCAGCGGGCTGTCCTGCAAGTGATTGTCGCCTTATCGGTGCCGCAGCCCTTTGTTGCCCCGCTATTTGCTGGTTCAACTGAAGCATCAATTGTTGTAATTGTTCGTCTGTGAATCCACCTTCGGCCATCTGCTGCAATAATTGAGTTAAATCGAAACCCTCATTGCTGGCTCTCTTTGGCACAAGCCCTCGATTAACGTCCACCGAACTAAGATCAAGTGAAAGTCCCATTACGGCACCTCCGTTAAAGCAAATGTGAAATTCTTGCCCTGTGACTTTATCACACCTTTGTGAGTTCCATCTTTTTCTATCAACAGCTTCAATACCCGTTCTTTTTTGTTAAATGGCAACTTCTCCGCCGACGTAAGAATATCTAACTTTGATATTCCTGCAATTCGATCTTCAAATTTTTTGAATTCACGATTTAATTCAAGTTCGATAGCAGAAAATTCTTTTGGTAAATTAATCATAAATTTTCCGTAATAGTTTCACCAAAGAACGAAAACCAGTCAATTTCCCAATTGGGATTAGTTGTTGCTGATATTGTAATTTGAACCATAACTTTCTTAGCCCGAAAACTCATTTTTTCAGTTACAGCGTCAAAGATGCTTCTTGAAAAGAACTTTACCGTTGCTGTTGGAAAGTTTTCATTTTTTTCTAAGTCAAAAACTTTTACTGTTATAGTTCCTGTAACTTTATACATCAATTCAATTTGTCTGACAGCGGCCAACTTCTCAAAATCTATAATCTTTTCATAAACTGCCGTCATGCTCTCCGTTGAACCGCTTGCAGGAAACAATTCATAAATATCGGTTTTGTCGGTCGCTAAAACCTCACCATCAACGCCAATTGAAATCCATTCCCATGTCCTATCGGAAACATAAGTACGCCATGATTTTAAAATTGTGTCATAGATATAAGTTGTCCCTGATGGTGAGTGCAAAATAAATGAGTTGTGTAAATCACTGAAGTTAGCAATCGAGTTTTTCCTGTTAGTTGTGCTCAATCCCTGCCAAGTGTCTTTAATGGCAAATCCTATATCGTTGATTCTACCAACTTGGCCAAGCTCATAAATTGATTCCTGGTTTCCCCAAAATACTGTATCGCCCTTGCTTGTATGACTCCAAATACCAGCAATTCCTTTTTCCTCGAAAATTCTGAATGGAGTCAAAATACCTTCCGCATTGAACTCCATTTCAACTAACCTGTTTTCACCAAAAACAATCAGCCTGTCCCCTAGATGCGTTAGTCCTTGTATTTTATAAATACCATGTTCGCCCATATTAGTAAGATTGCTTAAAGCCGTTGCATCGTGTGCATGTCTGTTGGCAGAATTTATCGTAGAGAAAACCAAATAGCCTTGATTTTCAATAGAAGTCACCGACCCAGCATCGTTTAGGTTGTCCCACCATGTCAAGGAACCTAAAATCTCTCGTCCTTTTACCGTAGTCCCAAAATCAGCCGATGCAAATGTTCTTGATAAATGCCCACGGTTAAATTCAAGTTCGTTGGCTTGCCCTTGTGTCCACTGTGTTCCGTTAAAAAGAAAATTCAATATATGGTCTGTTCCGCTTGCAGCCCAATCAGTATCCACAAAAGAAATCTCGTTGATCAAATAAAAAGATGTGTCTGGATCATAAGCAACATTGTGTTGTGTAACCTGTGCTGCATATATTCTCAAATGAGTCATTCTACGAGAGACTGGACGCTGAAATAACTCTGAACTTGTTGCTTGTGTAAATCTATCCCACTCTAAATAAACCGTTATTTCATCAGCAACCGTTGCCTGCACTTGGCCAGTAGTCAGAGATGACAACCATCCCGTTCCTGGTATAAGTTTAGCCGTGTCGCTCTCCTGATAACCATCATAAATAATGGTCATGATGAATCCCCAGGTTTTATCCAGCAAATCGTCATCGCCCGTCGCAATCACAAAAGCCGTTGATCCAGCATTAGTAGATCCATCAGTATCTAATACAAGTGTTGTGTTTGGAAACTCAAGTCTCTTAGGTTCCATGTGAAAGCCAGTAAAAGCAAAATCTGCATCATCGAATAAATTACCAGTGTTGACATGACCAAACCAAAAATTCTTGCAATTATTCGGACGGGCAGTTACATTGTCTTGTTTGCGTCCAGTGAGGACTGCAATGCCTTCTTGTCTTTGCAAAATAACTGGCTTGTAATTGCTTGCATCTCTAACCAAGTTCCTCAAATTGGCAAAAGTCTCACTGAAAACATCTCCATCTGCACTCAGTGGATCCATGAATGGAAATCTGAAAAAGGTTACAGATGTATCATCCGATGCCGTTCCAACTCCATATTTAGTCGTTACTGTATTGGTACCACTGTTATAAGCTAACACGTAATCGCTCGTTGTGTCACCATGCACATAAACAAGCCAATGGTCGTCAATGTTTGAGTTTCCGGTGGTTATAACAAACGATGTATCGGGACTCGTCGTGGCTCCGTCTAAAGTATCTGTATGTACTTCCGTAAGTTGTATCCATGTCGTCCCGCCGTCAGATGAGTAATGGAATTCATGCACAGTTCCATTCAATCCGAATACCAGCATAACCTGGGTATCATTTATTACAACTTCTTGAAAATGTCTTAAATCAGTTGCAAGATTACTTGGCCCGCTTTCAAATATTTTATATCCAGGCGTTCCCCTTAGTTTGCCAGGTTGGTCGTTTCTGATATTTTCAAGACGAGTGGCGGAATGTTCCGGCAAATCGCCTCGATCAACATTTGTCACGAGACCACCGTCGAAATTATCTATATGCACCAGTCTTTTCATGTCCAGCTAAATCTCAATCTCGATACAACGTTATGTCTCTGTGAAGCCAGAAATACATTGTCTCTTTTCCATGATTCGTAAAGTTGTTTGTAAAGTACTGAGATCTCCAAATCACCCAAAGACAACGCAACTTTTTCAACAAATTTCAAATACATTCCTTCGTGAAATTCCTCTTGCAAATATAGCGTCTGATTTGAGGCTGTTATGGCCGGGGGCACCGGAACATAAACCAATCGAAGGGTGTACGCCTGGTCGGCCTTAGAAATTGATCTAAGTTGCTTTGGTTTAGTATTTATCAGGGCTACTTTAAACGGCGGCCCTTGACCTAAGCTAAATGCCATCGAACCATTTCCCTTTTTGGAACACTCTATCAGTCGGATTACGCATTTTCTGTTTGGCTGTTCTTTCTTTCAAAAATTGTGTAACTTTTTTAGTCGAAAGACTGTCAGACGGATTAAGCGTAGCTCTTTTTATCATGTCCAAGCCTGCTTTGCTCTGAGCCATGTTCAGTAACTTGCTTTTCCCTCTTCCACCAAAAAAACGTTTTCCTTCTGGACGTTCAACTTGACTTATTGTCGTCACGTTAAACATTCCTTTTTTATCTTTCTTTACTTGTGTATGAACATTCCTGCTTTTAAGTGTAGTTGAGACGACTTTCTTTTTCTTTTTAGGCATAGCAAACCTCACTAATGTTTAGTTAGAAAAATCCGGTCAGTCGGATTCCGCATCTTTCTTTTCGCGAACTCTCTCACCTATGGGGTACCCTGGATGGGGCGACCTCGCTTTTCCGAGAGACCCGTCCTCGTCTTTTCCCTTTTTCGCTTTCGACTTAGTTCTGCTCGGAAAAATCTTTGCTACTGTAGGCTTTTCGGCGGCATGTTTAGGCTCCAATATTTTCAATTCACCTACTTTGTTACGGAAAAGTTCGTCGCCTTCTTTGACTTCAATCTCATTGTCATCATCGACGACAACTCCGTTGAAGTCAATTACACAGACTTGTAAGTCTGAGTCATGGTCAGTCCAATTCATTCTGAGTGAATCTGATTGTATTTTCATGTTAGTTTCCTTTATCTTTTAATGCCACGTCTTCGTACATTGAATGGTTTACCGAATTGATAAAATCCAATTTCAGTGCCATCGCTTGCTGCTCTAACTGCTGGAGATCCATTGGAAATTAGTCCAAATTCACTTCCAGCAACTAAAACTGGGTCAATGAATTGACTATTGTCTTCTCCATTTGGATCGATGCCCTTAACTCCAGTCTGCAAGGAGTCTTTCCATTGAGGGAAGCTCAATCTTGTAGCCAAACCATCCCATTGAAAACCTATTCCAGTCGGATATGAGGATGAATTAATATCATAGATGTTAAAATCAAGTTCAACGAAGGAATTATCTGGTTCGTCATAGTCTATAATTTGTGATGTCCCGCTTCCAGTATAGGCAGAATAAATAATGTTATTTGTCCAACTACCCGTTACCGGAGTACCAGCGGCTCCATAGCTTACAGCTATCGTTTGATTAGAAGTAGATGGAGAATAAAAGGTACAGTGGTTAAAACTATGTCCATGAGCAACTGATGAGCCTCCAGAAAACAATACAAATTGACCAAAAGCAGCTGAATTGTCCGTAGTAAAATAACAATAAGAAAAAGTATATGAAACATCTGTAACCGATGCTCCGGTAGTAGCAGATTCGAAATAACATAGTATAAAAGTAGCCGACGCACCATTCATAATTTGACTTGCATCATTGTCTTGATTGTCAAATTTTATTCCTATGAATGTATAATTATCTCTATTTGGCTGCAAATTTAATCTTGTTATTTCTGTTTTCCATAAAATGGTTGTGTCTGTCCTTGTGAACATATTAGTATGATTAACAATCTGGAAAATAGAATCGATCACAACCACGTTATCTATTCCATTGGCAGGTGAAAAGTCTTCCGTTCCAAAGTCTCCACGAGTCCACAGGGTATCATTGCTTGTTAAAACAGACACCGCGCCATCAACTCCATCAAGGTCTAATTTAGCATTTGCCCATGAAGTGCCGTCGCTGGCATCATTTCCTAAGGTTGCATGAGCGTACCAACTACTCTGAGACATGCAACTAATTGGAATTAAAAAAATCAATGCAATTTTAATTGAATTACTCATCTTCTAATGCCAGTAAATATTAAAAGACCAAATATAAAAATCACCAGTTTCATCATTTGCAATTGAGACATCCCTATAAATCCTGAATATAACTTCATCTTTTACTTCAATATTGGAAAATGCTCCAGTAAAACTCAGTTCTTGTTTAATGTTGGCCGTTGTACCTAAGTCAATAGTATCTGCTTGTGATAAAGTCATTGCAGATGTTATCGACTCACCTACGGCAATCGCAAGATAACCAACATTGAGTGAAACGCTATCACCAGATGTAGAATTCGCACCACCTCTTATTTTTATAGAATCCAATGACGTAAATGATAGTGGCACAAACCATTCAGTATATAACGTTTCCGCTGTCGCGCTATCAAAATTGTAAACTTCTTTTCTAACATTAAGTGTGTCTAAATCTGCTCCATTAGTTGCCGGTGGAAACAATGCAATTGCATCAAACCAATGTGGATTTACCGGCTTTATTATAACTGAATCAACATAAGTAGCAACGCTTTCAATAACTGTTTTAAGTGACGTAGTGCTTACAGGGTTCCCAAGTACTTTTTTTACCCCGTCACTTAATTGTGCATAAAGTGGAAACACAAATAACAATACACATAAACTAACCCTAAGAACGTACAACATCTTCCCATGCTTGATTTAGATTCCTATTATTCGGCGGATTGCCGTAAGCTATATTTTCTGTTGCCCTTACAAAGCCAGAGTCAGCTCCACCCCATCCGATATTGTCCGCCTCGCCATAGGTTATTTCAGATGCAAGGTTCATGTTTAAAACTTCTGTAATAGTTCCATCCAAACCAGACCTATCCACTGAATTCCATTTTCTTGCTTGAAGTTCATTCCGCGTATCAAACACTTTACCCTGAAGTTCATCAAGGGAAATTTCCTTCATACGATCTTTGGTAATTTGTAAATCGTCTAAATCTTTTCGTGTAATTGCCACAATATTTTTACCTGGTTACCGTTGTCCATGATGTAGTCAAACTTCTTGAAACAGAATCCCATTTCCGAGATTGCAATCCGTTCCTTGTATCAAATGTAGTTCCCTGCAATTCAGAGAGAGTAATTTCCTGCATCCGTTCCTTGGTAATCTGAAGATCGTCTAAATCTTCGCGTGTGATTTCCTGAGCCATTGCTAAACCCTAATCATTATTTGCAAAACTAATCTCTTTCCACGCAGTCGCTGTAGTAGCTTTCAAAACCAAAACATCCGATACATTGGTTAATACTCTTGCGCCACCTAAACTAAAACTACCAGCATCCAAGAATGTCACATCTCTTCCAGAGTTCCTGGTAGATATATAAACTACCTGACCAATTACGCCGGTAAGGGTTGTTACAGTATCGAGCGCGGCTCCACCGCCAGTATCAAGAATAACATTGCTCTCACCAGAGACGGTAGCAGTCCCTACGGCGTCCCCTCCAGCTAAAACAAATCCAGTAGTATCGCCAATCGAAAAGCCGCCCTCAATGGTCAAATCTGTTGTCGGTGTAGCCGTCCCAATGCCGAGTCTATTGTTTGTGTCATCGAAGAATAAGTTAGCATTGTCTTGCGCTAAATTAGAGCCATTGGAAAACACAACGCTACCACCTGTAAAAACTGTAGCAATGGTTTCAATATTTACCGAACTTGTCCAGTCGCTCTTGGATTGAGCAACTATTAGAAACAAACCGACACTTATTAAAAATGCTATAATAATTTTTTTCATGTTATTCATCCCTCGTTATAGTCGGTTTACCCGTCGGAGAGTAATGATTAACATAAATAAGATAATCGTTCTGCTGTGTTTTCAGTTCAAAAATAGAAAACCTGAACTTTGAGAATAATCTCTTTGACACAAACGTCGAGTCGGAAAGATGATACGTTTTAGTCGTATCGTTAACATTATTGAATGTTTCCAGTGCATGAACAGAGATACCGGTAGTATCAGGAATTCCTAAACCACGGAAAGCCTCAAAATTAAGCGTCAAAGAATCTCTACTAATGATATTGTCAAAGCCAAACTCTAATGTAAAGTCGGCGTTCAGACCATCGAGATAGACCCATTTTGTGTATATAGTGTCTCTGTCAGTATCGCTACGGAACACACGAATTTGCCTGAAATTATTATTCGTCGATGTGACAAACGTACTATCATTGCTCGACGCATTGATCAAAGAACCGGTGTTCAGATGATTTACTTTCTGTGCAAATACTTGCATGGGAAGTAAAAACAAAACTACTAATATTAACTTTTTCATAACTAATCCTTTTTAATTACCTCTAGCTGGTGCAAGTCTTAGTGTATCAATTCCAAAAACGGCTACCATTGTATCTGAGGCTATTGTGAAAAAATAGTCTCTCCCGTCATTACCGTGTAAATGAATCTCTGGTATATCTGTTGGCGAAGTTGGTGAAGCCGAAAATTTCATCGTAATAGCAGTAGTGTCAACTGCCGCAAAATTAGCATGGACTTTTTCGTTTGTTGTATCGTAAAATGCGAATGTTGGATCAACGTGGGAAACTTCAAAAACGGCTATTAAAGTATCTCTGGGTACACCTATGCCAACTCCACCTGAATCAACTTGAAATATTTTATTTATGTTTAATTTGCCGTTTCTAAAATCAAAAACTACAACACTATCAGTACCAAATAGTGTTAGAGCTGTGCTATCGTCATAAACAGTATTATCTGGAATAATTACGAGTCTTGATTTCGCCCGTGCTGCCAATACTGCTGCTCTAAAAGAAGAATAGTTCGTAACAGATTCACCGTATTTTTGCAAACTTGACATTATCGAATCAGTTGATACGGCAAGTGCAGTGAAAATATCCCAAAACGGAGTCGACCCCGTAGGATTGCCGTACAATACACCAACACTATCTGACCCCAAGGCAGACAGACGGTTTTGAAGTTGGGCATTGGCACTAACAGTAAAACCAAGTAAAACTAAAAGTAATATATACTTTTTCATGGCAAGTCTTCTGAATTTACAACAATGCAACTGTATCCCTCAAACAACACATCGTCATCACTTGTCTTGTATCTGATTTCCTTCGGTGATAGAAAATCGTTCGGTGCATTCGTCGCTCTGGTATCCTTCGCCAATATTACATCTTGTTCTTTGAGTCTCGATTTCAAATCTTTTAGTAAATCGAGTTCAGCTTCATGCAAAATCGTCCAGAGAAACTCCTTGAAAAGGTGCGCCTTATTGTCCGCATGAAAAGCGTCAAGTTTTTTATCTCTGCTCATTCTTGCTATCATTTCAGACGGTTGCAAAATCAGACTCCTTCCTTCTTCACATCTTCCTGCATCGGAAGATAATTAGCTGCTCTTTGTTCCCATTGTTGCGCAAGGTCGGCACGTTCATTGGCTAAAAGAGCATCGGATACCGTCATGAAAATAATCGGCTCCCACGCCTCCTCTGGCACTTTCCAATTACCCGACGAATCAAAACTTGCTATCGGCACAAAATTCCACACACAAGAAGCATTTGTGGCTGGTTTAAACTTAAACCTACCAACGTTCTTAGTAGAATCATCGCGGGGCAAGAAACCTCCGATTGGATCACCATTTACAGGATCTATGAATGGGTCATCGTCCAGAGCAGACAACCGTTTGGGATCAATAACCGCTGCTTCGTTACCATCTATGACTACCACAGGTGGTACGAATTTTAGTACATTTCCCGGCAGATCCACAATGCCTGACACGGCACCGATTGTCTCCTCAACTGCATAATTAACCCCTAAGTCAGACACCAATCTTAAAAATCTGTTAGCTGCACCCGCAATGATTCGTCTTAAGTCGTCCCCATCCCAAATACCTCTTTCGGTTAATTCAAACAAAACACCAGTTGCAACCTGAGCAGGCCAAGCATTGTTTGTGAAAGTTAACGTATCGCTGGAAGCTGTGAAGTCTTCCACGTATTTCTTCAATCCTGACAGAGCGCCGTCAAGCAACGTGCAATCCATGTCATTGTGGGCATCGTCAAGCTCGGTCAGAGCTGTTGAAATCATTGTCGTGCCATTTGAGGCACCAGCAGTAGTAGTCGTTGCTCGTGTGTATCTTACGCCAGCTTCCAGCAGATATGTTCTGGTTCGTCCCAGAATTGTCGAGAAATCACTCATGCAACGACTTCTGCTTTAGGTTTCTTAGGCCGGCCACGTTTCTTTTTGTAAGCTGCCACTTGAATCTCATTCTCCTCTGGCCCTACATTAGAAGCAATTTCCTCACGCATTCCCTCATGCTTACCGCCCGTTTCAACAAAATCAGTCTCAGGATTAAAGGCTTCAACATAATTTTTTCGGCTATGGAAAATTGCATAGGGTGCAAATCCACGCCAGCCTATCCATTTCTGATTCTGTTCTCTGAAAAATACTTTATCTCTTTCAGACTTAATGGGTAAAGGTTGTGCTCGTATAAGTCTACCGTGTCTATCTCTATTCTCCGGATTATCGAACCAATAAGTGAAACTTTCCTCGGTATCCGGATAGCCAACCTTAAGAATTGACTTTGTTGGGTTCTCTCTATGATGCGCCGGGTAAACCCGCCAACCCCTTGCGAGAGATTCGTTGCCTTTTGGATGGTCTTTGGAAGGTGTTAAAATCTCATGTTTCTTCCATTCTCTCATTTCCAGAGTTAGATCAACATACCCGTAGATCTGTTCAATTTCCCTTGGCATGATTCTTCCTTTTAAAAAAGGGTTTAACCGCAATACGGTCTGCATTGCGGCCATTCCCTGTCACTCAGTTGTTGGTGTTAAAAATACCGACTATAGCAACACGATATGATGTAGAGTCTGTGGTTGCAACAAGACCGTTGTCGATAATTAGTCTATAGCTGCCATCAGATGGTAATTGCCCTTCGTCTGTCCTTAGTTCAGTAACAAATTCACTTGTTACAAACCCAAGAATATCGGTCGCAATGTACAAACCATTCCTTATCCTAAGGCAATCACGTAAAGTCGAATAGAAACCCCCTACACCACGCTGAATGTGAAGCAACGTAGTATCTATTTTTTGCTGCAACGCAACAAAATCGGTATCTTTGGTAACTGAAATAATTATTTGATCGGCAAGGTTGCCATTACCGTCAAGCCCAGAAAAGTAAATAGTATCAGCACTATGAGCAACGGTGCCACCTGTGAGGGTATCACCGACAGCATGCGTATGAGGATTGCCATTCTCATAGTTAAAAAATATACGTTTTACTTCTCGTTCTTGTGCTCCCAAGGAAGCAACAAGAAAAAAACTCAAAACTACAAATATCAGTTTTTTCATTTTATTGCTCCTGTTAGATCGTTTCTACTGCTGAACGAATTGCGATAACCGCGAAATCGATTGAATTGTAGCGCAACTTATCGAAACCTTGAGTCATGCCGGTTGCTACACCGTATTCCTCGCCGTAATCGAAAGTTTTCTCAACCCAATCGGGTGCAGGTTGTGCCGGGTACAATGTTCCTGCCTGAGTACCCAAAAACAATCCATTAGAGTAGGTTAAATTAGCCTGGGCACCACCGTCGGTGCCAGTAACTACAAGATCGTGGAACTTCAAAATTACGCCATCCCACAAACCGTCGGCACCGCTAAAAATTGGGTTATCTGCCGCACGCTCCCGTGCCTGTAGTTGTGCATTCTTCCAATCATCGGTGTTCCGCATGGAAAACCGTTGTTCCGGACGATCAACATACAGATAGTAAAGCTGACCACCGATCACGTAAGGCTTGATCTTATAAATGGTTGTACCAGCAAGCGTGCCAATCATAGCTGCCGTTTTTGCACGGGCAACTAAGTCAAGCGTGAATGTATCATTTGCCAGCAAATCAGTTAAAGCCGTGCGACCATTCGAATACAAAATATTGGAATTGGCAGACGCTGCCTCACCAATAGTCTGAGAATTCTTATCAGTATGCGTTGAACCGGAAAGTTTACGGAAAATCCACTTGTCCAGTAGAACCCTTGCACCCCAATAGGCCAGTTTGTCCGCAATTAACGGCCTGCGCTCAAAATGTGACCGTTGGTCATCTAACACACCGTCAGAGCGAATAGCATTTCTCTGTCTACCAATAAGCACGGCGTCGCTAAAAACCGAAGGGGACTCTTCGTTCGCTTCAAGTGCAGTTGCAGCGGCACCGCTCAAACCGTCACTTGTTAAATCCATAACAAGGGATGAATTGACTGCATCGCCCTGTTCCTTTGTTAATCGTTCGTCAACTTCCACTATTTGAAAACTTTGGCCTTGATCGCCACGTGGGCCCATGTGATTCGTCCAGAATGTCCGAATACGAGCCTCGCTATGAGCAAACATCACCCATCTCTGGGCAGCCTCTGTTTGAGAAGGAGTGGAAGCAGTTACGCTCCATGTTGCCATGATATTTAGCTCCTTTTAGACACCGGCAGCCTTATCAGCCGACAAGAGAGCTTGTTTGGTGGCATCTGACCCTTTTTCACGGTAAGACTTGTCGAATTCATGATGGTCTCTTGGAATGCCAACCTTCTTATATTCAGCCTCAAGTGCTGTTTCTTCCGGCTGTCCAGTATCTTTATTTTTCATTTCATCGGCTAATTCCGCATTTACGTTCTTCACGAATCTACGGTCGCCGTATTTCTGATAAGCAAGATGTTCAACATTAATCCCTTTTTCCTGAGCTTCAGCGTTAAGCTCTTCAACTTCTTTGTCTTTGAGCTTAAAGTCCTTTTTAAGAGAAGCGCCACTTGCAGCTACTTGCAACATCTCACTCATTGAGTCTCGTGTCAAGTAATCTGCTTGTTTTTCGATTAACGGCTTAACAGCTTCACTGATCAAACCACCAATCATGCTCGCCTGTTGCTCTTTGTTGTAAGGATCATAGTCAGATTCTTGCTCTTCTTTGGTTGACAGTTTTTCCTCGATTGAACCAAGTTTTACTAAGAGGTCTTCACGCTCTTTGCGTTCTTTCCCTACCTCAGTCCCAAATGTATCGAGTAGCTTTGTCACCCGTGTTTCAAGATTAGTCTGACTTTCAACCAACTTTGAAATTGTTTCGTCTGTTGTCTCAGTTTTTGAAGTCTTAGCCGCTTCTTCCTCTTGTCTCAGAGTCTCAGCCGCTTTTTCCTTCGCTTCTTCTGGCATTTTCTATCCTTTCTTTGAACCTGTCATCTTATCCATATCAATGTCAACTCGAAAACCTGGATCAGTCATCTTCCGAGTAGTATCACCAAGCAAATCTTTTGATGGTTCCGGGGAACCAAGCAACCTATTGCCGGAATTGACAATAAAGTTGCTTACGCTCGCGCTTTTCTCATCGGGTTTCCCGGACGTTGGCAATTTTTTCATCGGGCGGTTGCGCTTTGTTACATCAAAGGCACCGCTCAAATCAATGTCAGCAGGGAAAAACAATTTGGAATGTTTGTGTAAAGCCATGATAAAAATCTCCTTTTGGTTATACTGATTTTATTTTTTCTTTTCGCGTTCTGCTCATTTGTCTTTTGCCTTTAGGTAAATTATTTCTTAGTTTTTTGGGTGGCTTAATTGCTGTTGACGTTTTATCAACCGGCGCATGAGTCGCGAGTTTTCTCGCCCAGAATTCATTTTTTGCTTTTGTTTTAGTTGTTGGCATTTTATGCCTCAGACAATGAACCTTGTGAATTCAGTCCACCATTTGCACTTCTGCTCAGCACCTGTTCTGCGCCTTGATCTGAAGTGCTAAAACTTATCAATCGTTCTTTTAATTTTTGCGGCAGTTCGGTTTGTTCAAGCAATACCTGTGGATCTATGGGTATGCCAAGTAATTGTGCTACCTGTGCAAGTTGTTGCATGTGAGCCAATCTCAGGCTTGGACTGTGAATCATTTCATCAATGCTGAAATCATATTCCATCTCAGCCATTTTCAACAATACATTGTTGATGAATACCACAATACCAGTATCGTCATTTTCTTTTGTTGTGCTGTCCTGACTCGATAATTGCTGTGCAAGCGGGCTTTCTTTGTCTGTTACCATTCCACCTACAATGCGAGCCATCTTCATCGAAGTCCAATTCGGTCTCAAGTTGTGTGCGCGCAGAAGCATCCTGATCTCCATGCGGGCGTTTTCCATCTTGAATCGTTTGAAATTGTCCAGAATCGGCGCGATAAGTGCTGAACCCTTTCTTTGTAGAAGTTCAATTGCTATCCCAGCAGTATTCGCTCCAGGAGACTTTCCCTGCAATGGATCATTGGCTCCGGTGAGTTCCTTCATCGTAGCATTAAGATTTTCCTCAAGACCGATATAAGATGGTATGGAACTAAGAGTTTTATCCTCGAAAATTTGAATTTTACCTTGCCTTATTGCGCCAGGGGTTAACCACAAAACACCGCCATCTTTAATCGCTGCCTTTACGGCATCTTCTTCCATCTCTGTTGCATCTTCCTCTATCCCCAACGGCATCGAGCCAACCGTTCCCAGCCGTTGCATTAATTTTGCATGAATGAAATTTATCTCCTGAATTAAATCTTTTACACGTTCATGCAACCCGCCAGACCTGCCGTCAACGAAATAACAAAACAAATGCGTCCAGGGCTGGAAATCGCCCCAATCTTCAACATACTCCAATTCAACCCGCCCACTAATCTTGTGAAGTGCATAAGAATCTTTTGCATCTTCTTCGATTAACTCTGAAGCAACCATATTGATGTTTTCTGAGGTTGGCTCTGTTATCAACTCTCCATCTGCTAATAGTTTGTTATTCTGAACAATGTTAATTGCTATTTCAGGTCTTTCCTCAAGGAACTCTATTGCTTTGTCAATTGCTTTCTGCCTTGACTTTTCCGTGGATATGAGAATTTCATTAAACGTATTGGCCACAGGGTTTAAAACTCTGTAAATTCTAATTTGGTGCTTACGCCACCATCTGATAACTCTGACCATCTGCCGCCCGCTTTTCCTGAAAAATAGTCCGGTTTCTTTTTTATCCGGAAAGTCGTAAGCATCAAATAGATGAGTTCTTTCGTTTTGAGGCGTAGCGTCAGGGATCCCCATTTCCAACAATTCAACCGGGACTTTCCCTTTAAATTGTGCTTTTATTTCATCGAGATATACCCATTGCGCATGAATCGTACCACGACTGTCTTTCGCTGTTATGTCTCGAAAAGGTTTTTGAACAAGAACTTCTGAGGATGGTCTTAGTATTCTTTGTGTTTCGAGAGAGCCGTCACGCGGATTGCTCCTTAAAACGTATTCATAGTGCGCCCGGCGAGATATGATGCCATTAATAAACGCCAAGGAGTCTTCATGCCATTGCTGCTCTTTACGGTTTCTGTATTTTAAATAGATATTCCCAACATCTGCCGTTAGTTGATCGTCTTTCTCAAACGGAAACAGTGACATATCCGTTCTGTCTTGTCGTTCTGCTCCACTAATTGTATCTACAATAGAAGAAAACCGAGCTACGTCACTAACAGGTAATTCGGCAGCTACACGTTCTTGTTTAATATCATCTTCCCATGAATCAGCAAAATAAGAGTCGTAAGATTTCTTCTCGCGCCCAAGATCTTCGTCTTGCTCGGACAGCTCACGAATGAAAGTATTTTGAACATGAACTACCCGCTTAAAAGATTCATCCAGTTCAGGGCTATTGAAGTCAATGTCAAAATCTAATTTTGCCATCCATGCCTCTTATGCCAGTCTTTTACAAGACGATTGTATGCTATCTTATTGCGCCAATATTTATCCTCTTCCCTGAATTCACCCAAACCCATTTCATCCTCCAACTGCAATTTCTGAAATTGCTTAACCGCATCGTCCATCTGCTCTACCCGGCAGAAATCTTCAATAAACTTATTTATCAATTTGTCCCGATACAAATTGAAAGTAGAAACATAATTGATTGGTCTATGCGGCACCGCAACCGGCAATGTCTGATTCATTTTAGTCAAATCAGCGAAATCCCAAATGAATTCGTTTATCTCGCCTCTGGTTCTCAGTTTGAATGTTTTGATATAATTGTTCATAAAATAAAAAAGGGGCAGCATTCCGTTCCGGTTAAGGAAAGGAACACTGCCCCAGGGTTTTCTGTCAGCAGTATTTAGTTAGTCAAATATGTGTTTAAAGTCTATCTATTTATTTCGGCCTTATCTTCCCCTCTGAACCTTTTATGCGAATTTCATATATCTTGTCATGCTCAACAATTACGTCTAAACTGTATGTCATAAAAACCATATCGTTTGGAGTCATATTAGCTTCTCTTGCCAAGTCTATCAAGTATGAAAGAAAAACTTCTGCACTCTGTTTTGTCATTAAAAGTATTTTCCCTTTAAAAAGCAAGCACTTTTTTCGTATTTAGTGTATTTAAATAAAATACACTGTTATGTAGTTGAGGAATTTGCTATCCACCTGTCTGGCCTTACTAATGGGGCTTGCGTCGCCAGTTGTCTAAACGCCATGTTTATCATGGCTCATCCTCCGTTGCGCTTAACCTTCGCGAAAGGTCGAACCACATAACAGATACTCTATTATTCCAGCGGACATTTGCCGCTGAATTATTTGTTATTGCAATAACCAATTCAACTTTTTCTTGGCTCGTACCATTTTTGTTTTAACGTCATAGGCATCGATAGGTTTGTTTCTATTCCTACCTTTTTTGCGCCAATGCTGATTAATCCATTCGACGCCGTAGCCGAGGGAATCGGTGGGATGATCATAAGTTGTAGTATCAATGTCATCTGGCTTGGTTCTGTCATGAATCATAGTTGGTAATGTCTCTACCAGCTTCGGCACTTGCTTGCCGATAAATCTCAACCACGGATGGCCATCCTTCCAATTCAGTGCATCCCTTAGCGTGTCCCATCTTGGCACTCTTGACCCTATACCCATATTGGCTTGTTTGACATAAACACTTCTCATGTATTGTTTATCTATATAAGAAATAAAACGTTGAAGCATGGTTTCCGTAGTATCTGCTTCTCTGTCTTTAATTTCCTTATTCATATCCCTCGGTACTAATAATATTTCAATTTGAGGATACTTCTTTAACAGACGCTCTATCATTCCAGCCTTAGATTCAGTAGATTCGTCTTCACACCAAGATTCGTCAATTGCCCATATATCACCTTCGTGATCCATCATGAGTACAGTTGCGAAGAAAACTCCAGTGACAGCCCAATCGATGCTTATCAATCCCCTGTAAGACATTGGCACTTTTGCAAGTCCATGATTAGAATGAACATTGAAGTCGTATTCCTTGAAATACTGCCCCATAGGAATGTCCCACTTACCCCATAGCCAGGCATCCCTTTTTGTCTTTGGGTAAGACATTATGGTTCTCACATAATCGGGGTCATTCTCAAATATATTAGGATTGTCAAAAATTATAGCAGGGTGAAACTCCCAAGTTATGCCGAATTCATCCTTGTATGCTCCGGCGGACTCTCTTGGCTGCCAATACAAATCAAATTCTTCAACATACTTTTCTTCACCCCTGTTTCTTACCGGGCACCTGTCAATCCATTTTTGCTTAATGAATAAATGTGAAATACCTCCAGGGTTTGAACTACATTTAATCTGAGACGGAATTTCTTTTATGGTTGACCTGCATCTTGACCACAGGTTAGTAATGACTTCCTCTGAGAAAGTTTCTAACTGATCGAAGTATATTCTTTGATATTCCTTAGTCAAATATTTCTCCCAGTCGATGAAGTGCTCGCAGTGACCGTATTCAATAAACCCACCATTAGGATGCCGCCATTTATGACTATCACCATTCCACTTCAATGGCTCTGGCAGTTTTCTATAAATCCTTCTGGCACGCTCCATGCACTCTTCCAACTCTCTATAAGTTCGTCTTAGCATCAATGCCTGGAATTGAGGGTGAGCTATGTATCTTAAAGGATCGTACATCAAGGCATCGGTCTTTCCTGGCCCCAAAGCACCTCCGAACATCACCCTCTTAGCCTGAGAAGCGAGAAAGTCAGTCTGGGGCCCCGGATGAGGCTGCCAAAGTATGTTTCTGTCTTTAGCCTGGTTCATTCAATTACTACTTTATCTACATTTGATTCATCGTCCTTAATTACAATTCCAATTTCATAGCCCTTTTTATCTTTTGCATATTCTCCATTACCATGCATTCGAACATTTCCAAATGGCAATGGACAAATTTCATCATATTCTTCCCATGTTAACCGTTTAATTTTCATCTCTTTCTCCTATCTACTTGGTTTTTACAATCATCATTAATGTTTCTATTTTTGGCTTGATTCATTTTCTGCCGCTATTATTTCATCTTCAACTCTGCCAATTTCCCATTTCATCTTTTCAATTAGAAGGTCTCTTGCTATTTCTTTACTAATCACAATACTGCAATTAGAAGAATGTCCGTCATCCAGATGATTGTAAAAACAGTCACATTTATACTTTTCAAGAGCACTTAACTTTATATCTATTGATTTTAAGTCATCCTCACGCATCTCTTCCATTGTCACAATACTTCTTTTATCTTTCATCTTTCCACCATCCATTTAACAGATTGGCCTATCGAAGCACCGATAAAATAAATTGCATACAGTAACAAATATACCTCAATTAAACTAAAACAAGCAAATATCACATAAATTAGATACATCATATTAACGTTTGTCGGCCAGACGATTATTTTCCAAACTTGAGACTTTTCACCGTATCTATCTCCATATCCCTTTTGCTGACGATGAAATTCAAGCACGACCCTACTTGCTAAAATAGGGACAATCAACACGGAAGATACTGTCACAGAAAGTATTACCCAAAATGCCATATTCATAATCAAATGCAAATGTACGTCAATATCACCCCATTTAAAATCAACCTCTCCCCGAATGCGAGCTAAATCGCCGTCACAATTGTCAAACAAATGAGATAACAACCAAAACCCTAATGCGGTTAGTGGTTCTTGCGTATAAACAAAATAAAGTGCAACTACATCAGAAACAGAATGAGCAAATAATACATGATGACCTTTGATGAAACCGAGTTTATACAAAACATAAGTAAGGTATCTTGAAATTTTTCTCGGATACTTGGTACAAGTATTTACGTTGAACTTCCTATCCATCTGAATATTATAAGAATCTTCCAAATTTTGCAATGTTATTACGAATTTTCTAAAGGTCATTTTAGTCTCATGACAGTTTTCTTCAAACTGTTTGAAATTCATCAATTATCCTTTTTACCCATTTCACACATTCTACCGGATATTCACCAATAGCCGTTTCACCGGCCAAAACAACACCTGCCGCGCCGTCAACTAATATGTTCCATATATCATTCACTTCGCCGGCAGTTGGCTCTGGTGAGTGCATCATGGTTTCCATGAGATTGGTGGCAACATAAACACAACAAGTCCAAATATTCATTATTTCTTTCTGTATCCTTGGAACTTTTTCAAGTGATACGCTCTGAGCCAAGTCACCCCTGTCAATTAGTATTGATTCTACGTTTGATGCAATTTCCTTCACATTTTCCACGCCCCTCATTGATTCTATCTTGGCTATAATATTTGCTTTTGGACAAATTCTCTTTATCATCCCTAAATCCCCGACTGCCTCAGTGAAAGATAAAGCTACATTTCTTATGTCTAAGTCATTGCCGACGTGAAGTTTCGTCACATCACCCATAGTAAGTTTATATGGCGGACTACTTAGCTTCCATGACGTGTATTTTCCACAATCAGTATCTAAACACAAAGGAATGCTTGTTTTTTCTTGAACCATTTGGATTGTACTTGAAATCTTGTCAACATGTGTATGTGATAAATTCAACCTAAACATAGTGACGCCGGCTTCTTCGAGTTCTTCTATCTTGTCGAAACTTGCAGGCCCAAGAGTTGCCCAAATTTCAATCATCCGAATTTATCCTCAGCATTTTCACCAACCAACAATGCTCCCAAGTAACTGTTTGTTATTTATTGTATCGTGATCCACTATCGCTACAAACATTGACACACCATTTCTGTTTAAGACGTCGTCCGTTATTAAGTATCTCGCTGTCCAAGTCGTACAATCGCTTGCGTTGTCCTTAAATTCCATTTTAATTAGTATAGAGTCACCTACAATTTTTTCTTTTCTTACCGCTACCCCATGCAGCGGCCAACCTATCAATACTATATTATTCATATCATTCTCTCTATTTTTCTTTTAATTCTCTTGCCAGCAAGCAGCGTGGCCAAGTGTTGCCCAAATTTCAATCATTGTATTTTCAACTTCATTTTTTCAAGCAGAAGTTCTTTTCCAATGATACCAGCAAGAACTATGTTACAAAATGCTTTGTGATCATAGACATGAGACCTACAATTGCATTCATATTTTTCCAATCGCTTAAGTTTCAGTTCTATCTCTTTTAAGTTGGATTTAATACTTAGTTTTTTCATTTACCCAAATCTCCTTTTAAAAAGCCTAAATTTTTATCTCAAGTCTCCATAAATTTAACTTACTTTTACCCATTAGTTGCCCGACTAATCTCGCTAACGGTCTAAGTCCTGTAAAATAAAACCAGAAAGAATGCCAATGTCTGTCAGTTTTAAAATCTAAAATGTTATATCCTGCCGACGTAATGAGTGTGAAAAATTCATCCTCGCCATATTCATGAAAATGGTGCTCACTTTTAAAAACATTCTTGGGATAAGTTAAAAATATAACAGTTTTATCACTGCATACATTTTTTAAATTTTCCAAAAACAGGAGAGGATTCATCAAATGTTCTATAACTTCAAAACAAAAAATATAATCATATTTTATCACATGCTCCATTGTCCAACTTTGACAGTCCAAATCTCCGTTTGTCGATTGATAGATTAACCCAAATTCTTCTGCCATCTTACGACCAAAGTTGTTTTTTGCACCAACGTCAAGAACAATACCACCACAATATACGTCTCCGCTATAATATAAGTGGGATGCTATAAACCGTTTTGTAACATTCCAGCGCCTTATAATTCTTTTATCTTTATCATCATCCCCTACCCCTGACTTCAATTCAATCAATTTCAATTCATTCTCCTCTCAATCAATCTACTGAGTCTTTGTCTGATATAGAATCTACCAATTGTGTTGTTCAAAATTTCAAACATCTTAACTTTACGCTCAATGTTTGGTATTACGCCTAATTGTATATAAAACAATCTTCTGCCGAAATTATATAATTTTATATCAAGTTCATTTTCTCTTTTTATTAAATTTAGAACACCATCCTCTATTTCGAAGTATTCTGACTTTTTTGCAAAACTTGCCTTAGTGTACAGAGGATAGGATCTCCAATTCAATAAATTAGAAAACAGCATTATCGACTCGTTAAATTTTTCAGTCAGGCCAACATAGAAATGGTTCTCCAAATTATTACACGCTTCTCTAAGATGACGTTGTGTTACTAATCCATAGGCAGGTTCATCGAGTTCCATATTAGAAAATATTCTAACCATGCCGTTGTCGAAATGCAAGTCATGTCTAATTTCAATAAACTCCTTAAAAGAATATTTCAATGCTGTTTCATGTTGCGGACAATCCGCCTTTCTGCGATAGGATTTATATAAGGAAATTACTTTATCTATTGGGTTTCTCAATAATGTGATGTACTTAAATTTTCCCCCAAGATATTTGTGCAAGCCAAAATACTGATGTCCTTGAATTAGTTCTATTTTTTTTACATCATCCCCCATCATGGATAATTCATCTTTCTTACTTTCGTAATCTCTGAATCTTTTGATCTCAAATATATTGTCATACTGTCTTGTCAATATATCCTTCAATGTAACTCCGCCAGACTTTTGAGAATGCAGAAATATTATCGTTTTCAATATCTCACTATGCTCCAAATTGCTCTAAACCCACTTTTTCTATCGGCCACTATGCCCTTCACAAAAAGTTGTTGATGTTAGATCTCCGAATTGCCTCTCCGTTATCGGCCCCTCCTCAACATCAATTAAATAACAATTCCTTGTCCACGGCCCAATGTGCGGCTTACAGTTTGGATGAAACGAATTGGAATGATAGGTATTTGGATTCTCAATCAAAAAAGCCATTTCTTTTTTTGTTAAATCTGTTGGCTTTAATGCTTCTCGGCAATCAATCGGAATAGAAAAAACATCTCCACTCTTTTCATATTCGCCCGTCTCAATAAAATATATCAAATCCTCCAGAAATGATACAATTCCAATATTGTCAATACAAATATAAATATTCTGAGTGCCACCCCACATCAAACGACCATTGTTGTCAGGCAACATATTGTTAAAAACCGTCTTTCTTCTTTCTCCCTTGAAAAACCAAGCATCACGTGTTTGAATATGATACCGATCTCTATCTTTGGATTTTATTATTCCGAAAAAATTACTATTTTTAAAACTGCCATCTTGTAATTTCTCAAGATTTGATTGCAATCCAATTTGAGAGAATGTCTTCCTAACCCCATTATTAAAAACAAATATAATACCTAATAAAGAAATAATGCCAATCAACAATTTAAACCTCATAATATTTTACCTCCAATAAGGGTTATGTCCATTTTAATACCTAATAATGCTATATACCGCTGTCAATCCATCCATAAATCGTATTTTCTTGCCCTCCTCATAGGTGCGCCCATAGTACGAGATCCCAACTTCATAAATTCTCGCACCTGCTTTTGCAAATTTAGCAGTAATCTCCGGCTCAAACCCGAATCCATTCTCTTTTAAAACCATGTCCTTTACCAGATATGACTCGAATACCTTAAATCCCGTTTCCATATCTGACAAATTCAGTCCAGTAAAGCAGTTAGACAGAAACGTCAGAAACTTATTCGCCAGGTAATGGGAATAGTACAATACCCTTTTCGGTTGCGAGCCTCTGAATCTCGAACCATATACTACTTCTGCATGTCCTTCCCAAATAGGTTGAAGCAATCTTTCATGTTCTCTTGGATCATATTCTCCGTCGGCGTCCTGAATCAGTATTATATCCCCCTTGGCTTTTTTAATACCGTATCTTACAGCGCAACCCTTGCCCATGTTGCCAGGATAGAAACATAATTGTAAGTCAATGTACGTTGCAATACGCTTCACAATACCCCTTGTGCCGTCGGTAGAGCCATCGTCCACCACAATTATTTCCTTAGAGTAGTTTTGCTCTGAAACCAATCTAATGACTCCCTCTATTGAGTCTTCTTCGTTGTAGCAAGGTATGATTACGCTAATCACTTATTGTTTCCAATGCTTCTTTTGAATATTGTTCTGGCGATTCTTTTGCAAATTCAATATCATCTTCTCTTATTCTCGGAATGACAAAAATACCATTCTTTTCGCACTCCATATAGGCTTTCTCAATACTACTATTTTGCCAATTATCGTTTCCTTTATATGTAACTCTTGCCAAAGAAAAATAGTCTTCATGAATTGCTGTACCTGTACTATAACCTCTATAAATTCCAGATTGCATTGCGAACCATTCACCTATTGACTTACTTGTTTTTGGATATTTTTTTTCCAAATGTGAAACAAATCGTCGATGTTTTCTTAGTTTTGGTATTTCTTTTAAAAGTTCTATTCGTGCCATCTCTCTAATGGCAGGTAACATAAAAAATCCAAATATAGGGTTTCTTCTACAATCTATTTGGTAAACATCTTTAATCATATCATACCCCGGTTGTTCAACATGAAAATCTTCAAATTCACCACATGAAGAATATAATAATCGATAACCACTATATTCCCATTCGAAAAATTCAGCATTACGCGAAATGAATTTCCACTGCTTTTTAAAATAAAGTTTAAGAAATTTTAATTTTGTCATTTCATTTTACCTCCAATATTTTACGCTAATCATAAGTTTAGTCGTTTTTTCTCTGACTTAATACTCTCTATCATTTTCCCAAATATTTTTTCAATATTAGTTGATCTTATTACTAAATCAACTTCTTTGGCCAATAGATCAATAGTACCTGTTTGTTTAACGTCATGAGAAGATATGAAAATGCTCACTTCATCAATAATGCCTTCATCAAAAAGTTGCTTTAATTCCTGAATATGGTTCATTTTACCTCCATTAACTTATCGTTCAAGCGGTCTATTGCCGCTTAACTTTTTTGTTGCTCACTCCACAATTTAATTTCTCTTGAAATTGGGTTCGCTAAACATGATTTCCCACACCCAAAAAACAAAAAGGTGACCCTTGAAATTTATCTCTTTGAATGTTCGGATTATGCGCCTTTCAAACACGGGCAATAAAGCTTGCATGGTTTTTTAGCCATTGCAAGTCTCCTAAAGGTCGCAAGACCGTCAAGGTAAAAGCGCACCCGCGCCGAAAACCTTGCAAGTAGGAACATTTAGGTAAATTAAGGGTCACCATATTATTTCTTGTATGTAACTCAAATCCAGTTAAGTTTTCTAACTATCAAATATCCTATAATTAAACCAATCCCAATTTTAATAAAACTAAACAATAATTGGAAAAGCAAATGTGTACGTTGATTGACAGTCTTATTGCTTTCTTTGTTGCTGTCGATGGTATCCTTAGCACTATCATTGGGTTTGTTTTGGATGTGTACCTCCATCAAATACCCTTTAAACCTGCCAGTCTCAACATCTCCAACGAGCCTAAATCTCTCCTCTGTGAAATACTCTGATGGCACGTTTCCATTCAATCTGTTTGAGTAATGCGTTTCCCAAAATACAATTTCACCTGTTTTCGCAGAATCAAGCTCCTGTATCCTCATTTTCCCCCGGTTAATGTAATCAAGGTCATTTACCCAAAAAAACCAGACATGATTTGAATAAACTTTTCTTTCCGGAACATTGTCTACATACCAATCGGATAATGCTTTAACCGCCTTACGTTCTAAGTTGGCGTTTGCGTCTGGCGGTTCTGTAAAAAGAGTGTAGCCCACAATCAATGCGATCACGACATACTTGCCCCAAGTCTCTTTTCTTCTCCAGACCACCATAAATGAAAGGACTATCACAAACGCCGCGTTAATCGGGTTTGGCCCGCCAATGGAGTGGTGCATTACAAGTGTCTTGCAAAGTAAAATTGAAATACAGAATATAACTGCGGAGTATATCAATGTCCTGGCTTCATTCTCGTATTTTCGCCAGAACTCAAACCCCTCAACCGCAAGTACCCCTACGAGTGGCGTCAGCACGATCATGTGCCTCAAAAACCCGGCAGAGTTACCAATGCTTAGTTTCCAGCTAAATATCACGTAAATCATGAATCCTGCCACAAACTGAAGGAATACAAAGTCCATTTTCTTGACACGCTCAAAAAGACCTATCATTAGAAAGTAGAACACTGCTGGCCCAACAACATAAATGTATCGTCTGAAATAGTGCAGAAACTCAGTTTGTCCATATCTATTTATGCCAGAATTAGCCAATAACTCAGGGTAAAATAAATACCATATAAGTGTCGGCAAAGCGAACAACGGGATCATCTTGTATTGCTTCTCCTTAAACAACCACCATGCCCAAATCGGCAAAAGCAACAATAGTTCCATTCTCGCCAGAGGCAGCAATGCCCCCGCTATCACAAACACAAGATGTCTCTTTTTCCTGTATGCCCAATATCCTATCGCAATCAAACACGCAGCCAAAGGCTCGGCGAGTGCATTGGTTGAAATCGGAAAGAAGAATGTCTGAAACGCCGTAAACGGTATGACTAACCAGTTCTTGGTTGCTAAGTACAAAAACAGGCACGTCATACAGGATATTAACGCCATTTGAATAACTATCATCTCTTTGCCAAGTTGTAATGGCAATACAAACAAAGCTGTAAACAAAGGCCGGTTCCAGCGCGATAGAAACTGCGACGGATCGTTGAGTGCGTTCTTAACGTTGTAATATCTTCCCGGACAGTCATCGTCCCAAGTTTGCTCCGAAGATAATCCCCAGAAAAGTATTAAAGCGTAAATAGCTAATAATAGTAAACTAACTTTCATTTCTATAAAATATCATAAGTTTTTTCAAATATATCAGGTTTGCAAGGATACTTTTCTCCAGCCACTCCTGTTATAATCCAATCTTTGGGACAGACTATGTGGCCACCCTCAAGTGTTTTTATGTAACCATGCTCCAAATTGCCTAAACCACAATGTTTGCATACAAATTTAGGCATATGTGTAACACCAGATGAGTTGTAATCAAATAAGACAACATCACTATTATCTCCATGTTTAAACCATTGCTCTGCTTCAACTACAATGGGTTTTTTTCTGACTTTCATCATATCTCCTCATTATGAAAAGAAATATCACGTCGGGCTTTCTGCGTAACAAACAAAAACACTTTACGCCGCCACTTACCTAAAGTGTGTCTCGGTATCATGTAAGACGCCACAATATGCTTAATCAGGTGTAACAAGCGATAAGACGATAATTTGAATTTCCACCATCTCAATTTGTGTTTAGGGAACGGCCAAAATCTCATTTCTTTGCTTTTCAGCCAAAAAGAGTCGTCTATGACACCCTCCCTTTTACCCCTTTGATAAAGAGCTGTACCCGGTATTATCCAAACGCCGCCGTAAGTTCCCAGATGCACCGGCATGGTTTTTTTAAGAAATTTCAAGCTATCGGAGATAGTTTCGTCATCTTCTCCGGGATTACCTATCATCATCAATGCAGACACATCTATACCGCATTCCTGCGTGTTTACAATGGTTTCCTCGGCTACCGCAAGATATTCCTCTGAAGTCAAACTTTTGCCTTTACTTGACCCTTTATGTATGGTATCCAACATCTTGATAGACCCGCTTTCAACACCATAGCTTATTTTATGACACCCTGCCAGCTTCATCAGTTTCAGCATTCTCACATCAACACAGTCAACTCTTGTAGCACAGTTCCACCTAATTTCCATACCTGCTTTAACAATTTCCTCAAGCATGTCCATCGTTGGTTCATAGTTAACGGTAAGTATGTCATCTACAAAATAAAAATAGTTGACATCTCTTTCTTCATACAGATACCTCATTTCATCAACCATGTGCTTAGGACTTCTGGTGCGATAGTCTTTCCACGTTGACCAAACAGCACAAAAAGTACAATGATAGGTGCATCCTCTTGAAAATCCTACATGAGCCTTCAACCCAAAGCCTTTTTTGACATGAGTCATATAATCTTCAAATCTTATCATGTGCCAAGCTGGATTCGGCAAGTCGTCCATATTTTCATAAGCCTCATAGGTAGCACTTTCTTTTCCAGTCTCAACATAAGTTTTGAGCCATTTCTCTCCCTCTCCGTTACAAACAGCGTCTACTGGATAGTTATCCAATACCTGTTGTTTCATTGCAGTTGGATGCGGGCCACCCATTACTATTTTGCTGTTCGGGGATAATTCTTTAGCAAGGTAAACCATTTCAAAAGCCTTGTGTCTCTTTGGAGACAAACACTGAATTCCAACTACATCTGGTCTTTCTTTCAAAGCATCAACTACAAGTTTCTTTCCATATATGCAGCCATCCACAAATTTAACATCATGTCCAGCCTGCTCAAGCTCTCCGGCTAAATAAAGAAAACCAAGTGCTGGTTGCTGAGTTCCGCTTGAAAGAAATTCAGTGCCAGGAGGATTTATTAATAGGACGTTACTCATGAATCTTTTCTCAGAAACTCTAAAATTTCTTTTGCTATTTCAATCAGTTTTTTTTCACCTCTCGAATATTCATACGTTTTAATTGCCATCTCTAAAGAAATCTTTCTCAATTCTATATCATTCATTACGAACTCCTTGTTAAGTTATACAAATTAACTTCGCTTGGATGTTTAAATAAATATTCAATTGTCTTGAAATTGGTTTCTCCGTCCCGCCCGTTATACGGTTTTCTTGTTAAATAATGATAATGATACACTGGTATTTCATGTGTTTTTGTAAGTGGCAGCCTGTAACTCCATCTGCCAAAGTTTTTGTATTGAATACAGCAATGGTTGCCAGTTTCGGTATATCTTATTATCTCGTCACGTTTAAACGCTCTTGGCTGATAGTGCGGATATTGCCCGCGCCAATTTCTGAAATATCTTAGTTTCCCATCTTTTATTTCTACAAATGGTAAAATGTTCCTTTTTCTTAGAGTTTTATAGTCGCCCCAAAAGTCAAGTTTAAGGTATTTGTGTATCAAATGACTATCTAAATAATTCAGACTATTTATGAAGGTATTGTCAACAAGTTCGTCGGCATCTAATGGAACAATATAATCCCCACTACAAAATTCAATCAATCTATTTCTTATCTCATGCTCAGCCCATTCATAAGGCTTTGTAGATAGCTGCCACCGGTATAGAAATATATCACGTTGCATGGTAAGGTGTTCCCATGTTCCGTCGCTTGATCCGGTATCGATCACAATTATCTCGTCGGCGAATTTTCTTACATTAGACAACCAGCCCTTGATGAATCTTATTTCATTAAGGACTGGTGTGACGACGGATATTTTCATTTAACACCACCCTCTTCCCCGTCAGGCCAAATTGCACCTGTAGCCTGAAGTGAGAGTAAATCTCTTATGTCTAATAATAATCGTGATACAATAACTGCACTTGCCTGTTCAAGTTTATTCCCCCGTATTGCTTCTCTTAATAGTCTTTCAACTTTTTTTCTGGTCACAAATAAAATCTCCACTAATCAAGTAGTTTCATAGCTATAATAAAACTTCCTTTTTACTTTTTTCAATACATATAGATTGCCACGGCTTATACCAAATAACAGGAAAAAAAATTTAACTATCGGTCTGAATCCAGTAAGGTAATATTTCCATTTTGACCATAATCTTATTCTCTCTTTCCCTATAATTTCAAAACCTGCAACCGTAACCAATGTATAAAATTCTCTTTCCGTAAAATGATGAAAATGATGTTCCCCTTCAAATATATGCGGGTTTTGCGGGGAAAAAATAAATACCAATGTGTTGTTACTACAATACGATCTCACCTTACTGAGACAAAGTAAGGGATTTAAAAGCATTTCAAGAACTCTAAAACAGAATACAACATCATACTTAGTTCGAGGCGCATGCCAATCACAATGATTCAAGTCACCCCATGTATGGTAATATTTTAAATTTAACCTTCTTGCGGCCCTAGTACCAAACAAATTCATTTTCCCTAAGTCTAAGCAGCTTTTGTGTTCATTTTTACTGTGACGAGATATAAATTCACAAGTTAAGTCCAATCTTTTATGAAATTTGGCCATGTCTGGTCTTTCAACTTCTTCGCCTACGTCAAGTCCAAGCAATTTCATAATTTTTTAATCCTCATTAAAATAATTATCAACAACCCCAATAATGATATTAATACTGAAATCATGTATATATTTGAAACATATTTAAATTCAACTGTATGGTGTCCCATTTTTATAGGAACAGCGCATATAAGGTTTTTGTATTTTTCTACTGTCACTTCTTTCCCATCAACAAATGCCTTCCATGCCGGATAGTATATTTCGCTGATAATCAACTTGTCATCACGAAAAGCATTGAGTTCCATTTTTCGATAATTATTGACGTGCTCAAGGCTTTCTATGCGTCCATTTTTAAGAAAATACCTTGGGTTACCGGGAAATCTATGAATATAGTACCCACTTAATGTTTTTTTTATCACCAGCCTGATATTGAGAAGTTTACGAGACACTACATATTTCACATTCAATAATTTTAACAATTCCATTCTCCTAATCGGATCTTTTTCTTCTATGAAGTTTTTTTGATAAATTGCTAATTTAGCCGCATGATAACCCCCAGTTGTCTCTACCCCCCATCTCGCATACTTATTTGTATTAAATTCCTCAAAATGAACTCTATATAGGTTCTCGTCTTTTTCAAAAAAACTTGCAATCTCGTCTTTCCTGAATTTAACATCCCCCGTTGTTTGATAAATTTTTCTTGCCGGTTTGGCTATTTTATTGCCAATAAACCAAAGGTCTGCCAAGACAAGGAAAGCGATAATATAGGCAACATAGCCGACTTTGTTTTTTTTAAGTTTTTCTTGTACCCAATGAAATCCAAATGCAGCAAGCACAGATACCAGAAATTGAACTAAAATTAATATCATCATAGGTACACGAAATTTACTAAACATGGGCAACCATTCAAAAAGAAAGCCGTGTAACGGCGTATATTTACCAAAAGAGATTATCAAAAACAAAATTATTACAAATAGAATAAAACGACAATAGGCATCACGCCTTCTGACATACATACCAATAGTTGCCAACCCAACAACTAAAACTCCTAAATAGTTAGGGCCATAAGTAAATGGTAAGTATCCAGTATAATTCGTTCCCCCCCAGCCATAGGCAAACGGCCATATAAACGTAACCATTTCAAGCGGGTGCAACGACCATCTGGAAGCATATTCAATACTCAAATTATCTCGTACTGAATATTTAGCATATTCATGAATTGGTAAAAAATGTATCGCTCCCAGCATTAATCCTAAAATACAAGACAATCCAAACATCGATAGTCTTTTAAAGTCTCTCTCTTGCCAAAACCACCAAATTAAATAAAGACCCATCAAAATCCAGGTATAATATGCTATTTGTAAATGCTGACGTTGTAGTTGAAGACCTATAAAAAGTGCTGTTATCGCTATATTTTGTTTTCCACCCAATAGTTGTCGCATTGACCAAAAGATAATTGGGATATATGCAGCCGTCATCCAAAGTCCGGCATGGCCTACAACCTCTTGGGTTATCATGTTTGCACAAAATATAAACGAAATAGCACCTACTAAGCCACTGAGCACACCAAGGTGACGTAACAACAAAAACATTCCAAAGCCAGCCAATATGTAATGTATTAAGTGTTGAAAAATAATAGGAAAAGCCTGCAATACGATATTGGGGAAATAATTTAATTGTGACCGATATAGCAATGTCGCTGGCATACCGCTGAAAATATAGGAATACCAATCGGTTTGAGTTTCGTTAAATTTCAAGAATACGGAATAAGAAAGAAACCTCGCTTCATTCGCATCGTTTGAAATGAACGCCTTATTCATAAAAAGGACATCGAAATAAAAAATCCCGACTAAGGTAGTAAGAATGGCAACTACAATTAGATTATTTTTCACTTCCAATATTTTCCTTCTTTATTTCTTCAAAGATTTCCCTATTGTGTTTAGGACAAAAATCATGTTTCTTCCATTCTTTATCATTCCATGATTTTGCTTGTTCTTCACAAATTATACAACAGGGTATCATAAATCTGCCCATTTACCAAACAGGTTCTTCATAAATATTGCTCATTGCCATTTCCTCCAAAATAACCATTTACTCCTCTGCCTGAACCACAATCTTTTAAAGCTCATACGCGCCCAACGGTTAATCGGTATTTTGTGATAGATTTTTGCATTCTCAATAACCTTGATCTCGAATCCGGCTTTCTTTGCTCTAACACAGAAATCTACGTCTTCGCCGGTAAACTTGAATCTCTCATCAAGAAGTCCGATTGCCTTAAATACGTCCCGATGAATAAGGGCGCAACAGAATGTTACCCAGTCTGTCTTAATCCTATATGCCCCATTTTTTTCTTTTTCCAGTCTATCCAGCCTCCCTTTGACCAAATGGTATCGTAATAAATCACCGGAGCAGTGATGCCTTTCCTTCCTGCTATCTTTTCGAGAAAGCCTGGCTCTATTCTTATGTCGTAATTTATTAGCATGACGTATTCAGCGCCTTGCTCAAGTGCGTATTTTATGCCCTGATTGGCGGCCTTGGCATAGAATTTGTTTTCATTGTTATAAATAATGTGAACAAATGAATTAAGACCGTATATACCACCAAGGGATTCATCCGTTGATGCATTATCTACAATAATAAATCTTATATCACCGTCAACTTCAAGATTCAGTTTAAAGATGAGCCTTGTAAGCCTATCCCCACTATTGTAATTTACTATGACTGCGTAGATCAAGATAAAAGTATCCACATAGCTGCGGCAATGGCTATCATAATGATGATCCTTGCTTCTGTATCCATGAAATATCTTTCCCATCCAGGTTTATTCATTGATCACAAACCACCTATTAAATCAGATAATTCTCTTGGTAGCGGATCTTCTTTTATATTTGCACGTAATTTTTCGTTGCACCACCTGCAATATCGGATAGATTGTTTCATACTTACGTCGTATTCATGTTCAGTATTCGATGGTTCATGGCCAATAAACAATTTGCATAGTTTCCTTAAGGGTGTTCTGAGGAATCTCCATCTCGACTTAGGAGGTGGCGTAAAATACCACAATTGAGGATAACCTTGATCATTGCCTCTCTTATCAATTTTGGATGCAATAAAAATAAGAATATTTCTCATTAATCTATTCCCTTACATACTACTACCCTATGTATATCCTGAATATATGGATCTCTCCCCGTTGATGTCGCCCGTTCTCCAGGTACAATGAATTTTAAATCCACATAGCCCCACAGCGCCCAGGCACTCAAAAAAGAAGGAATAATCATGCACCAAGCCCATGCTGGAAAATTCTTTACACTTTCTGTTATCCCGAAGTCCAATCCAAATAACGCTACCAGCCTTTCTGACACCAAAAACAACATCCCAATCATAGACACATACATCCTCTGTCTCTGGATAAGAAAAGTAACCAACCCACCCCTATGCTCTTTTGAGCCGGCCTGTTGTTTAAGTTTTTTTATAAAACCTACAGATTCTCCTGATAAAATCATACACTCTCACGGCCAAAGCCAAGAAAAACAAAAGAACACATCCAATATAAAATAAAATTTGAGATAAAATAATCAAAAAACCACATCAAATACCATTGATGGCCTTGATAACTTTTACTAAGTCTAATTCATCTACATTCTGTCGATATAATTCTGTTTCACTTTCTACCGACTTTATCGTTTCTGGCGTGTAACCCCAGTGACACTTTTTCGGTATTTTACCCTCTGAATATGCTTTATCAATTTCCTGCTGTTTATGATAATCTTCTTCCTTCATTTCTTTTTTAGTCCAAAAATCCTCTTTCACAATTTTCCATTCATGCCCGCATCTTGTGTCTTTAAATACTTTTCTTTTGATGACGATTTCGTACATTACAAATTCTCCTATTTATTCCTTAAATACTGCATAAAACCTCTGAAAGTTGGATCGTTTTCAACCCAAACAGAACGAATAACCAGATAATCCGGCTCACTGTGATCCTGAGTACATCCATTGACAAGACAGCTCATAACGTACCCAGAATTTTCTTCAATAGTCTCTACTAACGTCGAATCGTCGCAACACTGTGTCTCATATTCATCGTAGAGTTCTAATAATTCTGCAATCAGTGAGTGAGAAAAATTACGAGTCTTTACACACGATGGGTTAACATACTCAATCCATGTTTCAGTAAAGTCCCCTTTAATTGTATCTGAAATGCTCTCCTGCGCTTCCAATTGCACTACCATAAAAACGGTTAAAAATACTAATTTGAACATCATACTGATTTTCCTCCTACATTTTTTCTCCGGACATACACTAATCGTTCCCAACCATGCTTATTGATCTCTATTTGTGTTTTCCTCCGAGTCTCACGCATCAATTTCCGCTTTAATTCTCTAATCCACACGTAATTAGATTTCGACTGTTTTGGAAAAGGTTCCCCGCATTCGCAAAATCCGCTTGATGCCATGTATGTTTCTTCCGGTTCCAACCATTCTGTAATAACAACGCCGTTTAATCTTGACATAGTGACGCCTCAATCTGAAACGTTGTTGAACTGGTGCCGCAAAGTATTTCCCATTCACGCCAGGGATATACCGGACGTTCAATGTAAATCGGACGACGAATTGGGTTTGGTATATAAACCGTCTCTTTCTCCGGGAATGTCTCATTGAGCACGTCCTTTAATTCTTGCATCTGCGCAATGGATAATTTCAAAACGCTCTTCCCGATCTTAATCTCAATTTGAGATATTTCAATTTTGTCCTTCCTTTTATCTCTAATTATTCTTTCAAAGTCAGTCATAACTACGCTCCTCTACTCTTAAGCCAATATCGAAACCAAATTAAAGGATATAATATAGAAAAATAAATCAGTACAACTAAAAACAAATGAATTAAAGGAGAATTTACAGTCAATAAACACGCACCAACACCTGCTACTAATATAGCCATAAGTCCTATTAAGAAGTCTATTATCATTTGTACCTCGCCGTCTTAAAAGACTGATGTAGTAAGCCAGCCATGCCATGAATTAGCTCCTCGTCCCTAAACAGCTCCGGTCTGCCCATCATGTGGAAAATAGCGTGTAATAATTCATGGAAGTAAGTATTTTCAACATCATCTATCGGATGTATCCCATTTGACTCCTGTAACTCAATTGTCATCGAAGATACTCGAAATGTTCCGGCACTACCATCAAGATCCGATAAATTTTCATTGAAAGTTACTTTTACAGTATTTCCAAATAACTCAAACTCAGTTGGTATCTTTATCTTATTCATCCGATGCTCTCCCCATACAAAACAGTATGAAACCAGCGGCGAGAAAAGAATCGTCTTCTTTGCCGAAAATTATAATTCCAATAAACCAACAAATGATAAGTAATGCCGCACCCATAAATAAACTTTTTCTATTCATTGTTTTCACAAACTAAGGCATTTTTTTAAAAACTAATCCGCCCGACGTTTCCGCCTGACGTTCATCTTCCCGGCGTAACTGCGAAAGATTAAGTAACGCTCTGGTTAAGGACTCTACAACTTGTAAATTTCCACCGGTAGCGATCTCTTTTATTAATTGTTTCATGACTTCTTCTGTTAATTTTTTCATGTTTTTCAAAATTCCAAGCGTTGATCAATCTCTAAACAAAACAAATCGAACTGCTTTATTGAAAAGGTTATCCCCTCTGTAAAGCCACCGGAGTAGGCGAACTGTACCATACATCAATAAGACCGCAGTGCCAGGCAGCCAAAATAGCGCCGGTATAATTGAGAAACCTGCAAGAACGCAGGCAAGGGGAAAGCTAAAAAAAATTGATTCTATCTTAGTGCAAGCACAATCATTTGTAAACCATTTTAAAGCCTGAATGTCCTCACTTGTAATATACTCCCAGCATCGGATAAGGGAATATAACACCCAACTCAACATTATTAAAAAAGCAAAAACACCCCAAAGTACATGGCAAACGAATTGATACTCAGTTAGTGTCATCATTGTTTTGCCCTAATTTTTAAAAAAATTCCAAGCGTTGATACCTATAGGGTACCCCCGATGGGGCGCCCGCGGGTGGGTATGCCCCCCCCCTTACCTGACCCTCCACATGCCAAGAAGCGATACCACTGCGATTATATACCATGCATCCATACCTAACCACAGCACCATCACCAATATGAGCGCTATCCAAAAACTCACTTCGACCCATGCTATCCAATTCATAAGATTATCGTCTAATCCTACCATACATACTTAACCCATTGTTCCTATTGAATGCAAGCACTGGCAAGTAACAAATGCGCACCAAAGGCACCATACTTTACTATGTGTTGTGTGTGTTTTCAATCGTGATTGGCAGCATACCCAGCATACCGGCCTCCATATTTATTATATCAAACACTCTACTGATATCATACCTCTCTGCCCATCCATCAAACGTCTGCTCTTTCTTATCACTTACGTCCTTTTTATCAGTATCTATCCCACCCGTGGCGATAGCAGCCTTTCCTTGCCTACGCTTCGTCATCTCGGCTCCTCCTTTTCGCTTGTTTATGGGGTCGTAAGTCGGTTTTACCTCTTTTATCAGCAAAATGCACAAGTATATCCCAGAATAAAACAGTATAGGAAATACCGACGAAAAGAACACCAAGCACAACACATATCATATATTAACCTGCTCAAATATCAATTCTAAGCCACTTTTATTTTATTTTGGAGTGATACTACGTATGGAGGGATGTTCCTTCGCCTCCGGATGTACGGTCAAGCGATTTAGGCATGATAGGTAGGCTATTCTATGATTTCATGGTCAATTTCATCGGGTTTCTGCGGTTTTGGAAGCTCAACTGGCCGCAAGGCAGGCAGGATTATGACGTTTTGGGCATTGATTCCAGTGTTGTTCGGCTGCTCACTTTCTTTCCTTGCGCTTGCTGAACCTCCTACCAACAAATTATACCAGCCTTGTTTTTTAAGACTATCGGTTTCTTTTATATAGCTGTCTACAGCATGTTTGAGGATAAGAACAATAGTTTCTTCGCTTTTTGCATTCTTTGCCCAGTGTGGTTCAGTGAATATCTTAAAGAGTCTTTCTTTCACTATTAATATGGGATCTCTCGGTCTACCAGCTGGGTTAGGACTGGGATCACCTGCTTTCCAGGGTGGGTTGCCTTTGGCTAAATTAGCTAAACTGTTCGGATGTGTACCGAGTTTAGCCTTACCATTTTTTTTATTCATTTTATGTAACCATGCAATATCAACGTTTCTTGCAGATCATCTGAAAATTCTGGATCTATTTCTCGTCTTATATCAGCATAGGCCCATAACACTTCATGGCAAGACTTGTCAGTAATTTTCAGCGGAACGAACCCACGCTTGCACCAGGGATATTTATCAGACTGAAATTCACCAGCAATTAAATGTTCTCCCATTTACTTTCCTTTTCCTTTCTTATGTTACCGCTTGCAAATCAGCTTTCAAGATTAACTTTCGACGCCGGCCATGTTTAATTCCTTTCTTGCTCTTGAGCATATCATCCTTAAGCCAGTTGTGCAACGTCCGAATCGTTATCTCCGCAGCCTCCGCAGCTTCGGGAATTGTCAAGTATTCAACATTATTTTCGTTCATAAAATTCGACCTTAACTTGTCTGTGTCGGCCTTGGATCTCTGCCATGATATGTTTCACGTTGCTGAACAGCAGTGGCAAAAGTCTTTAGGCATCCCTCAAGATATTGTGCCAAAATAAAATCAGGCGTGTTTGATGCATTCTCTTGGCTATGACGATTTATAAAATTTGTCAACTCATCCAAGAATGTTTTGCTATTCGGCACCTTATATTCTTCCGGCGAATCAGTTATAATTGGTTTTTTCATAATTGAATATACACTTTTTTCTTGCCTGTTGCAAACTATTTCTTTATTTATTCAGATTTTACTTGACTCTTTCACATTTATTTCAGATATTGTGCCTGTCACTAAGAACTAACATAAAATGAAATGCCATGAAACTAAAAAGAATTGAAACCGGCCTATATGAAATCAGAACAGGCAACCGAGTTATAAGGATTAGAAAACACTACACTATATCTAACCATTGGTCTGCATTTGATGTTACCGGTGAAAAAGAAATTTGCGATAATGGAAGGGATGACAACTACCTAAACACTTATTATTCACTTAATGATGCGGTTTTTTTTCTTACAGCTTGAGATGGCACTGGCGTCTGTCAAGGTGTCATTGCGTGAAAAGGCAAAATAGATACAATTGACTCACCAACCTAAAGGAATAAGACCATGCATGTAACTGAATTAAGTTTTGACGACCAACTCGACCTTGCCTGCGATATGTTATATCAGTCGCACAGAGAAAGCGCCGAAGGCAGTCAATACAACTTTCTAATCGAGCAAGGTTTTGACGATGATCTTGCTATCATAGCAGTCGAAGAGTTTAATTCTTAGCCACCAAAGCCACCTAACCTAAAGGAATAAGACCATGAAAAATATGACAGAAATCGACTTTGAAGGTGCAGGCCTGACAGAGCAGGCAGACATTGAAAGATGGTTAAGAAAGCAAGGCATTTGCACTCACAGCAATTTACAAAGAAATAAGTGCTTGTTCTGTGGCAAAACTTTTGACTCATTTGAAGCTGCCTGCGCAGAACGCCGTGAAATATTGGATGAATATCTTTAGTTAGCTTTATTCACTTACCGGAGAAATATAATGGGAATCTATGTCGGAGTAAATCTTAGAAGGCGACTTTGTCAAATTGCGTGTTGCTAACTCGCACATGATCCGATGGGCAAACAAGTCCGTCTTGAGTCTAACTGACGAGTCCTAACAGGACGAAACGCCGGGTGGCGTATTAGACTTGTTACTCTTCTCTTTACTGGAGAAGCATCATGGCAGTGGACATGTTCATCAAGATTGGTGATATCAATCCTGCGGAATGGATCAGCCTTACATTGAGGAGACATGTTGGCTCAAGAGCGACGTACCTGGCCAAAGGGAATTCACCCGGGCGATGGCTCACTGGCTGGACGATGACGCGAAGGTTCATGCCAATTGCCTGGCCAACGCCATGAAAGGCTTTGACGTCATTATGGGCATATTTTACTCCGCCTTTTTGCAAAAGCGCATTTGTTTACCTGCGAATATCCCGGATGAAGATGCCAAAGGGGAAAGTCGTACCCCAGACCGAACACCAGGTAGGTCGGGTCTGACTTGCCCACGTGCCAGATGGCTCCCCAGAAGTTGCGTCGCCACTCGACGGTGCCGGCATACTGATC
>SDBV01000615.1_pt1 | contig 51564 bp, 71 predicted proteins | sample 2277081 | NCBI WGS metagenome assembly SDBV01 (sample SAMN10402039, study PRJNA504765) | marine sediment metagenome | isolation source: marine sediment core GS10_PC15, 223 cmbsf | place: Arctic Ocean: Southern Knipovich Ridge | collected 2010
GCATTTATAACTTTATAATTTTTGAGAGGAGTAAATTATGGGTGCCCGCCGTGGATCTGACTGGGATAAAATACTGAATTCATTACCGTTGTATAACGAATGTCCCTTTGGATATTTGACCTTGACTGAATTTAGCGAGCGGGCGAGTGCTTCCCGTACGTCAGTCATCAAAGCGATACGACGCGGAAAAATTGTAAAGAAAAATTGTTTGGTTATGCCGGGGCCAAAAAAGACGCGCAAGTTAATCATAAGTTGGAATGCCGCTGGGTACGATTTTATTGTCACCCGTGGGGGAATTTGGAAGCCGGACGATTTTGTACCGAACGATGATCGCGTTTATAAACCATTTGAAAATGCCGCTGTTATCGAGGGGGATTTAGTCAACGCACCAAATCAAGGCGATGGGGATATAGGGTATCAGGACGTTACGGATATTGCTTCGGCTCGGTATCGTGTCGAACAGTTAAAAATTGCCAAGATGCAGGCGGAATTAAAGCTCGCCAATAATGAAGTGGTTCCTATGGAGACAGTTATAGCTCATGAACGCGAAATAGCTTTGGAGGTGAAGGCGAGTATCCGCAAAGCTGAAAATAAAATGGCGCCTCTCTTGGCACAGGCAACCACGGTTTTGGAATGCCGGGCCATACTCGAAACGTATCACCGTGAAGCGTTTGAAGCTTTGCAACCTTTAGGGCGTAGCAATGGCACGACCGAAAAAATTAGTTCCAACTGATGATGTCCGGGAACTTCCGGTTGATGAAAAAAAGCAGATACTTCGATTTGCTTTTTATGACACCCTCGCTTTTGACGAGACGTTAGATCTTGACGAGTGGGCCGATCAATTTCGTTTTTTACCAAAAGAGACTTCTAGTGAGTTTGGGCAGTGGGTAACACAACGGTTTCCATTTCTTCGAAAAATTATGAAGGCATTGAGCCCCTCAAGTATAGCCCGTTTGATCGTGGTTATGAAGGGCGCTCAACTTGGCTTTACCGAGACGGCTATAAATTGGATGTTGTACAACGCGTCCAGGCGTCCTGGCCCTGGCATGTACGTTCAGAAAACTGACGACGCTGCAAAAGATTTTAGCAACCAAAAATTTAAGCCAAGTATCGCGGAGTGTGATGACGTGCATTACACATTGGGCACGCTTAAACCTAAGGCGTATCCGAATAGTTGGCAGAATAAAGCATACCCCGGTGGTTTTTGGGTGCTTGGGGGTTCGAACTCTTCACCGTTTCTTAGGTCCAAATCTATACGTGACGCAATTTTGGACGAAGAGGATACTTATGAAGCCAATATCAGCCAGGAAGGAAGTCCTATTCGTTTGATCGGAAAACGGATGGTCAATTTTCCTGATCGGAAAATGTTCCGTTTGTCAACTCCTATCTTGGAAGAACTGTCAACTATTAAACCGGCGTTCGAGGCAGGCTCACAAGAGTACTATTATCTTCCTTGCCCGCACTGTAACAAACAGGGCCTTGATATTGGCAACATGTTTGTCATTGAGTGGGACTCGATACGGTGGTCAAAGGAAATAGACAAGGCTACGGGCTATCCCGCTAAAGTATGGTTGGAGTGTCCTCATTGCGCGGAATCTATAGATGAAGCCCAGTATAAAACTTGGATGCTAGATAACGGTGATTGGTTCAGTACGAAGGATAACCCGGTTCGGTATCGGGTGGGCGATGTTGAAAATCCGAGTTTTCATTTATCATCTTTTTACTCTCCGCAAGGCTTTTTTAGTTGGGCTGATGCAGTTTCGGAATGGTTCGACTACAAGCGGACTAACGATGTAAATTTACTTCAAGTCATTGTTAACCAGACGTTCGCGGAAACTTTTACACTTGCCGGACATGAGATCTCCTACGGGTATCTTCATAAGCGGCGAGAGCAATATTCCGGAACTGAGAAGCCTTTCGATGTTCCCGCAGGGGCGTTGTGTTTGACCGCAGGGGTGGACATCCAGGATGACCGTATCGAGGTGGAGGTGGTGGGCTGGGGGCAACTAGAAGAGAGCTGGGGGATCGAGTACGTGGTGTTACCTGGGGACACCGCCATGATGGGGGATCGCCGGGGGATGCTTGCCGATGGGCAACCGTCTGTTTGGCGTATGCTTGATGAACTGTTGGTACGACGGTTTAAGCATGAGTCCGGCGCGTCAATGCCTATCGAGATAGCCATGATTGACGCAGGATATAAAACTGAGGAAGTGAACACTTTTTGTCGTTTGCGGGAGTCCAGGCGTATCTATCCAATCCGTGGAAAAGAGGGATGGGGGAAGGGCCTGTGGTCCGTAAACAAGAGACGGCATGAACGATACAGGACTGTGAATTATTTTGCCCACGTGGATGAGATCAAGACTAAAGTTTATGCGATGTTGCAGATTGATCAAGCCGGTCCTGGGTTTTGCCATTATCCGCGTAAACAGTGTTATGGGGAGCAGTATTTCAAAGGGTTAACATGTGAGACCCGACGTGTGAAAATGGTGTCAGGTCACAAGAAATTATTTTGGTTTACGCCTTCGGGGGCGCGTAACGAACCTTTGGATATACGGAATTATGCGTTTGTAGCTTGGGAAGCTTATCCCGTAAATTTAGCCGAACGTGTGGAACTTGGTATGACTATGATCTTCCCGGATGCTAACACGGGGATCGGCGGGAGAAGGCCCCGGCGAAGACGGGGAAGCGCGGGATTATAAATTGTAAAGTTTCCTCTCGTGGGGTACAATTAGGTGTAATGAAAAAAATTTGTACCAGATGTGAAGTGAAGAAAAAGAGGTCGGAGTTTTATACGAGTAGTGTTTCTCGGGACGGGCTTCATTCGTGGTGTAAGGTTTGTTCTCGTGTTTATGATAAGGCGCGCCGTGAATCGGTTGCTGGAAAAGAGTATAGCAGAGTTTATGACAAGGCGCGCGGTGAATCGGTTGTGCGTCAAGAGTATAAGCGCATCCGCAGTAGCGAGTATTACGAAATCAACAAAGAACGCTATCGTTCCCGTGCAGCGGTGTATTACGCAGCAAATAAAGAAAGTCGTTGTGCTTATGACAAGGCGTACCGCAAAACAGACGCTGGAAAAGAAGCCAACCACAGAGGTATGAATAAACGCCGGGCAACCAAACGAGGCGCAACAATCGGCCCTATCGATGAAGCGGCGGTATATGAATTTTGTGGTGGTAAGTGTGTTTACTGTGGAAGTAAAGAAAAATTATCTCTTGATCATGTCGTGGCACTTGTGGCGGGTGGATCACATACTCAAAATAATTTGGTTGTCGCTTGTAAGTCCTGTAATTCGAGTAAAGGGGCCAAGCCCGTTGTCGAATGGTTGGCGACTCGACCAAAAACTTTGTCACTCAGTATCGCTTTATAAAATTACTTGACAAAGTTCTATCGAGATGTAACTATTAGCCTTTGTATGAGAAGTTTTACTGACAACAACAGGAGGACAACATGAGAGGACTTATCGCGTTGGTGTTCATGTTCCTCGTGGTTTTGTTTGCGCTTTGCGTGACGACCATGGGTAACACGATCATCGAAATCGACGGAGAGGTAGTGGTGATGAGCACTGGCCCGCCCACGCTTGGCGTGCTCGCTTTGGGCGAGACTTCAATATGTGATGACAGAGACCGCATTGAGGCAACCAAGCTGACGTTATTTGTCGGCCGCGTTGTCGCGGCAGAAAACAGGTACGAATCTGACACCCATAATAAAAGGTCCGGTCTGTTGCTTTGGTCCAATTGTACCAAGGGTAACGGTGCCCCCCTTCACAGATGGATTCAGTGTTGAACAGGTAGTATTTCGTAAGTAAATTCCCCCCTTTTATTTTTCCAGTAACCACATCAAAAATCGAGTTCTCAAAGAAAAAGCTTTCTTTATTTTTTTCACGGGGTTATTTTAAAACATGCGGGTGGATTTCAAATGACAGTTGCTGAGAGAATAACTGAAACGCGGGCGCGTCTCGCGCGGTATATCACTGCGGAACAGTACTTGCTTACGGGCGGTCAAGCCTATTCTCTGGGTAATCGTTCACTCACTCGGGCAGACCTAGACTCAATTACAAAAATGATTGTTAAACTTCACGGTGATTTAGTGACCCTCCAAAGGGGTAACCAAATTGTGCAGCAACGTGTTGTCCCGAGGGATTTCTAGATGTCGCCAAAGGGAATCAAACAAAGCTGGCTTGATAGGGTAGCTGGTGCGGTCTCTCCCGCGTGGGGTGCTTCTCGTTTACGTAGCAAAGTTACGATTGGTGCGATGACTCATGCGGGCCTTGTGGTTCCGGGTTCACGGCGTAAGTCAATGAAGGGCGTTACCGCAACTGCAAATAGCCCGGACGCGGATCTTATTCCCAAGTTAAGGGGGACTCGCGCGTTGTCCCGAGACCTCTTTATGAACTCCCCTTTGGCTACTTCGATTTTGAGGCGCCACCGTATTATGAGTATCGGATCGGGTCTTCAATTTCAGTCAAGTATTGATCGTGATTATCTCGGGTTGGATGCCGACGTAGCGGAGAAATATGAACGCACCATAGAGCGTGAATTCGACCTTTGGGCTGAATCGTTTCAGTCCGATTTTGACGGTGTAAATTATTATGGAGACAATCAGGCGCTCGGGTATCTCAATATGCTCATGTCTGGTGATTTCTTTTTTATGCCGGTTTGGCGTCCACCTTTTGAAAAGGGTTTCCCGTACGAGTTGTGTATCAAGTTGATTGATGCCGACTTGGTACGTGATCCTAATAATGTGGGTATGCGGGATATTCAAGGCGGGGTCGAGAAGGATAACAAAGGGCGCGTTTCTGCCTACCATCTTTGGGACACTTACCCCAATGAGTCTTTTTTAGTCGGCAGGCGTCTTGTGGGAGAGTCTACACGTGTTCCCGTTTATGACGCTAGTGGACGCCAGCAGATTTATCATGTTTTCGATCCGGAACGTATTTCGCAGCGACGGGGTACGGCACTTCTTGCAAACGTAGCGGACCAGTTGAAACAGCTTACACGGTTGAGCGAAGCGGAACTAATGAGTGCGTTAGTAAGTTCATTTTTTACTGTGTTCGTTAAGGATGTCTCGGGCCTGGGATCGTTAATGGGGCCTGCATTAACCGAAGCGGAAACGGTTACCGGTGGCGGACGTCCTGGCCCGGATGAACCGGAAGTAAGCGATCGTTTTCCGGAAGACGGTAACGATCTTGAAATGGGCCACGGGAATATAACTTATCTTGATGATGCAAAAGATATTGACATTGCTAATCCAGATAAAACCGACACGAATTTTACTAAGTTCTGGGACGGGCTTGCCGCGCAAGTTTCGGGTGCGGCGAACCAACCTATTGAACAGGCGGTGATGAAATATACGACGTCATACACAGCGGCACGGGCTGCGGCGAATGACGTGTGGCAATATCGTTTGACAGCTCGTACTCTCATGAGTCGCAAAATGAATATCCCAGTTTTACGGGAGTTGATGAGCGAAGGTATTTTGCGCGGTCGAATTGAGGCGCCTGGTTTCTTTGATGACTACGCAACTATGCGTGCATGGATTCGGGGAACTTGGGTCGGTAGCGGACGTGGATCGCTTGACCCGTTGCGTGAAGCAAAGGCCAGTGTTATTGAGCTGAATTCATATTTGACAACTCGGGAGCAAGAGTTTGTTTCGAGTAAAGGCGGGCGGTGGGATGCAGCTATGGATATACGTGCACGTGAGCAGCGTGTACTTGAACGTTTGGGACTAGTCGATACTCCGGATGAAAATGAATTAGTTGGCCCGGACGGGCAAGAAGATGAAAAAACTGCTGATGAAGAGGAAGCCGGGGGTTGATGAGATGAAGCCAATAAAAATTCTTGAGGAAGTACAGCGGCATCACTGGGCGATGACTCCCGAGTCATTGCGGGCTATGCTTTCTGTGCTTGACGATTTTGACCTTAATGAAACTGACTATCAATTTTTTCATGCGTTAGATAAGGAAACAAAATTACTTGCCGTAGAAAGTTTTGGGCGTCGGGATGAAAGTTCACTTTATACTAGTGTCAAAGGGCGTACTGGTTTTCTCCAAGTTTTTGGGCCGATTATTCCACGTGCAACTTGGTTTTCAGAAACTAGCGGTCTGGTATCGCTGGATGTTCTTACGTCTGAATTTAAGAAACTCGAACGTAGCGAAGAAATAGATACTGTAGCTTTTATGGCGGATTCGCCGGGTGGCGCGGTTACCGGAGTTTCCGATTTTGCCGCACTGGTAAAAGCAAGTTCAAAACGAACTGAGGCTTTTGTTTGGACGGCAGCTAGTGCGATGTATTGGATTGTGAGTGCAGTTGATAAAATAACAATTTCAGGTGCCGGGATGGCCGGGAGTATCGGAACTGTGCTTGGCGTTCAGGATAGACGCGAGGCGGACGCTAAACGCGGTATTAAGAATATAGAAATAGTTTCGTCTCAGTCACCGAACAAGCGTCCTGATGTAGCGACTGAGGAAGGGCGGAAAGTTTTACAAACTTTAGTTAATGAAATAACGGACGTGTTTGTTTCTGTTGTTGCGATAAATCGCGGCGTAACAGTTGAGACCGTCTTGGAAACTTTTGGAGCTGGCGCGATGTTCGCAGCAGCGCGGGCACATGCCGCCGGTATGATTGACGCAGTAACCGACCTAGATAGTTTTATTGAATCCTTTGGAGGGAACGAGCGTTCACTTCGTGGGTTCGGGCCTTCGGTCGTTACGACCGATAACCAAGGAGAAAACGTAATGGCCGATGAGATCAAGATTCTGACATCCGAAACGTTGCGTAAAGAGCAACCAAAAGCAGTTGCGGAAATAGTGGCCGCTGCCAAAACCGAGGAACGCGAAAGGCTTAAGGCCATCGAAGCCGTCGTTATCAAGTTTGATAACGCGCTCCCCCCGGTCAAGGCGAAAGCAATCGAGCACATCAACGCGAGTAAGTACGCTGTTGACGCAACACCCGAGACGGTTGCTTTAGGCTTGGTAGACGTCATTGCCAAGGCCCAGGTGCAAGCCGTGGATGACTTTGGTGAGGGACGCCGTGCCAACGCTGTAACGGCTGGTAAAATTTCGGGGGCTGTTCCGTCCGATGGTGACGAAGTTGAGGAAGCCAAGGCCAGTGAGGAACGTACAACGGCGCTTTGCAAAGCACGCAAGGCCGAACAGGAAGGAAAGTAAATGGATTCTTTAAGCACAAGCATAACCAGGGACAACCTGTTCGGGTCTGAGTTCCCGCAGATGTTCGATGAAGTTACCGTCCTTTCGGGCCAAACGTTGGTTCGTGGTACGGTTATCGGAATTATAACTTCGGGCGGTAAGGCGCAGATGCTGGATGAATCGGCGGCGGACGGCTCACAAAATTTCCATTCGGTTTTGACCGAAGATGTGGACGCTTCTGGGGGTGACAAGGTAGGCCCGGTTGCAATCGCGGGTTCATTCCAGCAACAGGCGTTGACTGTTGGTGGATCAACCGTGTTGGCCGACTATAAAGCAGCGGCCCGTGCGCTCAACTGTTATATTCAGACTTCGGTGTCTGACAATAACGTAGTAGGAGGCTAGTCATGTCTGACCCCACAATTCAATTCACCCCGCGTGAAATGCTCGCTATGATGAAGCAGTTCCCACGTCCAACTGATTTCCTTTCTTCCTTGTTTGTCAAGATTCGAAACATGACGAACAAAACCCATATCGAGATTGACAAGGTGATCGGGAATCAGGTCGCAGCTGGTTACGTGTCGCGTCAAGCCGGACCCAACGTAGTCGGGAAAGCCGGGTTCAATACGCTTATGCACGTTGCGCCATATCTGTATGAGCAGATCCCGATCAAACCCAGTGATCTGGATGTTCGGGCGGCTGGTTCGGATGTGTACGCCAATCCCATGGATTTTTATGCGGCACGTTACAGCACGTGGTTAGGCCAGTTGGAAGATCGGTTTATTCGAACGGAAGAACAGCAGGTTGCCGAAGCTCTCTTGACGGGCAAGGTTGTGGTTGCGGGTAAGGGTGTTGCTTATGAGGTTGATTTCGGACAGGACGGAACACACATAAAAGACGTTTCCGGAAGTACGCCTTGGGACACGACTGGGAATTTCCTGGACAATATCCAAGCGTGGGTGCAACAGATTGACGATACTGGCGCACCTGGCCCGAATGTTTTGGTTGGTTCCTCTTCGGCTATGCGGGCGGCTATCGATGACGATGAAGTACAGGCGCTCATGGATAACCGACGTGTTGAGCGGGGAGAAATCAACCCGCGTCTCATTCGGGAACAGCGGGCTACGTACTTGGGCAATCTTCGTGGCATCGGTTTTGATCTGGACCTGTATTCGTATCAGGGTATGTACCAGGATATATCAACTGGTACTGCTGTGACTAAACGGTACATCACGGACAAGTGGGTCATTCTCGGTTCGACGGCTGCGGACGTTCGGTTCCACTATGCCAAAATCGAGAACTTCAAAACCGGCGATTTCATGGGCAAACGTTTCCCGAATAATTGGGAAAGTCCCGATGGTAAAAATCGTTTCTTGACCATGGAAAGTTCTCCCCTCGTCGGGTTGCACCAAACCAACGCGTTTATCGCGGCGAAAGTGCTGGCCTAACGTGTGGGTCCGGATAGTAAAACATTGTTGTGTTCCTTTTAAGGGACATGACTACACCCAGGCGGATGGTGTGTTTGAGCTGCCGGACGCCGTTGCAAAAGTGCTTATCGATGGTGGGACGTGTGTCAAGGCCGATCCACCGGATCGCCCCGTGGTTACCCCCATCATTGATGAGCCGTCCCCTTCGTTTAGGGATGACGAGAAGCCCGTTTCAACGGACGGTAGTGATGACGTTGCCGAAGGTGCTGTTGATGACGTCCTCGACGGTAGGGGGTGTGCGCTGTCGTCTCTAAAGGACGTATCAGCACAGGTGCAATCTGTACTCAAGAAAACAGGGTATACGACGGTAGGTGGTATCCTGGATGCTACTGTAGATGATCTTGTGGCCCTGCGTGGAATTGGCGTGAAGACTGCCGAGACGCTGAAAAACGCGGCGGTTGCGTTCATAGACGCGGGGTAGGTTATGGCTTCCGGGATGTATAAAAATGGCAAGGTCGAATTGATGCGCGGCAACATCGATCTTATCAATGATGATCTAGCTGTGGTACTCGTCGATCTGAGTCTGTATGCTCCGGACTTGGACACCGATGAATCACAAGCTGACATCCCGGAAGCCGCTCGTTTAGCCGAAGTTTTGGTAACTGGAAAAGCCTTGAATGATGCGGAGCTGTTAGCCAGTGACGTAGTTTTTAATTCTCTTTCATCCGCGTTGAATCCGGTTGGGGGTGCTGTGCTGTTGAAGGATACCGGCGTCTATAGTACTTCCACATTGATCGCATATTTCGACAACGCTCCGGAGTTCCCCATCACGCCCGATAATACGGATGTTGTGATCGCGTGGGCTGGCGGGAAGGTGCTTGAACTGTGACTCAAATTGCTAACGTTACCGGCATAATTGTCACACCGTTAGTCGGTGTAATTGCCGCTATTGCGTCCACGGTTAACGAGTTTCAAAAACTTCTTTACAGGACTGATCTTGCAAACGTGTTTATGAATTCTGAAGAGTTTGCTATATCAATTTCGTACACGCATTCTAGTACAGGTGAGATCGCAAACTATGATGTGGTGTATGATGATCCTTCTACAAGTGTTAAAGTTGGGCAGGGGCCAGCTTTTAAAAGTTTGCAACCACAGTTCATGATTTCCGAGGCGGAACTTTCACACCCTATTTTGAAACGGGATACGTGTGTCGTTAACGGGATTGACTACGGTATCGAAGATTTTGATTCTGACGGTGTTGGGGTGACTACTGTGTTTCTGAGAAGGTTGTTATCATGACTTCCCCCGCTGTCGTAACCAGGGCGGAAATTCGGCGGTATGCGGTTGAGCTGTTGAAGGCGGGCGTTGATGTTGGAGGGCGTGTTTATCCGAATCGGCCTAGCCCTTTGTTCCTTGAAGAGTTGCCTTGTGTTTTTGTGTTTTTTGAGACCGAAGCAACCGGCATAATGTCTGGGGATCAATACCACGTTAGGGAGTATCAACGGGATGTACAACTCGTTGTGTGTGTCGTGGTTGAGGGTAACCGGGCGCCGGGTGATGTGAGTGACGACGATCAACGGGGCGATGATTTTTTGGATTATATGGGTCATCGAATTGAGCAGGCGTTTTTTAATGATCGGCATTTCGCAAGGTTGCTACCTGACTTCGATCCAAATACTAATTTACGGGGGCTGACTTTGGGGCAACGTCTTGTGTCAACCACGCCTTATGAAGTGGATACAGAAAGTGAACGGCGGATGTTGGCGCAGGATCTTCATTGGTTGATTCCGTATCGAACACGCGGTTACATTGATAAGAAGTACAAGAGTTTTGAAGAGTATAAAGTGGAGATTACGCGGGTCGGTGTTACCCCCTCCACGGTTGACCCCGTTTTAATTTCGGCGGAAGGAGAACTAGACGATGGTTGAAAAAATTAAAGTGAAACCTTCCCGTGAGGGGTTGGTTGTTTTGGACGGAAATGGACGTCAGATTGAATACAATGATGACGGGGTTGACGTCATAAAAACGGTCCATATTGTCAGGCGAATAAAAGATGGCGATCTGGTATTGGTCAAGGCTCACAAAGCCGGGAAAAAAAAGAAAGGTGACACACAATGACTGGCGTTCCTTCGAATATTATTATCCCGTTTGTCGGTGTCGAGTTTGACTCTTCGAGAGCAAGCGCGGGACCGGCGGAAGTCCCCATCAACCTTCTTGTCATAGGGCAGCGTTTAGCCGCTGGGACTATCCCAACGGAAACCAAGTTTACCGCTTTCAATGCCGATGAAGTCGGGTTGAAAGCTGGCTACGGTTCGATGCTCCACCGTCAGGCTATCAAAATTTTTCAGAACAATCGGACAGTGCCGGTAACTTTCTTGGGCACCGATGACGCGGGCGGGAGTGCCGCCGCTACTTACGCATTTACTATCGGTGGATCGGCGGCAACTGCGGTTGGCGAGTTTGTTTGTTACGTAGCGGGCCAACGTTACGCGGTAGGCGTAGCAATTGCAGACACCCCAACGGTTGTTGCAGCGGCTCTCGTGGTGTTGCTGGTTGCCGATGTTGCCAATCTTCAAGTTACGTCGGGATCGGTTGCTGGTCTCGTTACACTGACTTGCAAAAACAAGGGTGTAGCGGCGGGCGATCTGGACGTGCGTTTCAATTATAACGATGGTGAATCGATTCCGGCGGGTCTTACCATTTCAGCCGTTACGCCTGTCGCGGGAACGGTTGATCCGGACATCTCGGATGCTCTCGCGGTTGTTGGGGATGACTGGTATAATGTTGGGACGCAGCCTTTTACGGACAATACCAATATGAATTTGTTGGAAACGTATTTGGCAAGTATCGCCGGGCCTATGGTTCAACGCGATAGTGTGTTTTATCAGGCGCTTCGTGACACCCTGGCCAACATGATTACCTATGGCGTGGATACGGCTAATCGTAATAGTGAATTTACGGTAACGTTGCCCGCTTATCAGCGTATGGAAAGTACGTATGAGATTGCAGCGGCGGTAGCGGTGGCAGCTTGCGTAAGCATTCAGGAACGGGCTTCAACTCCACTCCACAGGATACGACTTGAGGGTTTCAGCGTTTTGGATTCTAATGATAAATGGGATTCCACGGAACGGAACCAGCTCGCTAAATCGGCCATCTCGACACTTACGGATGATAACGGCGTGCAGACCGAAGCAACCGTTACTATGTATTTGCTGAATAGCGCGAGTGCAGCGGACACAGCGTATCAACAGCAGAACACGGTATTCACGCTGTCCGCTCTACGGTATCGGTTTGTCAATCAGATTCTCACCAAATACCCACGGGCGCTTCTTGCCGATGCGGCGGATAACCTGGAAGCGGGGATTCAGATCATGACTCCGGCAATCGGGAAGGGTGAAGCGGTAGCGTGGTTCAGACAGGCGCAACGTGATGGCCTGGTAGATCCATCAGATGCAGCACTCGATCAGTTCAAAGAGGAACTGACGGTGATCAGGGATAGCGTAAACAACAACCGCCTAAACTGGGTACTTCCTCCGGACCTGATGAATCAATTCATCGTGGGTTCTGGTGTGATGCAGTTCTTGGCATAGGAGGACAATGTGGGTAATTTAATTGCTGGGATATTGGAAATTTCACTCAACGGAAAAAACCTTAACGCCGTGGGAAATTTCACGTTGAACTTGGGTCAGAGAAAACGTGAGTTTCTCACCGGGCCGGATCGTATTCACGGATATTCTGAGATGCCACAGGTGCCTTCTATTTCCGGGGAAATTCGGGACGGGGATGCACTCAGTGCGACCAATGATATTCTCAAAATGACGGGCGCAACTATCATTGCTACCGTGGCCAACGGCAAACAGTACATGTTTGAAAATGCTGCGTATACCGGTGATGGGAATATCGAAACAGAGGAAGGCAAGATCCAGTTTGAAGCGGGCGCGATGTCTGCAACTGAGATCTAAAAGTCATAGGAGTATATGATGGATGAGGAAAAAAAAGAGTTCGAGTTCGATGGTGATGAAAACAATTTTGATGAGGAGGAAAGTACCGTCCCGGATGACGGGGACAAAGAAGTAATTACGTTGCCGCACGTAGTTACGTTGAAAGATCCTTTCACGCTCGGAACGAAAAAGTATGACGAGTTGACTTTTAACAATCGTCTTGAAATTTCAATGCTTCAACATTTCGCGCTAGGCGAAAAGGGTGCCCAGAAGATTGGTCATTTTCTTGTGCCTATTTCCAAGATGACCGGTGAACCGACTGCGGTAATTAAAAAATTATCGTGGCAGGATTTTGATGCCTGTATGGGTGTTGTGCTCAATTTTTTCTAACGTGGCCTGATAATTGGCGGGTGTTGATGCGTCGTGTCGCAATCGCTTATAAATGGCCACCGAGTGAACTTGGACGGCTTACGTTAGAGGAATTGATTTATTGGGCTGATGTGGCTCTCGTTGTTTTGAAAGGTGGTTACTAGTGCCCACGACCGCGCCTATAAAAGTTCCGATTCGCGGGATCGATAAGTACTCCAAGGCGTTTAATAAAATGAATGCTAAGGTAGCGCGGATGGGTCGGAATGTGAAAGCCGCCGGGCGTAAGATGACTACCGGGCTCACCCTCCCTATTGTGATGTTTGGCGCGTCTGCTATTCGTTCCGGAATTCAATTTGATGATGTAATGCGGAAGGTCCAGGCGAAGTCCGGAGCGACCGTAAAAGACATGGCTGCTATTCGTACCGAAGCGAAAAAGCTCGGCGCGGAAACGCGTTGGACTGCTATCCAGGCGGGTGAAGGTTTCGATAAACTGGCCATGGCCGGATGGAATGCGGATGATTCGTTAAAGGCCATGCGTCCCACTTTGAATCTTGCGGCGGCGGCGGGATCGGAAGTGGCGTTAACTGCCGATGTCATGTCTGATACGATGGGTGCATTTCGTATCGAGGCCAGTCGCGCGGAGCATGTTGTTGACGTCATGGCGACCACGCTTACTAGCGCCAACGTTGACATGGAAACCTATAAAGATTCCATGAAATATGTTGCCCCCGTGGCTAAAGAATTTGGCATGTCTATTGAAGACGCCAGTGCGGCGGTTGGCTTTTTAGGTAATGTTGGAATCAAAGGGTCACAATCCGGTACGTCGCTGCGTAAAGTTATGTTAGCCCTTGCGACTGCTACGGGTCCCGCCGCTAAAGAACTTAAAAAGTATGGCGTTGATGTCGAGGGCAGTGACGGAAAAATCCGACGTTTCATTGATATTATGGGTGACATGTCCGGAGCGTTTGTTGAGCAAGGTACGTCTCAAAAAGAAACGCTTACATCGATGAAAGAAATATTCGGCATAAAGTCGATTACCGGTGCGGCTGCGATGGCTTCGGCTTTAAAAGACGGTGGCGGTTCACTCGTAAAATTGACTACGGCTTTGAACAAGATTCAACCGGGTAAAGCGCAAGCAATGGCGGATGTCATGGAGGGTGGCGCCGGGGGTGACTGGCGAGCCATGGTATCCGCATTCGAGGCGATGCAGATCGCTTTCATGGAAACGGGGATGCTTGAAGACCTGGCTTCCATCATGAAAGACCTTGCCACGTGGATGCGTGAAGTTTCGAAAGAAGATCCGGACACGTTGAAAAGGTACGCTAAGGGGTTAGCTGTTATTGCCGCGTTGGGTCCGGCATTGATGATAACCGGTAACGCCCTGATCGTGTTTTCGACACTTAGTAAATTGAGTGGGCCAACGGGGGCCATAGGGCGTTTGTCCGCAAGTCTTTTCGGGTTAAGTAAAAACGCCACTAGTGCAACCACGGCTTTGGGTGGCGCAACTAAAGCGGCACCGAAACTTGGCGCGGCAACGGCTCGGATGGGTCCGATGGTTGGGATCGCTACGGTGGCTTTTATTGCGTTGGGCGTGGCTATGGACAATATTGCCAAGGCTGAAAAGCGACTTGTGGTGTTGGAATCGTTACGTGATAAAATGCGCGTGGCGTCGGAGAAAGGAATCGGTGGGAGTAAGAGTCTCGAAGAGAAACGGGAGGCACTTGCTGATTTAGAAAAACTGCAAAGTAAGGCAGCGCGAAAGGTTGATGAGGGGTCCACTTTCACGGAAGCATTAAGTAATATTTTTACGCCGGGAACTACTGATGAGGCAAAGGCTCGAATAGGTTCATGGGAACTCGCGGTTACAAAAGTAAAAAATATGCAAGCTGAAATTGATAGGGAGGTTGCCCGGATTAGTGATCATGAATACGGAACAAGTGAGGACCCAGCTTTGAAATATGCCGGGGGTCAACGTGGCGGTGGCGAATCAAAAATTACTATCGATTTTAGCGGGCTGCCGGAAGGCGTCACGCCAACGGTCACAAACCAAAAGGGCGCTAAAGTTGCGGTCAAAGATAATGGCGCGATCATGGAAAGTCCGCTATGAGTCCGCCATTTTCAAATTTATTCAAGACCAAGCGCACGGGAGATCCGGGCGGGCCTGATTGGACAACTGGATACTTGGAGGCTAGCTTTCGTGGGGTACCTTTTCATATTCAGGGCGCGAGCTATAGTACTGGGAGGCGTAACGTCAAGCACGTCTACCCCCGGCGGGACGTTGTTGATCATGAAGACCTGGGGCAAGACGATAAAACTTTCTCCCTCGATGCCTATATACTCGGGGATGACTACTACGATCAACGTAACCGCCTAGAGACGGCTTTAGATTTGGGCGGAGAGGGTACCTTAGTTCATCCCTATCGAGGCGTGCTAACGGTTGTTGTGGACACGTATAGCGTAAACGAGCGTACCTCCAAGGGTCGGGTTGCGGATATTCGAATTGCTTTCTCTTTGCAGTCTGTTGATGTGCTCACCGCTGGGGATGACACTAAACGGCGTGTGCTCAATGCAAAGCAAAGTCTGTTGGCTACCCTGCTTGCTGCCTTTGACGAGGCGTACGACGCCGTACAGGGCGCTCTAGGGGCACTGTCCAATGCACGGGAGACCCTACAAGGGGCTTTTGGTGTGATGGACGCGGCAAAACGTACAGTGTCCACCGTGGCCGATTTCAAGCGCGAGCTGGAAAACGCTAAAGGTAGGGTGATTGCGTTGTCGTTAAATGCGGAATCATTGGCTACCACGATGGAACGTTTGTGTAACTGGGGAACCGATCCAAGTAGCACACCCGGCGCGGTACAAATTACGAGCGGTAACGCAGCGATTCAAGCCAGTGAACAACTAGAAATTGCGGGCGCACCCTTAACCCCGTCTGGTGATCTAGGGGATCAAATTGCTGACCTGATGAAACACGAAGCTATTGCGGCCCTCGTGGGTATTGCTCCCTTTGTTCCGTATAGCACCGTACAAGAAGCACAGGCGGCACAAGATGAACTTTTTAGTTTACTTGACGAGCAAATGCAGGACGCACCGGATGAAGTTTTTGAAAGTTTGCGTGAAGCAAAGAGTGCGCTTTTCAGTGATTTTGAGTCGCGTATAATTGACCTTCCGCAACTTGTTGAGAAAGAATTATCCGAGCCTACAAACGTGCTCGCTTTGTCTTATACTCTCTATGGTACGATTGATGACGCCGAAGAAATAGCAGCTCAAAATGGATTGATTAATCCTGGTTTTATCCCTGCAAACGTTCCTTTGCAATTGAAGGTTGGTAGCGATGAATAAAAGCATCGTGGAACTTGAATTGAATGGGCGTGTTTTTTCAGGGTGGAAGTCCTCGAACACGGTATTTGATATGGAGGAATTGAGCACGTCATTTGGGTTCAATCTTTATGATAAAAATCGTGTTGTATCGAAAGCGTTTAAGACCGGGTTTGCCGCTCGTGTGTCAGTTAAGCCCAATGCAAATAGCCCTTTTACTGATCTTCTTGCAGACGGTTATATAACTGATACAGATCGTTCACTTGCGGACACGTCAACGTCAATGGATATATCTGGTGCGGATAAGCTGATCGATTTGGTCGAGTGTTCCGCGTTGCATCCTTCACAGACATGGACTAATAAACGGTTTGCGCTTATTGTTCGGGACATATTAACCCCGTTCGGATTGGATGTTGATGTTACGCAGCTCACCAGTAATCCGAAGATTGAGAAATTTACGCTTCAGTCTGGCGAGTCTGCATTCAACGCCATAGAGCGTTTGTGCAGGAGTCAAGCAGTCATACCGCTTTCGACTGCGGACGGTGTGTTACTACTCGGCTATGCGGCGAATGAATTCGAGCGGGCAATAACTAATCTTGAGGTTGGTGTTAATGTTAAAAATATTAGCGAGTCGTCTTCATGGCGGAATCGTTTTTCAAGATATATAGGTCGGTCACAAACTACGGGAAAAGGTAAACGCTGGACGAAAAAAATGTTGCAGTGTGCAGCCGAAGCAATAGATACAGGCGTCACCCGGTATAGGCCTATGTTGTTTATTGCTGAGAATAAAGCCGATACCGCGCTACTTGGAAAACGCGTAAACTGGGAAGCACAAGTTCGAAGCGGACGGGCGCTTACTTACACAATAGTTGTTGACGGTTTTTATCAGAAGACTGCGGACGGTGAGCCGTTAACACTGTGGCAAAAAAATAAAAGGGTCAATCTCAAATGTGTTTATTGGGATGTGGATATTGAACGGCTGATAACCCGCGTGGAATTTTCACTTGGTCCCAGGGGTGAACTGACTACGTTGACCCTCAAACATCCAGATATTTTCAAACCAGATCCATCGGATGAAGTGGATTTAGCTCCATGAAAGTCGCTATTAAAAAGTTGGTTTCTCGTGTTGAAATGATGCTTGCCAAAGCGATTGTAAAAGCAGTTATTGACACTGATGAAATACAGCTTGTGAAGCTTTCCGTTCTTGCCGGTGAAACGCAAGACGGTATTGAACGTCTTCAAAACTATGGTTTTTCATCTGTGCCGCCAACAGGGTCAGAAGCTTTCGTAGTTTACCTCAATGGCAATCGGGATCATGGGGTAGTGATCGTTTGTGACAATGGAGAATTCCGACCAGTTGGTTTAAAAGATGGTGAAGCTGTTGCTTATACTAAGCATGGACAAACATATTTACTCGATGAAAATGGAGACCATGTTTTTGAGGGAGGGACCGATTACGTGGCGGCATTCACCGAACTAAAGGCGGGGTTCGATGAACTTGTCGCTTATGTAAATGCACTTGTTCTGCCTGTGACTGGCGCAGTTCTTATTAACCCTCTTGTCCCGGCTGTTGCCGGTCCTCCGCCGCCACCCGGATCGACGGCTTCTATTGACGCGTCAAAGGTGTTAAAGATACGGGTACCATGAGACTGATAGGCGACATAAAGTTTTACTATTCGGATGCTTTAAAGGTACCGGTTCCAGGTCCTGGGGATATTGCGGTAACGGGTTACGACCTTCACCGAGATCCCGGTTTCGAAACTGCCGTTGTCCTGTCGCTTTTCTCCGATGCGCGTGCCGGTCGTGGTGACGTGCTTCCAGGTACATTTGAAGTAAAAGGGGGATGGTGGGGATCGGCGCTTCTTGGTTATGAGTTTGGCTCTAAGCTATGGTTGCTTCAACGTTCCATTTTGAATAATACTACCATGCGCCTTTACGAACAGTATTCTAAAGATGCGTTGAAGTGGATGGTAGATGATCAGATAGCCGAAGAGATAACGGCGGTTGCTACGCGAACAGGAAACAACCGTGTTGATCTTGCGATGACAGTCAAACGTCAAAATAATACTAGTGTTTCGTTTCGATTCTACGTTAATTGGGAGGAACAGTTAGCGGGAGGGATTACAACATGAGTTGGACACGCCCAACAATAATTCAAATCTATGAGCGTATCCGTGCCGATATGGAAAGCCGTGTTACAGCTGATATACCGATTCCGAGTGTTTCCATGCTGGGTGTTCTGGCAATTGTTTTTACCGGAGCAGTTCATTTATTTTATGGATTCCTTGTGTGGGTGTCAAAGCAGGTGTTCGTTGATACCGCAACTATTGAGGGCTTGGAGCGGTGGGGAAACATTTTAGGACTACCACGTAAGGCGCCGGAGTTTTCAACGGGTGAAGTCGCGTTTACCGGAACGGCAGCTAAGACGGTTGTGACCGGGACGGTGATGACAAACGGGGAAGGTTACGAATACGAAACCACAGAAGATTTTATTATTGGCACAACAGCTACGGTACCGGCTACGTCGCTTCTTGCGGGTGCTACGTATAACACAGACGAAACTATTTTTGAATTGAGTTCACCCGATCCGGATATTGATACGCCGGTTGTTGCAAAAGACTTTGATGACGGAACGGATATTGAAACGTTAGTAGCGTGGGCGTTACGTTTACTTCAACGTTTTCGGAATCCGCCAAGTTCCGGAACTGTGGCCGATTATGAACGATGGGCCTTGAAAGTTTCCGGAGTGAATAAAGCTAAATGTTACCCTGCTGAGGAGTGGGGGGGTGCTGGAACCGTTGGTCTTGCAATTGCGGAAACTGATTGGACACCTGTAGTGTCTGGAATTAAGGCGGAAGTGGTTACATACATTGATTCCGTTAAACCAATTCCAGCGGAAGTTACGGTGTTCGATACCGTTGAATTACCGGTCATCTATTCAATTTCGCTTTCTCCTAATACAGTGGAAATGCAAAGTGCAGTAACCACGGCTCTTCAAGAGCTTCACGCATTGGAAGGTTATCCCGGAAGCACGCTATTAATTTCCCGTATTCGTACGGCGATTGCATCTGCTGGACCAGATGATTATATAGTAAACTATATTAACGTAGATGGTACGCCTCAAGGCGCAACCAATGTTGTTACAGTTGCGCCGGACGTCCCTATTTTTAACAGTATTATTTTTGTGAGTCTGTAGATGGTTGACGAGTATAACATCTTTAAGCTTTTGCCACGTTGGGATGGCGCCGCCTATACTAATCAATTGTTGGGACTTTTGCCCAAGGGCCTTGCCTGGGTATTTGATAAATTTTTAATTGACGCAGTTGTCCAGGATGTGCTTTCGGGTGACGGATGGCAGGATACATACACAAGTGCTGATGAAGTTCAGGACGTTATTAGAGGACAATCTAGCGGTCATCTTTTGGCGCGTTTGCTTTCGTGCTTCGGTGCTGAAATGGCGTATGCTGAATCCGAAGCATGGCGGCTCATCAATCAAACTGATCCAGGCGTAGCGACGGATACACTTGAAGACTGGGAACGTGTTCTGGGTTTACCGGAGGATTGCTTTGCTGACCAGGTATTGACCGAGGAGGAACGGCAGCGACAGGCGCACACTAAATTATTTGCGGAATATGAAGTCACGGATTTGGATTTCTATTTGGACTACGCGACGGAACTTGGCTTTGATATTACAATTGTGCAAATTCCAATTGAGTATTCACCGCGTATTATGGGTGTTGCACGGATGAGCGTTGAACGTATGGGCGGACGCGGCGGGTTTTCAATTTTAGAAATTACTATTAATTCCGGAACTAGTGATAACGCTTTTTTAAAGTGTGCTTTTAGCAAAGCGAAACAGGCCCACGTAATTATCATTTACATCGAGCCATAGGGGTTAGACATGACAACAGAAAACAAAAAAATACTCCGGATAAATGATGTGCTCAGTGCAATAAGTAACGGGCAACTTGCGGTTGAACTTGTGGCGGATACTGAACTTGGTTTTAAGGTCTGGGGAGGCAAGGATTACGACGGTGCGGTTGTCAAGTTTTTGGCGAAGGATAAAGCAGCAAAAATATTGAGTCTTCTAATCACCGGTCTTTCTGGTGTTAATGCGGGCTTAGTCAAACACGATACGGATGGTCTTGTGTCTGGTGGCCTTATGACAGTTGCTGAGTTGAACGCTCTCTTAAGTGACGGTCCGGTTGTTACTGCATTACAAGGTGCATGGGCCGGTGGTAATGAGATAGTCATTCCAGAGGATACACTTACCAGTCCGGTAAAAGTAAAAACAACTATCGTATCACAAGCGGGGGAAATTCTTTTGCATCGAGTTGAAGCAACGGATGACGCCGTGGTATCATTTTCACAATTATCCGCACAAAAGTATGTTCCTGCGTAGGAGGTAAGTTATGGCCGGTGGTAGATCATTAATTCGGGAGGAAGAACTTCGTAGTTCTAAAGTCACAGGCGGCGCTGTTCCCGGAACGGAATCAGTAGTTGAGCATGACGAAGCAGGCAATCTTAATATCAAAGATAAAAATATGGGTTCAGAAGAAACCCTGGAAGATATGTTAAAGGGAAACTATCAACCGATAAAAACGTTTACTACTTCCGCAAGTGGAACGGGAACGTTGTTATCAACTGACGCAGAAAAAGTCGTGGTAACAGGAACGGCGTTAGACTACACAGTTAAGTTGCCCGATGCAACAAGTGCCCCACAAATTGGTAAGGCACACAAAATCTATAATGCGTCTTCACAACCGATTCACGTTGTCAGTTTTTCCTCCTCTAATGTGGTTACCGTATTGAATCCGGGACAATTGCTTCATGCCGCATTAGTCGCTAATTCTGCGGATGGAACATGGGTGGTTGGAAAGTTTTCAATCATTGAGGAAGTAACAAAAGAGCCCACTGGTTTTGTAGATCCAGAAGATGTTATCGTTACTTATAATGATACTACCAGGAAGATTACCCTTACTGGTACCGTGGAAGCTTACTATCGTGGAAAGCGTGTTATTGAGTTGGTATCGGGTTGGCTGAGTCCCGCACATGATCCAGGCGCTACCACAGTGTTGTTTCTTTATTACAACGGAAGTGCATTTGTATGGAGCACATCTGTACAGACATTTGATTCTTTACAAATTGGTTTTGTGTTTTATGATTCTGGTGGAACGTACCAGTTTGCTTTACGTGAGTCACACGGAATGCAGCCTTGGCAGACCCACGAGATAATCCATGCAGTTATTGGAACGTACCGGGAATCCGGTGCAGACATTAGCGGAATAGTATTGGACAGCACAACTGCCTCAGAACGGCGACCGTTAATATCAGAAGCGTCAATCAAGGATGATGACCTTCGGTCTATTATTGCGGCTCACACTACAGGTAATAGTTATAGTCAATTATCTTTGAGTGGGGCCGGTGGTGACGTGGATTTCTTGACGGCTCAAGATGACATAATTGACGTTAGTGGAATTACACCTGAATGGAACGAATTTACCGGCGGTGCCTGGCAAAAAACGTCACTTTCAAATAACTATTTTATGTCAGTGTGGTTAATAGCACTTCCTGCGTCTGCCGATGCTACAAGTCAGATAAAACGGTTTATTTGGATGGCTGGTCAAAGTGAATCGACAACAATTGAAACGCAACGTGCTTTGTCGCCTGCAAATCTTGAGCTTAGTGGATTGGCTGCATTGGCGCCGGAGTTTGTGTTTATTGAACAGTTTATTATTCGGGAGATTGGAGCGGGTGATTGGCGGGTTTCGGAAATGCGCAGGCTCACGGGCACAAAGGCGTCTACTGTTAGCGTTGCAACGGGGGGTTTCTTATCGTCGGTTTCTTCTGACGAGACACTGGGGGGTGTTGGTACGCCCACAAGTCTTTTGACAACCCGCATTGCACCGACTGAGATAACGGGCGCTACGTATACGGTGCTGGCTGCTGATAGGGTATTGAATGTGAATGCAGGACAAGCTTGTACGATTACTTACCCCACTGCGGAAATTGCCAAGGCTGGACGTGTTTTGGAAATTAAAAATACGGGTCGAGATGCTTCAACATATCCAATCACAATTGAGACAGAAGGCGCGGAGACAATCGAGGGTGAAGCGGATGCAAAGATGAACATAAACGGTATGTCGTTGACCCTCCGTACTGACGGAAGTAATTTGCACGTTACCTGATAAGGAGAATGAAAAATGACTTTTATTCCAGATCCTACTTTTGGCGTTCCAGGAACAGCTATAGACCTTGCGGTTACGGGTGCGAGTGCGAGAACGCCAGCGGGTTTAACTGCGGATCAAGCATACGAGTTTACCGCAACTGAAGACATGCATTTTGTGTTTGGCGATGACGTGGTTGACGCCACTATCGCCGCTAAATTTTTACCTGCGGGAGTTCCTCGCGTGTACAAAACTCCATCTTCGGATACGTTTGTTGCCGCAATACGGTCTAGCGTGGATGGCGTGTTGTTCATGACTCCGATTGTGAATTAAATGATTACTGTTCCGTACAAATATCGTCGGCTTACATGTCGCATGTTTGCTAATCCTTCTGGCGTGGCTGAGTTAGATCCGAATTTGACTATTAACAGCGTTACCGAGACTCCGGTATTTCGGTACAAGGGTGGTGATGCAGATGGAACGGAGATCACCCCGTGGGGCTATGGCGAAACTCTCGACCTACAAGCGGGCACCGTACCGACTTACAATGACGGCTCGCCTGGACTTGGCGCATTCGATGATAGCGTAAAGTTTAATAATGGGGGTTACTATAAAGCCGATAACGTAAACTTCGGTCAAATCACTACCGAAGATTTTGTTATTGAAGTGGTGTTCAAATATGACGCCGCGACAACGGATGCCATCGCGGGAACGAGAGATACAGGTAATGGGTGGTCGTTGTATACCACGGGTCAACTTAAATTAGCTATTGAAGATGCGCACCCTGAGATTATAATTCAATCAGATAATCTCATTGATGGTACATGGTATCATGGAATTATTTTTTTAGACCGTAGTGGTTCCGCACAATGGTATCTGAATGGTGTAGCGAGTGCAGGTGCACTTGATATATCAGGTGAGGCGGGAACGTTAGTATCTGGACTTGCAATGTGTGTAGGTGCGAGAGGGGCGGGAACGTTGGTTTATAATTCTAACGTTGCTTATGTAGCCATGTGGAAAGGCGCGGCATGGCTTGACACGCACCTACAAGGCACTGTGGCTGCCGAACGCTTCGCCAAGTGGGAAGGCATCTACCCCCAGAAGGCGAACGGTACAGCAATGCCTAGTGTGAGCACCAGGGCCTATCCGGCATACCTCGATAAGCAGGAGGGGGCCGTTCGTAAGCTCTATTACATGGCTCCTGAGCACATGCGAATGTGCAGCCGGGATGATGTGAATGGCGTCAATGTGAAGGGCTACCTTTCGGAACCGGCAATAGAAAACTTGTTCGATGCGAGTGAAGGCTTTTCGGGGTGGACGAAGATTGACGCAGGAGATACAGTCACAGACGATGCGGCGGTGTGTCCCGATGGAAGAACAGCGGCGGCTTCGTTGGTTGCGGACTCAACGAATGGTGATCATGGGGTCAGAAAAGATCCTACGTTGACAGTGGCCACGCATGCTCATGATGTGTTTGCACGTCCCGGCAATCAAGATTGGATTGCTTTATATGATACATCCTTGGCGCAGGTTTTTTGCTATTTTGACATAGCAAATGGAACCATTGGGACGGCGGGTGCAAACGCAACGGGTTATATTGAGGGTCCGTTCTTTGGTGGTTTTTATCGTTGCTGTATAGTCTTTACTGGCACGGTGGCAGCTCATGCGCTACGCGTATACACCGCCGTATCGGATGGGGTTACTACTTTTGCTGGTGATGGCGTAACAGTTAATACCTATCTGTGGGGCGCTCAGTGCGAAGCTAACGATTACATGAGCAGCCCAATTGTAACAGACGGCGCCACGGCAACAAGATTAGCTGATTCACTCCGGTTTGTTGGCGACGACGGGAACATTACAAACAATCGAAAAGGTTCCCTTGTGTGTAATATACTGTATCCTGATTACGATCTTGCCGCACTTAAATACATGTGGTCATTGAATGACGGCGGAGCTGCGGCGGATCGTATATTTGGACATGTTCAAGCTTCTGATAATTTTCGCGTAGGAACGCGAGCCACTGCGGGGAATAATGGCGATGGTCAAACTGCCGGAAATATTATTGATAATGTGAAACATAGCGTTCGTGCGCGATGGGCAATTGATAACTTAATAGCGAGTAATAACGGGGTTGATGGAGCTGCGGATATTGATTGTGGAATGCCTAACGATTTGGACCGGATAGAAATTGGTAGAAACGTTTTATTCGCAGGACACGCAGGGTGTCTAATTTCGGACCTTCGTATTTTTGATGAACCAACACGACGCGGATAGAAAGAAACCACGATGACTAAAGAAAACACTACCGGCATTTCACTTGAAGATCGCTTTTATGATTTCGTGACAAAAGATTTCCCAGATTTCCGTGCGGAAAATAGTAAGCAGTTGGCCGATGTTAAAGCCCAAGTTAAGGGTGCTCATTCACGACTAAAGAGGATTGAAGAAAGACCCAATTCCGTTCCCCCGTTAGTCGGGACAAACGGATCGACCTTTAAACGATTATTCAGTCAGTACAAATATTATATTGCGCTTGTGCTACTCGGTTGCGGTTTCTGGCTGGGCTCGCGTGGTGATACAGAAGGAACGATTCGTATGTTGGGTCCCATGTCCGATGCTCTTATTCAAATGGGTTTAAGAGTATCGCAGATTGAAAAAAATAAAACCGAGCCCGTGTTTATTCCCGTGCCGGTTTCATCAGAAGACATGTTACTGGAATAGGAGAATTCAAAATGCACAGAACAGAAGGTGACGGGTACGTAACTGAAAGTGGTAAACGGCGATTCAAGGATCGAAACTTACCTACATATATTGGCACTGTGGATACCGCCGAATACAACAACGCAGTCCAAGAAGAATTATGCAACCTTATTGTGGCTCTTGGTGGGACGGTAGAGCCCGACGCTGCGACGGACAGAACTAATGCTTGGGAGCAAATTGCTACACTCCTGTTAGCAAGTGCAAAGATTACCGACGCGGCCATGTCGGATTTCGATTTAGCAAAAGGATTCGGTGATATATTAACAACTGATGGCGGTGCTCTTTATATTTTCTCCGCTACACCAAATGAAGCTGGTGTGTATTCCACGGGAGTAGCTGCAAAAGTAACTACCTATCTTTCCGCTAATCCGGCAAGTAACCCTGGTTTGTATGTTTACGATGATAATGCTAGCCTTGCATCTCAGGTTTATAAAGGTGTGAAATTTGCCGGAGGGCCTGGAGAATCAGCTTATGATAATATTCAATACCGAAAAGCAGCGTTTCGGTTTGATCTTGGTTTTACAGCGTTATATGCGGTTCCTGCAACTCCGGATACAATTGTTGCGTGGAATTGGAATGGCGGTGGCAGTTACGATACGGATATACCCTTCACAGTTCCGCTTATTGGGGCTACTCTTTTAGAGTGTGACGGAAGCGGAACACTAGAAGGACGTGTAACACCTATTCATATCAATACTGTTGATAATGGAGCTGGTTTTCATAGAATTAGCGAAGCGGTTGTATCCGGCGTACAAACTGGCCCATCTGGTACTAATGTTTTATTGTTAGAATTCGACGCCACTTTACTGTAAGGAAATCCCCCACATTCCGTAAACTGGGGCTTGACCGGATATGGCCGGACCCTACCTAAACAACGATACGCGCGTAAGACTCGGACGTTTGTAGGGCTCATGTTGTCCGGGTGAACCCGTGGCCCTGGTAGACGAATTTTGCAGGCGGTAGGGAGGGGGAAGATTAGGGGGCCTTGTAGGGCCTTCTAGGGACGCTGAGAAGCTACTGAAAAAAATAGATGACTCCTCCCGTGGATTACAATAGTATGGAAGTAACATAGTTCGGGGCCAATTACGGCCGCGCTACTTGCTGCAAAAGGACGAACATCATGACTTTAGCGAAAATTCAACAGAACTCACATGTAAGGGTGCGACAGGTGTCCAAACAGATCACCCACGCGATGTTGACCGCATCGGCAACCAGTCAGAAGATTGCTTTTGACGCTGCGTTACTTGAGAACGCGGTGATCATTGCGAGCTGGTTTGAAGTGGATGAGGTATTTACCGTCACTTCACCGGAAGCACCCGCTACCAAAGTAGGGGCAAACGGACCCTACGATCTTGCGGCGGCGGAAACAGTTGTGGTTGATGTCGATAACGGCGGTAACCAGACGGCAACGTTTGACGCGGCGGCGGGGTCACAGGAATGTGATACCTATTTCCCCGTTTCGGACCTTGACGGGTTAAAGGTAGGGGTCTCCCATGATGGGGGCGCGGATGAGGAAGTAACTTTCGCTACGCCCTGCACTACGGAAGCCCAGGTACGGGCACAGATTGCGGCCCAAACCACGGGTGTTTCTCTCGCAGCGGCAACCACGGCGAAAGCTGCCTTTATACCGACAAACACCGAAGACGCCCCGTACGAGCTGATAACGGACGGGCTTACCGCGATCATAGATGTTGATGACGCGGGCGCGGACACTGCAACGTGGAACATCACCCAGGCGGTATCAGTCGGTAGTGGCTTGAACATCGTGGATATCGACGGCGAAACTCTCATTCTTCATCTTGAAGATGACATTGTGCAGACGATAACTTTTGCCGCCGGGGATGTTAGCGCAACCGTGGCCGCAGCCACAATCAATGCACAGTTAAGCGGCGGGCGTGCGGTTGTGAACGGTGCGGAAATTGATATCTATTCCGATCATTGGGGTACCGGGGGTACCGTAGACATTACCGGCGGGACGGCTCGCGCGGAACTCGGGCACGCGGTAGCGGACAACGCCGGGACCGGAGACGCGGTTGACGGTCGTGCGGTTACAATCGCTGAAATCAAAACCTGGCTTGAAGGGGACATAACCGGGAGCAGTGGGATCGTAGTAGCGGACCTTGCGAACGACCGGTTTTCCATCACATCGGGCACGACTGGTATTGATAGCGAACTCGATGTGTCGGCAAGTACAGCACTCGCGACACTGGGCATTACTATTGAAGTCGTGGTTGGGACAGCTGCCCAGACCAAGATCACGAGTGACATACTCGGAACCGACAGCACGGTTTTGGTAACGGATGTTGATAGCGGGCTCTCATGGGCCGCTGCGACGGCTGGGACCGGAGACGTTGCGAACATCGACGCAGTTACCCCCGCCGAAGTCAAGACCGTTATAGAGGCGGATACGGACGCTGTGGTGACTCTGACAGGAACCGGGTTCACCATGTACAGCGTTGATGAAGGCGCGGCGGGTGAACTCGACTTTAAGTCGGGTGCGGCACTAGCTGAGCTCGGACTGTCGGTTGAAGTGGTCAACGGAACCGATGAAGTGATCGGAACCATGACCGCTGATTTCGTAGGTGATACGTCCGGAGATGCCGACGCACTGATCGATGGTGGCGATCTCTCCACGGGTGCGGTCCCGATTAGCGGACCCAAGGGTGTAGCGTCTGATGGTTTCTACAGTGAGAAAATTCCCGCTGTGACCATGAAGGGAACGTTGGACATGGATGAATATACGTCGGGTGACATGACGGCAAATATTCTCTACGTAGATTCCACGCGAGCCCCGTACTAATGTAGGGGGTGTTCCTCACTCTCCGCTATCGCCGCTAATTCAAGCTTGACAACTTTTGCCCGCTCGATTTTTAGAGCCTTGTTTAGCTCCACAGTTTCGGCGCCAAGTTGTCGGGCGGTGCGTTTCCACTTCGGTTCATTGATCGCGGTCTCGATACATTTTTTCAAGAGTTTGAGAAACATTTTATTTTTCTTCCTGAATTAGAATTTTTCGAAGCCTACCTTCTTGAAACACTTCCGACCTAACCACTCCAGAAACCGTACCCACTTACCAGGCGGTACCGGCCCACGGAGATAAACTATCATCTCGATTCCGACCGGGATATGGTGACGCTGAAATGTTTGTAGCGATTCGGTGATGTCTCTTCGTGTGCCTGGGAGTGGGGAGTTTATATCTTGCGGAAATCTTGTGCGTAACAATTCTTCTGAAATCCCAGATTGTTTTGCTATGCCTTTAATAAGAGAATCCCAAAACTCGTCGAAGGTTTCTACGGGCTTCATTTTTTATTCTCCTTGACTACATAGTCGGACAACCCCGGACAAGAAAAATTGAAAATGAGTCCTTCACCAAAAGCGGTTCTCGGTATGAACGGGTTAGCAGCGTAACGCCACGAAGAAAGCATAAGTTCGGGCACGCCCGATCCAAAGTAACCCGCTAGGCTGTCTACCAACATTGCCCACGCGTAACGCTCCCCTTGTAGGGGGGTGCGCGTGGGCGTGGAAATTGTGCCGATGGATAAGAGTTTGGGGGGTTGTTTGCCCCCGTACTCTCTCGCGTCACATTCCGGGCACAACCCGTGGCTTATGGTCCCAAAGGGGTAGGTTCCGTGCTTCTCGTCTTCAACCCACTGGTCGTTACTCACCTTCCGACGTTTGCAGAACATACAGAGGGTGACAACGGGGGCCGGTATTTTAGATTTTCCCCTTGTGTTACTGCGGATACGAGCTATGGTTTGCATCGCGAGTGCCTGACCCTTAGTTGGCCTAATTAATTTGGACAACATAGGGTTACCTTTTTGTTTTTTAGAGTCTGACATTTTTATTTCCTGTACTTCGCTTTTCTCATTTTTTCCAACCGAGCAAGTAACGTAAATCGTTCAACATAATATTTCATTATCGCCATACGGGTCTCAGTCCACCCGAGCTGGACGGCTTTTGCCGGGTCTACCTGACGGTTTGCAGGGTCCGCTTGATCACCTAACTCAGTTTTGAGTTTCGCTATTCGTTTGGTGAGTTTCATCCCTCGATCCTCACACCGTAACGAAGCGGCGATTCTGTACGCCCTGGTTCCAGCGGCAAAGGTCCCGCAGTCGCCTTGATTCCGCGCGTGCTATCCCTAGCTCACGTTCTGCCATGCGTAACCGTGTGAGGGCGGAGTCCCTCTCGGTTTCGACTGTTACGATACGGTCTCGGATATTCTGTTTCAGACCGCCGGTTTTTTTCTGACTCATTTTGAATCCCTCCCGTGGTTGTGTTCACTGTGTCTATTCGTCCATTGCCGCTTCGTAGTCTTCATCTGGTACTGATGGCCACGGCATTTCTTCTCGGATGGTATGCCAGTATGTTGACTTCTCGTCGTGGTATCCTTTTGCTTCATAACGGCAACGGAAATTCTCAAACCATGCTACCCAATCTGCGTCCCGTGCTCTTCGTTCAAGGAACATTTTTTCAATCTCTCTCAACCTTCGAAGTTCTTGGATAAATTCCTGTGCGGGGGTGACTGCACTTACAAGCGCGGTATCGATCCCCGCTGGTTGCATCACCTTATTTACATCAGCGGCTGAAACGGTAGTAAGGTCACCAAAAGAGGATTCATCGAAAACAATTGTTTCCCCGTCTATCTCGACTGTTAGAAATGATTTGCTCATTTTAAATCCCTCCCGTGGTTGTGTTCATCGGCTCCCCGTACCGGAATCGAACCGGCGCACCCAGGCGGGGAAATTATTTTTACTCCCTCTCGGGGTCTATAAATTCAGCGAAAGTATCAGAACCTTCACCGGAGACGTACGAACAATATTTTACAAGTTGTTTGCCTGTTTCTTCACCAATGACGTTTATTACTTCCGTTTGTGTCTTGGCACCCTTGAAAAGTTTTTCGAGTTCGACCGCGTATAATTTTGCTTGACGTTGCGTGTAAAAAGCGAAACGGGCAACGCGACTACCCGTGGGAATGTGTGTCACTGTCCAGTATTTTTTATTGTTATAGCTTGCCTCGCGATGAACCGCGAAAATCCCGTGAATGATGCAGGGGATAGTTTCATCATCTGTTCTAATAAGATTTAAAGTTACGGTTCCTTTTTTGAATTGAGCTGCCATTTTGTTTTCTCCCGTGTTGTTTTTTGTTTCCCTTGCCATGTGAAGACTATGCCAGAACTTTTTGCCATAGTCAAGGAAAAAAACATTTTTATTTTCTGGCCACCTCATCAGGTACCGAGAGCCACCCGGTACGACGCCCCCTTTCGGGGGCGTTTCGGTTTTCAGGAAGTAAATGCCGCTATTTCGTTTTCACTATGATTAAGGCTTAAATTAACTGTTTCATTTCCAATAATTTTACAAGGTCCCGTGGTACCGGCGGCGTACTTAGTTTTGAAAATTTCGGTTTCGGCGTTTATCGTGGCCTCTACTTGAAGGCTGTAAGTGTCTCCACGACGGCCCATCATTTTGGCCCTGTGATTTTGCTGCTTGATGTAAGCGGCGGTTACGCGCTCCCATTCGGGGTGTGTCCGGTCCAGGGTGATGCTGTCTTTGTCGAAATAATCGGTCATGGAATCGGTATCATTCCGAACGGTAAAGAGGTCGTGAATTTCGGTGGGAAAACGATTTGAGTAGCTAGTGGCAAACATCGTTATGTGCGGGTTGTCGTCATTTTGGTAGGACTGTGTTTGGAAGCTGTACCACAATTTGTAAAGCTTGCCGTCAACTTTGATGCCGTTCCACATGTACCTAATTTTTTCTACGTTTTTCATTTTGTTTTCTCCCTGATTGTTTGTGTTTCCCGTTGCCATGAGATAACTATGCCTGAACTTTTTGCCATGGTCAAGGAAAAAACACACTTTCTAGAGAAAAATTATAAGTTCCCGAAATCACGCAGAATTTTACGGAACTTTTTAACCCGTTGTTGAATTGCTGACTGGCTACTTGGCGCCCCACACTTACAGGTGCCGCACTTGTACGCGCTAAGAATTCCGTACACGTCATCACCGCACATCTCTTTACCTAGAGACAAACACCGTGTACCCGCACGAATGTTACCTTCTGTTGTTTTCAGTTCTTGCCCGCGTCCACACACCCCGCGCGGCATGACTTGCATGACTCCGATTTCCCCGCGTTTTCCTTTTCGCGGTTTTCCAAATCTCATCGAATTTTCACGGTCTGTGATGAACATAATTAACAGCGGGTTGATGTTCCACTCTTGCCCTATCGCCACAATGAGTGGCGCAAATTTTAATGCGGCGGCAAGTCTCTTTGGCCTCTCGATAAAATAATTCATGTACACCTGCACGGCTTCAATACTGGCGTGTCCGGTTGCGGGAATTTTCTCCCGTGGTTCCGCTCCGACATTCACCGCAACAAACACGGACAAAACTACCGCGATAAATATCGCAAGAATTATGAATAAAATTTTGTCAGTTTTATCCAGTCTCTTCATTTCGTTTCTCACTTTCTATAACGGACGCCCTCCCATCCATCGGCCTTAATTTTCACTGGCCAAAGTCTGGCCCACGCGGGCACGTCACACAGAATTTTTATCACCTCTTCTAGACTGCCTTTCCCTTCCGGGGCTTCAATCGTCACCTCATCATGAGTTGTCATGACTATACTATATCCCGCCGCTTCAAGTCGAATAATTGCCCACGCCAGTAAATCCCGCGCGATAGCCTGCACAACATTTTCAATGAGGATTCCACGCCACAAATCGAACCGGACCCAGCCCACTTTTCCCTTACTTGAATCGGTGTTAAAACGCATAGCGGATAAGCCCCACGTGGGGAGCTTTGAAAATCGATCCGAAGACGGAAACAGCCGGGCGTCATGGTACCGAAGTAAACGACCACTCGGAAGTTTGCACGTGAGCAAATCCCCGTGGGTCTGGTACGTGATCCCTCGATACTCGTATGCTTTGCCCGGATTTAACATCGCTTGGATCGCGGCGCCCTCTAGACCAAAATATTCATATCGAAATTCATATGAGCCGGGGGGGTCTTCACGTACTTGCCCGCCCCAGAGTTCAACCACAGCGGGAGAGGCGGCACGCCATTTTTTTACGGCGGTGATAATCTCGTCGTCACTCAAATGTTTATCAGCGCCAAAGTTTTTCCACGCTCCGAGCCACCCGCCAAACCCGCTCGCCAGTTCCGCATATTTTCCGATCTTGTTTCGCTGGGGGTGATGCTCGCCAGTACGTTTTTTATGTTCGAAAAATTCCTTTAGGTCTATCCCGGTAATCATGGACGCGCTTGCTTCGTAAATCTTCCCGTGGGTGTTGAACACATCGATCCGCCACTGTTCACCCGCAAGCACGGCAGTTACTACGGCTTCAATCGCTGAATAATCTGCACAGATAAATCGATGTCCATCCGCCGGGATGAACATAGACCGGACGCATCCGGAAATTGTTTCAAGGGGCTCACCAAAAACTCGTTCGACTTCGGCAAGGTCCCGCGTGGAGATGACAGCCAACGCGTCTAAAGCGACGTCAGGACCCCACTCGACTTCCCGGCTGTCAGTAGCCCCGCACCACGGGCAACAAGGCGTACGGCGTTTGTGGTGATGCTCACAGGCGTTACAGCGTTCAACCTCTCCCCCTTTGTTGCTTAGGTTCTGGGCTTGAACACCTCCCCCCGTCCACCGTCCGGTGTTAGTCGCTCCACAATAATTGTACATGTTGCGTAACCGACCATCCGAGGAGACCCGCGCCAACATGGCGTATAATTTTTTAATCGAGGATTTCGATAGTAGGCGTCGAATTTCCAGGGCACGGCGTGCGCTGGGATCTAGGTCGTCACGTTCGAGCACTTCTTTGATCGTGTCCTTTTGGAGATTTGCTAAAAGTACTCCGCGTGCCCGTACCCACTCGGTAAGATTTCCTATCGCGTCTGATGAGGGGACTTGACCCCCAGTGAGTATCCGTAATTCCGCGTTGTACTTTGTGTGGGCTTGCGCGATGACTTCCACGCAATCCCGAATGCTATCTAAATCGAGCCGTACGCCCCGGATATTGATTCGCTCGGTTGCTAGGTAGACTTGACGTTCAAGCGGGTCCAGGGGCGGCACAACGGCGTCCACTGCCGTCTCAGTCCGCACGTCTTGAATACAGTAGCGGATAAATTGTTCCGCTTCGTCCGGGTGTTGCTCAAGAGTACGCTGGGTGCGCTGATCGTTTTTTGACGGTGCGCGGGGGATAGAAAATCGACGTATCCATTTTTTCCCGTCGCTATCTTTTTCAGCTACCTTTAAAATCGAACCCAGTTTTTCAAGGGCACCAGGGAGACCGTACGCGCGGGCCGCTGCCATGGTGTTAATCACTTGTTCCACGGGAAGCTCGGGCCACCCGTAACGAGGTTTACAAATGTAATTCCATAGCCACCACTCGAACGATCCATGGCACTTGATAAACCCCCCGGCCCGTATGTGGTCGGTTAGTTCCGTGGGTTCCGGCATACCCTGCAACCACGTGTACTCGGGACTGGTAGCGTCCAGACCGTAAACAAGTATTAACGGCTGGGTGCTCGGGTGCTCCGCGTAGATGGACGTTCCCACGCCTTGGATACCGGGCTTTGCGCCTACGTTGGCCCACCCACCGTACCTACCTTTATCTGGATTCCAGATGTACCCAGCCGTCGAAAATGTTTCAAAATCGATGTGTGGGATCATGTCTAACCTTTGCCGTTTAGAACTCTAGCGGACCCACATCCGAAGACGTGAGTCCTAAGAACTCTAGACAACCGGACAAGCAAGAATCTGTGCTTCGTTCCATCCACTGGCCAGTAACTCAGCTTTGGTATAGACGCCTGTGCTGGTCTGGTACTTCGGCTCACTCGTGGGGGGTCCAGGGGGTGGCCCACCTGCGAACCCTTGCGCCTGTGTCACGGTACCACCAGGGCCGGACGCAACCGGCGCACCAGATGCCGTGCCCGCACCCACGGTGGCACTCTGGGGATTTCCCATGGGGGGACCCCCCGCCGCTTGTGTTCCGGGGCCTTCCGTTGTCGCACTGGCTTCCGGCGGTACGACATCATCAGGTAGTACGTCCGGAGACGCGACAGCCCGCATGGCCTCTACGCCATCGGTTCCGCCCTGAATGATCGCACCGGGCGTGATGAGTCGGATCGTGTCCATGTTAAGGTAAACACCGGGGGACTCGGACGGACTATTATCCGTGGTGTTTCCCCATATGCGGACGTAATCACCACGCTTCAACCCGCTACGGTCGGTAATCGGTTTGTACGCAGCGTCAACGATTGTAGGACCGTCACCAAACGCGGAAAAGTGAAACACCCAGTGACCGGGCCAACCATCTTTATCACATGGTTTGTTGCCTCTCTTGTTTGCAATTTGGCTATTTCCATCGGTGCATTTCCAACTGAAATCCGCCGGACCTACGAAGTTTCCTTGCGCGTCGAATAATGCCGGGTAACCGTTTTTTGCAGCCTTCGAAAGTTGCGCGAACATTTCGTTTATCTCAGTCGAAAACTTTGACTTCGAAATGGCCAATGCAACGTAGTACTCCACAAGGGGCTCGCCTGCGTTTGGTCCGTTTTTAATGAGCCGGATATTTCCTTTCGCATCTTTCGAGCGACCTTTCCACGGATCGCCGCTTACGATACGTCCCACAGGTGTTAAAAATTCGATATACTCTTTACTCATAGTTTCCCCTTGCCTCCCTCGAAAATTGCCCGGATATTTTCTTCCCGAGCTTGTTTCAATTTTAGCCCTTTGTCAGGGCGTTTTGTGTACGCCTCAATCAATTCTTTCTCTAAGCCAAGCCTTTCTGCTTGCGCGGGCGTAACTGATTTTTCTACAGTTAGTTTCAAATTGTTCACGCTCCCAATTTCGTTAACTACGTCTCCCGGTATCGTCCAGACCCGATGGCCATACGTTTGTTTCAGCCCCCATCCGGGAACACGAGCCCCGCCACGAAGCTGTTTTTCCACGCGTGTCTCTAGTGCCGTGCGTCTATGCGTTAACGCTTCGATTGCAACCCCCAGCACGGTCAACTCATGGCCGCACTGTTCTGTGGACTGAGACAACCACGCGGATGTACCTCGAAAAGCGATCCATTGTTCCGCGTTTTTTTGTGCCGTTGCACAGTCTACAAGTGCCGGACAGTACCGGCAGTGCGTGCCCGCTGTGCAAAGGGGGGCTCTCCCTAAAGCAAACTCCGCTTGACTGTGAAGGTGATTGATAAACGGTGTGAGCTGATCCGCTGTGGTCTCCCAGACTCGCACGGGACCATCGCTATGGGGCGCCCGTGGTTGATTGATGCAGAATTTAATTTTCGTTTCACCCCCCTTGATTCCCAAAAGATCTATCAAGCCCGCGTAGTACGCGACGAGCTGGTAATTACTGAACACATCGACAACCCCGTACCCAAATTTAAAATCAAATATGTACAGCGTTTTGGTCGGGTAATGCCAGATCCACGCGTCCGGAGTTCCGAAGCATTTTTCATGTATCCGGGGGCAATTAATTTTGATTTCGATCCCGACGTTGGGGCCTGCGTAGAGGTTGTGACGATCCATGATTGAAAGCACCGTAGTCACGTACAACGCAGCCCCCCACAACATGTCATCGGTAAGCGCAATTTCCTGTTGTGCCGCTGCGTTTTTAATGGTTGTCCGTATGTCATCAACAGACGCCCCGGCAAATCTGTCGGCTTGTCCGAGCACCCAGGCGGCAAGCGAATGTGCTTCGAAACCTTCCAGGGCTTCCGGGGAAGTGTCGTCTTCATAGGCGAGTCCCAACGGTACCGATCCGGGACAGTGCGCCCAAATCGGAGCGGATGATGGGGCCAGTATCGAGTGTGTGCCGCTCATCCGATAAGTGCAGCGTGCAACCGCGCATAAATGCCGGGCTCGTCTTTTGCCATCGCGGACAACAACGCAACCGAAGTGATCCCGTGGGGCTTTACAACGTCCGACTGTGACGCGACATCGTTAAACCCGAGTGAACGCAGGAACCGCGTAAACTCCAAATAATTTGTCGGTACCTTGTTAGGGTCTACCGTTTCAGATCCGGGAGCTGGGGGCGCCGGGGGTGCGGGTGGGACCGGGGGGTCTTCGTCCGGAGCTGTATCGGCTATTAACGGGTAAACCCCGCGTAATTCCGTCACGACCGAAGCATAAATATCATCGTCTAAATTTCGTTTTCGTCGCCACGATCCATCATTATTTTTTTTCTGTTTTCCACTTGTGTGGATTCGTTTATCCCACGGAAGTCCGGTGGTATCCAGTTCAACAGTTTTTCCGGGGGGTACTTGTGTTGCGGACGATGCTTGTTCGACAGGAGGGGGCGGCGGCGGGGGTGGTTGCGCGGTCTCTTGTTCCGAGGGTGTCTCCGGTTCCGTTATCCTCAGTTCTTCAGGGGGTATCTCTTCTAAAGTTTCCTGTTCCGGCCCTGCACTCACCGTTGTTGCCGCTCTTACCGCTGACAAAAGTTCAAGGCCCTTTAACGGGGGGTTCGTCACGCCAAGGCGCGAAAGCATCGCGTGCACCTCTTTCTCTGTGCTGTTGAAAATTTCGATTTTAAAATCCATTTTGTTTTCTCCTTTTCCTTTGCAAAAATTCTTGTAGCCAGGAAGTATTTATGTTACTTATTTCCTTGGGAGTCAACAAAAAAGTGCAAGCAAGACCTTACCAGATTGATTTTAATAACGGGATTTACCACGCGTGGGATGCCGGGGCACGTAATGTTCTAGGCGTTTTGCCTACAGGGTCGGGTAAAACTTTTTGTTTTTCTGACATCGTTAAAAATTGGGAGCGGGGGGCGTCCGTGGCGATCGCCCACCGTCAAGAATTAATTTCACAAATTGCCCTTGCTTACGCGCGGATGGGTATCGAGCATTGTATCATCGGACCCCACAACGTGATTCGATTCGCTATCCAACGGCAAGAGGAAGAACTCGGGCTCTCCACTTATAATGTAATGTCTAACGTATTTGTGATCGGGATCGATACTCTACGAGCCCGCGCGAGTCGGCTTACCGGATGGGCCAAACGGATCACACTTTGGATCATGGATGAAGCTCATCACCTGTTACTTCTTAACAAGTGGGGCAAAGGGATCGAGATGTTCCCCAATGCGCTGGGCCTGGGGGTGACTGCCGTAGCGCGTAGGGCAGACGGTAAAGGACTCGGAAAAACATCTCATGGAGTCATGGATCATCTACTCGTAGGTCCGTCTATGCGCGAGCTGATAAACCAGGGGTACCTTTGTGACTATGATATTTGGTGTCCCCCAAGTAACTATCAGCGACCCACGGACGATGTTTCCCGCGCTACGGGTGATTGGACAAACCAAGCCGTAACCGAGTCAGTACATAACTCAACGGTCGTCGGAGATGTGGTTCAAGAATATCTTAAAATTGCGTCGGGAAAATTAGGAGTCACGTTCACACCCAACGTCGAAACCGCTGAACAAATTGCAAATGAGTTTCGGACCCACGGCGTTAGTGCTGTGACGATTTCGTACCGGACACCCGACGCGGATCGGGCGCGGATGCTTCGTGCATTTCGTCATCGGGAAATCATGCAGCTCGTTAGCGTGGATATTTTTGGTGAAGGGTTTGATCTGCCTGCTGTTGAGGTAGCCAGCTTCGCCCGTCCTACCGCCTCTTACTTATTATTTGTGCAGCAATTCGGGCGGGCACTTCGTACAAATCCCGGAAAGGGCCGCGCGTTAATTATCGATCATGTGGGTAACGTGATCCAGCACGGACTACCGGACGCCCCCCAGGCGTGGACCCTTGAACCGAGATACAACCGGACCACCGGACCAGACGGGACCGCTATAACCGTTTGTACGCGTTGTGCAGCGGGGTACAAGCGAGGTATCGTCGAGTGTCCCTACTGCGGGTACGTTGCGCCCCCTTCGGAGCGAAGCGGACCCGTACACGTTGATGGTGATTTGATTCAACTGGACGCGGAAACACTGGCGTACATGCGTGAGGCGGTTGAGGGTAACGCCGAATCGGCCCACGAGTATACCGCTCGGTTACACAAATCCGGGTTACCCGTTCGCTATGTTCAACACCACGCGCGAGCACATGCGCGTAAGCTTCTCGCGATTGATGCGCTCCGGGAAATCATGGGATGGTGGGCTGGTCTGCAATCGTCTAGGGGGTTGACCGATTCGTCTATACAGTACCGAGAATTTTACAAACGATATGGGGTGGACGTGCTCACCGCTCAGACTTTAGACAGGGAAGCCACAACGAAACTTGCGGAACGGATCACGGGGGATCTGCTATGACAGAACGAAAAATGACGGACGAAGAATTACACGATTTCAGTCAGTATTTTCAAACGATGGTGAAGTATGATCCCGGTACGGTTATGGCGGTATGCCGTGGATTTCTTCCGACTGAATACACGGACATCAACGCGCGAGTGCATTACAAAACGGCTATCCGGGCACTGGTAGATAAATTTGGTGTCGATGGCCTGGTCAACAAAATTCTGGATATGAAAACAGACGATGAAAAATAAAGCGGACGTCAGTAAACCCGTTTGGAAAAAACCCACGGTTAGAGATCTGATACTGTCGTGTATTAGAAAATGGATGGATATTGCCACGGGTGAAAACCATGGGGCGGCTACTGCGGAAATAAGATGTGCTCTATGTCACCGGTATCTTAATCACGCGAATGCAAATCGCTGTGGCGGGTGCCCTTTATTTGAAAATGGATTTGGTTGTCTAGAAGACGATTCAAATTTTAATAAATATTGTGATTTATCAGAACATTTACCCTGGACAGAAGAATATAGTGAACAACAATTTGAATGCGCTAGGATAATGGTTGATCACCTCAATATCTGTCTTGAAACGGAAGCAAATAATTCCGATGAAAAACGAAGCTGACGTTGGCGCAAACCTGCTACTGACTTCACCTATGTGGGGTTGGCGATTGTTCCGTAACAATTCGGGCATGGCCTATAACCCGAACGGGAAGCCCGTACGGTTTGGACTCGGGAACGTCTCGGAAAAATTTAACAAGGAAATAAAAACGAGTGACTATATCGGACTAAACAACACGGGTCAATTTATTGCTATCGAAGTCAAGCGGCCTGAATGGTGCTACGGCGTAGCGACAGGCAAAAAGGAACGGGACAGGGAGCGGGCGCAATGTCGCTTTTTACATTTGGTTAACAAGATGGGCGGGATCGCCTATTTCTACAATGGTACGAGCTGGACTCTACCACCTTTGGAGGCTCAAAAATGAGGGACAAAATTAGAGAACATCGCGAGGAACAAAACACAAAGTTGATCCTGGATTGCGCGTTAAAGATGGCACAGAAAACGAGTTATCTGTACGTCGCAATCGATCCCTTGTCCGTACTCACGGGACTCTCAACACATACGATCCGTAAGTACGTTGGACCTATGCACGAGCTGCAAACCAAAATGCTCAAGAGAGCGTTAAAAAATCCGAAGCGCCACGCACGAGTGATCGCGCAAGGGGTTGCACTGGGAGCTATCACGGGAGCGGGTAAGGTACGGGATCGTACTCTTATCCCGTGGGCCTGATGAGGGTAGACGACAGGGTAATTCAGGAAGTAACGGAACTATGCGGGGTAGTGGTTACGGACACCGCCATAGGTGACGAATTTATCGCCGTACACCTTCACCTACCGGCAGATCTGCGTATCGATACTTTGGGGGTGGTCAAGCGTATCAGGGAAGTACTCAGGTACGGCGGGGTGACCATGGGCACGGTCGAGTTACGCCAACGTCACACCATCACCTTGAACGCGGACGCTATCCGGTACCTGTGGGGCCGCGATCTTATCCAGGCAAGAACGAGGTCATATAAAAAACATAAAAAATAGTTTTTTCCTTGACCATGGTAGAAAAATGAGATATTGGTTGATTTAGGCAAAGGAAACAAAATGAAAAAATTAAAATTTTGGAACCATCGTTTAATGCTGAGATGTGTATGTGGCCATGTCGAACAACGCCATGTATCTATTTGTGCCCACTCACAAAAGGACGCTATCACGTTGCTTAAAGAACATGACCTCGACACAAGTTTGTATGAATTTCGCGGGTACTGGAATGACTGTTGGGGTAATTCCATGGACGGTATCAAACCCGAGCGTGGAATTTGGGTCGAATGGGGACAAAAGGAACCGCCGAAACGACTGGAAATAAAATGAGTCTTGAAGTCAAAAATATTCTAAGCCATAGGGTCCTACTTATCGAACAGCGAGAAAATTCTCGCGTGTACACTCTTCAAACAGCGGAAGATCGGGAAGTTGTTTTTCGTAAAATTCGCGCGATAGATAAGCGTGCCGAAATTTACCAAACCGGGACCAGATCAATCCTTGCATTTAAAGATGAATACTACGCGATTAGAGAAATTGCTAACCAGGAAATTGAGGGAACGAAATGAAAGAATGTTTTGAAAATCATAATTTTCAACGATCTGTTTTTTCTGTTATTCGACAGGCCGACAAAATTCTTTCTGAGTATCAAGCCGATGGGTATGACATGACGTTACGCCAACTATATTATCGGTTCATTGCGTTAGATTTATTTCCTGAGTCATGGATTGATCCTGTTTACAACGCTAAAGAAGATTTACCCCCAGACACTAAAAACACAAAGAAAAATTACAGTCGTTTCGGTGAAATTATTACCAAGGGACGTATGGCCGGATTACTCGATTGGGGTCAACTTGTAGATCGTACACGTGAAACAAAATATCTTGGTCATTGGGCTGATCCAGGAGACGCAGTGAGATCGATAGCTTATCAGTTCAGAATAAACAAATGGGAAGATCAACCGCTACATGTTGAGGTTATGGTTGAAAAGCAAACTCTTGAGGGGATTGTAGAACCTATATGTAAAAAACTTGATGTTCCCTTTAGCTCCAACAGGGGATTTTCTAGCGCATCATTCATGTATCGTAAAGGTAAAGAACTTGCTGAAATAGTCGAAAACGGTAAAGACGTAACAATCGTTTATTTAGGAGATCATGATCCCAGTGGTCTCGATATGGATCGTGATATTTTGACTCGATTAGGTACTTTTGGATACTTGAATTCTGGGCTAGATTTAAAGCGTGGTGCCTTGACCATGAAACAAATTAAAACCAAAAAGGCACCACCGAATCCGGCAAAAACTACTGATTCACGATCAAAAAAATACATCAAAAAATTCGGAAATAAATCATGGGAAATTGAAGCATTAGATCCTCGTGAACTTACCGCCATTGTAACCGATACTGTTGAAGAATTAAGAGACCCTGATCTATGGGATAACGCAGTTGCCAAAGAAGACGAGATGAAAAAAACCTTGAACAAGTGGGCCGCTGAATACACTAAAAACGATGAGTATGATGAAGACGATGAGTATGATGAAGACGATGAGTATGATGAAGACGATGAGTATGATGAAGACGATGAGGACAACTAAAATGAAAGAAATGCAAGAATCGATTCTCGTTAGAATCACAGATACTTCTAGGAGAACATCTTATTGGTACCAAGATCATGTAGGTAAGGTACTTGAAGTCATAAAACTTGGCGCAGAATATGTAGATTTTGGGGGACGTTCTATCAGTCCCTTGGATTGCGTCATTATCGAACCCGACTATAGCGATTTTTCACCGGATTCAAGCGACGACCTACTAAAGAACATTCGTAAAAAAGCTACTCAATGTGGCCATACCGAAGCACTATGGGACTGGGTAAATAGGTTGGCCCGTGTAGATGTGAGGGAAAAACCGCAACCATTTTTTATTACATTTACAGATAGTGGCGAACCCGTCACTATCGAAAATGAACCGGACTATAGCGATTTTTCGCCGGAAGCAATCGAAGATTTCACCCGTGGATGTGTTCTGGGGGTTCCGTATAAAACCCACGGTAAAAATTCATCGAAACCGCCGCTATCTCTTGTTCCGGAGTTCTTCGTTGAAGCGGTGGCCAGGGGTTTCGAGAAGGGCCTCAAAAACGGACGCGAGGTAAATGACTGGATGTTACTGCACTGGGACGATGAAACGAGTAGGACGTACTGTGACGCACTTCTGAGACATGCTCACGCAGCGGTTACGACTCTTAACGAAAAAGAATTCGATGTAGCTAAAGAACACCTTGCAGCCGTAGCAACGAACGCGTATATTCTCATGTTCCACGAAGTAATTAAGAGGGGACACTAAACAATGACACCCGCGAAAATGAAAACAATTGTTGGTATCTATGACAACCCGGTACGGGTAAACGCGTGCTCTCCAGAGTGGACCATAGATCGCATCAACGGTTATATTAATTTTGAAATTGGTGATGCCTGGGGACTTATAAAAATAATTCGGGCTCGTTATCGTGATGACCCGTGCCGACCGGATATTTTCATACGTTGTAAAGGTACCCAATTACCACGACGGGTAGACGTGGTGTGCATTTACAATCGCCTGTTAAAAAAATTATCAGACGACAAAAAAATCACTTTTAGGAAGGAATAAAAAATGAAAATTGTTAAGCCAAGTATTGAAGTAACATTTTATACCCCTGAAAATGATCCAAGTTTTGAACGGGCGATAGAAACAGCAGGACGTACCTGCTACAAGTCAGAAAATAGAATAACGGATAAATCATCCGAAGAGTTTGTACGAATGCTTCGTAAACGCGGGCACCATGCAATGTTAGAATTTGGTTACGCAACGGCTCGTATTATTGGAGACCGGGGGTTAACGCACGAGTTAGTTAGACATCGATTGTGCTCATTTGCTCAAGAAAGTACACGATATTGCAATTATTCCAAGGGAAAGTTTGGGTCAGAAATTACGATCATTGAACAGCCTGGAATGGATGATCGCCAAATAGCTTTATGGACGACTGCAATGCGAATGATAGAGTCTAGGTACTTGTCCCTAATATCAGCGGGTGTACCTGCTCAAATCGCCCGGTCTGTACTTCCCGTTGGCTTAAAAGCGGAAATCGTCATTGGCTGCAACCTACGCGAGTGGAGGCATATTTTTGAAATGCGTTGTGCTAAAGCGGCCCACCCAATCATTCGTAGTGTAATGCTTGAAGCCCTCGCGCAGTTCGGAAAAAAGATACCGGTACTGTATGAAGATTTAGTAGAAAAATTCATAACGGAGGAATAAAAAATGTTTGGAACTGCAAAGCCATGGATGGCGCTACACGACAAAGGGCCGGGCGTGGTCCGTATCCAAGAACAACTTGACGCGCTCGGGATCGACGTGGGAAAAAATGATGGGTTGTTCGATGAGGCTACTGCACAAGCGGTAATGTGCTTTCAAGAACTGTATCATTTGAAAGTTGATGGCATCTTCGGCACCCGGACCCAGAACAAATTAAACATCGTTATTGACATTATGGAGGACTATGACGCGCGGGGAAAATTTGCCATACGACCCATCACGGGAATTCAGGGAAGGATCGTAGATATTTCCGAAGCCCACCCGCCCCCACGCCTGGCACGCCCGAACCGGTTTGTAGGTCCGGAAGCCGTAAACCGCGTGGTGTTGCATCAAACGGGAATACTTATCGGGAACACCCCGAAACGGGTTGGACGTATCAATACTCACCTCTACGTACCTCGGAAGGGACCGGCCTACCTTGTGAACACTGCCAGGATGTTCATACGCCATGCACAGGCGCTCTCTGTGGATTCTCTTGGTATCGAGGTAGAGGGAAACTTTGCAGACGTTCACGGGCGATTCTGGAAACCTGGGGGCGGTCCTCATACGCTCACTCAGGACCAAAAAAACAATCTTGACGCTATCGGTGTTTGGTTGGACAATTTTTTTGCTTCTCGACCATGGACGGTTTACGGTCATCGGCAATCAAGCGAGAACCGAGCGGGAGATCCGGGGCCGGAAATTTGGGGGTGGGCTCACGCCTGGGAAGAAATGTATGATCCTTGTGGACTCAAACCACAAGAGAGTTTCGGAACCGGTCAAGCGATCCCGGATAGCTGGTAAAATGGACATTAAGTTTACAATTGAGTGGCGCGAAAATGAGGAAGTACAGCGACACGTAATCGCGTCAACTAATCTGGTCCAGGCACGCACGGACCTAGAGCGATTATTTTTACTCAGCTCATCGCCGGACATTCTTTACACGATTACGCGAGTTGGATTTAAGGGCCACGCTGTGGGTACTCGGGAAGTAATGCTTCGTTCGATTCGCAACGGATCTTTATTACAAGAATTTAAAATAGAAAAGGTGTACGGACGCTGGGTCCAAGATGGACTGATATAATTCCGTCAAAATTATTTTGACGCAAACTAAAGGGTAATGAACGATGTATAGAATTATAGAGCTGGGAAATGTGTTCTATGGAAAATTAATTGAAAATTTTGAAGAAGAAAAAGATGACATTGAGTTATTTCTTTCAGAAGGAAGACCCGTACTTTTGGTGGAGGATTTAGCCGATCTGGACGATTATATTTGTGACATATCAAGCAAAGAAATTTGTTTGGTTTAAACAAAAAAATAAAATTCCGTCAGAATAATTCTGATGCAAACTAGGAGCAAAACAAAATGGCTAACAAAGTTTTCAAAGTAACCGCTAGTGATCTTTTCAGGTTCGATCCTGATGAACTGGTGCTAGGAATTACCGACAAGGATCGAGATTTTCCTGTGCTCGAATCGTTGGTACTGTCCATCATGGTCAACGGGGTTATCGTACCGATCATTGTAGGCAAGGGAGACGACGGGCGCCCGTACGTAATCAACGGACGCCAACGGGTGAAGGCTGCGAGGGAAGCCAAAAAACGGTTGCTTGCACAAGGCGACAAAACACCACTCCGCGTGGCTGCGACATACCGGAAATCTGATGAACTTGGCGATTTTATCGCGATGATTTCCGCAAACGAACATGATCAAAAAGATGGCCCGATGGAAAAGGCAAAAAAGGTAGAGCGGGCTTTCGCACTGGGTTCCACGGAAGATGAAGTAGCGATAGCGTTTGGTGTGTCGAGACAGACGATCAAGAACTGGCTAAAACTGTTGGACCTGGCACCCGAGGTTAAGAAAGCGGTCAAGGCCGGGACGATTGGTCCGACTGCCGCCGGAAGTCTTGCGGGCCTGTCGAAAGAGAAACAAGTCGAGGAGCTCGCTACGTTGATTCAGGAGGGCGGCAAACCGACTGTGGCACGTGCAGCTAAGGCGGCAAAGGGCAAGGCGTCAGGGGGCCAACAGCCACGTGTACGGTCTCGTAAGAAGATTGAAGCGGCGATAGCTCAGTTCCCGGTAGCAATCGAAGAACTGGGGGCCTTGAACGTTCTGCAATGGGTGCTTGGAAAAGAAGTCAAAGAACTAGCGAACGTACAATGAAGAAGATCAAATTCAAGTTAGTGGATGAGGAACCAGTGTGTTGTAAGAAATGTCCGCAACATAGGTTTATCAAGTCACCTAACCCCATGGGTGGTTGTAGAGTTACTGGTTTATATGTGGTTGATGATTATTCTATTTGTGCACCCGGCTTACAGCAACAACGAGATGAATTCCGTTTCGAGAGGAATCAATATAAAGAAATGTACGAGGCGGAAAATATCGGTTGGCACTCCCTGCACAAAATGTATGAACAGTCCGAAGCCCGGTCAACAGCGATACGAGAGGTGACGCGAGGAAACTATACCTCAACACGTGACCTTGTTGTGAAAATCCGCGCTATTCTTGATACCGAGGAGTTATCAAAATGATGTCTATATCTGCATGGGGGCTTGCCCTGATTACCAAAATTCTCACGTTTACGGGTAGCAAAATCGCTGCGAATAAACGAAAAGAAAAACGTGCCCGCGAAAAAAAGATCGCAAAGTTAAAAGCGAAACGTTTGAAGGAAACCAAAGCGGCGGAAGCATGGGCCACAAAAGTAGAGGCGAAACGTTTGAAACTGGCTAAGGCAGAGGAAGCACGCGTAACAAAAAGTAAACGCGTCTTGGCCGATATCGAAACAAAACTTGCCGAATTGTTACGTCCAGTGGACGTGGCGCCCTATAGCCTCGATTCCGAAAGATAGATTATAATGAAATTCAAAAGTACAGTTGCCCAAGCTACGTTTGATGGGGCGATGATACAAATTGAAAAAGCAGTCGCTGATTTACAAAAGTTACTACCGAGTTGCAAAAATCTTAATGAACATGTTGGGTTACTAAACGCAGCAACTGAGAGGCGGTTAACTGGATATCTTCTTGCTGCCGAAACTGCAACCAGAATCGAAATGCAATGCGCGGGTATGGTAGCCATAGTTAAAGCTAATGTAGGAGAGGACAAATGATGCAAGATCCAAGAACCGGAAGAATAACACAAGTCACAGAAGCGGAAGCCACAAAAGCCAAGGCCCAAGGGAAACCAGTTTTTCGTGTGGGGGCGATTGTGAAGTTAAATAACGGCTGGTTTAAGGTCCACAAGATCACCAAAAAAGATCTTGTTCTGCGTGGAATCCCCACGCCGAAAAATGAGGAGAAACAAAAATGAATCCGTTAACAAATAAATTTGAGAAACTGATTGAAAAAGATATGCCTAAAGCATTAGAGGATTTCGCAAAGGCACTCTATGACCCACAACCACTCAAATTGTTCAGACCAAACGGCAAGCCCGTCCCTGAACACTGGACCATTTTAACAGTTGGTGAAAAAGCTGTAATTAAAAACTACACCTTCATGGTCAAGTACATCGGAGAAACGTCAATATTGTTTGAACCAGTCGGACCCGTCATAATCGGCGTAAATACCGAGAAAAAATAATGACCGCTGATACACTCTACGCGATAGCGTTTACCGCAGCGTTTTTTGCAGTCATGATCGGGCTACCGATACTGACAACTTTTAGCCACTGGCGTATCAGAAAACGGTACGAGAAAAAACGACAAGAAGAGAGCGAACGTATCCGTAAAATTCTTGAGGGGAACGAATGAAACTACTTGTACTAGGGGGCGTCGATCACAACGTATCCGACAAAGAATTTCGACTTCTCAAAAACTTGGACCCGTCTGAAATTCACGTGCTCATGATGGCGGGCGCGTCTCGTGACGTTCGAAGGTGGGCGCAAGAAAATAACGTCCCTGTGGAGCTGGTACCTATCGTCTGGCACGAATATAAAGATCGCGCGGTCCTGACAGCGATACATAAAACCTTCCAGGATGTTGACGGAGTAGTCTTGCTTCCAGGTGGAAACAATTACGACTTGACCGAAGAATTCGAGAAGCCCCTTTATGATTGGAGTTAATAACGATGACAGGTGACCCCTACAAACGACACGAGGTTACACCAGGGAAATATCAATGTGGATGTTACTGGGAACGTATAGATACGTTTGGAGATGTTCTCAGGGAGTGCCCGATACATAAGCTGGCCACCAGGGCAAGCGTGGACAAATTCGAACGGGAACGTTACACCACAAAAAACGAAACCCCCGATGGCTAACCGGGGGTTTCTTGGGAGAGTCCGTTCTGTTTTCCGGCAAAGGAAAAAACAAAAGCAATAACCAGTAGAACCTAAAATTTATTTCGTGTCAACTTGTAAGTCTGACTCAATTACCTTACTGTGATTATCTGTTCTAACGGCAAAGGGAAGCAACCCGGATGATAAAAACTTTCAAAGCTATTCCGCAATGGTGCCCGGCACACCGAAAACTGAATCCAGAAAAACCCGGCAAGTATACCAAAATTCCGTTGAATGCTTTCAGCCGTACCAATCGGATCGTGCCTGGTTCCGGTACCGGTCGATATCGAGAGGGCACGGGGAAACCCCACGCGGGAGAACGTACCGCCGGAACGTATGCCGTGGCTACGAAAACCCTGGCGCACTACCGGCACACATTTCCACAAGAACAATTTGAACTCGGCTTCGTGTTCTCCCACGATGACACGCGGTCACTCAATCCCGTTTTTTTTGATTCAGACGACTGTTTCAGAATCGATGACACGGGACACGTAACGGGGTGGCTATCGAACACTACACGAGCACAGCACCTCTACACGTGGGCACAACGTGCGGGGGCTTTCGTAGGTTACAGCTCGTCCGGACGCGGGTTTCACGTGTACGCCATGTACCAGGGGGCGCCACCGTTCGCAGGTACCAAAGAGGATCACCTAGAAGTTTATTTTCACAATCACTTCGCGTTACTATCGACGGCGCCGATCTCGGGAGACGCGGGGGCGGACGTCACCCCCTCATATCATGATTCAATCCTTGTCCCGTTGTTCCCGCGTAAACTCACTATGTCAACCGGGCTCGGGAGTGACTCAATGCGAGAAGTGCCCGCGTCTCCCCTTGAAGGTTACGTGAGCCTTACCGATGAACAGGTTGTTACGGCCATGACCTCCAACGCGGATCTAGCCGAAGTATGGAACGAGGAAGAACCGAGCGGATCGGACGTGGGCCGGGTAGAGATTTCACTTGCCTATTTCTGCGGGTGGAACCTCGAACGGGTGGCGGGTCTCATGCTCTCCCATGAACCTTGGAACCTTGACGACCGATGCGCAGCCCACGGGTACGAAGATTTCGACGACTGGTTACGTGCGGACCTTGCCCGTACGTGGCAGAAACAGACCGCTAACGGCGCCGTGCCCGATTACTATAGGGGTGCCCGCCCTTCGGATGGGGTGGAACGTATGCAGGGCCTGGGGTCTCCTGACGTGCTCCCTGATGACATGGTATTGCTAGACCCAAACGCACCGGACCCAAACACGCCGGACCCGAGCACAGCACCGGACCTAGACGATAACCCAGCGGGGCGCATTCTTGCCAAGTCGGGACAGCTCAAACACTTCACCGGATGCGTGTACGTGATTCATTTAGACCGGGTGTTGATACCAGGGGGCGCCCTGCTCAATGAGAAGCAATTTAAAGTTGTGTACGGGGGTTATGATTTCGTACTTACTTCCGAAGGCAAGGCCGGTCGTAACGCTTACGAAGCTTTCACTCAGTCACATCTTGTCGAGTTCCCAAAAGCGGACCATGGGGAAATTGACTTTGGGCGCCCGTGCGGAAACATCCGAATCGATGAACACAAGAAACGGATCGTGAATCTCGTAGACTACTGTCCAGGGCCGCGCGTGCCGGGTGACCCGAAACCCGGCCTTGACCTTCTCGAACGTCTCTTGCCGGACGCGGGGGATCGTCACATCTTCTTGACGTGGTGTGCAGGCGTAATTCAGCGACCGGATTTTAAACCGAAGTGGGCGCCAATTCTACAGGGCTCGAAAGGCAACGGAAAAACCACGTGGGTCGAAATCCTCGTTCGGGCCATCGGTGAAGCACACTGTTTCGAACTGCGTAACTCAAAACTTAAAGCCCAGTTCAACGGGTGGGCTGTATCTACTCGGCTTGCCTATGTGCCGGAAGTCCGAACCCGTGGCGATGAAGATATACTTAATGAGTTGAAGACGATGATCACAGATGAACGGACGTCCGTTGAACGCAAGGGCTTAGATGCATTTATGACTCGGACATCGACCGCGTTTTTCTTTGTCTCGAACTACCTAGAGGCAATCACCATCGATGCAGATGAACGTCGGTACGCACCGTTCCCCACGGCACAACAGACCATGGCAGATCTAGAACGGGACGGACTTACCGAGACGTACTTTACCGGGCTCTATGATTGGTTGGAGAACCGAGACGGCTACGCCACCATGGCCACGTACCTAGATAGCTACGCGGTCAACTGGGCGATGCTTCAAGGCAGGGCGCCGATCACAACAGGTAGAGAGCTTGTAGAGAGGGCCTCCTTGCCCGTCAAGGCTCAACTGATACAAGAGGCCATTGATTCCGAAGAACGCGGTTTCCGGGGTGGCTTCGTGACGTCTACGGGAATTAAAACATTGTTCAACAGGGAACGGGTGAACCCTCGCATGATTTCAAAGTACATGCTGCAACTGGGATACGTCCCGCATCCGACAATGGAGCGTGGTCGAGTACGGCTTACCAAAGATTCGTCAAGGGCCACCGTCTATATAAAAGCGGGTTCACCTCACACACAGTTACGTAATGGTCCGGCTATCGCAGCGGCGATTCTCAAGATAGAAATGAACGCTGATTCCGGGGTCGATATGGACACTGATATGGACGCTTCTGTGACGGATATCAATTCCGTTCTTACTTGAAAAAAGAAATAAATTCTCTAGGGCCAATCTGATTCCTATTGGGCCAAACCAAATTTAACTTTAATTATGCTGGCCCAATGGCCCTAGAGCGTCCCCAGAGAAATCGTTAGTTTGGGCCAGAAATTCTACAGGCTTTTTAATCACTTACACTAGTTTGGCCCAATGTCCCTAGAGAGTTGATCAGTTCAGAAGTATAGAGAATAATGGGGTCTATAATTTATGGGGAAGTTATATAAATTATAGAGGGGGTGATTCTAGATCTACCGGGAATAGGGGTTTTCAAGGGCCATTGGGCCAGCGTTTTAATATGCGTGGATTTTGGTATACTGTAATTCCGAGGACGAATCGACCCGTGTCACAGGACATAATTCAGGGTAGGTTCAACTCGATTCAGCAGGACATAATTCTAGGTGGGTTCAACTCGATTCAGCAGGACATAATTCAGGGGACGAATCGACCCGTATCACAAGACCATAATTCAGAGGGTTAAAAAATGGGACTTGACTGACTTTATGAAATGGCCTTAAATTAATACTATGTTAAGAGACAAACCGATAGTGGACATCGATATTACGGAGTTCGTGAAAAGCGCACAGAAGCATATCGGTCGAGATTGGCCACGTGCGATTATTGGGGCTTTTGCATCAATAGCAGATGACGGGGCCGGGGCAGTACGTGCTCTTACCCGTGGTAAATTTAAGTTGCACAGTGAATATGTCACCCGTGGTATTAAGTCCCTTCCCTACACTCCGGCACAACTCATGGCTTCACAACGAGCGTTGAAACGTCACGGGGATTTTATGGCTGCGGTGTACCTACGTGGTTCGGCTAGTCCAAAGAAGTCACTGGGGTTCATGGCGGACCATGAGACAGGGATGGATCGTATGCCTCAAGATACATGGATAGCGACACCCCTTCCCGCACTTGAGCGAAAGAGCTTTAGGACAGGGCGCGGGCGTGTGAGAAAACGGTGGAAGCCTAGTACATTGTTGAAGCGGTTCAATGAGGTTGGTTCTAGGTTCGATGGACAGACAACAACTAACAGGGGGTTGCGCCTGGGACCAAGCCGAAAGCGTCTACCGGGTTCTGCGTTCATCACTATAGGGGTGAGGGGTACACCAGTTATAGCACGACGCATAACTCGTAAAGGCAACAAGCAATTAGAGTTTCTATATTCACTTAATAGACGTGCTGATATTAGGAAGGGATGGGGCTTTGTTGATACCGTCGCAATGTTTGTGCAGATAACACATGAGCGTACCATAAGGAAAGCAGTAGCGAGGATGCCAAGCTATGATCGGTAGTAACTATGGACGTAGTAAATTATGTATATGTATGCACCCACATAA
>SDBV01000616.1_pt1 | contig 51537 bp, 69 predicted proteins | sample 2277081 | NCBI WGS metagenome assembly SDBV01 (sample SAMN10402039, study PRJNA504765) | marine sediment metagenome | isolation source: marine sediment core GS10_PC15, 223 cmbsf | place: Arctic Ocean: Southern Knipovich Ridge | collected 2010
TCGGATCCTCACCGGGGTACCTGACAACGATCACGATCTGAGGACGTCGTGCAAAAAGAGCAGCGATGGGAATCGCCACCAGTCCGGCAGCTGCGATGACGGCGACTACATCCAGAGGGCTCCAACCTGGGCTGTTTCGCTTGCGTGCCATCAGTGGATCAGGCCTTTCTCGTGCAGGTCGAGCTCGCCGCCTTCGATCATGATCACGTCAGCAACGCCGCGATCGGTGTTTTGCCAAACCCAGACGTCGTACCAGTTGTTGTGGATGTACTCCTGGGCTTCGAGCAACCGAGGATCGGGATCCGGATCGTTCCACTTGTCCGATGCGTAGCTCAGGCTGTCGCCCGCTCCCACGGCATGGAGTTTCAGATCGGGGACGCTCACGTCCGTGAAGCACTCGGGATCCCGTTGGTGCCACCGCTCGTAGACATCCACCGCGGCCTCCATCGTGTCGTCCAACGCGTTGGGGATCGGCTGACACGCTGGATACTGCTGCTTGGGGAAGGCGTAGATCGCCTTGCGATCATTGTCCCACCACAAGATCGGAGGGTGTTTGCGATCGAGGGTGCGCACGTGGGGGCGGCCACGCTTGTCGATGAAGACGTACTCCACCAGCACGCCGAGTCCGACGAGTACGGCTTCCGGCTCGGGCGTGCGCATCGCCGACGGCCACGCACATACCCCTCCTTGGCAGCGACGCCAGGTCTTCTTGCCGGTCTGCTTCCACCCGAGCTTGATCGTGCGCCAGGCCGCCCTCTTCGCGAGGGCATCCTGACCTGGGGCCTCCGTGTAGACCTCGCGCCCCTCACGGTACGCGTCGCCCCACTCGGCTCGAGCCTCGTTGGGCAGCGATCGGGGTGACGGATCCGGGGGATCGTGGATCGACGGCAGGTCGTTGCCGCGCCGTTGTTTTACTCGCGCGCTCACCTCAGCCGGCCTCCTCCTCCTCTTCGTCCTCTTCCTCGTAACCTTCCTCGATCCGGCGCTCGAGACGATCGAAGTGTGCATTCTGCCGGTTCTCGAACTCCTCCAACCAGCTTCGGATCTCGCCCATCTCGGCGGGGGGCGCTGATGGTCGTCGTCGCCGTGAACCTGTGCTGCGCAGATGCGGCTGCATCCGTAGCGCCTCGGGCATATCCTGCTCGTAGTCTGTCCCGTAGTAGTAGTCGTTTCCGGGAGGAGCAGGACGCGGCGGGGTCGCTGGCGGAGCTTGGGCGACTTGGGCGGCCTCAGCCTTCTTGGCCTTCTTGACCGAGGCTGCCTTCTTGATCCAAGAGAACAGGGCCTCGCCGCCCGCGACGGCGAACACGCCGACCAGTGCCGACACCGCCGAGGTGAGCGCAACGGTCTTGATGAGCTCGCGAGTGGCGCTCGTTTCGGGATTGGGGACTGCTCGAAGATTTGGATCGCTCATGGGGTCACTCCGATCACGCAAGGGCGCGGGGCCTTCCGACGGCGGCCAGGACTGCGTCGATCCCTGGCCATTTGTAGTTCCAGCGGATTGCCTTCTTGAACATGAAGCTCGGATCGACACCGGCGCACGCCAGACCTCGAGCAAACTGGGCTTTGTAGCCCGGGTGATCGACCTCGTCGACGTCGTCGGGGCTGCCCCAACAGCGTCGGAAGGCGAGCCAGATGATCTCCTGATCGGGATCGGCGTAGGGGATGCAGCGATCGATGTACCAGGTGGCCAAGGCCACGGCGGTCGGCAGATCCTTCAACGCGTTGGGTCGCATGCCTAAGGCACCCGTCTTGGCCGACTTGGGGCGCATACCGAGCCCCCCCCGCGCCTTGTTGTCGTCGGCATCGCTGCCCGCGTCCGGATTTCCCCGGCTCTCGATCCAGGCCACTCCAGACAGAAAGTCTCCGAGACCCTTGAGATTGGTGATCTTCTCGATCGGCTTGGCGAGAGCTCGGATCTGCTCCGGCGCGTACGGGTTGACCCACGCGCCGGGACACACCGCAGCACCGTCTCCCCACAGCGCCGCGACGGTCACCGCGCCCAGGCTCGCCACGCCGACGCCCAAGGCGGTGTACGCGGCCCATCGTGGGATCTCGACCATTCACCGATCCCCCCGTAGTCGATCGATCATAGGGCCCAGCACGGGTCCTAGGGCCGAGAGGCTATGCGCGGCGGGCTCTGCCGCGTCGACCAGGTCGACGTGCTTGGGCAACGCCCGGCGAGCCAGACCCGCTGCGATCCCGATGAAGTCGTTGCTCTCGGCGATCTTGGCCGCCGGCAATGTCTTGTCCTTGGACAAGCGATCGAGCAGCTGCCAGAGCTCTTTTTCGTTGGCCGCTGCGTGGTGACGATTGCGTGCGTCGCAAACGATGTAGCCCCCGGCGTCGGAGGGGTGGAAGTAGAGGATCATCGGACGGCTCATCGGATCCATCCTGTCAGAAGGGCCCGGTACCAGGGAGGTCCAGGAGGCATCTGCTCCGGACGCGGTGTCCGAGGCTGCGGGGGAAAGTCCGTGGGCACCCCCCCGCGGTTGAGCAAGACCGCGACGGCCAGATCGACGCGGCGTCGCAGCTCCAGCTCAGGGCCCGTCGTCGGATCGATCCGCATGGGCGGCACGAGCTCGCCGACGATCTCGGTCGAGATCGCCTGGGCGTTGCCGCCCCACATGGTCCGAGCTCGTTGCCAGGCGGGGCCAAAGCAATGCAGGGCCCATTGAGGCGTGACCCGAAGGCGTCCCGCCACGAACGGTGATCCGCAGTCGCGCAACGGTGCACTCGGCACGGCCACGTAGCCGTGTCGGGTGAGACGCGCGAGTGCGGTTTGGGCAACCATTTCGTTTTAGGGACCGGTGGGCACAGGCACAGGCATCGGCGTCGGTTGGGCGGGCTTCGGTTGGGGAGTCGGATTGAAACCGTAGTATTGAACGAACCAGTCGTAGACGTTATTGAGGACAAGCTCGTAGGCGGCGACGATCCTTTGCTCGGTGTAACCAGGCGTCGGTTGTCCTGTCGTGAACTCGTGGTCGTCACCGACGACGGCGTTGGCTGCCATCATCGCGATAAGCCCGAGCCCATCGTTTGACGTAAGGAGAGCCCCCATGGGCAGCTGCATCACCTGACTGAGAACCTGCTGAAAATCGAGCGACCTGTTCTTGAGGCGGTCCACGTCCGATGCTGTGAGAGCACCTCCGGCGAAACCCATCGGCTGAGCCGTGGGCAGTGGCACTGCCGACATAATGCTTTGGTAGGCGGTCTGCTGACCGAGTGCCCCCGACCGAGCCCCTTGGGGAACCCAGGCAGTGGGGTGGTGAGCGGCGGCGATGGCAAAAAGTGGATGCATTGGTTTGTCCTTTTGTTGGCTAGATCCCGGGCAGGTCCACTCCGGACAGGTCGACCCCTAGCTGTTGGATCCGGGGAGGCGGATCGGCGGTGCTCGAGCCGTCCGACCACTGCAGGAACTTGATCGTGGGAACGACCTGATCCGGACCGAGTGCCACAAGGTCGTAGGCCGGTGCCCAGATCACCATCTGCCGGCTGCCGCGATTGGGCGACGGCAGCTTCCTGCCTACCAGCGATGTCGTGCGTTTGAGGGGCTCGGCGCGCTGAATGAGATCGAGGTTGTCGGCGTGACGCGGCAACCAGTTGAGTCCGCGACCTTCGGCGTTGAGTACCCACGCGCCGACGTACGGCTTATTCTCGTCTCCTCCAGACGCGTTTGGATCGTTACCGCCGGCGATGTTGAGATTGTCCTGGCCGTACAGCAGATCGTTGACTCCACCCACGGCCACGATCGATTCACGAACCTGACGACGGAGTTTCTTGCCGAGCGACGCATTGGGATCCTGTCCCTTGGCGGTGGCAATGCTGGGATCGTTGCCGGCCATGGCCAATGCCGATCCGAGCAGCGCCTCGATGTATCGATCGAAGCCCTTGCTCGGGTGGAAGGCGCCGGTCTTGTCGCTGGCGTTGAACCAGGTGCTCGGCGTGGGGTAGTTGTCGTTCTGCAGCGCCGGGAACTCCCAGGGGTACCCCGCATCGTCCGGCGTCACGACCTGCCAAGCGTACGGATCATCCGCCGGCGGCTGCACCGGTGTGACGGGCTCGGTCGGCTCGGTCGGTCGCGGCAGCTTCTTTTTCTTCCGCTCAGAGGCAGCGTAGGCGGTCCCTCCGACGAGCCCAATGCCGAGCACGACCGTGGTTCCGATCAGGGCCCATTGAGTGGGCGTGGGATTTGAAAGTCGCACCATCATCGGAAGGCTCCTGGATTAGGGACTGGGACTGGAATGTTGGTCGGGCTCGGGATCGGCACCGGGCAGATGTCGCCATCGATCACCGCCCGTCGAGCGATCAGGCCGAGCTCTCCGTACAGCTGGGAGACGGTCGGGTGATCACCAGAGATCGGCGGCCACGTAAAGTCTGGGTAGAGCTGCTCGGCCATGCAGCTTTGGATCTTCTGCACGACCTCGGGGACAGTCGTGGAAGCAGTCGCGCGCTTGACCACGGGCGCTCCGCATTCGCACACGAGCTCGTCGAGCAGCGCGAACTGCTCCTCGGAGTTGGCGAGCTCGACAGCGAACGACGGATCGGGAAGCCGTATGCTCGGATCGCTGAGCACGTCCTCGGCGGCCTTCAGAGCCCGACGCGCCTGTCGGGTGTTGGCGATCACGTATCCGGCCGCGCCCCCTACGGCCACGCCGGTGACGATCCCCAAGGCGATCTTGATCCCGGGACTCATTGACGCCTCCGAACCGGAACGACAGCGCCCTCTGGAGTCCGAGCCCACGCGCCTCCGTTGGCACTGTGCTCCACGCGACCGATCGAGACCTGACGCCCCGACAGTCCTGGCACCGCCGGACAGTGCCAACGGCCATACTCGTCCACGGCACAGACATCGTCCTCGATGCAGACCACGCGGCCATCCTGGATGATGCAGGCCGATCCCTCCACGGGGAACTGAGCGTCGGGGATCGGCGTCCGGTGACCGGACGCGAAGTTGGCGAGCGGATCGACCACGTCGTTGGAGGTCACGAAGATCGCATGCAGATCGTCGTCTCCCTGAGCGACGGCGATGCACAGCGTCGGGACGCCGTATTTCTCTTCCATGATCGCCGCCTCAAGGGCAACCGCGCAGCCGCACGAGAACTTCTTACGAGCCACCATGTCGCGGATCCCGTAGACATCCATCACGGGCTGCCCACGGCTGTCGGCGCGGTGTTGCTCGGGGGCGTATTCCAGTCCCAGGTCGCCGACCGTGTCGGGGATCTCGATCCCGTTGGCCATCATTGCTGCGATGACCGCTCGGTTGTCTCGCTTCATGACCTCCATTAGATCGCTGAAACGCTGCCGCATCGCATCGCCCTCGGGCATGCACATGTGCATCGTCACCCTCATACGTTCAGAACCTGGATCAAGCCGACGACCGTCTCGTCGGTCGCAAAGGTCCGACGGAGTCGAAAGGCATTGGCGTTGCCGGGGATCAGTGTCCTGGGGATCCGACGGCTCGAGCCCGCAAGGCCGACGCTGTCGAGCACGAAGAACGACGCAGGGGGGGTGTACGTCGCGACCGGAAGCACGGGGTTCACGTACAGGAAGTCGACGATCAGGCCATCGGCGCCGGCTTGGGTTTCGTCGACACCGACCTCGATCTCGATCGAGTCTGCGACACGAGGGATGAAGAACTCGTCGTTGGGATCGGCCGACAGCACGGTGGGCACCGTGTACGTCAGTGGGTGGCGTTCTTTATGACCGACGACCGTGAAGTAGATCGTCGGGGTGATCACCGACGCGAGTTGGAACGCCACCGGAGGAGAGCCCTGCGCCGCCGGAGCGTTCGGCACGCTCAGGGTCGGATCGGGGATCAGAACCTCCAAGACGTTGACGGCGTAGCAGGCGACAGCGAACTCAACGCCAGCCCCGATGTCGAAGTCGAAGGTACGCATCCGACCGGTGCCCATGGCCAGCGTGATCCGGGCTTTGAGCAGCGATGAGAGATTCCCTGCCGGCGCTACGACCTGCGGTGGATTGGGGGGCGGAAGCTCGGCATCGATCATGATCTCCCCATCGACGGAGATGCTGATGTGGTGCCACTTGCCCATCGGCGGGTTTTGAGCGATCCGCTCAGTGCCGTCGTGGATCGTGGCGCCGTTGAGCCGGTTCGCCTGCGGACCCGGCACCTTGACGTAGTCGACCGATCCGATGCTGCCCTCGGTCTGCTCGTTGGGACGGATCCAGCGGAAGGTGTACGGGCTCGTCACCAAAGGCGATCGGACGATCACCTTCCGCGCGTCGGGCGTTAGCGGGTTGCAGGGCATCTAGCGGTTCCCCGATAGGATCCTTCGCTTACGTGGATTGGCCGCCAGTCTCCGAGTATCGCCTCGTGCCGTCTCGGTGACGATGGGGGCGACGAACGTATCGCCGCAGGGATCCTCCGCTTCACTGCCCGTGTCGATGCATGCGCAAACCCAACCGGCCGGGTACTCCTCCAGCTCATAGCCGGATGGACACGAGAGATCCACGTCCGGCACTCGCGTCGGCTTGCCGGTTGTTATCGTCGCTTCACACCAGCACACGATCGTTGGAGCGACCGTCCCGCTACCGGTGTCCATGGTCGAGGCCTTGCACCGCACTGTCTGTCCCGGCGGGCACGTCAGCGTCGTCCCTTGCTTTGGATTCCGCATGGCCCCGGGTCCGGCAGCGCGCTTGCGGTGGCCGCCGGCGCGCTGATAGGTACCTCCCATGCCTACGCCCGGGTTCTGATCGATGTAGGGTCCCGCGATCTCGTGTCGCCCACGTCCCGGGTTCTGATCGACGTGCGGTCCAGCCATCTCGCGTCGACCCGGAGGGTTCTGATCCATCCGCGGTCCAGCCATCTCGCGTCGACCCGGAGGGTTCTGATCCACCCGCGGTCCAGCAACATCCCGGCGCCCACCGCCAGGGTTCTGTGCGACCGGACCTGCAGCCCGCATGCGTTGATGGCCACCGCTGGATCCTTTGCGGCCGTCGCACGGTCCTCCTTGGGCACATCCGTCGCAGCACGGATCGCACTTCGGACAGGTCGGAGGCGACACGCACTGGCCCGTGTCCGTATCAAGCAGCGTTCCCGGCGGACACTTCGGACATGAAGGTGGATCCACGCAGGCGCCGTTGGGATCGCGCCACATGCCCGGTGGGCACGGCTCGCCCGGCGGTGGGCACTTGGGCGGATCGGCGCAGGTGCCGTCCGACGACATCCACATCCCCGGGGGGCATGTGGGGCAGTCGGGGCACAGCGTCGGCGGAGGACACCGCTGGCCGCACATCGGCACGCGGGTTCCGTCCTCGAGTAAGCCCCAGCTGTAGCCGTCTTCGGTCACGATCTCCTTGAGCGGCGCGGGCTGGCCGTTGAGCTCAGGGCGACCGGGACACACAAAGTTGTTCGTCTGCATGTTGATGCAGCAGAACACGGGGGGACAGTCCGTCACGCCCGGGCACACGGGCATCCGTGCGCCTCCGCCCTCCCATGCAGCCCAGACATAGAGCTCGCCGTCGGCGCCGGTCCATGAAACGACGATCCCCGCCGATCGACCGTCGAGGTCGTTTCCGGGGCACACCAATGTCTCGGTGGTCGAGTCGTAGCAGCAATCGGTTACCGGGTCGTCGCAGATCGGGACGGTCAGCGTCACCGGCGGCGTCTGATCGGTGATCACCACGGCAACAACCGATCCGTCCTGCTGGGGAGCCATCGAGACGAGCGAGACCTCCATGGTGTCGAGGCCCCCTTCGCTGTCGCACCGCAAGCGACCTGCGGCGACGTCGTAGCAGCAAGTCTGAGGGGGCTTCGTGCACGGGTAGAACCGACCGTTGCGGCTCACGTTGTCGGCTCCGATGAAGCTGATCGACAGAAGACCGTCGGCCTGCTCGGTCATGATCTCGGTAACCGTCGCGCCGTGGAGCTCGTACGACGGATCCTCGCAGACCAGGATCATCTGATCGGTGTCGACGCAGCACTGCACCGGCGGCTGCTTGGGACACGCGGCGAGATCGACCGTATCGTCGCCCATGCTGATCACGCAGCGTCGTTGGCCGTCCTCGTCGTCGTAACACCCGAGCGTGGCCATCGGCACCGTGCGGCCGTGCATGTACCACTGTGCGGCTCCTCCACCGCATGTGATCAGACCGGTCTCCTCGTCGACACAGCATCCGCTGAAGTCGGGCGGCGTTCGTGGGGGCGTCGTTTTGGGCGGCTGGGTCGGACACACGGCGAGCGTGACGCTGGCGTCGCCCATGTTGACGTTGCAGACGCGGTTGCCGGCGTCGTCGTCAAAGCAGGCCATCGTCGCTGCTGGGACCACGCGGCCGTGCATGTACCACTGCGTAGCGCCTCCGGGACACGAGATCGTGCCCGTAGCCTCGTCGATGCAGCAGCCGGATTGGGGATCGCGTGGGAGCGTCGTCTTGTCGGCGGGCGCGTCGGCACACAAAGGCACGATCAGCTCGCCGTTAGGCAGGTTGGGATGCCGAACCAGAACGGTTTGTGACGACTCGAACAGTGATGCGAGCTCGACGATCAGGCCGTCGTAGGGACTGTCGGTGTCGCCCTGCAACACGCTGTTGACCGGGTCGTAACAGAGGATCCCTGGCCGAGCTCGGATCGCGGGGTTCCCCAGTTGGCCTTGAGGCGACGCGGTGGATCGGGCGCTCGACCTTGCCCGTCGCCGCTGGATCGCGTCGTACTGGCGCTCGCGTCCTGCCGCGCTGTGCATCGGATTGTGATTGGTCATCCTGGACGTCCTGAAAATGGAAGGTGGGTTGGGAGATCGAAAAAGGGGCGGGGCATAGTGCCCCGCCCCTCTTCTTCAGCGCGAATCGAGGCTCGCGGAGGACCGACTAGCTAGTAGCCGGGCATTCCGCCGTAGCCGCGCATGCCGCCCCAATGGGGGTTGGCCTGCGGGCCCATGGGGGCCGCGAGCTGGGCCGGCCCTTGCTGGGGCGGCTGCCACTGGAGACCCTGCGTTGGAACCTGCTGCGGGACGAGTCCTGGCGGGAACGGGAAGCACCCGTCGAACGAGATCCGATCACCGACGATGATCAGGTTCAGCGGCGCGAGGTTGCTCTGCATGTCGATCGGATCGAACGTGATCAGAAGCGGCGCCAGGTTGGAGAAGCAGCCGAAGTAGAACGGGCAGTAGCAGTCGGTCGTCTGGAAGAACGCGACGTCGATGCCTGACCCTGGGCACAGCTGATCCTCGGTGTCGAAACCGCTGACGATCGATGTCAGCAGATTCTCGCCACCCTGGACGTTGCCGAAGCTACGAGCACCACATCCGTTGAAGAACGTGTTGCCGCAGCTGATTTCCAACGTCGTCGCCGCCGCGGTGGCCGGCTGGACGAAGATACCCAACAGGGAGCCCTTCAGCACCCGGCTGTGGTTGGCGGTGGGAAGCCCTGCGAATGGGCTCTCCTGGTACCCCGATGCGCACCCGTCGGGTGCGCATCCTGCCATGGCGCCCGCGTCGGCCCCTTGGGGGACCTGGGCTTGGGGCTGCTGGACGGCCTGTGCCTGCGCCTGTACCTGTCCGGCCATGGCGCCTCGAAAGGCTCCACGGGGGATCTGCGCCTGCGCGAGCCGCCGCTGTGCCACCGCGATGCTCTGCTGCGCGGTGAGTTGGTTCGGATTCATGGACGTTTCCTTGCTTTCCGTTTGGGTTACTGCTCCGTGAGATCCGGCTTCGTCGTCCTCGCGGGTTACCCCGCTCGTCCTGAGCTCCGCGGTCCTTCCGTTTCCGTTGGGACGTTGGGGCTCACCGGAGAAAGATCTATGCGGCCACCTGCGGCTGCGCCGCGGCCGGCTTGACCGAGTTGATGTCGGTGGCCTTCGCGAGTTTCTTTTCCCTGCGGGCGTACGACATCCCGCCGGTGAGACCTGCGATCGTCAGACCGAACGTGCTGATCGACGACATCGTCATGGTGCGTTCGAATCCGCTAGCGGCCTGTCCCTTCTTGCGCATCGAAGCGGCGATCATCGCAACCAAGCCGGTGCCCAGCGGGATCACCATGAGCTTGGGGAAGAACCACCATTTCATGGGATTGGAGACACCGCGCTCGTGGTCCCACGGGGCTGGGTCCTCCGAGAGCGACGCGCCGGCGCTCTCGGCACCTTCCGCCTCCCAGTCGGCGACTAGGGCGTCGCGCTTGGCCTTCAGCGATCCCATCCACCATCCGGCGAAACCCATGATCACGGTGGATCCCAGGAAGGCGACGAGCTCGCGTGTCGCGTTGTCGGCGTCAACCACTTGGTTTTCGGCGCGGACCTTCTTCCCGGCTAGCTGCGAGGCTGACTTGGCCGCGAGCTCGGGATTGGTCTTGATCAGATCCTCGAAGTCCTCGCGGTACTCGGTCGAACTGAAGCGAGGTCGTCGCTGCATCGCTGTTTTTTTGGCCATCTCGGGGATCCCTAGGGGGCCGGACGAAGTCCGGGCTGCCCATTGACCCCACCAAAAAAGAAACACGGGCGTCAAGCGCGGCGCGCAGATCGCCGCACGCGTGCCGTGGGGGTGCCCGCGGCGCCACGTGTCGGAACCTCGGTGCCGTGGCTACACCGAGCGCGCCGAAAGGCGGTCGAGAGTCAAAACCAGTCAAAAAGTCAAAAGCAGATCGGTCAAAACCAGTCAAAAAGTCAAAAGTCCTCGATCTCGATGCCCCAGGACGGCTTCGCACGCTCAAAAAGTCAAAAACAGTCAAAAAAAGAGTTCCCCGACCGTTTCGCTCGGCAGATCTCAGCGCTACGTTGCTGTCGCGATGCCCGAGCCGTTGATCAGCACCGTCCCGCACTGGCCTCTCCCCTCCGCGAAGCGGATGCGGCTCGCGAAGATCGGCGTGAAGCTGTGCGAGCACTTCGAGTCGAACTACGTCGGGCTGCGCGAGATCAAGATCTTCGTCCAAAAGGTCTGGACCCCAGACGGCCCGACGCACGGCGACGGGATCCAGCGGCTCGAGCTCGCGCCACGGCGAAAGCCGCCGACGTTCCAAGACCTCTGCCGGATCACGTGGCTGCGTGCCGAGCGATTTGTCCGCCAGCAAAAGGCCAAGACGCAGTTCCGGGTCCACTTCATCGGAGAAGAGGACGGAAAACCATTCAACCGCCAGTGTCGGTTCACGATCGAGACCAACGAAGTCCTCGACGACGATCTCGAAGCCGAGGATCAAGGCGACGGCACCGACGACGACGGCAAGGACGGCAAAGCCGAGGGCACCGACCAAGAGGGCGACAAGCCGAACGAGGAGGAGGACGAGGACGACAAGGCAAACTGGTCCAACGACGGCGCCGCACCGAACGCTCTTGTCCCGCTCGAGGAACGGATCGAGCCCAGCGGCCAGCGTCACGTGATCCCGCAGACGATCAACCCGCACTTCATCACACACGTCCAGCGCGACACGTTGGAGCTCGCCCATCGTGCGTACAGCGGCCCGATGAAAGAGAACCGCCTGCTCGTCCAGGAGATGCGCCACGATACGGCGGCCTTCGTACGCGACCTCAAATCAATGGCGGAGATGCTGCTCAATCAGTCCATGAACATGCGCAGGCTCGATTCGGAGCGCCACGACAAACAGGTGACGTACATGCAAACGAGGATGGAGAGTCTGGAAAAGCAGCAGATTGAGAGCAACAAGCTCAACTACAGACAGTACGAGAACCTGCAGGAACTCGCCAAGCAAGGTTGGGTCGCGTTCCTTGACGCGATGCGCATGAAGTCGGAGGTGGTGGACGAGCGGATCGAGTGGGCGCGGTTCATCAAAGAGGAAGCCGAGCAAGCACAGCCAGTTGGCGTTGCCGTCCCGCAGGAGTCCGGTGCGGGATCATTGATCCGGGAAGCCAGTAAGTCACCGCTTCTTATCGGCGGCCTGTCGATCATTTTGCGCAAGGCCGGAAACGAGGAGGGGGCAACGCTACTGGAAGGCCTGGCGAAAGACGCCTCAAAGCGACAAGGCGTTGACGAGGACGAGGACGAGGATGAGGACGACGAGACCATCGACGTCGACGCGACCGAGCATCCCAACGACACGACTCCTGGAAATGGTCAGCCTCCTGGGCAGTCAGGTCCCTTCGTGGGTCATCCGAGCGCTCCGCCTCAACACGCTGCGCCCACCCCGTTTGCCGATCGGGTACGCGCATTCCGGGGGGCGCTGGACAAAAAGAGCTTTGACGGAATGCGCCAGGTTCTCTCGAAGAGAGCCTGGAACGCATTCGAGAAGGCGAGCCGGGCAATGGACGACCGCGTGACGATCGAAGCGATCACGACCATGGACGTCGAGCTCAGCAAGGATAAACTCGCGCTCCTACAGCTCATGGAACATCTGACAGAGACGCAGATGGAAGCGATCGCGACCATTGTCGAGGATGTAAAGAAGGTACGGGCGAAGACCGCTCGCCGCGCCGCGCCGCGCCGTCCGCCGCCGCGACCGGGGCCCGCTGCACCGTCGGAGTGATCTCGGATCGGCCCGCGAGATTTTACGTTCGACGGCTCGAGCCCGTCGTGACGCTCGGAAAAGCGCGCCAAACTTTCTGCGCGACTGGATCGCCGAGCCGTCATGCGCAGCGTGCGGTGAGTTGACCCGTTGCATTACGCAACACGAAGAGCGACGTAAGCGCCGTGCCTGCGCGAGATTCAGCGGAAAAACCCTTTGGCCCCCGGTGGCACCCAGTCAGGAAACACGCACCTGCACTCAAACCTGTGAAGCGGCTAAAGTCCGCTCCAGCTGTACAGTGTGTTTTTCGCATGACCGGGTGCCAACGGCGTAAGTACCCGTAGATCCTCAATACCGACCGGGTGCCAAACCGGGTGCCAACCGGGTGCCAGACCGGGTGCCACCGGGTCCGACAACGTTCCTGGGGCGCTATCAACCAACCAATTTCTATACCAAAAGAGAGTAGTAGTGGGGGCCACGTCATGGACGTGAGATCGTCCCATTTGACTCGCGAGACCCCCTTGTACTCCAACCACTAAATGGACCAATGGCAGCTATCGCACTGGAGAACTAACGTCGAGGTCCAACGGTTAGGTTTAACAGGGATTGGCAGACTACCGGCTACCGGGTCCCATCTCCCATCTCCACGTGCGAGGCTATCGGCCATGGTGCCCCGCTTCGATGGGGCTGGGGACGTCGCCGGGTTTAGCGGCGTCCCCCGACCCCGTGTGTCAGGTGAGCAGGGGAGGAGGGGGTCCCCCGCGATAGGCTCCCAGTTGGTAGGGCGGATCGAATGCTGAACCTCAACGCCGAAACCATTGTCGCGGCGACTATCATCGGAGGGACGCTCGGGTTTGCCGTCGTGATGTTGTGGCCGAAATGCGAGAAGTACCGTGGGCAGCGCTACTGCACATGGCTCGTGGACGCCGGACGCGCCTGGGCTTTGCGACTCGATGCAGATCAGGTGATCCGGGCCCCGTACGGAACGCAAATCGAAGCCATGGCAGCCGGCCGGAGTGCCATCGATGCCATGTTCAGCGCCTGAGATCACCTTCGCCCGGTACCCGGCACTCCTCGCACCAACCCTGCGGATCGGCCCGTTGGTCGCGCGCGAGCTGAAGCGTCGGGTGGTTGACGAGCACACCGTGCTCCTCGCAGACCGTCACCCATGGTCCGCCATCAGGATCCAGGTCGGCCTGTTCAGCGACGTAGATCCCGATCAAGGTTCTGGTCTGACGGCTGCGTCGGAGCTCGACACAGCCGGCGCGACCGGAGCAGTTGTACTGGCGTTGGATCTGGATCCCTCAGATATTGTGAAACCTGGTAGCCGATCTCCGAGCGAAGGCGTAGAGCGGACTCCTACTGTTGCGTTGGAGTGTTCATGATTTTGGTTCCTTCGAGGTTGTGACCACGTACTCGCTACCATTGTCGTCGAGCACCAGGTCACGCTTGGCGAGGCGCGCCTTGAGGTCGCCCCAGTTTCGGTCGTCTCCACATCCATCCATGTAGCCGCCGCTGCCCGTGCCATCGTCGACATAGTCGACCGTGTCTCCGGCCTGGAGTCGGTCGCCGAGGATGACGATAGCGTCTAGCTCGGCGAGGTCTTCATTGCTGTAGTGGGTTTTTTCTGTGTTCATGTTTTCTCTGCGTGGCTCAGGTTTTGATTCAGTCCCAGCTGGGTTCGGAGATGACGAGATCGGCCGGTGCGTCGTGGCCGGCGATCCGCCACAGGTACGACTCTCGCACGCCGGCCTCCGTACGTATCGACTCGCCCTGGTGGTGGGGAACCTCGCCGAGGATCACGCCGAGCAGCGCACGATCCCGGGTGCCCATGTAGCCCCAGTCCTCGCTTGTGGGCTGGCCGTCCGAGTCCACCTTGCGCGCCTTGGGCACATGGATCCGCAGCCAGCATCCGGACGTGCCACGACCACAGGTAACCGACCACGCGATGCCGGTACGGAGCTTGAGCAGCCGGCGCATGAGCTTGGCGCAAGCGGTCGTGTCGTCCTTGGCGCTAGAGATCAGCGCCGTCAGCTCGTTGCGCTTGATCGCAAGGGGAGCCGGTGCGGTCATGCACTCCGACCATGCGAGCGCCAGGGCTTCGGCCGGCCCCCACACGTGGCGCGCTGGATGATCGGGCGTCTCGTACCACCAGTCATCCGTGTCGGGAGACTTGCGGATCTCGGCGGTGCCGGTGCCGAAGTCGACCTTGAAGGCATGCGGTCCGATCGGGCGCACGCGGGGCTTGGGATAGGTCGTGGGGCTCATCGGGAGCCACCAGACCGGCCCGCTTCGAGATCGAGGATCCGGCTGTCATCAGGTGAGCACGGGAGCGTGCGCACCGACCAGGGAGATCCGAGCGAGGGGAAGCCCGCGGCGACGCGCTCGGCCTGCGCCGCTCGCATGAAGGTCCACGCGTCGCGGGACGAAGGGAAGGAGTAGGTGGTTTCGGTCATGGCGGCGTCCTTACAGGGTGCAGCACCCGCAGCACGGAGCGTCGAGGCAGCGCCCGTGAGAGTTTTGGATGAACTCGTTGCCGCCGATCACGAAGTGGTCCACAGCGCGCCCGGGGGCGCGGCCGGCCTTCTTGGCGGCGCGGTGCTCGGCCGAGCAGGCCTCATGGGCGACGTACCAGCGGCCGCGCCACTTCCAGCAGCGGCCGCCTTGGGCGGGGACAGTGGCGGGGCAGTAGTGGCACCGCGCAGCGTAGCGATTGGGCATCTCAGGGGCCTTTCTGACCGCAGCTCCTCGCCGCGGGGTTTGAGGGCCGGGGCGGACTCCCCGGCCCGGCATTAGTACAGACGCACCTTGGCGCAGGCCTATTCGGTCTGAACTGAGAAAAATGTGCCACAGACAGCCATGTACTGGCATCCAGGCGACGTTCTACGATGCGAGGACTTGAGCCCTAAAATGCCGAATTTGGGCGAATAGAAGCGGGGTATGGTCCGTCTCATCTAGTGCCGGGCGGGACAGTCCCTCGGCCCCCAATCCCGCGGCGAGGAGCTGCGGTCATCCAAGGAGTCTCTCGTGAAGCCACTCAACACGGCCACTGGCCGGATCCTCGACTTTCTCACCCGTGATCTCGCCGATCCATCGGGGCCGGGCGTGTCGAATCGCAAGCTCGACAACGGTGGGTTCATGGCGGTGTCGGTGGAGCGTATCGGTGCCCATCGCTTCAGTGTCGCCCACTACTTCGAGCAGAACGGCGATCTCGTCCCCGATCCCGATCTGGAGCTAGTCCACTACTCGGGCAGCTGGTACGCATGCGCGATCACCCACGCGCTGCCGTTTGGCTACCATCGCGCGCTGACGTGCACCGACACCGGACGCCCTGATCGCTGGTGGCCTCGGGAGTACAACTCGCTGCGGAGCTTCGCGACCATGATGCTCCGCAACATTCGCAACCAGCAGGAGCTCAAGCTTCCGGAGGCCCAAAATGTGTAAGTCCGAAGAAGGGACCCCCGTGATGGGCGTCGGACGAGAAGACTTCGAGGAGCGCCGGGAGCAGCGCGTCGAGAGGCTCGAAAATCGTGCGGCCGCGGCAGCCGCCAAGTCGCGCAGCGCATATGACCGATCGTGCTCGATCGCGGATCGGATCCCGATGGGCCAGCCGATCCTGGTGGGCCACCACTCCGAAGGTCGCCACCGTCGTGACATCGCCAAGATCGACTCCGCGATGCGGACGTCGGTGGAGGCAGGTCGCGAGGCCGAGCGCCTGGCGTCTGCAGCTCAGGCGGCAGAGTCCAACACGGCGATCAGTAGCGACGATCCGGACGCGGTGGCCAAGCTCCGCGCCAAGCTGGCCAAGATGGAGGGCCAACGCGAGGCCTACAAGGCCCACAACAAGAAGGCGCGCAAGGAAGGCGGCGAGAAGCTCCCGAGCTACGCGCTGACGAACCTCGGCGGCAACATCCGCCGCGTGAAGCAGCGGATCGCCGAGCTCGAAGCTCATTCCGGTCAGATCGCTCGCGAGGAAGAGGTGGGCGCATTCACCGTCCGGGAGAATCCTGAGACCAACCGTGTCGAGGTCGACCTCGGACGCCGCGCGACCAAGGACGAGTGTCGGGAACTCAAGAGCTACGGGTTCAAATGGTCCCGGACCAACGACGCCTGGCAACGGCTGGCCAACAACTCCGCGTGGCACAATGGCCTGTGGGTCGCGAAGCAGATCGGAGGTGCGGCGTGAACGTCACGACCTACACCACCGCGCCCGAGACCTACGACGGGTTCGGGACCGAGACTGTCGCGCCAGTCGCCGGACACACGAGCAGGGGCACTCCAGTGCGCCGCGTCGAGACGCCGGCTGTCCATGCCGAGTGGCAGCGTCAGCGCTACTACAGCGGCGTGATCTACCTGGTCGCGACCGAAGAGGACTGGGCCACGCACCTGCGTCTCGGCCTCGCCAACGCGACCGCGACGACCGTCGATCCGCGCAGCCTGGCCGCGCGCTACTACGAGGCGGACGATGCGTGCACAGCCGCTCGTGCGGCTGGCGTTCTCCCCGCCGACATTGAGGCAACGTGGCCCAACATGCTCGGATTCCTGCGCCGCGTGCCCGGTCAGCCGCTCCACCACCCTGCGCCCAACGGACGGGAAGACGATGCACCTACCGCCGCCGAGCTCGTCGCGTTCTACGACGCGCTCAAGATCCACCGTCGTCGAGCTCTGGTGGCTCTGAAGCTAGCCTCATCAGGAGGTGCAGTGTGAAGACCAAAATAAACGACGGACAGGAAGCTGAAATGCCGGACCCCACCCCGGACCCTCGGCGTCACCGCGACGTCGAAGAGATCCTCACGCTCATCGACAGCTGGCCGGTCATGTGGCGTGTCGACGTTCCTGACATCGGTCGGATCACGTGCTACGGCGCACCCCAGTGCATCGTGCACTTCATGGACTACATCCACGGGGGCTGGGATGTCTACATCCCTGCCAATAACGGTCTGGATATCCAGACGACGATCGATGCGCTTCAGCGAGCAGCGGTTCTAGGCAGAGAGAGTCCCGACAGATGATCCTGCTCGACCGAGCTCGCGCCTTCGCAGTGCATGCCCACGGTGATCAGCTTTACGGGGCGGCGCCGTACTGCGTTCATCTGGACGAGGTGGCCGCGATCCTTGAGCCGTTCGGTCCCGAGCATCAGGCGGCGGCCTACCTTCACGACGTTATCGAAGACACCGACGTCGAACTCGATGAGCTCCGCGAGCGTTTCGGCGATCAGATCGCCCGATGGGTACTCCTGGTGACCGATGAGCCTGGCGACAGCCGACGTGAGCGCAAGCGGCGGACCTACCCCAAGTACACAGCGATCGATGCACAGAGCACCGACGCCGGTGCACTAGTGATCAAAGTGGCCGATCGTCTGGCGAACCTGCGCTCCTGCATACGAAACGGAGATCAGCGGAGGTTCCAGATGTACCGTGATGAACGGTTGCAGTTCGCCGAGTCGTGCGAGCGCCTCGGGCTGTGCAACGATCTTTGGATCGAGATCGGCGCACTGTTTCGAGCGAATCCAACGCCCAGTGGGACCCAAGTATGATCCACGGCTGATGCCGCGGATCGTACTTGGACTGCTACAGTGGAGCGCGCCAATGGTTGACCCGAACGATCCATCCGTGACCACGACAAAAGGGGCGCCCCCCTCCGGATCGGCCCCAGGCCCCGCCCCGGAGCCGATCGATCCGAAGACGGGACAGCACGGATCGTACTGGGTGCTCACAGAGAAGGAGCGTGCGAAGGGGTTCGTGCGCCCGGTCCGGACGAAGTACCTGCACCGGACGTGTGGTGGCCTGACCACGATGGCGCCAGCGATCGCGGAGACGTTTGCGTGTGATCCGACTTTCTACGGCAGCACGTTCTGCGCCGTGTGCAAGACGCACCACCCGCTGGAGGAGTTCGTGTGGGATGGGACGCAGGACATTGCTCTCCCTGGCGGCCCGTTGGTCGTGGGCGGAGAGACGCTCGGATCGTGAATCAGATGGATCGGATCTGTTTCGCAATGATCGGGTCGCAAAAATGCGGCACGTCGACAGTCTTGTCCGCGCTTCGCAGCCACCCTCAGGTCTGGATGGACGACCATGATCTGTTCCCCGATGGCAATGTGCCCGGAGGCGACACCGATCGCTGCCGTCAGATCGTCATGGCCCTGTCCGGCGACAAGCCGATCGTGGGGACCATGTTTCCCGAGTTTGCTGCCAACGACACGGGTGCAGCTCTACGCGCATGCTTCGGAGCTGATCTGAAACTACTGATGACGGTCCGCGATCCGGTCAAGCGAGCGATCAGCAACTACTGGATGGAGGTCAATCGCAACTGGGAAAACATCGACATGAACGCCTTGCGTGATCTCAGTCGTGGATACCTGAGTCGGGGCCACTACCACCTCCACCTGACCCAGTTCTTGAAGCACTACCCACGCGAGAGCTTGCTGATCGTGCGCCTGGAGGACATGGCTGAACAGCTCGAGTCCACCCTGGCGGAAATGGCCCAGTGGATCGGGGCCGATCCTTTTCCCGATGGTGTTATGCACTCGCGTTGTCGCGTGGGCACCTATCGCGCTGATCCTCCGCCCGAGCTCGTCGACTTCCTTGCCCAGCACTACGCCGAATCGAACCGGCGCCTCCACGAGGACTTCGGGATCCAGATCGACGACTGGACGACACCATGACCTCCGTCGATCTTGATCTCGTCGACAGGCTGACGAACCCACAACGCCGCCTGCTCGTCGAGTGCGTCCGCCACGACCGGGCCCAACGACGCGCGATCGAGGAGAGGCCCACCCGGATCTACGACGCGCTCTACGCGGGGGGTGTCCGGCGTCGCACCGCCCGCGGCCTGGCCGAGGTCCAACTCGTCACCGCCGAGTGCTACGAGGGCGGCGGCGCGGACGTCGTCCCCACCGATCTGGGGCGCGAGGTCGCGCGGCTGTTGCCCGAGTGGCAGGTGCTCCCTTTCGGACCCAATATCGCGAATAATCGGCCCTAGAAGCGCGTCTGTACTATTGCCGGGCCGGGGAGTCCGCCCCGGCCCCCAAACCCCGCGGCGAGGAGCTGCGGTCACCGAAGGAGATTGAATGTCGCGCCCAAGCGAGTCCAAGAGTCCCCCCTGCTACTCGGACAGTCAGCGCATGCATTTCTACGCATGCCTACCTGACACTCGGCGCGGCTCCCTCTCGACGGGCGACGCGGAGTGCCTCCGTATCGCGGATGACCGGAGCGAGAGCTGGGTCCGTCTGGAGGCGCTGTGCCGATGATCGGGCCCCCCGCGAGCAGCATCGTGCTGTCCTGTCCTGAGCACAACGTGGCCGACTGCGCCACGTGCTTCATCGTGTCTGGCGAGTGCGAGTATGGAGGACGCTCCTGTGGAGTCCCTGCAACGTACACGCTGAGACATGCACGCGACGTTCGTCACTTCTGCTCTGATCATGCAACGAGTCCGATCTACGCCTTCGCTCGGATTGGCTACGAGGTGGGTACTTCCACATGAGTCACGACTACACAAAAATCCCCGACGTCCCCTACGGCGCTCCGGTCTCGATCACCTTCAGTCATGTTGATGTACCGACACTGATCCGGCGCGGATTAGACCCGTCCACAGAAGAGGGCCATCTTCGGATCCGCGATCTCTTCCTGGAAGCGCTCGGCATGTTCGAGAAAAACCTGCCGGAGCCCGACAAATGCATCGTCGACGCTCTGCTCGCCTCTCAGGACATTGCACATGTCCGCGTCGCGAAGAGTGTCCCTGGGAAAGAGGGAACTGACTGGGCAACGATGCTGCTCAACATGTACGCCGCATGGGGCACGAAGAAAGGGTACGAGGTGACATCCCATGACGGATCACGTGTCACGATCCGGGGGCCAGGTGCCTGTCGCAGACTTCGTTCTGAAGCCGGCACCCACCGGCTCGTACGCTCCTCTCCGCACGATCCTGAAGGACGAAGGATGACGAGTTTTGCGACCGTCACAATCGACGACAAGGAGGGCTCGGGCGTTGTGCGCTCGTACGTCCTGGATCCCGACCAAGCGGTCACAGACCACCACACCGAGATCCGACATACCGACGCCGTCTTGGCAGGCGAGCTGGATCCGTTCCTCGTTGGCAATGAGTAGATCCCAGACAGAGCCGAACAACGGCTCGAGCCCGCTACCCGGCGCGAGCGTCGGTCACCAGAGCGATCCAGGAGTCATCCGGGTTGTTGCGCTCGAAGTCCTGCGCGAAGATCAGAGCGCGGATCGTCGAGTCACCGACCAGGCCGTCCGTGATGACGAACGGCAGCTCGACACCCGCCTCCTTGAGCAGGGCCGCCCGCACCGCGGCGTAGTCGCTTTGGAACGCCATGATCGTGTTCATGGTCTCGGTGCTGAGGATCTCCCAGCCTGGCAATCCCACCGCGGCCCCGTAACCGAGCTCGTTGAGCGTGTGGCCGAACGACGCGACGTCAGGGAAACGATCGGGACGTGGCCAGATCCAGCCGCTGCCGACGTAGTTGGCCTTCACGATCGGCTTCTTGACCTCCGCGGGCTTGAGGGCCTTGTAGGCCAAGACAGTCACGGTCACCACCGTGGCGCCGATCCCGATCCCGATCCCTACCTTGGCTACGGTGTTCATGGTCCCTTTGTGAACCGTACTGGGCTTGGGACCGCGACGGCAAGCAGCTTTGTCGTCCGTAGGGACCAGCTTCCCCATCTCACACAACCCTGCTAGTCTGTGCACCGTCGGCTCCGGTCGACCCAATCCCGCGGCGAGGAGCTGCGGTCAGAAAGGCGCTCTCATGAGCACGATCGATCTCGAAACACGCGGCGACGGCCCACGGCGATCTCGAGCTCGGTGTAGCAGCGACAAGCCCGGACGCGGCGCCCCGCCGCGACGCACGACCATCCACGAGGACGGCCTGCACGTGGGGACTATCGTGGAGTACGTCGACGACACCCGGAAGGGCCACGGATTCTGCCTTTGGTACGTCGCTCGAAACGGTGGACGGGGGATCGATTACGCGGACGCCGAGCGACAGCTCCGGGAGGAGCTCGTTCGATGAGCGAGGATGGGCGATCCCCAGAAGTCCGAGTCGGCCGTTTCTTGGACGAGCAGTGCAGCTTCATCTTGGACTCGGTCCGGGAAGCGCTCGTAGCGTACGAGCAGTGGCGTTCAGCCGACGAAGATCGCGACGGAGACGCCGCCACCGAACTCCTCGCACAAGAGCACAAAGCTCCATATGAGCAGGCGATCTCGTCGGACGAAGCGTCACGCGAGGCGCGGTGGTACGACGCGGATGGCGACCCGCTTCGGGCCCATATATACGGCGATGGAGTCGTGCTGATCGCCACCGGCCGAGGCCGTCGGACTTGGGTCAAGCTCAATGCCGCCGAGGCCGACGAGCTAGTCGAGTTTCTCAACCAACGCAACGATCCCATAGGAGGAGATGACGATGCCGATCCACTCTAGCATTCTCAAACCACGTCAAGCCGAGGCCGGCAAGATCAAGATCGGAGCCCTGGGAGAGACCCGCGAATCCAAGAAGGGAGAGGACTACCAGCTGCCGGTCAAGCACGACTACTTCACGATCACAAAGACGCAACGGGATCCTGCCACGGGCAACTTTGTCGCCGACGACGAGATCATGGCGCAGCTTCCTAAGGATCCCGACGGCAAGATCCGTCGGATCCCGGTCGTGTTCGACACCGACGACATCGACGAGCTTATTCCCAACAGACTGGCGTTGTACCAGGGGCGCAACCTGCTCTGTCGCGGTGACGGCCACGCTCCGGCCACTCGGTTCGAGATCCTCGCAGGCGTCAAGACCGGCAAAACGGAGGCGGTCGACTGCCCGTGTTCCTACCTCAATGCGGAGAAGGGTCCCAAGTGCCTCCCTCACGCGACGTTGTGGTGCACGATCGCAGCGGGCAAAGAAACGATCCTGGGAGCTCGTCACTCGTTTCGAACGACCGGATGGAACTCGATCAGTGGCCTGCTTGGAGGCCTAAAGGCGATCCAGCGCCAGCTCGGATCGCTTGCGGGCCTTCCTATGTGGCTCCGGGTCAAGCAACAGGCGGCGCGGCCGAAGGGGATGAAGAAGGGCGTCACGATCCCGGTGGTCTACGTCGAGTGCCGTACAGAAGATCTGATCGGGTTGCAACAACACGCGATTGCCCTTGCTCAAGCCAGGCAACGCGTGGTCCAGGTCCGCAACTACGAGGTCCTGGGGCTGCCTGCGCCTGCTGACGACTCAGAGACCCCCGAAGAGCAGGCCAAGATCCGACAGGAGTGGCATCCGGAGCCGCCCGCCGACGACATCGACTACGATCCGGTAACGGGAGAGGTCTACGACACCGACGCGTCCGATCCACCGTCGGACAACGACGCGGTCGATCCACCGTCGCCTGAGCCTGGCAGCCAAGAAGAGCAGCGACTCGAGCCGGATACGGAGCTCCCGGATGAGCATCCTATCCGCGTCAGGATCAAGGATCTTCTGATCGAGCTTGCCAAGGCTCGCGATTTTTCTGCTGATGATCTGCGGAAGGGTGGGGCGGAGATCTGGGACGAGGTCACTGAGGCTGTTGAGCTGCCAGGCCTGTCATGGAAGCAACTGACCACGACTCGAGCCATGCGGATCGACGAGAAGCTTACCGAGTTGATCAAGGCGCGATGAAAGGCAAAGCACTGATCCGGGAGCGATTTCCGAAGCTCGACGAGCGCACCCTCGACGAGCTCGCCGGCGGCGATCCGAGTGGCCGCGGAAAGTACGTCATGTGGATGGCCAAGCAGCTGCCCACGCCTGCGCCGCTGTGGGAGATCATCCAAGTCGTACAAGCGTTCCACGCTGCCCAGCAGCGCCTCGCTAAGGATCGCCGAGATCTATACCGGTACCGCTCCCTCAAGGACGTCCAGCGCGAGCTCGCCAAGCTCGACACGGAGAGCAACACGCGCCGGAAGAAGACGCGCAAGGGGTACTCCGTCGTGCGGCGCCTTCCTCGAGCGACGGTCTATCGCGTTGAGACCTACGAAGGCGCAGCAGCCCTGAGCAGGGACACGAAATGGTGCCTCGCCGAGCGCGCTCACTGGGGCGCCTACGAGGACGCCGTCATTCTGGTGGTGGTCACGAAGGGCAAGAAGCGCAGGGCGAAGTTTTCCAAGTTCGCCCTAATCTCGGAGTCCCGGGGAGCGCGCGGCGCCCTCCTGAGCCGATGGAATCGGATCAGGAGGATGGCGCGAGACGCGGAAACCGAACTCGAGATGATCGTGGTCTACGACGAGCGCAATGACAGCCTGTCGCTGGAGCCCGCCCTTGTCGCGCTCCTCGACCACGCGCTCGGCGGCGGCGTCTTCAAAGATCTCGTGACGTACATCGAGCGAGAGCAACACAAGATCAATGCGCTATGGATCGACGTGCTACGCCGGCTGTCCTGCGGACGTGCGCTCAAGTCCGACGAGTTCAATGAGATCGCCGACTGTGTCGCGCGGGAGGCTCTGTTCAACGTCGTAAGTCTGTTCGACCACCCCAAGGCGAGCGTCAAGAAGTGCCGGGAGCATCTGTGGGATCTGGCCTCCACGAACGACGACCTCGGCGCCCATGACATCGACATCGACGTACTGCGCTTCATGGCGCGGACGCGGGCCCCGAACATCCCCGAGGTGATGGAGCGTTGCCTCAAGCGGATCCGAGCCGGTGCCCACAAGACGCGGAACGGGAAGCCGAGTCACGCGTTGGCCAAGAGTCTGCTGAGGTCCCTGTCCAACAACGAGCGCCTCACGCCCCAGGCCGAAGCAATGTTTGAGAGCATTACTGCCGCCACGCGAAGGGCCGTCCTGAAGAAGACCACTCGTGGGCGGAAGAAGACCGCTCGGCGTCGGCGCAGAATATGACCGACCTCGACGATGCCACGTATCGAATACATCTCTCGGCGCTTCTCGCCCAGCTCGCTCGACCTTATCGAGCGCGCCAACGAGATCATCGACGACTACGGCGAACAAGGGTTGTTGCTGACGCTACGCCAGCTCTACTACTGCTTTGTCGCCGCTGCGCTGATCCCCAATAACGACACGGAATACAGCCGGATCGGCCAGGTGATCAGCAACGCGCGACTGGCTGGTCTGATCGACTGGGATTCGATCGAGGATCGCGGGCGACAGTTTAGAAAACACACCCACTGGGAGAGTCCGGAAGAGATCATGGATGCGACCGTCCGATCGTACCGGATCGATCGCTGGAGCGATCAGCCGGTGCGCGTCGAGGTTTGGGTCGAGAAGCAGGCTCTCGAAGGTGTGATTGCGCAGGCGTGCGAACCACTCGATGTCCCCTACTTTGCGTGCAAGGGATACACCTCGCAGTCCGAGATGTGGCGCGCATCGGAGCGCCTTCGTGGTTTTCTCAAAAAGGGCGTCCTCCCGGTGATCTTGCACCTGGGCGACCACGATCCCTCGGGTTTGGACATGACGCGTGACATCGACGATCGCCTCAACGTCGTGTTTGGTCTTGCCCAGATGGTTGAGAAACGGATCCCAGTCCATCGGATCGCCCTGAACTACGATCAGATCCTGCGCTACCGACCTCCCTCAAACCCCACCAAGCTCAAGGACTCACGGGCCCCCGACTACATCGCCCAGTACGGCCATGAATCCTGGGAGCTCGACGCGCTCGAACCCCCGATCCTGCGTGCCCTGATCGAGTCCTCGATCCGTCGCTACATGCTGAAGCCAAAGCGATACAGCGCCAAGGTGGACGAGGAGGCCACTGCACGCAATCGCCTGCAGGCAGTCTCCGATCGATGGGAGGAGGTCGAGGCGTTCGTGTCGAGACCCACTCCGCGCGTCATACCGATCCGATGAACTCTTTTGATAGCTGCAAGAAAAAGGAACACCCCAATGAACAAGATCATCACCAACATGTACACCGGAGTCATCGCCTTCGAAGGCTCCGACTGCAACCCCAACGGCGATCCGGACAACGAGGGCGCGCCTCGTGCTGATCCCGACACAGGACACGGCCGCGTATCCCCGCAGGCAACGAGTCGGCGGATCTACGATCGGGTCGCCGCAATGTTCGTGGGTCAGCCGGGCTACGCGCTCCAGATCCAACGGGGCACCTCGATCGAGGCGAGCATCATTGTCGCTGCCAAGGACGCGGACATTGCTCCGAGCAAGAAGCTCAAGTCCGAAGAGCGAACCAAGGTGACGGATGCAGTATGCCGTCGCTACTTCGACACGCGTATGGGCGGTGGGGTCCTGAACGTCGGGAGCTGCCCGACCGACGGTGTGAACGGGGTGTGTACCTTTGCCTGGGGCAAGAGCATCTTTCCGATCACGATCCTGCAGGACACGCTCACGCGGGTCTCGCCGACCAACGACGCGCAAGAGAAGGATCGCGAGATGGGACGGCGGTACGTTGTAGCCCATGGCGTGTACCGCCAGAGCTTCTTCGTCAACCCGCATCACGCTGCCCGTAACGGCGCGACCGTGGCAGATCTTGCGATCTACCTGAACTCGCTGGCCAATATCTGGGAGTTCAAGCGATCGGTCATGTCGGGCATGATCTCGATGCGTGGGATCTGGCTCTTCCGACACGACAGCAAGTTCGGCAACGCTGCCGCGCATACGCTGATCGATCGCGTCAAGATCTCATCGGACAAGGATGATCCGCGTGCGTGGGCGGACTACGATCTGCAGTTCGACGCTGGCAACCTCCCCGCCGGGATCAAGGTCTTCACGCTCGAAGACATGCTCGGTGACCACGAAGTTCTCGCGGCCAAGCTCTCGGAGTAGGCCAATGCTCTACCGATCCAAGAGCCTACGCCTCGTGGCGTGGGGCGATCTCGGGAGCTTCACCAAGACCGAGTTTCGCTCCGATCGCGTCACGCATGCGATCATCCCTCCCACTGCGGCCGAGGGAGTGTTCAAGTCGATCTTCTGGCACCCAGAAGCCAAGATCCAGGAGGGCGCCCGAAACGAACTCGGCGTCGAGGTCCAGGAGATCTGGGTCCTCAACCCGATCTCATACATCCGCCTTCGGATGAGCGAGCTCGCCGAGCTCCCAAGCAAGGACTCTCCCTGCTTGGTGTCACCCCGGCAGACCTCGGTCCTTGCGCTCAAGGATCCGAAGTACCTGCTCGTCGCCTGCTACGTTGCCCGATCGGAGGATGTCGCCCAAAAGGCGGCGAGGATCTACGAGCAAAGGATGGGGAAAGGACAGTGCTTCAGACAACCATGTTTCGGACGACGACGCTACCCGGCGTTCGTCCGCGAGGCGACGGAAGAGGATCGGCCGATCGACGTCGATCTAGATCTCGGCCGCTTCCCCTGGAACGTTCAGTACACGGACGGTCACAAGCAACTGCACGTCTTCGACGCGAAGATCCGGCGCGGCGTCTTGGTCGTGCCGTCCTACTTTGACTCTGTCGAGAAACAGGGAGACGAGGTCCGGCTATGAGCGACATCCTGGAATCTCTATTACGTGTAGCAGAGCGCGAGGGGATCGACACGGCGCTGCACTTCGGATCTAAGGCCGAACACATGGCGCTGCACCTCGACAGAGGGGCAATGGTCGAGCATCGGGAGAAGTGTCCGATCCGGATCCCGTGGCCTGTGAATCGGACTGGGATCAAACCCAAGCCCAACCTTCTCTTCGACAGCGCGAAGTACCTGATCGTCGAGGGGGACCATCGGAATGCATCCGGGGCACTACACAAGCTCTGGGCAAGCCGATTCGTGCTGCAGCATGCGGCTGTCGATGCCGTCATGAAGTTCTTTGGGGAGCCGCCGCCGATCCTGGAGATCCCGAAGAAGCAGTCCAAGCTGGATCTGATCTTCTACTTCAAGGGGAAGCCGATCTGCGAGATCGACGAGTTTCGCGACGCGATCGATCACGTACTCCGGAGCAATCATACGTTCGTCGATCGCCCGGGACGCTTCGACGAAGATCCTCAGTGCGTACTCGATACGCACGGCAAGATCAGCTTCGTCGGCCTCGATAACCCGCAGGCTCTCCTGGGCTTCAACCAGAACGTCACATGGTCGGGGAGCACGAAGGCGACTCGGATGCTCCAGACTGGGATGTCGTACGCGTCGATGCGTCTGCACATCGGAGGCTTGGAGTGGCTACGGATCCACCGATCGCTCCGAGTGCCGTCCACGTCAGGAGGAAAGCTGCACTACCTGGCGTGGACCGATCAGCCGCACCGGCTCGAGCCGATCTTGTCCACGATCCTGCGCGGCTGGCCCAAGGACACGACGAGCGAGGAGTGGCGTACCTGGATCGTCGAGCACCTCGATCGTGACAAGGATCTGTTCACGGACACCACGAGGTTCAACGCGCTGTCGCTTTTGTGTGGCGCGAGGATCGCGATCCGTGGCTTCCACGTCATGACCGTCGCTCAGCTCGCGCAGCGGCTGCTCGCGTACTTGACCGACTTCTCCTTCTGCAATCAGGCCTCCGGCAGCATGATCCGTGCGGTTGCCTCGCCGTACCAAGTGCTGAAGCAGGTGGTCCCGGGGGACAACTTCCCCCTGAGCGTCGTCGAGCGCTTCTTCGACGCGATCTTCTTGGGATCCGCGTACCCAAGAGAGCTGCTGCCTGCAGCGCTCAACCGATATGCTGATCGGATCTCCGAGGGAGAGTCGTCAGTCATGGCCGAGGCGACGATCAACGCGTTTAGGAACCGACCGAGGGATGGTCGAGTCATTTGGCGGGAGATCCCAGAAAGCCCGCAGATGAGGAACACTATGGACGTACACCACAGCACGAGCAGTCATCCTTTTTTCTTGGCCGGCCGGATCTTCGGCGTCATGGAAACACGCAACTACGCCGCCAAAGATCGTGCCGATCAGTGTTCGATCACTCGGCAGTTCAAGCGTGCGTGGGCCAACCCAGGGAAGGTTTTCCCTCACCTGCTGGAGCTCAGCGAGGCGCACGCGAGGAAGCTAGAGACGCGGAAGCACCGTGCGTATCGCCTGAAGATCTCGGATCTCTTTACTGAGATGCTAGCCGCGCTCAGTAGCCGCACGCCACCCACGTGGCCCGGCCGTGCGTCGTCCGAGGACAAGATGATCTTCGCACACGGACGGGAGTATCAGCGCCAGATCGAGCGCGGGGAGATGCTCCAACGCCAGGCCGACTACGAAGCGTCGCAGTCCCAAGTCGACTCCCCCTGATCCTGCGCGGCGAAACGCCGTGTTTTTCGGATCGGGAACGTAGCTCCCTGAAAAGAGAAGAGCGAGAACATGAGAGTTGAAGGCCGTGCGCGAGCATCAGATTGGCGATCCGGTAAGAGTTGAAGCAGTCGACTCGCGGGGATCTTTGCTTCTGTTGCAAGGCTCGACTGCCCTCTAGTCGAGCACGAGTTGAAGGGTTTTGTACCGACTCGCTGATGCACTCAGACATCCCGTAGGTCCGAGCCTGAGTTGAAGTTGCGATGGCCGTAGTCTGCACGCCGTCATGTTTTCTGCTCGACTGCATCCGTAGTCGGGCACGAGGGCGCGAGTTGAAGGCCGCCCTACCACGCGCAGCGGGACGCCAGGCCGAGCTCGACTGCCTCTGCGGTCGAGCTCGAGTTGAAGCTCCACGGTCATGGTGAACGCAGTGGCCAACCACCACGCTCGACTGCCTCTGCGGTCGAGCATGAGTTGAAGGCCCGACGGGAAGTTCCGCGATGGCCCCGCTGACGGAACTCGACCGCCTCTGCGGGTCGAGGCTGAGTTGAAGCGCGTAGATTGGGGACCTAGCTACCCCACCACAGGGCTCGACTGCCTCTGCGGTCGAGCACGAGTTGAAGCGATCGGATCATCTCGATCTGCTCGACAGCCGTGAGCTCGACTGCCTCTGTAGTCGAGCCCGAGTTGAAGCGCCTCCAGCTGGAACGTCTGGCCCAGCCCCACACGATGCCCTACTGCCTTTCGCAGCCGGACACGAGAGTTGGAGGCTCGCACGCGTCCTCGACTGCATCTGCGCAGCCGAGCACGAGTTGAAGGAGTATCCCGCAAGAACTTGGCCTTCGGCGATGCTCTCGCACCGGTCCGCACTCTCGACTGTGCGGTCGAGCACGAGTTGAAGGAACACGCGCAAGACGTAGGCGGCCTCGAGCTCCGCCAGCTCGACTGCCATCCGTAGTCGAGCCGAGTTGAAGGCACCGGGACCGGTGGGATCCAAACAAGAGCGTCAGTCGGGCGCGAGTTGAAGCGCAGCTCACGAACTCGCCCATCATTGTCTCCGGCCTTAGTTCGAGCCCGAGTTGAAGGACAGAGGACTACGTGATGTCTGTGGTCCAGAGCGCGGCTCGACTGCGTCCGCAGCCGGGCACGAGTTGAAGTCCAGACGCAACCCGGCTGCTGTCGCTGAGCGCGAGTTGAAGCACTGTCGCGCAAGTCTGGGCGCTCCTGGGGCTCGATCGCAGGGTGCGGTCGGGCACGAGTTGAAGGTGCAAACACATTTTTGCGGTCGAGATGGTCCGACGTCGACGCACGGATCGTATCCGCGGGCTCGAGTTGAAGCAGCAAAGCCAACAGCCGGGTTTGGCGGGGTAGTCCGTGCCGGACTGCCTTCGCAGCCAGGCACGAGTTGAAGCAGCTGGCGGAACAGAACCGTTAGTCGAGCACGAGTTGAAGCCGCCACGAGAGGAGCCGGGCGAGCCTACGAGTTGAAGGCGGCCGAGGACTACGACATCCCTGCGTTCGCCGTTGCCCGACTGCCTTCGCAGCCGGGCACGAGTTGAAGGCCGTCCGCGTTCTCGCTGGCTGGATCCATCGCCACAGACGGGATGACCGGTGCTTCTCTTTCCTCGGCTGCCTCTGTAGTCGAGCCTGAGTTGAAGGGACGTCGCGGCATCCGTGCCGTCGGTAGCTGTCCGAGTTGAAGGCGTCGACAGGACGCGGGCTGGGACTTCGTAATGGAGCATGCCCGACTGCATCCGTAGTCGGGCGCGAGTTGAAGCAGCACGAGGTCGGCGCTGACGGTCGCGACGCAGTTTGCTCGACTGCCTCTGTAGTCGAGCGGGAGTTGAAGCTAGCTCCTCGGCCACCGTGAAACTGTCACCCGGATCGAGGCTCTCGACTGCATCCGTAGTCGAGCACGAGTTGAAGGACTCCGAACGCCTGAGGATTGGTTGGTGCCCGACTACCTTCGCAGCCGGGCACGAGTTGAAGCTCCACCGCCGTCCCCGCGAGGCCCGAGTGCTCCCCTAGCCCACTGCCTTCGCAGCCGGGCATGAGTTGAAGCGTGCACGTAGCCGGAGGCACCGAAGCCTCCGCAGTCGAGCACCGAGTTGAAGCCACGTCGACGTCAAAGTCGTCTACACGGCGGTTGCCGCTCGACCTCCATCCGTTTAGTGTTCGGAGCCCGAGTTGAAGGGTTGCGTGTGTGGACGACAAATGAACGCTCGACTGCATCTGGAGTGAGCGCGAGTTGAAGGTTCGGGCTGAGCCAAACCGACGCTGCAATCCCTAGCTCGACTGCATCCCGTAGTCGAGCGCGAGTTGAAGGCGCCGGATCATCGAAGCGCGCGACGCCTTGATGGATGGAGCTTGAGTTGAAGCCGTGCTGGGTATTGGCAGCAGGGGATCCATACGCAGGTCGGAGGTCCCGAGTTGAAGCGTCATAGCCCACGAGATGGGCCACGTTCGTCAGTTCAGCTTCGGCTGCATGCGCGCAGCCGGGCGCGAGTTGAAGGCGCCTGACCCAGGAGGAGCACTCACAGTTCGGCCGAGCGCCCGACTTTCCTTCGCAGCCGGGCACGAGTTGAAGGGTTGGTACCAAGGCGGTCCTCGACCGTCGTCGACTGCATCCTAGTTGGAGTGCGAGTTGAAGGTTCAGGGAAAGTTGAAGCCCCGCCGGCAAAATGCGAACGCGCCCACCACGACCGTAGTCGAGCGCGAGTTGAAGCTCTTCTCTACCTCGACCAGACGACGAGTTGAAGGGTCGCGTGTGCGGATGACGAGTGCACCACTGCTGAAGCTCCCGACTGCCTCCGTAGTCGAGCGCGAGTTGAAGGCGTCGCCAGGACCAGGGCTGGAACTTCGTAATCGAGCATGCTCTCGACTGCATCCGTAGTCGAGCGCGAGTTGAAGGTGATGCTCGATTCTCAACGCTCCCGACCACACGGCGAGTTGAAGCTTGCACTACGGAATCACGAATGACCAAATACCGCCGGCGCTCGACTGCATCCGTGAGTTTCTTTGCGATCGGTCGCGTTCGCTCGACTGCATTCGTAGGTCGAGTTGAAGGATCGGGCCCATCCGGACCTGCGTATCCCACGCAGTCGAGTGAGAGTTGAAGAGGTGACGCGACCTGCTCGACCGCATCCATAGTCGAATCGCGAGTTGAAGGGAGTGCCTGTGCGCGGGATCTCCGGAGGAACGAGAAAACAGGGCTCGACTGCCTCCGCGGTCGAGCACGAGTTGAAGGCCGCGCGCAGCTCCAAGCTGATCGGAGAGCACGAGTTGAAGGTACGCGCGGAAGGATTTGGATGCGTGGATTCCGGCCGCCCAACTGCCTTCGCGGCCCGGCCACGAGTTGAAGGAGGAGACCGGCCATTGGCTCCTCGGATCCGTAGTTCGAGGCGAGTTGAAGGGCGATGCCTGGCCTGGTCGTGTTCGGCACATACAGGTTCGACTGCACCTGCAGTCGAACCCGAGTTGAAGCGAGCGTCTCCTACCGTACCTCGGCGAGGCTCCGAGTGAGAGTTGAAGCGCTTCCTACGTCGGGCCATCGGCCTCTCTTTCTGCCCCTCGACAGTTGTTGTCGCGAATGCTCGACTGCATTTTGTAGTCGAGCCCGAGTTGAAGGATCAGCCACTCCTGGAACTACGGCGACGCCGTACGACGCCCGACTGCTTTCGCAGCTTGGGACGAGTTGAAGCCGAGCAACAGATCCGGCAGCAGATCGACCACCATGGGTGCTGCGCGAATCGAGCACGAGTTGAAGCGTTACGCGGACGACCGACACGTAGCCAGCCCGAGTTGAAGGCTGTGGGGCACCAGCGGAAGATGTGGGATCTGCTTGCCCGACTGCATCCGCAGTCGAGCACGAGTTGAAGGGAGACGGCGCTGCCTTTCGCGTACGACGCTCGCAGGCTCTCGACTGCCTCTGTAGTCGAGCCCGAGTTGAAGGCCCCAGTACGTCAAGACCGTCGTCGAGAGGTCACGCGAGTTGAAGCCGCCACGAGACGAGCCGGGGGAGGGCGTCGGTGTGTAGTGCGCCCACGAGTTGAAGATGGCGATGTTGAACGGCGCCTGGTGGCACTTCGCGAGTTGAAGAGACGAGTGGAAGGACGCGACGGACAGTGGATTGGCTTGGAGACCTACCTGCTCAACTACACCTGGGAGTCGAGCGCGAGTTGAAGGGACCCCTGGGCTGCACAGGCGTCCTTCGCCGTCGAGTTCGAGTTGAAGCGCGACCAACGAAGGGGGCGAGGCCACATGCTAGATGGGTTCGTGGATGCTCGACTGCATCCGCAGTCGAGCGCGAGTTGAAGGGCGGCGCACGAACTCGCCCATCACGCTTTTGGTGAGTTCTCGACTGCATGCGTAGTCGATCCTGATCACAGAGTTGAAGTATGACGCTCCCATTCGATCAGACAGCATGCGTAGTGAGGTGGACAGCGCTCTGCGGTACCACGCTGCCCAAATGCTCGACTGCACCGTAATGTTTGAGCACGAGTTGAAGGGGGCACCCCTGGGATTCCGCGCCAGCCTCCCGTAGCAGCTTCGACTGCATCTGGCAGTCGAGCACGAGTTGAAGCGGGCCTGCTGAGGGGACGGTCGAGCACGAGTTGAAGGAGCGACAAGCCCTCCGAGTTGTACGAGGCCGCTCGACATTCATAGTCGAGCGCGAGTTGAAGGGGATGCACTCAAGTCGTTCGAGTGTTTTGGCGCTCGACTGCACGCGGAGTCGAGGACGAGTTGAAGCGGCAACGCGTGCGGAGTCGAGCACGACTAAAAGGACGGGCACAAGAACCGATGCCATCATCTGCGTGAGGTTCGACTGCTGTGTAGTCGAGCGCGAGTTGAAGGGCGGCCGACCGTGCGGCCAGGTGCGCGTTTGAGGATTGCTCGACTGCCTCCTAGTCGAGCGCGGGTTGAAGCTGTATCTGGTGCGCCTCGGCTTGGAACGTCGCGCAGGTGGCTCGACTGCATCCGTTAGTCGAGCGCGAGTTGAAGGATGTGGGGACTCGCGTTCATCTGCATCTCCGTGAGAGTTGAAGAGAGGCGATCGACTACCTTCGGGATCGGAGCTCCAGGGACGCCTCCTGCTCGACTGCATCCGTAGTCGAGCGCGAGTTGAAGGGAGTGCCAAGGCCTTCAGATCAAGATCCTCGTCGCTTGCTCGACTGCATCCGTAGCCGAGCGCGAGTTGAAGGCCTCAGTTTTAGCGGGACCGTCCGTGGCGGCGTGGCCCCCCGCTGCATCCGTAGTCGGGGCGAGTTGAAGGGGACATCGGTGTAGCGATCCGTTCTGACGACGGCCAGTTCGACTGCATCCGTAGTCGAGCACGAGTTGAAGGGCGGCCGGCCGTGCGGCCGGGTGTGCGCTATGCGGATGCTCGACTGCATGCGTAGTCGAGCGCGAGTTGAAGTTGCGTAAAAAGGGTTGCCCCCGTTACTGCTCGACTGCATGCGTAGTCGAGCACGAGTTGAAGCTCCAGGACGTACGGGAGGAGGACGGCGCGCCTGGGGAAAAAGCCCCCTTCCCCAGGCGCCCTCGCCTCTGGTAGCCTGTGCACCGTCGGCTCGTCCGACCCAATCCTGCGGCGAGGAGCTGCGGTCACCAAATACCCACCGAGCGAGGAGCTCGACACTTATGGCCGAGGACAAAGAAACCAAGTCGGTGCCACGTGCGGTTGAGATCATCGACCCCAACATCTACTTCAAACTCGCCGAGGGTTCTTCCCACGAACGATCGATTCCCATGCTTACCGGGATCACTCTCGGCAAGGAATACGACCTGGTCTTCGGCCTGCTCAGGGAGCTCTACGAAGCGGCGCAAGGGATCCCGGCCGGGGTCCCTCAACGGGGGATGATCCGCGGGATCTGGATCCTGTGGTGCTACGCGGCTCACGACATCAGCGAGCTCCGCAATCAGATCGACCTGCATCGCCAGCAGGCGATCACCGACAGCGACACGCTACTCAAGGGCCTCACCGATGAGATCGACAAGCTCAGGGCCGAGGTCGCCACTCTGCGCGGCACGGTCGAAGCGCGCTCGCAGATCGACGGTGGGACGTGAGTGACTGGAAACCCCACGGGTTCAGCAAGCGCGTCCATGCCTTGGATCTAGTCGTCTATCAGCTCAAAGACGGAGCACGCTGGGAGGTCAAGGGCGAGATCTTTGAGGCCGCTGGCTTCTGTCGCGATCTCGACAACGCTAAGGGGCGGGCTGAAGATGCCGCGGACGCGATCGACCGCCTCGAATCGCTCGTCTCCGACGGCGAGCCTTCGGGCAAGCGTGCGCAGAATATCGGCACGGGCTGGATACGCAAGCGGTGCATGAGGTGCGACCCGTTGCGGCCCACGAGTGGCCACGAGGACGACCGCGAGATCGACGAGAGCGTCCACGAGACCCCCAGATCAGAGGCCCCGTGTTAGCCGACTACGCACCAAGTACGGCGGCGACCATCATGATCGTGGCGATCGCCACGATCGTATTCATGCGGTCGTGGCTGCGCAACTGGCGTGAGTGTCAGAGGCTCAAGGCCGAGCACTGCGAGACGATGCGTGCTTTCACCTTATGGGAGAAGCGCTCCCAGAAACGGAACGAAAAAAGCGGCCGGGACCATTCCCGACCGCCTGCGAAGTCGGCGCCTCCGCGTGGGGACGCTTCGTTCAGTGTCACTGCGTCGCAGAGTACCCGCGATCGGAGGGGAACGTGAACGAGTACGACCTGACGGAGTTCATGCTGCGCATGTTCGCGGGCCTGCTCGTGTTGCTCTTGGCTGGGATATTCTCCTTGTTCAGCTGTTTCGTGTGCACCGTTCCGTATCCAGTACAAAAGTCGGAGCCAGCCTGTCGATGTTGTTGTGATCCGTCCGAGGTCGAGGCGATCGCCGCGAATGCCGCGAAAGCTGAACGGCGCAAACCATCGGCCAGTAGCGCCCGAAACAGGCGATCGCGAGACGGGGACCAAAAGCTCCGACGAGCCTGCGCGCTTGAAGAGGCCTCCCAGGATCGTGGAGGACCATGACCGTCTGCTGGGACAAGCAGCCGCTGGGCGAGCGAATGGACGCCGACATCGCGCGCGAGATCGGTGTGTCCCGCGAGGCGGTGCGCCGCGCTCGGGATCGTCGGGGAATCGCGCGCTTCGTTGCGCCGGATCCCCCCTGGATCGGCCAGCTCGGCACCTGCACGGATGCCGCGATTGCCAACGAGCACGGGGTCCCGAGCAACACCGTGAGCAGCCGTCGCACGCGCCTGGGGATCGAGGCCTACGCCGATCCGGCGCGCACCCACGACTGGGACACGCAGCCGCTGGGCAAGATCTCAGACTGCGCGATCGCTCGGCGCCTAGGGTGCACCGTGGGACCCGTTCGCAAGGCGCGCACCGCTCGTGGGATCCTGCCCGCACCGGGCAGCGTCACCCGGCGCGTGGCCTGCTGGGACGATGAGCCCCTTGGCCTGCTCCCTGACATCGCCGTGGCCGTCGCGCTGGACGTGACCGCAGGCGCCGTCGCGGCTGCACGGAACTGCCGAGGGATCTCAGCCCTGCCGTCCGCGCAGTACCTGGTCCCCCGCACGTCGCAATGGGTCGGCGTCCCGTTGGGCACGATGCCCGATGGCGATCTCGCTCGGCAGCTCGGGGTGTCCCCTAGCTCAGTCGCCAGCGCCCGAGAGTGCCGGGGCATTCCGATCATGCGCGCCCCCCGACGGGGTGGCGACACGACCTCCAGAAAGCGAGAGCAATCATGAGCTACGGTCGATCGCGACACAATGGCTCGAGCAGGATCCGGGGCCCTTCCGACGGGGGCCAGTCGGATCGGTATGCTGATCGGGTGCGACGCCTGCGGGTTGCCATGGGTCGAGTGAAGGGCATAGCCCAACACCCAAGTCCTGGGGCGACAGCTGCGTCGGCTCTCGACGCGATCGCCAAGATCGCAGAGGAAGTTCTCGAACAGGAGAGCCGCGAAGACGGCTAGAAAAGGAGCAGACATGGCCGACAAGATCTCAATCGTCCTTCCATTACGCAACCGGACCGATTTCAACATCGAGACCTACAACGACGCCGAAGGCAAGTTCCGATGGCACATGACGTACGCCCACGACACTGAGGAGGGAGAGACCCAGATCGCGGCCGCTGCGTCCGAGGGTTTTACCCACCTTGGCGATTGCGTCGTGGACGGCTACCTCGCCACAGGATGGTTGCCGGACAACTTCGAGGTGATCGCCAGTGGCTGATCGATGGCACTGCTTCGACTGCGGATCAGAGCACGTCTCCGATCAACGCGTGTGCCCCGATCCGACCGACGGTCCAAGGGTTTTTGTCCTGTCTCCGTATCGCGGGGACACCGAAGCCAACAAGGCCTACGCGCGCCGCTGCTTTTACGACTCCCTCGGTCGCGGGGAAAACCCGTTCGTCGTCCATCTCTTCTACCCGAACTTTCTCAATGACGACGATCCCGAGCAACGCAAACGCGGCATGAAAGCTGCGAGGGCGTGGCTTCGATCGGCGCACATAGCAGCGGTCTACCGCGACCGTGGCCTGAGCGGTGGTATGCGAGACGAGATCGAACTCGCTGAGAGCCTGGGGATCACGATCGCCTATCGCGAGCTGCCTAAGGAGTCCCAGGATCTCCAATGAACAGCGGCGTCTTGCTCAAGCCTCCGGCCCCGTACTTCGGCAGCAAGACTCGCGTGGCTCCGACGATCTGGGGAGCATTTGGCACGGACGTCCCGAACTATGTGGAGCCCTTTTGTGGGATGGCCGGATGCTTACTGCAACGGCCCCAATGGGAGGGCAAGGTCGAGACCATCAATGACTCTCATGCTCTGATCCCGAACGTCTGGCGGGCGATCCGTGCCGCTCCGCACGAGGTCGCGTATTGGTGCGATCAGCCAGTATTCGAGGCCGATCTGCATGCGGTGCACCGCTGGCTCGTCCAGCTCGCCGATCCCGACTGGGTGCAACGTGTCCGTACCGATCCAGATTTCTACGATCCGATCGCCGCGGGTCGCTGGCTGTGGGGCAAAAGCGCATGGATCGGATCTGGCTGGTGTCCCGACGAAGGTGTGGCCGGCCACCCGGCCGCTCTCTATGAAAAGCGGCCCTCCCTCGACGGCTTTTCCGGGCGTCCCAGTCTAGGGCGCGGCGTTCATTCCGCCCTGCATCACAAGTCTCCCCGTCTCATCGGTGGAAGCGGAGGAGTCGATCAAGGGGTCGGCGTTCATGCACGCGGGCTGCACCGGGTACGCCCGGATCTGAGAGGCTGGGGCGCGGACAGTCCCCACCAAGAGATCAGTACCGGAGTGTATCCAGCGTCTCTTTCTGCGCCGTTGTACGAGTACTTCGAGCGCGTTGCCTGCAGGGTCCGATATGTCAGGGCTCTTTGTGGCGACTGGTCCCGAGTCGTTACGCCGGCTGTCACCACATCGCACGGCATTACGGCGATCTTGCTGGATCCGCCGTACGCCGAGTCGACGGGTCGTAAACCGTCCTTGTATGCCGTCGACGATGGGAATATTTCTGCCCAAGTTCGTTCCTGGGCGCTACAGCATGGCGATGATCCGCGTTTACGGATCGTTCTGTGCGGCCTAGAAGGGGAGCACGACATGCCGTCATGGCGTTGTGTCCCGTGGCAGTCGCGATCCGCGTACAAAAATGCGGCCCGCGAGCGCCTGTGGCTCAGCCCCCACTGTCTAGATCAAGACACGGGACAACTTGATCTGATCTAAGACGGCGTGCGCAGATTACCCGCCTACGAGAGCTGAGCCTGGGCGACCGGCTCAAACAAGCAGCAAGAGGATTGATCGAGGGCTGGATCGTCTTGCACCTCGGTCGCCGATCGCACGCCCATCGTCAGACGGTGGAACCTTCCTGGCGGCGCGGCGCCTAGGCCGTCGACGCGAACCACCGATCCTTGCGGGCAGAAGTTCATCTCTGCCAGATAGAAGGCCGGAGCCGAGAACACGCCGGCGTGGATCTGTTCGAGGATCTGGAAGGCCCCTACACTGGGCACGAGCCCGGACGCGTCCACGATCTGAAGCCGAAATCCTGCGGGAATCGGAAACGCAGCCGGAACGAAGCGGATCCACTGGAGGTACCGATCGGCTCGAGTCGCCGAGTCGCCGAATCCGTCAGGGTTGAACAGGCCTGCGGCCCCGGGAACCTCGATCACCAGAGGATCACCGAAGTTGGTGGGCTTCTGAGTCAGGATGTTGTTGTTCGTCTCCAAGCCCGGAGCGACGGTCACGCCGTCGAGAGCTCCAATGATCCGCCATTCCAAGACGCATTGCAGAAGAGGGCCGGCTGGGGATGCTTCGTTGATCGGCATGACTACGTCGTGACGGTGAAGGAATCTGCGAGCCCCACAGTGAAGGCCTGAGCGCCAAGAGCCGGAGAGACCACGACGTCATACAAGCCGAGGGGCTGACTGATCGGGATCTCCACCCGGAGCTCGACAGTCGTCGGATTGATGAACGTGAGGGAGTCGATCGGGATCGTCGAAATAGGCGTAGGAGATTCAGGCGTGGCCGGAGTGCCGACCTGTCGCACTCGGAACTGATCGGTCGCGGTGAATCCAGTGCCCGTCACGACGATCGTGACGTTGGCTCCACGCGCTCCGCTGGCCGGGTTGACGTTGGTGATCGCGCGAGCCGCAGCCGCGGACGAGTACAGAGCTTGGACAAAGCATGGCTCATTGGCGTCATTGAGACACTCGCCATGGCAGCAGCAGGCCTCTTGGATCTCGGCCATCTGCCCGAGTCTTTTGAGCACGTAGATCCCGACACGCACGATCACTGGATCAACACCGGCAGCCATCCCATTGAGACGGAGCTGGCCGGTTTGGGGGACGAAGATGCAGTTGCGGCTGTAGATCCCGTTGGCGGCGCCCGGGATCGTGAGCTCGGTGCGCTGGGCCACCCCACTGAACGCGACGCCGACGTTGTCAGCCGTGGTGGGCACATTGGGACCGATGATCTCGATCCACTTGACCACACGCCCGGCATACTGGCTTCCTCGGGTCAGATCGAGCAGGCCGAGGTTGACGACGTTTTGCAGGATGAACTGATCGGCCGTGAGTGGTGAGGCGGGATCGGGTGGAAAGGGAACTACGGGAGCCGGCGTGACGCCGTCGAGGCTTCCACTGACTCGGTATTCGAGTGCGATCGGACGGAGGAGCGCTGTGGACACTTCTGTCCACCCTACCAAGGATCCTCGCGCGCCCATCGTCGCGCGCATAACTTGGCCGTAACTACGGCTTACTTATGCCCCGGGGCGATTTCTCAGCCAGCGCTTCCGTAGGGGTATACTCGAACAATGGCGCTCCCACCCCCGGGTTATCCACCGATTCGCGGCCAAGCATGCGGCGCGGACTGGTCCGAACCAACCGTGGTCACAGGTCACTTGCCCGGAACCGGCTTCGGATCGAAGTTCAAGCACACGATCCAACCGGTGAGCAACAACCGCGGCGTGGTCTTGTCGATCGGGGACGACCGTGAGGATCAGATCCAGCTGCGCGACAAGATCCTCGACGTTATCGCCAATCGACGCGAGCAGCTCGTCGCCTTCGTCCCTCCCTATCTCGCGCTGACGTCCAAAGAGCGCGACTCGATCGAATGGCTCCTCGATCATGCCGAGGCCGAGCTCGAGGCCGCCAACGAGATCTGGGAAAAGTGGTCGGAGCGCCAGCACGGTCGATGGCCTCTCGACCTGGGCGACAACGTCGCCGACTACGGAGGGGGCGTTTGCGAAGGCGTCGACATGGGCAAGTGGATCCGCGTTGGAGGAAACCGTGGCTACAACACTCTGTGTCCGTCTCTCAGCGAGATCATGAAGCGCGCATCCGATCGCGCGTCGATCGCCAAGCGCTTCTCCGACGCTTTGGCCCACGTGTACTGCGCCGAGTACGGGTACTGGCGCTTGTCGCTCTACAAGCAGGCCTACAACGAGTACAAGGATCTCCCTGGATCGGGGCTTGGCCTCAAAGCACCGGAAGGTCCGGTCATCACGCCAGGGCTCATGGTCCCGGGGCTCGGTCTTGCCGGTAAGGTGCCGCTCGATCCCTGTAAAGATTTCGGCATGGGCTGCCCACCTGGGGAGGAGCCCGAGGATTGCCCGAGCGGCTTCTGTCTCGATCCCGACGACCTCCCCGATCCGGGTGAGGTTCCCGAGCTCGATATCCCTCCCGAGGGTGAGGGAGGGCCCCTGGTCCCGGAGATCCTTGTACCGCCACCCCCAGAGGCCAAGCGGTGGGTTGTCCCGTCCTTGATCGTGTCCGGACTGGGTGCCCTGCTCTTCACAGGTGTGGCCTACTCGGCCATGCGCTGACAGCGAAGTCATGCGACACTGGGGCATGGGTACTACTCGAACCATCCGCCGCCCGGTGGGGCGCCCTCAGCTCGTGCCCCATGGCTCAGAGATCCCGGATGCCCGGACGCAGCTCGCCGCAGCTGAGCGCCGTCTGGAAGCCACGGGTCGCGCCCCAGAGGCAAGAAAACTGCAGGCGCGCCAAGCAGCCGACAAAAGCCTCGACGATCCGGAGGGGATCGATCGCCTGATCGCCAACCAGGAGGAGATCCTCCGGCGCCTGAGCGCTCAAGAGTCACTCCTCACCAAGCTCGTCCAGCGCGTCGAGTCGGTGACCGGTCACCTCGACGAGATCTTCGACGACGAGAAGGAAGCCACGTCGGACGAGCCGGTCGCCGAGGCAGCCGCGGGCGCCCGCGCCATCGCCCCTGTCGCTCCAGCGGTCACCCCGGTGACGGAGATCCCGACGGGGAAAACCGAGGACAAGCCCGCTCCTCCTGAGAAGAGCGGGCCGTCGGCGCCGCCTGAGCCCGAGGCGAGCTAGTCGTCCAGCGCTCGCTGTAGCAGCCACACGGCCGAGAACATGTCGAGCTGAGCTGTACGCAGCGCAGCGGTCTCGTTTTGCGTCTCGCGGGCGATCGGATGGCCGAGATCCGACAGCCGGATAGGCGCATACGGATCGAGCCCGGCCTTGCGAGCTCGGCGCTCGAACTTGCTGGGGCTCTTGCCCGAGGGGCAGAGTTTGCCCCCCGATGCGTAGTGATGGACGTCGTACACCGTCGGCGATCCATCGAATCCGTGCCACTCGCGTCCCGGCTCTCCGTCGCAGTCGATCCCGCCGGTGAGCTTGCGCCAGCCGCTGCGCGCCGCCCGTAGATACGCCTCGGTGCCTTCGACGTCGCGACACAACACCTCTGGAGGCGCCAGGGGATCCCAGTTCCGTGTGAAGTAGGCCGCGTTCATCCCGTACAGACCCAGGCCGTATTTCCAGCGCCACGCCTGGGTGAAGTGCGGGTTGCCCGTAGCCTTGAAGGAGACGTCTCGCCTCTTGCGCGGCGCTCGCCTCTTGCGCGGCGCTCGCCTCTTGCCTGAGATCACGTACCCATGGCCGTAGTCCTCGGCGGTGAGATACCAGGCGGTCCTGTTTTCCCGGATGTCGCCGGGGAGACGATGCCGCTTCCAGCGGCGCATCGTGGTCTCACGATGAGCGACCAGGTTCAGCAGCGCTGCCAGTCGATCGCCACGCTTCTTGGCCTGACCACACCTCCACCCCGGGTTTGCTTCGCAGATCTCGATCTCGTCGCTGTACTGGATCCGGACGAGTTCACGGATCTGAGCCCGTTTATGGGCGCGCTCGGGACGTCTGGCAGCGCCGGGAGAGCAGACGCGGAGATCCGATCCTTCCTCGGCGTACCAAGGACGCACGCACTTCATGGGTTTGTTGGCGGGATGGCTGATCCCCTTACAATCGCGTCGCGTCTTGCAGGTCGTACGGTTGAGGGGCTCGCACCAGTCCTGCCATCCGGCATAGGGGTCCACCTCGATCACGGCCATCGGTGGTTCGGGTGCCGGTGCGGATGCTGGTGCCACTTCCGATGCGGACGTCGAGAAAATCGGACGGGGTGCGGCCACGGCGAGCTGCGGGACCGGGAAGAGACGAGGGGGTTCGACTTCGACTGCCGTGCGTTGCACTTCACAGCCGATGAGGGCCCAAAGGGCTAGGATCCAGAAACGCCAGAGTCGCATCCGCGCACCCTATCAAGTGGCGATCGGCGCCGTGGTAGGGTTGAAACGAGATGGCAACCGCCCGTACATGGGGCTGGATCGGCGCAGGAGCAGTGGCCGCGGCCACTGTTGTGGGTGGCGTCTTGGTGTGTCGGGCCCGCAAGCGCGCCAAGACACGCCGCGCCGAAGAGGCTTCGTCTCCGAGCTCCGAGAGCATCGTCTCGACGTCTTGCGATCCTGATGCGGCGTACCGGACCGAGATCTACAACTGGGAGATCATCCTGGGGATCCGCGAAGGATCGATGACGTTTGCCCCAGGCTCATCTCACGTCGTCGACTGCCCGGAGAAGTGGCCAGAGATCCAAGCCCGAGTCGAACGTGAGTTTGGAATCAGCGGCGATACGATCGGCGCCATTGCACGCGGCGATCAGCCCAGATCGTACGGAAGAAGGGGACCAGCGGGCGGTGTCCCGGCTCGGACATAGGCCAACAACACCCGCAGCCGCGCCATGCGATTCCCTTCGTAGGGGCGCGGCCGTTTTGAGCTCTCAGCTTTTGCCCGAGCTATCGGTGCCGTAGGTCATCGAGTTCTTGCCAGGGATCTGGCGGACCATCGCGTCGCCTTGGCGCTCGTAGCCGCCACGCCCATCGCTGGAGTAGTCGGCTCGGAACCTGTGCGTAGCGGTCGTTAGCTGTCGCTCCAGATCGCACGTCGGCACACCGCCGGATTCTCCGAGACACTCGGAGGTCTCCGAGGGCGCCGCGGGTGGTGCGGCGCCGACCTTCTGGAGCTCTTCGATCTCAGCACCACAGGTGCGGCAGCGGTAGACGTAGATCGGCAACAGGGAGATCGTGCCTGAAAAAGAGAAGGCCGTCACGCTGCGACATGACGGCCTTCAACCCGATGAACTCTCACCCGCAACATCGCGAGTGGCGGACAGTGACCCAGGAAGGAAGTTCCGGGGTCACCGCGACCGTAGCGCCTTGGCCGACAGGACGCAAGCGCGACCGCGCCTCGCAAGCGTCGCGATCTTGACCTTTGCACGGCAGTGGCGTTACCTCGTGGATCCCGATGCTCACTCTCACTGCACGCGCGAGGCTCCGACATGCAAGCGATCGCCGAACTTCTGGCGCCCCCTGAAGTTCTCCAAGCTCTACAAGACGGCCGTCGCAGCGGCCAATGGATCCGGGCCAAGTGCCCCTTCTGCGATCCCGGCGGCCGCAAAGGCCGCAACCTAGCGGCCAGTCATCAAGGCTTCGGTCACAATCGTGACAAGCCTGGGTGGATCTGCTTCGCCTGTAACGCCCAGGATGACGTACGTCGGGCCAAGCTGGCCTCGATGAAGATCCGGTACGACCCCACGTCGCCCGGCGCTGACGACCGCAGGCGTACTGAGTACGCCCTCCAGATCATCGAGAGATCGCGCCCGATCCAGACGGGCGATCCGGTTGACCGATATCTACGTGGACGACAGCTCGAGCCGTTGACCGCAACGTGGCCCCCCACCTTGCGTCTCTCGATCCTGCGGCATCCCGAAACCAAGCGTGAGTATCCGACCATGGTCGGGATCGTGACCAACGTTGCCAACGACAGCGTCGGGATCCACCGCACCTTCTTGACGGACGAGGGCCGGAAGGCTGACGTCTCGCCGGTCAAAATGTCCTTCGGACCTGTCGGGGGAGGAGCGGTCCGCCTAGGAATCGAGAGCGACACGATCGTGATTGCCGAAGGGATCGAATCTGCGATCGGAGCGGCGATGACTTTCGGAATCGTTCCGTGGGCAGCACTCTCGACCGGCAACATGGTGCGGCTCAATATTCCGCGCTTCGTGAAGCACGTGATCATCGCCCCCGACAACGATCGCAACGAGGCAGGCTACAAAGCAGCGAAAAAGCTACGGAAGCGGATCCAGGATCTGCAGATCAAGCAAAACCGGATCATCGAAGTCACCGTCAAGCCGCCGCCTTCCGGCCAGACTGATTACGCCGACTTCGGATAGGGCGCGTCGTGGTCGACCCTAAGCCAGAGGATCTCCCCAAGGTCCTTCACGAAGCCATGCTCGGCGATCCGTCGGCGTCGCTGGAGAAGGACATGCTCAACCGTTTGGCGTTCGCCTATATGGACGAGCCTCGGATCTGGGCACAGTGCAAGGCAGTCCTCAAGACGCACAAGTACGTGCGCGAGGTTGAACCGCGCGTCAAAGCGCTTGCGCGAGAGTTCGCTGAGATCCCGTCGATCGGAGGCGAGCCCACTGCGGAGCGCAGCGTCTCGGAGATCTGGGGCGGCGCAGCGATCACTGATGACGTGTACGCGCCTAGCGGCTACGCGATCGTCGACGGAACGCCCGCGATCGAGAGACTGGAAATGCACCGGGTCGGTGACGCGCCCTATGAGAAGCGGATCCCAGTCTCGCTGACGCCCGCGGTCATCACTCGCAGGATCGGTCACGTGCAGTCTAAGACGATCCTCCTGGAGGTGCAGTTCCGAACGAATCACGGATGGCGACGGATCATTCAAGATCGCGACGTCTTCTTCAACGCTCGCAAGATCATCGACACGGCGAAGATGGGCGTGCCCGTCGGGAGCGACAACGCCATGGAGCTCTCGCGATGGCTGCGCCACTACGAAGACGCCAACGTCGATCGGATCCCCCTCGGCTACGCGTCGAGCTCGATGGGATGGCAGGGTGATGACGACAACCCTACCCAGCACGGATTCCTGTGCGGCATGCGTCAGATCGGTGGCAACGGCCGCGCGATCGAACTCGAAGGATCCGACGGAGACATGGCTGAGGCCAAAGAGATCCGCTCTCGGGGAAGTTTCGACGCGTGGCTCGAAGCTGCCGCCAAGCTCACCAAGTTCCCAGCGGTTCGCTTGGCGATCTGTGCGGCTTTAGCGGCTCCGCTGATCGCAATAGTCGAGGGCCCCAACGGCGTGATCGAGTGGGCCGGTCGTACGTCGACGGGTAAGAGCACCGTCCTGAAGATCGCGCAGTCGTGCTGGCGCAGCGCAACGAGCCAGCTGGCGACCTGGAACACGACGATCATCGGGATCGAGGCCTCCGCCCAGTTCCTTTGCGATCTCCCGCTGATCATCGACGACACGTCGGCGGCGGTCGAGGGCGGACGCAGCCAGAGCATCGGCAAGGTGATCTACCAGCTCGTGTCCGGACGCGCTCGAGGACGCGCGACGGTGAAAGGCGGCCAGCGCATGCGCAGCAAGTGGAGGACGCTTGTGATGGCCACGGGTGAGACGCCGTTGGGCGAGATCGCCAAGGCCGAAGGCGCATCGGCCCGCGTGTTGACGTTCTGGTCGTCACCGCTCGGTGAGACCAGTTCGGAAACCGGGGCGACCGTGTCTGAGGTTCTCCATACCCTCGGGAACAACTTCGGCCATGCCGGCCCGCGCGTCGTGGACTGGCTCTGCAACAACCGCGAAGAGTGGGACAGGATCCGCGAGTACTACGCAGAGGTCACTACGAAAGTGCGGAACTCGATCTGCAGTCCGGCCGGCGCTCGGCTCGCCGAAGTGATCGCCTTGCTGGAGTGCGCCAACTGGGTCGCAGGGCAAGCCGGCTGTACGCCGTGGTCGGCGGGACCGCTGCATCATCAACCCGAGGTGGTCGAAGCCCTCCGCGGAGCCATGACCCTCGCCACGAGCGCATCCGATAGGGCTTACGACGCCTGGGAATACGCGCTTGGAGAAGCGCAGTCCAAGCCGAAGTCGTGGATCCCTTGGGGGAGTGATCCTGGAAGCGATGATCGTGATCCTACGGGTGGATGGCTTGGGTACCGCGCCGCCGAAGAGTTCGCTTGGTTCCCCCATCAGATCCGCAAGGTGCTGAAGCAAGCCGACTTCATTCCCGAGGGCGCCATGCGGGCGTGGAAGGATCTTGGCGTGCTGGTGAAGCCCGAGAAGTCGCGCTACACGTCGCAGGTGCGGCCGCGTCTAGATCGGACCAAGATCCGACTGATCCGCGTGTCCACGAAGTACCCAGGCCACGAACTCGACGACGAGGAGGACTAGCCTTGATGGAAGGAGTCCGAACACTAGTCGGTGGAACGCTCAGGCTGAGCCCGTCCGCTCGGCGCAAGGTTCTGACGGCAGATCGGGAAAGAGCTCTCGGTCACGATCTCATGGCGGCTCGCTCGGCATACTGGAGGGCAGTCCTCGCCTACCCGCCTTGGTGCCAGGGCGTCATCGCGTTCATCAAGCAGGCGCATGCTGACTCTCCGTCACGACTTCTTGCGTCGCTGGGGTCCGCAAGTCGATCCCTTCGCGATCATGAGACGCGGAAGAACAGATCTGACTTTGACGGTGCTCTTGACGAAGCCGCGGGAGCATTGGCTCTCGCCTATCCTAAGTGTCAAACGCCAGACAAGATCCGAGTCGATCTGAAAAACGCGTGCAGGGGACTCCCGCTGATCTCGGTAACCGCGAGATCCCCTCCCCGCGAGAGCCGTCCGTTTCGTGAATACGCCGACCATGCCGAAAAGATGCGATCACGTCTCCACTGCGTTCGTGATCGTTTCGCCGAGGCCAATCAGCGTCTCGTTATTCACTTGGCCAACAGGTGCCCGCACCTAGGGCCCGTTGACGATCGCATTCAAGCAGGAAACATCGGACTCTTGACAGCGATCGGCAAGTTCGATCCGAGTCGGGGGTTCAAATTTTCGACGTATGCGGTGAACTGGATCCGATCGGCCATGTGCCGTGAACACCACCAAACGGATCGCACGATCCGCGTGCCGATTCATGTTCACAACAGCGCCACGAAGATAGCGTCGGCGTCACGACAGTTCATGGCCCGAACCGGACGAGATCCGCGTCCCAAGGACATCGCACAAACCCTAGGCATGACGGTCGAGCAGGTCACCACGATTCGCCGGTTCCTTTCCCGAAATACCACCAGCCTAGAGAGAAGCGACCCAGATCCCGAGCGCCAGTCGTTCGCGGCAACCGTAGCCGATCCATCCGATCCTATCTCGGACGCGATCGACGATCAGGATCGTCGCATTCAGGTCTCCGAACTCCTGGGGTTCCTCGAGCCGCGGCAGCGCCGGATAGTCGAACGGATTTACGGTCTGGGCGATCTCGACCCCGAATCGAGAGAGTCTGTGGGGCAGTCGGAGGGCATCGGACCCGAACGAGTACGGCAGCTTTTGGGCAGCGCCACGAAGCGCATGCGCCACCAGTTTAGCCTTCAAGCTCTACGTAATGGAGCAGAGGCCGTCGGGATCCCGAGGATCGTCGAACGGATGCAGGCCAAGCAGCAACATGCTGCGGATCAACGTCCTGACCAAGAGCTCCGCCAAGCGGAACTCCGATGGGCTCAGGAAATGGCGGATCTCATGCGGGCTCAGAGACTCGAGAAGTACACCGAAGAGCTTGAGCGATGGCGAACCAATGGGCTGCTCGGAGCCGTGCGCCTGTGCCAGCACTGCGGCGCACAGTGGTGTCTGATCCCTTTTGCGCGGAAGGCCGTTCCGCAAGGACGCCACTACAGGTATTGCAGCAGCTCATGTCGGTCCAAGGCATGGTGGGAGCACAGGAGGACCGGGATCCTCAGTGCCCCCCAACCCGACAGTCAACTTCGACCTTCGACAGAGTGATAGGATTCTCCAACGATGACATGTCCTGTCGACACCGGACGCCGAGGGTTGGAGTATCTGCCGGACGGTCGCGTCGTGCGGTACTGGGCGGGTGGCGAAACGATCTTGTGTCGGAGCCGTAATCTTGGCGATCGAATCGCGATGGGATTCATCTGGCTTGGGCACCTGTTCGACTACAAGGGCCCCGCGAAGGCGGACACCTTGCGACGATTCACTTGTCGATGACGGCTTTGGATCGCATCTCCAGCATCGTCGGCCGGTGGCGCTCACCCATCAATCGGACCGCAACGGGAGCGATCATCATGACAAAACACTACATCCTTCCAAGCGACGCATTCGACCTGTACAAGCAGTGGAAAGCCGAAGGCTCCCCCGGGGACTGGCAGGACTACGCCAAGGCGCCTGGGACGTGGCGCCAGGAAGACGGAAGGCCACCGGAGCCCACCCAGATCACCGACAAGCCGGGCTGGGAAGTCCTCTCGTGGAGTCGAGAGGTACCGCCGTTCACCCTATCCGTGTACGGATTTGAGCACAGCGCTCGTTGGTCGATCCGTAGCGCAGGCCTTGAGCACGACGTTTCGCTCAGCGGTACAGCCGGCACCCCTCTGGCCGCGGCGGAAGTAGCAGAGCAGGTGCTGCACCGCCTCATGACAGGCCGCGTCGACGCGCTCTCCGGGGGATCCGAGCCATGAAAGCACTCAGCCTGTGGCAACCGTGGGCTCGCGCATCGCTCATTGACGACGCGCCAAACGGCGTGCCAAACTGTCTCCAGCCCGCAGATCGCGGTCCCAAACCCCGCGGCGAGGAGCTGCGGTCAGGAACGTCCCCATGACGCAGCAGCTTCCGCAGCAGGTGATCCTCACCTTTGAAGGCGAAGAGGATGACTTCGAAGTCAAAGCCGAGGTCCACATCGTAGGCACCGAGGTCGCCACCTACAAACTGGGCCGGGTGTACGACATGGATGGTGAGTGGAGGATCGAGTACGGCGAGGACTGCGTGAACTCAGGCGTCGGAGAGGATGCCAGCGGTCCACTGGCTGCCGTTGGCCAAGCCCTCGACGACGCGCTGTTGGACGACAGTAGCGATGACGACGATGAGGACGAGGAAGGCGACGGGGACAAGGAGGGCGACGAGGAAGACGGCGACGGCGTCGAGCATCTGGAGGGACGCGAGTGGATCTTGATCTCGCGCACGGGCGACTCGATCACCCGCGGTATGGACACGGGAAACGGCTGCCTTGTCCGTGTTGAGATCATGGGCGACGACGACGGAGAGTTTTCGGGATCGGTCGCATTCGTACCTGGCACGACCGTGGACAAGATCCTCAACCTGGAAGCTTGAGCATGGGCGTAAAAAACCTTCAGATCCACGTGGGCCAAGACACCGGGGATCTTGGGAGCGTCGCGATTTCAATCGCGTACATCCATGTCGCTCGCGTCGAGCTTCCTGACCGCGTGCCGATCATCGCGCTGAGCCCTGCGGAGGCCCGGGAGGTTGCAACGTTGATCCTTGTGGCAGCCGATCACGCTGAGCAACATGGCAGCCAGGAGCGCGTCGTCGTCGAGATCGACAAAGGTGATGGATGATCAACCTTGACGCGGTACTTCCCGACATCGAACAAGCGGTCGCCGATCGCGTCGAGAGCACGACGTTGTCACGCCTCGACGAAGGCCAGCTGCGCGATCTGGTGTACCAACTTGTGGAGCGCCAGCACACGGGACACCTCGATCAGTCCGAACACTTCTCGACTCTTGTCAACCTCGCGGCCGAGCGTCACGCGGACATGCGGGCTGCCCTCGACCACAGCGTCGGGATCCGTACCGGGATCCTGACTCAACTCCTGTCCGTCTTGGGCCCCGCGCTCCCTTCGTTGCTGGGCCCGATCGTCGTGGAGACCGTTCATAGACCCGACGACCACGACAAGCACACTCGTCATCGCATGCTCCGTGGTTTCGAGCTGCTCAACGGCGAGAAGGATGGGCCAGCAGGCCGCGGCACTCTAGTACGATCGGGTCAGAGTTGGTGGATCGTAGCGCTGGTCGGAGATGTGACGGCCACCGAGATCGATGCCCGGTACGCGGTCGTCCGCCACTCCGGCTGTCGTCACGAACACAGCGGATGTCCACCGGACTGCAAGACTGACGCAGGTGTCACGCATTCCAAGATCGAGCTGGTCACCACCGATGAGGCCGCAAAGCAGATCCGCGACAACCGGTTCGAGAAGTTGCTGAGAAGGATCAGTGGTCGTCTCGTCTCGCTGTGCGGCAAGAAGGTCTCCAATGCGACCACCGGGATCTGGACCGTAGCTCAGGAGCTGGAGGACGCGCTCAAGACGATCAAGGCGTCGCAATGAGGTTCCCGCCCCGGCCGTACCAAACCAACGCAATCGGAGATATCCGGCAGGCGTGGCGTGCGGGCAAGCGCAAGATCGTCCTGGTCGCTCCGACCGGATCTGGCAAGTGTCTGGGACGCGGCACCCCAATCCTTCGTTACGACGGTCGCATCGTACCCGTAGAGCGGGTGCGTCCAGACGACCTCCTTATGGGCCCCGACAGCACCCCACGACGAGTGATCTCAATCGCGGAGGGATTCGGCGACCTCTACCGAGTAGTTCCCGTCAAAGGCAGTTCCTGGATCTGCAACGCTCACCACATTCTCACGCTTGTAAACACGTCGTCCGGCGACGTCACTGACGTACCGATCCAGGACTGGCTACACGCCAACAACTGGTTCCGCCACATGCACAAGCAGTTCATGGCTGGGGTCGACTATGGCAATGTCCCGGAGCTTCCAATCGATCCCTACTTCTTGGGATTGTGGTTTGGGGATGGATCTAAGCATGTCGGTCCGAACGGACTGACCACCGTGGCAGTCACAAAACCGGATCCTGAGGTTGAGACCACGATGCACGATACTGCCCGTGCCTGGGGTGGTATCGCCAAGCGCAGGGATAGCAACGGAACGCGCTGTCCGACTTGGTACATCGTGACCGCCCGTGGACAGGAGAACCCTCTTCTCAATGCGATGCGATCGGAGTTGGGTTCGGATCTTCAGGTTCCTCTTCGGTATCTGACCGCATCTCGAAAGCAACGCCTGGAGCTACTTGCCGGCTGGGTCGATTCCGATGGGCATCTCGCAGGAGGATACTTTGAGATCGTACAAAAACGATTCGATCATGCCCTCGCTCTTACTCAGCTTGCCCGGTCGCTTGGATTCCGCGTGACAGAGCGTTCAAAGAGAGTTGACGGCATTCCCTATGCACGACTCTCGATCCTAGGCGACGTCGACCAGATTCCCTGCCGCCTCCCACGGAAACAAGCACCACCTCGTAGGCAGATCAAGGATGCCCTGCGCACAGGGATT